>OHZR01000627.1_pt1 | contig 9945 bp, 9 predicted proteins | sample 1580491 | NCBI WGS metagenome assembly OHZR01 (sample SAMEA3882555, study PRJEB24775) | human gut metagenome | biome: human-associated habitat; feature: intestine environment; material: feces | place: Netherlands | collected 2009/2010 | reverse complement strand
TATTATACCTTAGGATGTAAATAACCGTCAATCGAGGGATCGGTTTCAGAGATATTTTTTCATGTATTTTTATCCATTTTTTCGCATTATCCCTGACAATATTCCACAAATTTCTCCATTTCTTTTGTCATATATTTATTTGCATGATAAAACACTTGTCGATACATTGTAATATCAATATCTTTCACATCTAATTTTGCGATCTTCCCTTCTTCAATATCCTTTTCTACAACAAATAATGGGAGATAAGAAAGCCCTTTCCCTGATAAATGCGGTATCACTGCATTCAAGAACCGGTGATAACGTCTGTTTTCGCAAGGATAATTCCTGTTCTAATGCCTGTCTGTAGTTTGCATTTCGTTCTGTTAGATAAAACGGTGCATTTAAGATTTCCTCAACCTCTATATTCTTTTTCCCTGATAACTTATAATTTGGTGCAGACACAAAGATCACAGGCTCCGATTTTTCCATGACTTTCACCCAATTTTTATTCCATCTTGGCGTATCCAGAATATAAATGACATCGAGTTCATTGTGTTCCATCTTCTGGATCAGGCGTTCTGGAGAACCAATCGTGATCTGAATTCTAACCTGTGGATGTTCTTTCCGAAACCGCTGTACGATTTCCTGCAATTTGACAGTGCAGAGTGATTCGATCGTTCCGATATGCAATGGATTTTTTAACTCTGCAGTATCATTCATTGCATCTTTTGCCTTGTGCATTTCATCAATGATCTTATTTGCATGTATTAAAAATTCTTTTCCTTTCGGTGTGAGTATCACTTTTTTTCCTGTACGGTCAAATAACCGCACTCCCAATTCTGTCTCTAACTGACGGATCTGTACTGTCACGGCAGATTGCGAATAACCTAGTAATTCTGCGGTTTTTGAGAAATTCTTCACTTGTGCTATCTGCATAAATGTCTGTATCTGACGGAATTCCATTTTTTCTCCTTTGTACTATTATGAATAATTTTCAATGTTATTATTAAATCTATGAATTTGATTCATCTATACGTGGATGATACAATACAAACATAAAGACGTCAAACATTTTTTGTGCACATTAAACAAACTACGATGATATGTGATTATGCTTTTAGAGGAGTAATTAAAAATGGAAAAGAAAAAATTTAAACTTGGTCTGGTACCAAAACTCATTATTGCCATCATTATTGGTATCCTGTTTGGACAGTTCCTTCCAACTGGATTCTGCCGCTTTGTTGTAACACTGTCTGGATTCTTCAGTACCTACTTAAAATTCATCATTCCACTGATGATCCTTGCTTATGTAACCATGGGAATCGCTGATCTGTCACAGGGTGCTGGACAGCTGCTTTTAATTACCGTTGCTCTTGCTTATGGTTCAACTTTACTTGCTGGTACAGCTTCTTACCTTGTATCATCCAATCTGTTCCCACACTTTATGACTTCTGGGGCATTAGATCAGATTGCTGCGACTGCTGATGCGTCACTGAAACCTTATTTTTCACTGACGATCACACCGCTGTTTGATACATTATCTGCTGTTGTTCTTGCTTTCATTTTAGGATTATGCTTATCCACAATGAAAGGTAAAGAGATTGGAAACAGCCTTTACAACGGAATGAGCGATTTCTCAACGATCATCGATAAAGTACTGCACAAAACGATCATTCCTTTATTGCCATTGTATATCTGTGGTACATTTACTGATATGACGAAATCAGGGAAAACATTTGCAATCCTTGGAATCTTATGGAAAGTATTCCTTGTAGTGATCATCATGCACTTTGTATGTATCACGATCCAGTTTATAATTGCAGGTTCTGTCAGCAAAAAGAATCCTTTCTCTCTTATTAAAAATCAGGTTCCTGGTTATACTACAGCTTTAGGAACTCAGTCTTCTGCTGCTACAATTCCTGTCAATCTGGAATGTGCAAAGAATGACGGTGTCAGTGCTCAGATCCGTAACTTTGTAGTGCCTCTTTGTGCCAATATCCACATGGCAGGTTCTATGATCACGATCACAGCATGTGCAACTGCTGTATGTTTGATGAATCAGTTACCGATCAGCCTTGCAACTGTTATTCCATTTATTATGACACTTGGTGTTGCAATGGTCGCTTCTCCTGGAGCTCCAGGTGGATCTATCATGACTGCATTGCCTTTCCTTTACATGGTATTTGGTACAACAGCAGGAGATACAAACGGACCAATCTGTGCTTTAATGGTTGCACTTTATATCACACAGGATTCTTTCGGAACTGCATGTAACATTTCCGGAGATAATGCGATTGGAATCGTCGTAGATTCTATTTACAAGAAATTTATTTTAAAAGAAGATACAGTGGAGGCTTAATTTATGTCTTTTATCAGTGCATTTGATGTTATGGGACCAAATATGATCGGTCCTTCAAGCTCCCACACAGCTGGGGCTGCAAGGATTGCATTTCTCGCAAGAAAAATGTTAAATAGTACACTGAAAAAAGTTCAGTTTACACTCTATGGATCTTTTGCAAAAACCTATCATGGACACGGAACGGATCGTGCCTTATTAGGTGGGATCATGGGATTTGGAACCGACGATATGAGAATCCGCGATTCTTTCGAGATTGCAAAAGACATTGGACTTGATTTTTCTTTTGTACCAAATGAAATAGAAACTGATATCCATCCAAATACAGTGGATATCTTAATGACAAATGAAAACGGAGATCACATCTTGATCCGTGGGGAATCTTTAGGCGGTGGAAAAGCCAGAATTTGCCGTATCAATGATGTAGAAGTTGATTTTACCGGGGAATACAGTACCTTGATCGTGATCCAGAAAGATAAACCTGGCGTTGTTACTTATATCACAAAATGTCTGAGTGATCAGGATGTTAATATCGCTTTTATGCGTCTTTTCAGAGAATCTAAAGGAAATACCGCTTATTCTATCGTTGAATCCGATGGGCTTCTTCCTGAAAACATCGCAGAGGAGATTAGGAAAAGCCCAAATGTCTCAGATGTTATGATCATTCAGCTGTAGAAAGGAGACTGAAATATTATGGATTTTAAAAACGCAAATGAATTGCTTGATTTATGTAAAAAACATGATCTTCCAATCTCCGAAGTGATGAGACAGCGTGAGATCGTAGAAGGGGAAAAAGAAGCTGATACGGTTCATGATGCAATGGCAAGAGTTCTTGAGATCATGAAAAATGCTGCTTTTACTCCGATCAAAGAACCAGTTCGTTCCATGGGTGGACTGATCGGTGGCGAGGCAAAGAAGATTGCTTCCCGGTATCATTCTGGATTTGGAATCTGTGGTGATCTGTTAGAAAAAAGTATGATCTATGCGATGGCGACTCTTGAGACGAATGCATCCATGGGGTTGATCGTAGCATCCCCAACCGCAGGGTCTGCCGGAATCGTTCCTGGACTTTTACTTGGGCTTCAGGAAGTTCATAAATTAGATGATGAACAGATCATTCAGGCACTGTTTAATGCCAGTGCGATCGGATATCTTGCTATGAGAAATGCAACGGTTGCAGGTGCTGTCGGCGGGTGTCAGGCGGAAGTCGGTGTTGCTTCTTCGATGGCTGCTTCTGCCACTGTCGAACTGCTTGGCGGTAATCCAAAACAATGTCTTGGAGCTGCCTCTACCGTTTTAATGAATATGTTAGGTCTTGTTTGTGACCCCGTTGGCGGGTTGGTGGAATATCCATGCCAGAACCGTAATGCCGCAGGTGTTGCAAATGCGATCATCGCAGCTGAGATTTCTTTATCTGGAATCCATCAGCTCATCCCGTTTGACGAAATGTTAAACGCAATGTATATCGTTGGTAAACGACTGCCAGCTGAACTAAGAGAAACCGCCCAGGGAGGCTGCGCTGCAACTCCTTCTGCATGTGCTGCATGCGGAGGTTGTGCGTAAAAATTCCTTCAGAACACATTTTTAAATAGTAGGTAATAAATCAATCTCTTTTTTGCCTCTTTTGGGTGTTTTCATATATTGGTATCTAAAAGAGTGTCTGCATCACTTAATGATGCAGACACTCTTTATTTACTATATCTTAAGCATCCGATATCCAATACCTATATGTGTCTGTATATACTGCATGCCATCTTTATCTGGCTGTAATTTCTTCCGTAATGTTGCCATAAACACTCTAAGTGATGCAACATCATTTTCCAGTGAACTGCCCCAGATCTCTTGCGTGATATAAGTGTGAGTCAATACTTTTCCAACATTATGAGACAGCAAACATAATAATTTATATTCGATTGGTGTTAAATGCAGTTCTTTATCTTTTAAATATGTAGATCCTGCTGTATAGTCGATCTTTAACTCTCCATTTACAAAGACTGCTTGTTCTTGTTCCTCGCCTGACTGGATCAATGCTAATCGGCGCTGTGTAACCCTGATCCTTGCAAGCAGTTCATCAACTGAAAATGGTTTTGTGATATAATCATCTGCTCCTGCATCCAGTGCTTCTATTTTATCTACATCTTCACTTCTTGCACTGATAACGATAATTGGTACGTTAGACCATGTTCTTACTTTTTTGATCACATCCACACCTTCCATATCAGGCAATCCAAGATCTAATAAAATGATCTCTGGTTTATGAGAAGATGCTTCTAAAATAGCTGAACTTCCATTTTCTGCTGTAATATATTTATAATCATGTGTTTTTAATGTTGTCACGATCAGATTACGGATTGGCCGGTCATCCTCCACGACTAAAATTAATGCTTTATTCATTTAATGTAACCTCACTTAATGGCAGTGTAAAAGAAAAAATACAACCATGTGGTGTATTGTCCTCCAACACCAGTTTCCCGTTATGCACCTCTATGATCGAACGGCAAAGTGCCAAACCTAAACCAAGACTTCGATGGCTGTCTGCGATCGTATTTTTCCCTGTATAAAACATTTCAAATATATGCGGCTTCATTTCATCACAAATTCCAGGGCCGTTATCTTCTACTTGAATCTTTGCTTTTCCATTTTCATTCATGGCACAAATGCGGATTGTAGATCCTTTCGGTGTATATTTAATTGCATTATCGACCAGATTGATCAACACTTGCAGGATCAGCCGCACATCCATATGTGCAAGTATCAATTCATCGCATTCTGTAACGATCTGATACTCTTCATGTTTCCTGCTGATATGCCGTAATGATTCCGCAATCACCTCATCTAATAATTGATCTGTAAATTTCAGTTTTAATCTTCCATCATTTAATCTTGTGATCGATAATAAATTTTCAACGATATTGATCAGCCATTCTGAATCATCATAAATATCTGTATAAATCTGATGTTTTGTTATATCATCAAGACGTTCTCCACTATTTAACAGCATGTCTGCATTCCCAGAAATGGAACAAAGTGGTGTCCTTAGATCATGTGAGATCGCACGAAGCAGATCTGCTCTTAACTGTTCATTTTTGGCAAGAACGGAGATTTTTTCTTTCTCCATGATATTCTTTTTATTTTCCATGGCAAGTGCACATTCATTGATCACAGAAAGTAAGATACTATATTCGAAGGAATCTAATGTATATTCGTCAACTGGTATTGCGATCACACCATACACATTATCCTCAATACAAATGGCAAGGTATAGACACTGTGCATCTTTAAAACGTTCGGTCGTTGCTCCAGCACGCTGCTTGTTTTCATACACCCATTTTGCGATCTCCTGCTCCCTGCTTGTCAATAAATCTTCTGTCTGTTCTTTCTTTTTATTCGAAAATATATGTGGTGCTGACAATTCATCGCCTTCCACAACATATGCTACAATACTGCGGTCTAATAATTTGATAAGCTGTGTACATGTAATACTTAAAATATCCGTATCGTTTTTTTCTTTTTGAAGTAATCGGTCTGTGTCAAATAAAATCTGTGTACGAAATGCAGATTGTGCTGAAAGCCTTGCATGTGTTTTTAATTTTGCTGCAAGTGTTCCAGTAATGACAGAAGATATTAACATGATCACAAAAGTTACCGGATATCCAACTGCATATGTCTGAAATGACATTCTTGGTTCCGTAAGGAAAAAGCAGAACAAAAATACACTTAAGACAGAACCTCCAATGCTGTATAAATATCCATCTGTAAGGATTGACGTTAATAAAACACCCAAAATATAAATTGTAACGATGTTTGTATCTGTAAATTGAAGTTTCTGGATGAATAGACCGATCAACGTACAAACTGCAAATATAAATAATGTCAATAAACTGTCTTTCATCGTAGGCTTTCCTACATAGACCGCTCCATGCGGTTTTCGATAATTATCTAAGTTCATCGCATCTGGAATAATGTGGATATCAATATCAGGAACAGCCTCGATCAACTTCTCTGTTAATGTCTGTTTGCTGAAAAAGTGATTTCTCTTTGCACTGCTTTGTCCGATCACGATTTTTGTGACATTTGATAAATGTGCATATTCCGCGATCTGTACCGGAACATTTTCCCCATGTGTCATTACGATTTCCGCACCAGATTCCTTTGCAAATTGTACATGAGCTTCCAGTCTTCTTTTGTCCGATTCTCTTTCTCTTTTTCCTGTCTGTACATACAATGCCGTAAAACGTGCCCGCATATCTCTTGCCATTTTTGCTGCTGTACGTATGATCTTTTCATTCGATGGTGAAGAAGAAAGACAAACAAGAATGTGTTCGTTTTCTTTGTTCAGCTCTACAAATTCTCCTGTGCTCATCTTGACCCCCTTTCCTTATCGGATGCATTATATCATGATCGTCAATAATAATCCATAAACACATCAATCATCGTCATCATCTTGCTCCCTGTCAATTACTTTCCGATTTTCTCCAAGAAAATAATTTACTTTTTTCAAAAAGAATAACACAAATGCAAACATCAGTATTACCGCCAATGCTAAAATGAAATCTGACATAAGCTCTCACCTCTTTTTCATGACATCAGATACAAAAACACTTTTTGATCGCTTTATATTCTCCTAATACCAATAATGTAACATCTTCCTTAAAACAGGTATCCGCAGATATCGCCATACTTACTTTTCCATCATCTTTTACTGCCATAATGTTAATATCATATTTTTTTCTAATATCAAGTTTTCCCACTGTCTTTCCGATCCATTCCTTCGGAACCTCTACCTCAAAGATCGCATGTGAGGCATCGACTTCCATATAATCAAGAATATGATCATCGGTATAACGGATTGTTGCCCATTTTGCCACCATTTTTTCTGGATAGACTACCTTATCGGCTCCATTTCGTAAGAGGAATTTTTCCTGTACATCTCGTTCAGCTCTGGAAATAACCATTTTGCCTCCAAGTTCTTTTAACAGACAGGTGGTTTCCAATGAATTTTGGAAATTCCCACCAATCGTAACAAAACAGATATCATAATTTGCAATCCCCAGAGATTTTAAAAATTCCTCATTCGTACTGTCCCCGATCTGTGCATTCGTAACATATGGAAGTGCATCATTCACTCTTTCCTCATCCAGATCAACTGCCATGATCTCATGTCCAAGCTGACTTGACTGTATCGCTATATGTTTTCCAAAACGTCCAAGTCCGATCAATAAAATATTCTTCATCATCAATTCCCTCTTTCTTTTATCCCACTATGATCTTATCAAGTGGTAGTCTTGCTTTTCGTTTATTTTTATCTGAAAATACTGCATAGATCAGCGTCAAACCGCCAACACGTCCCAGATACATCAGTATGATCAAAATGATCTGTGACAGAATATGAAGTTTTGGTGTGATTCCTAATGTCAAACCTACGGTTCCAACTGCAGATGCTGCTTCAAACAGACAGCTTGAAAGCGGCAGTCCCTCATACACACTGATCGTCATTCCGCCTGCAAAAAACAAGATAAAATACATCATTGCGATCGTTGCTGCATTTTTTATCACACTAGCATCAATTCTTCTTCCAAATGCTGTCACATCATCACAACTTTGAAAGGTCGCCAGTACATTTAAAAGTAACAGAGCAAATGTTGTTGTTTTCATACCTCCTGCTGTAGAACTTGGTGAACCTCCGATCAACATCAATAAAATCATCATTGCCTTTGATGCTCCTGTCAGCATCGAAAGATCTGTCGTATTAAATCCTGCTGTTCTCGGTGTCACAGCTTGGAACAATGATGCAAGCAGCCGGTGAGTCCCTGATAGATTCCCATAATCTTGAAAGAAAAAGAAAACAGCTGGTAACAGGATCAGACATAATGTTGTAGTTAGAATAACCTTACTCTGCATATGGTAATGCTTAAAATGAAATTTATGAAGATAAATGTCTTCCCATGTAAAAAATCCAATTCCACCAATGATGATCAGTAACATGATCACAATGTTGATCCCTGGATTTACCGCATATGATGTCAATGATACAAATGGATGCCCTTTTGTTCCAAGAAGATCAAATCCTGCATTACAAAAGGCTGATACAGAATGAAAGATCGACATCCAGATTCCCCGTAATCCAAAATCATGACAGAAAACAGGCATCATGAATAACGCACCGATCAATTCGATCAATAAAGTTCCTTTTAAAATAAAACTCATCAATCGAACGATCCCTCCTACTTTCGGTGCAGAGATCGCATTTTGCATCGTGCTTCGCTGCATAATCGATATTTTTCTTCCTGATAATATAAATACGGCTGTTGCTGTTGTTATAACTCCCAGACCTCCGATCTGTATCAGGAACATGATCACTGTCTGTCCAAAAACGGACCAGTAACTTCCAGTATCCAGAACTGCAAGCCCTGTCACACATACTGCAGAAGTTGACGTAAATAATGCTTTGTGAAATGGTGTTATGATTGCTTGAGCTGATGAAATTGGCAGCATCAGGATCAATGCTCCAAAAAGGATCACTCCTGCGAACCCTAATATGATCACCTGAAATGATGTTAAATGTCTTTTTTTATGAATCTTCCATGGCATATATGATCTTACCTCTTTTTCAAATTATTTTATGACCTTTTAATCTTATCATCATTATATCTTTTATGATAAAAAGATAGTGTAAGGATATGTTCTCTTGTATTAAGATTGTATAAAGAGAAAAGTCTTCATCGAAATTTCCTATGAAAAAACACCGCTTTATGCGATGATATTGAAAATTTATTAAACTGTAAAATATAAAATCCATGAGAACACGATTTTTTGGTTTGTTGTTCTCATGGATTTTATTGTTTCTTATTTTTTCAAGTATTCTTCAATCACACATTCATGCTTCTTTTCTTTTTTACTATAATTAATTCCCACAAGCAAAACATTACCTGCATATTTTTGAATAGAATCTGGATATTTTTTATCCTTAATCTGTTGCAATGCACTAACAGCACTTTTATTCCACTTCAATTCCACAACAAGTGCCGGATAATCATTTCGATATTCTGTTTTTGGAATAAACACAAAATCTGCGAACCCACGTCCTGTAGGAAATTCCCTGACCGGTTTAAAATAATACTGCATTGCACTCAAATAAGCTAATGCCAATACACTGCTGAGTGAATTTTCATTGTTATATTGAATTGCTGAAACATATTCCTCATGGATCTTCTCAATCGTATCCGCAAGGCGTTCATTCTCCGCAGTTCGTCGGCCCAGCCTACCGGAAGCCCATCTGTGGTAGGCCGAGCGTGCCACATGGAGCAGTTCACAGGCCAGTTCAATGGAATATCCCTTTTCAGTGTGCGCTTCCCGGATCGCGGCATAGATATGGCGCTGTCTCACTTCCGAAAGGCATCTCTCCTCTCGATCTCGTCCAATTTTTTTAGCAGGTCACGCTCCATTTCCGCCAAATACAGCTTGTGCTTGAGCTGTTCAATTTCGATTTGCGCTTTCTCCAGCTCGGTTCTGGGCTTCTGGTCTTTCTTTCGCTTTCCGCGCCGGTCCTCCAGACCGCTTTCTCCCATCTCCTCGAACCGCAGCGTCCAGGTGCGTACCTGCTGGTA
>OHZR01000623.1_pt1 | contig 10045 bp, 9 predicted proteins | sample 1580491 | NCBI WGS metagenome assembly OHZR01 (sample SAMEA3882555, study PRJEB24775) | human gut metagenome | biome: human-associated habitat; feature: intestine environment; material: feces | place: Netherlands | collected 2009/2010 | reverse complement strand
ACGAATGTCAAAGTCTTATCCTTGGCAGACGCGTACACCTCAATCTTGTACTCCTCGCCTTCAACTTCCTCATAATCTCCCATCACGGCAAGCTTCTTTAATTTTGTGATTGCATCACAGCCGTTGGAAATCAGCTCTCGAATGAAAATATCCTGATCGGAATAAAGCCATTTCTTAATAATCGGAAAAATGTTGTCACTGTTAATTGATAAATTACCCTGTCGTTCCATGTCTTATTACCTCCTAAAACCAATACAAGTCTGCTGTCCTTTCCTGCAGACTTCATTTTACGAATGTATATTTCATAAATAAGATAATAATACTTGGAAATTTGAATGTCAAGGAAAAATTAGCACTCATTTTTATTGAGTGCTAATAATTCTACTTTAAATATAATATTTCTTGATCGTATCGTCCCAGATATGCTCCAATGTTTTATCCATCGTAAATATCTTCAGAGATGTTCCAGTTGTCACAGACAGCGTTTCATGCTCATAAACCACGTTCATAAACAACGCGCTCACGTCCTCCTCTTTGACCGGCAGATTGTTCATTTCCAACAAACGGCTGATATTCTCGCGATTGAACATCAAAATGATCTTAAAGCCGATCGGCAGCCGTTCCCCTTTCAGATACGCATACACGGTCGCCTTGATATCCTTCCATTCAATATATTCCGGCAGATCTGCCTGTGCCTCCGTATCAAAATACTCACGGTTCAGTCTGCCATTTACATAATAATCAAGTTTCGTTTTCACCCGCGCCTCATACAGATAAAAGCTGTCGTATTTCTCCTTTTCAAACAACTCTTTTATATATTCAGCTTTTTCTTCTATCTCAACGATTTCCATCTTCTACCTCTGATTTAAATATACCGTTACCAGTTCATACGCGCCGTAAGGCTCTTCTGTGTACTGAAAATACTGCACCGCACTCACATCCTGCATAAAGGAATAATCAAAATCGGTCGTATAATCGGTCACGACAACCTCGATCGTCCCCGTGCTGTTGCGCAATGCCTGATCCTTGAGCAGTGTACGGAACGCATCGCTGTCACAGATCAGATCATTTTGCTCGTAATAATTATAATCGGTGCTGTCACACGCCGGAAATGCATCCTGCTTCCAGTCATGCCGTTCATCCATGATCTCATCCGTCACATTGAAATACTCATGTCCAGCAAATACACCGCGATCCGGCAAAGGATCGTCCCATGTGGCATCGACCTGATACCAGTTTCCATCCAGGCACACCTGATTCCATGCATGTAGCTCATTATCCGCCGTTCCGGTTACGATCTGGTTTTCGATTCCAACGCATGTCATAAGCAGTGCCATCGCCTCAGCATATCCATTGCACACAGCCTTGTTCTGCACCAGAGCACCATATGCCCGGTACGCATAATCCTTGGAAGATTCCACATACCCATACTGGCAATGCACCACAATATAATCATGAATGGCAAGTTCCTTTTCATAATCTGTCATATCCGGCTTGATGATCTGCTTCAACACATCTTCCACTTTATCATACAGCTTATAAGCAAGTGCATGCTCGGATGGAATCGCCGTGCCATTTACATATTTCTGCCATACATAATAATTGTCCGAGATCTCATACCGAAACTGAATCCGCATGCCATCCCTGCTTTTTTCTGTCACCATATACTGGTCGACCATGCCGTTCATGCTGCACAGATTCTCGTTGATATTCCCGATATCACTCTCCGAAATTCCGGATACATAGAAATTGCCTGTCGTCTTACCATCGTTGATCTGTTCAGTTACCAATTGTGTTAATTCTTCCATGCTGTATGCGGTCTCATCTGGATGCAGATAGGAACCGATGCGGAAGTTGAAAAAATAAAACACAAGGATCACAGCCACCACAAGCACTGGAAGGATAATATGCATTTTCCCTTTTTTCTGCTCCATTTAATGCTTACTCCTGTCTTTTTCTTCCTCATCTGACTCATCGTCTTCTCCATTTCCACCTTTGCCTACCATGATCAGAACGACCATCAATACGATGGAGACAATCAGGCAGATGGCTACCAGAAGTGGTTTGCCACTGTCGCCGGTTGCGATTATATTTGCAAGAATTGTGTTCATATTTATCTCCTTATCCCAGACAACTGCGAAACATTTATACTGCGAACATATATTTCAATCTTATTCATTCGATATACAATGTATTAAAACCAGATTGAAATATATGATACACTTTATTCTCCCTGTTTCGCACTTGTCTTATATATGTCTATAATTATGTAAATCATTCTAATGTATATAATGATAAATCGCAACCTTTTTTCGCGTTTGTCTTGTCGGTTCTTGGGATTTGTTGTATATTATATTTCAAACATTAAATATCTGTAAATATTTACAATGTCTTTGGCATATGGCAAGGGATTCATTTGTGTAGTATATGGATATGTTCGCATCTTAGAAGTAATTGGTGTTCTGTTCACATCAGCAATGCCTGAACACGATGTTCAGGCAAGCTGTCACTGAGCCACGGATGGCGAATTGACAGCGGTTGCGTCAATATGGAATCTCTGATATCAGAACACCTTATTACTTCTTAGGTGCGATACATTATATACGATACAAATCAATCCCTTGTTATATGCCTTAGCACAACGCAAATTATTTACAGAAGATAAAGTGAGGTAGATTATGGCACAGTTATGGGGCGGTCGTTTCACAAAGGAGACAGACCAGTTAGTATATAATTTTAATGCATCGATCAGTTTCGATCAGAAGTTCTACAAGCAGGACATCCGCGGCAGCATCGCACATGTAACAATGCTTGCAGCAAGCGGTATCCTGACAGATGCAGAACGCGACCAGATTATCGATGGCTTAAACGGCATCCTTGCCGATGTAGAAAATGGAACTCTGGAGATTTCTTCAAAATATGAAGATATTCACAGCTTCGTCGAAGCGAACCTGATTGACCGGATTGGTGATGTCGGTAAGAAGCTTCACACCGGACGTTCAAGAAACGATCAGGTAGCTCTCGACATGCGTCTGTATGTACGCGATGAAATTCTCGAAGTTAAGAAGCTGCTCGTATCGCTGATGAAAGAGCTGCATATCCTGATGAATGAAAATGTAGATACCTATATGCCGGGCTTTACACATCTGCAGAAAGCACAGCCTGTCACATTTGCACACCATGTCGGTGCATATATGGAGATGTTCAAACGTGATTACAGCCGTATGAACGATATCTATACACGTATGAACTATTGTCCGCTTGGTGCAGGTGCACTGGCCGGAACGACATATCCGCTGGATCGTAACCTGACTGCCAGTCTTCTGGATTTTGACGGTCCAACCTTAAACAGTATGGATTCGGTGTCAGACCGTGACTATGTGATTGAGATGCTTTCCGCATTCTCTACGATCATGATGCATCTGTCCCGTTTCTCTGAGGAGATCATCATCTGGAACTCCAACGAGTACCAGTTTGTAGAATTAGATGATGCATACAGCACCGGAAGTTCGATCATGCCGCAGAAGAAGAATCCGGATATCGCCGAGCTTGTCCGCGGTAAGACCGGGCGTGTATACGGCGCACTGATGTCCATTCTCACAACGATGAAGGGCATCCCACTTGCATATAATAAGGATATGCAGGAGGACAAGGAGCTTACCTTCGATGCAATCGACACGGTCAAAGGATGTATCGCTTTGTTCACAGGTATGATCTCTACAATGAAGTTAAACAAGCCTGTCATGGAGAAAAGTGCCATGAACGGATTTACAAATGCTACCGATGCGGCTGATTATCTGGTTAATCACGGTGTTCCGTTCCGTGATGCACATGGTATCGTTGGTCAGCTTGTACTCTACTGCATCGAGCATGATAAATCCCTGCTTGATATGTCCATCGGCGAGTATAAGGCAATCAGCCCGGTATTCGAGGACGACATCTACGATGCAATCAGCCTGAAGACTTGCGTCAGCAAGCGAAATACGATTGGTGCACCGGGTGAGGAAGCAATGAAGCAGGTGCTCGCCATCAACGAGGAATATCTGAAAAATTTATAATAATATAGTTATATTTTTTGAAGGGAGTTAACCTTATGAATAAGACAACAAAAGCGAAATACGACCTTGCAACGCGCATGTTGAAGGTGGATATTTCCATAGATGAAGTAGCTCTTATGTCCGGACTCACAATTGATGAGATTGAGAAGTTAAAGGCCGGCATTGAGCCGGAAGAGATCATTGATGAGGCAGCTTTCGCGGAGAAAGCTCTGAAGGGAAAAGACAAGTAATACGCAAGTCAAACAGAATCCGATAGATGTTTCTCTGTTTCACAATCATCATAAAAAAGAAAGCGATTCGATGAAAATCAAATCGCTTTCTTTTTATATGATACTTCTTATACTTGTTCGTACAGTCTCTGATAGATCTCTGCGGAATTAGACCAGCTGTAGTTCTGCTGCATCGCACATTCCTGCATACATTCCCAGGCATTCTTCTTGTCGAAGTATACCTGCTTTGAGTAGTTGATCGTATTCAGTAACTCATGTGCGTTATAGTTTGCGAATGAGAATCCGGTTCCGCTTCCCTCGAATTCATTGTATGGAATAACCGTATCCTTCAGTCCGCCCGTCTCTCTTACGATAGGCAGTGTACCATAACGAAGTGCCATCAGCTGTGTCAGTCCACATGGCTCGAAGCGGGATGGAACCAGCATTGCATCACACGCTGCATACATCTTGTGTGACAATTCGTCCGAATAATAAATATTCGCAGATACCTTTGCCGGATGAATGCCCTGATAGTACCGGAACATATCTTCATATTTCCGGTTACCGGTACCAAGCACAACAAACTGTGTACCATCGGTACAGATATCGTTCATGACACGGTCAACGAGATCTAAGCCCTTCTGATCTGTCAGTCTGGAGATAATACCGATCATATAAGCATTCTTATCTTCCGGAAGTCCAAGTTCCTTCTGCAGTGCAAGCTTGTTTGCCACTTTGTTCTTGCGGAAATTCTTCAATGTGTAATTCTTATAGATCTTCTTATCTGTAGCCGGATCGTAATCCTTGTAATCGATACCATTTACAATGCCCCACAGGCTCTGGTTTCTCGCGCGGAGCAAACCGTCTAATCCTTCACCATAATAAGGCGTCTGAATCTCCTGTGCATACGTATTCGATACCGTTGTAATCTTATCTGCATAAACAAGTCCACCCTTGAGCATACTTGCATCCTTGTCAATCTCCAGCTTATCCGGTGTAAACAAATAATCTGGCAGTCCGGAATACTCCTGTACGGTCTTGATATCCCATCTTCCCTGGAACTGCAGGTTGTGGATCGTCATGATTGACTTCATACCACTGTAAAATGGATTGTCTGCAAACAATGTCTTCAAGTATACCGGAACCAGTCCTGCCTGCCAGTCATGGCAGTGTACGATATCCGGCTGGAATCCGATACTTGGCAGGATGGAAAGTGCTGCCTTGCTAAAATAGCAGAACTTCTCGATATCCCATTTCATATCGTCACTGTATATATTGAAACCATTGAAATAATACTCATTGTCAATAAAGTATACCGGAACCCCTTCATATTCCAGATACATAACCCCGACATACTGCTGCTTCCAGCCAATATCCATATGGAAATGCGTCAGATAACGCATCTTCTCCTTGAATTTTGCCGGCAGACACATATAATTCGGAATGATGACACGCACGTCATACTCCTTTTTATCAAAGATTCTCGGCAATGTACCAACAACGTCTGCAAGTCCGCCAGTCTTGATAAACGGTACGCATTCCGATGCAATATAAGCCACTTTCTTCATGTTTTTTGTCCTCCCATATCCGACTCTAAAAGTCTCGTAACAAAGTTACTTTAATTCTAGCATAAGCACTCCGATTATTCAATCCATTTTATGCCACATTCTGTCAAAACTCGTCCGATTCTACCGGCTGGATAACCGGCGCATCTTCTGCAGCAATGCCCGGTCTACCTCCGCGTCTCCATATCGGATGTCCTCATAACAGCGCGTCAGCTCCGTCACATCCGCGAGCGACTGTTCATTTAATTCCGTCTCAATCTCCCGCCCGGTTTTCGACTGTTCCAGTGCAATATCGTAGCGATAGCGTTCAATGCAGTCCTTGTAGCATCGTCTTGCCCGCTGTCTGCGTGATAAAAACCGTCGTTTTTCATCTGCATGCGTCCGCTGTTCCTCTTTCTTCTTTTTTACTACAACCAGTTCCACCTGATCGGTCGAGATATTACGCCTTGCCATCAGGAACCGGACAAACCGGACCAGCACTTTATACGCGATAAACAGTCCCAGACAGATCAATCCGACATAGAGCACCGGCTCCAGTGTCTGTCCGACGGAACGAATACCCGACGGCACATCGCCATCATCAAACTGCTGGTGTTCACTTGTCTCTGCCTCTCCACCACGGAACCAGAAACTTATATAGTGATAGAAAAGTCCGATCACCATCGCGATCACACGAACCACTGCCAGTATCGCCTGCCCGATCAGCGCGATCACTCTGCGGAAATCAAACACTTCGCCAAGCACGAGTCCAAGCGTCAGACAGAGAATGATTGCACCGACCATGATCGTATTTACAGACAGTATCTGCCGGATCGGGATTCCCGATACATGGCTGGTCGCGTCCAGATAATTTTCCATTCCATCCGTGTACACCAGCGCCAGATACAGAAAAAGCAGAATCAATGCTGTCACATAAGCATAGATCCGAAGTCCCTGCACACCGAGATGCCCACTCACAAGGTACACGATCAGGCACAGCAAAAAGGATGGCCACGGAAGTTCATCCATCTGCTTCCTTTTATTTTTCCATGTGCTTTTTACAGATGCCGAGAACAGATAACAAGGAATCAGGAAATAAAACCACTGAGTCTCCATCGATACCGGCAGCAAAAGCAGCGGCAGCCGCAACGCCACATGCCCGACAAACAACCACAAATAATGCTGTGCCTTCTCCCTCAGAATATACGAATACACAAACATTGCACCCGTGATTGGAAGCAGAAAGTAATGTACATCCTGTTTCAAAAGCACAACTTCAAAAAAGGCAAAGCACAGACTGCAGCAAAGCCATTCATATAGAAGGTGCAAAAGCTTCGTGACCTGTAACAGTTTAGATTTCATTCCACTTCACCTCCACGCCCTGCATATAGCCACGCCATCCAGTCTTATCCTGAATGTCATAATACGGAACTACCATGTGCAGCTCCGGGTGCTTTTTATGCATATAATCAAGCTTCAAAAGCAGATCTTCTTTGTAATAAGGAGAAATAATCACATACGTTATCGGCTCTTCCATCTGCTGTATCTCGGTATCTACCATCTGCATAAATGCATCGATTCCTGCATTTTCTTTGATGCGTGCCAGATATTTGTCGATCGTTTCACCATGCTCCATCGACATGCCGGCTTCCACCCGCTCACACGCACCAGTCATGCAGTCAATCCCATTTGATACAAGTTCCACCGATACCTTATGTTGCAGAAAATACTCAGCGATCGTTCCCGCCATACGGATACTCATCTCCTGCAGATATTCCGTCTTTACCATGATATTCGTCTCCAGATTGAGCAGAATCCGCACGCGCTGTTCCGAAGTATAACCATACATATTTACCATGAGTTTTGACGCTTTCGCAGTTGCCTTCCAGTTGATCTTCCCGTAAGTATCTCCATAGGTGTATTCCCGGATTCCACGAAACGTATACGGATCCTCCATCTGATTTCGTCTCGTCTCCAACTCACCGAGCAAATGGGAACAGAACATCGAAAGCTCCGGGGATGCGACCCGCTTCGGCAGCACATACAGCCATGCGTCGGATTTCCGGCTATATGCGAAATTCGTTGTCATAAAGAAATCCCGCGCCGTCATATTCAGACTCGGTATGCCATACAGTCCCCGCTTTCCAGTCTGAAACGGCAGCCGCCGCGTGATCTTCCGGTAGCCAAGCACAGAGAACACATCGTTTCGATAATAGCTGTCGGTCACGACTGTATTTTCTGTATCTGCAAACCGAAACGAACGATCGGTCGAGAATTTGACATGAAAGACAGGCAAAGGCAAAAACTTTCCATTGTAGATAACCTCTGTCAGGGCACTTGCATCCCCTTCCCTCACGCATGTATCCTCAAATGAAATTGTCACATCGAGATTCCGGTTCCACCATTTCGCGTACAGACGTTTCTGTACAATATAAACCAGACTCGCAATCACAAGTGCAACAATCAGATTCACTGCTTCCAATCCTCCACTGGCACTTCAACCGTTGCTACGATCTCCTTCATCCGTTCGTTGTTATCCTTTGTACTTCCATACGTCAGAAGCCGATGTGCCAGCACGCATGGAGCAAGCAGCTTCACATCATCTGGTATCACATATGTTCTTCCCTGCATTGCCGCATAGCATTGTGATGCACGCACAAGCGCTAACATCGCACGTGTACTGACCTCTGTCATGATGCCCTGATTTTTTCCGGTTTCCTCCACAATCTGGACGATGTACTCCCGGATACACGGATGTACAGTTACCGTTCTTGCAGCTTCTCGCATCTGTGCAATCTGCTCCGCCGTGCAGACCGGTTTCAGAGAAAGAAGCGGATGTTCCCCCATAAAAGTCTCCATCACGTGCAGCTTCGCCTGCGTATCCAGCTGTCCCATTGAAAGCTTCATCATGAAACGATCCACCTGTGCTTCCGGAAGTGGATAGGTTCCGGTTGTCTCGATCGGGTTCTCCGTTGCAATTACCAAAAAAGGCTCCGCAAGCGGCAATGTCTCTCCATCGATCGTCACCTGCTTTTCCTCCATCGCTTCGAGCAAACTTGCCTGTGTACGTGGTGTCGCACGGTTGATCTCATCGGCAAGCAGAACATTTGTAAATACCGGTCCCTTTACCAGATGAAACTCCCCATCCTTCTGACTGTACACATTCAATCCCGTGATATCGCTCGGCATCAGATCCGGCGTAAACTGCACACGTTTCTGCTCCACATCCAGCAGTCGTGCAAATGTCTTGGCAAGCGTCGTCTTTCCACTTCCCGGGCGATCCTCCAACAGCACATGTCCGCCTGCAAGCAGCGCGACTAACAGCTTCTCAACAACCGCTTCTCCGGCAATCACAACTTTCGATGCTTCTGCGATCACATTCTGTGTTATTTTCTGCACCTCTGTAACTTCCATAATTCCTCCTGTTTTCTATGTATTTCTAACTTATTTCTGCGTATATTCCATATATAGATTTATTCTAGCATAATCTTTGAAAAATGGAAATTTTTTTACACGTTTTAAGCAATCTATGATATAGTTGATTTATCATATTTTGGGAGGTTTCCTATGAATTGTAAAGCATGCGGACATGCATTAAATCAATACGGCATCTGTCCCATCTGCGGCTGGCAGGACCCATCATATGGACAGCAATCGTCCTACAATGGGCAGCAAATACCATACCAGCAACCATACGGCGGGCAACAGATGTACAACCAACAACCTTACAACGGGCAGCAAATGTACAATCAGCAGCAATCTTACAACGGACAGCAGATGTACAGCGGGCAGCCTTACAACGGGCAGCAGATGTACAACGGACAGCAAATGTACAGCGGGCAGCAGCCACAAGGTTCCGTTCCACCAACACCAGCACCGAAAAAAAAGAAAAAATGGCCGCTCTTTGCCGGCATTGGCGGATGTGTTGTTGTTCTGGCAATCGGAATTGCACTGATCGTAACCAAACGTCCAATCAAGGATCTGACAAACGACGATTCCCATACAACAACGGAACAGTCTACCATGTCTCCTACAACGGAAGCTTCCGTGACCGAGCATCCACAACAGGCGGAAGCAGGCACAAAAACCGTTATGATCTATATGGTTGGTTCCGATCTGGAAAGCCAGTATCAGGCAGCTTCCACGGATATTGAAGAAATGCTTGATTCCGGCTATGATGAATCAAAAATGAATGTCTTGATCTACACTGGAGGCTGTTCCAACTGGCATAACC
>OHZR01000621.1_pt1 | contig 10062 bp, 8 predicted proteins | sample 1580491 | NCBI WGS metagenome assembly OHZR01 (sample SAMEA3882555, study PRJEB24775) | human gut metagenome | biome: human-associated habitat; feature: intestine environment; material: feces | place: Netherlands | collected 2009/2010 | reverse complement strand
ATATTTCCCGTTGATTTCGTTGAGATTCCATACAGAGGACGGAGCCTCTGTATTGGCGATTCCGCGGATATAGTTCCAGAGGAGCGGTGGCGGGTTGCTGGTCTGGTCGTAGAGAACGAGGGCATCTGTGGCTTCCTGATAACAGAAAAAGCCGTCTACGGTATAGTTCGGTGCTGCGTTTTCAAAGCTTTTTTTGATTCGGTTTAATGTGGTATACCAGCTGGTTGTCTGTGGTTCCGCTGCGCGGAGCGAAAGGAGATCGGTATCATTCAAAGCAAAAACATAGAGATAGGTTTCGGGGCGGGAAAGGTTTTCATCCAGGCTTTTCTGGTACAGAACCAGTGTATTTTCCGAGTTCTCATGGATCCGCTCCAGCATCAGACCGAAAGCGGCTGTGTTGTTGTACACGACAAGCGCGCAAAAAAAGACGATCATGACTGCAAGCAGAACAAAAATACGAAAACCAAGTGAGTGTATGGAAATTTTGGAAAACCGTTTTTTCAAAGAAACATCTCCTCTCCGATACATGTTAGATACATGCTGAATTTTGAGCCAGATAAGAAGAAAAGGCCGGAACTGTTCAGCAAAAGATCCGGCAGACTCTATGGGAAAGTTTACAATAAAAGTGAAAAAACGTCAATAAATACAAGGAAAAAAGAAACGGATACCGGCAAAAGTAATAAAAAAATAACTGAATTATTGTTTAAAAATTAAATTTAAAAAGATTGACTATTCAAAATGTATTTAGTAAAATTAAATTATCACAATACGAAGCGATACTTATTTCAGAAAGGTGGAACGTATGTTACAGTCTTATACCGAACATGTAAAACGATATGGAATCGCAGAGCTGGTTTTCCAGGGACCGTCCGAGGGAAATCCATTTGCGGAGCAGTGGGTGAAAGGAACGATGGCAGGTCAGGCAGAGGAAAAGCATGCCGAGGGCTTTTATGACGGAAACGGCGTATACAAGCTTCGCTTTATGCCATCCGGCGAAGGAACGTATGAGATCACCGCAGCAACAAGCTGGGGCGATGAGGCGAAAGTGACGGTGGAGGTCGGTGCAGCTGATGAAGGCTGTCACGGTCCGGTCCGTGTGGCAAACACCTATCATTTTGCTTACGATGACGGAAAGGAATACTACCCGTGCGGTACGACCTGTTATGTGTGGGAGCTGCAGAGTAAGGAGACACAGGAGAAAACGTATGAGAGTCTTGCGTCCTCTCCGTTTAACAAGATCCGTTTCTGTGTTTTTCCGAAACACTATGTCTACAATTTAAAAGAGCCGGCACAGTATCCGTTTGAAATTCGTGAAAATTCTCCATGGTCTCCGTCTGATTTTGAGACAGAAAAGCTGGAAAAAGCGCCGCGCAATATGTTCGGCGGCATTGATGCCATGATCGAAAACCCGGATGAAGTATGGGATTATACCCGTCCGAATCCTTCTTATTTTGAACACATTGAAAACACGATCGCACGCCTTGGCACCATGGGAATCCAGGCAGATCTGATTTTGTTCCATCCGTACGACCGCTGGGGCTATTCCCGCATGAATCTGGAACAGCAGAACTTTTATTTAAGATACGTTGTCAACCGTTTCAGCGCATACCACAATGTATGGTGGGCTATGGCAAATGAATTTGACCTGTTCCGCTGGAAACCGGTATCCGAGTGGGAATCCAATGCCGAAACCGTTTGCCGTCAGGATCCGTACCGCCATCTGCGCTCCATTCACAACTGTATGACCATGTACGATCATTCCAGGGGATGGATCACGCACTGCAGTCTGCAGAGAATCGATCTGTACCGCACCGCAGAAAATGTGGAAATCTGGCGCCCGCAGTATGGAAAACCGTGCGTGCTCGATGAAATTGCATATGAAGGAAATCTTCCGTTCGGCTGGGGCAATATCAGCGGCGAGGAGATGACACGCCGGTTCTGGGAGGCATACACCAGAGGCGGATATGGACAGCACGGAGAGACGTATGAAAATGAAAACGGTGTGATCTGGTGGTCACACGGCGGAGAGCTGAAGGGCAGCAGTCCGGCGCGGATCCAGTTCCTGCTGGATATCATGAAAGAAAACGGGGGCTATATGGAGCCGCTTCCGGCATTCTTTGATGAGACCTGCTGCACAAACAGCGCAAGCCATCCGAGAAAAGACTGCGTGATGTACTATTACGGTGCCAACCGCCCATGCCGCCGCCCGTTCCACATGCCGGAAGGCCAGGAGTTCGATGTGGAAGTCATCGACACCTGGAACATGACCATCACCCCGGCAGGCCGCCACAGCGGAGAATTCACGATCGACATGCCGTCAAGACCGTATATGGCTGTGCGACTGGTGAAAGTGAAATAAAAATGTGGGAGAGGAATCTTGAAATTCGATTCTGCATATGATGTAGTATGTGTAGCTGATAAGAGAAATAAGTGACATGTGTTCACAAAGCGAACCCCCAGCAGCGGCAACTGCTGGGGGTTCTTCCCTTTTTACGGAAGGGCATCCGCCTGGGCTAATTGTCGCCATGTTTTCCGTCTAGCCACTTGCAGATATAGTAGCTGATTACACCTGCTACAACGGAAACGATAAGAGAAATAAGTATAGACATGCGCTCACCCCCTTCCTGTTGCCAGTTTGGGAGGCGACAACAAAATAAGTATAACATGGTATAGGAAGAAACGGTTTGAAAAAATAGAACGCATATTTTGATGAAGTTGCACAAATATGAAAAAAGTCTATTTTGATCTTGACAACTCGCCTCACATATGCTATCATACCACCTGTATCACGCCGAAGACAGCAGGTGCCGCAAGGCGTAAGTTTCAAACGCCTGCCGAGGAGAAGTTACACAAGGTTCATGTTATGGAATTTTGAGATCTCTTCGCCAATCTTCGCGAAGAGCTTTTTTTATACTTCCAAAGCGTAGGTACGAAATACTACAAGGAGGTGCAATCATGGCAATCAATGCAAAAATCGATCTGAAGAAGCCGGTCCTGGAAGAGATCAGCGCACAGGTAGAAGGCGCACAGTGCGTGCTGCTGGTAAACTACAGCGGATTAACCGTTGCTCAGGATACTCAGCTGCGTAAAGAGTTAAGAGAAGCAGGCGTTCATTACAAAGTATACAAAAATACAATGATGAAACGTGCATTCGCTGGTACTGCTTTCGAGTCTCTTACCAAAGACCTGGATGGCACAAACGCTATCGCAATCAGCAAGGACGATGCAACAGCTCCGGCAAGAATCATCGCTAAATTTGCAAAAACCGCTCCGAAGCTGGAGATGGTTTCTGGTGTTGTAGAAGGAAACTACTACGACAAAGCTGGAATGGAAGCACTGGCAAACGTTCCGTCAAGAGAAGAACTTCTTGGCAAACTGCTTGGAAGCATCCAGTCCCCGATCGCAAACCTGGCTCGCGTCCTCAACCAGATCGCAGAGTCCAAAGGCGGCGCAGCAGAGGCCTAAGCCTCAAGCGGGCAGCGTGAAATACGCAGCCTGAGAACATTATTCAGAAAATATCCAAGGAGGAAAATAAAATGGCAAAGTTAACAACCGCAGAGTTTATTGACGCTATCAAAGAGTTATCTGTATTAGAGTTAAACGATCTTGTAAAAGCATGTGAGGAAGAGTTCGGCGTATCCGCAGCAGCAGGCGTTGTTGTAGCAGCAGCAGGTGCAGCTGAGGCAGCAGAAGAGAAGACTGAGTTCGACGTAGAGCTGACAGAGGTTGGCCCGAACAAAGTTAAAGTTATCAAAGTTGTACGTGAAGCTACAGGACTTGGCCTGAAAGAAGCTAAAGAAGTAGTTGACGGTGCTCCGAAAGTCCTCAAAGAGGGTGCTTCCAAAGCAGAAGCTGAAGAGCTCAAAACTAAACTTGAGGCTGAAGGCGCTAAAGTTACTCTTAAATAATTTAAGCGTAAATCAGAATCTATGGACGCACGGCGGGATTTCCTGCCGTGCGTTTTTTGAACTGAGTCCATACTTTGTGGCAATAAAGTTAAAAATTGCCGGAAGGTATGGTGATGCCATGTGGTATCAAAATGTAATTGCGACCGTGGAGATAAAATTGAGAATGTGATCTATTCATACAAGACATTTACGGAGGAGTATAAGGGCTAAATATCCTCATGACAGAAAGACTCCGAGAGTACAGAAAGAGAAAACGGGAGGAACGAAAAATGCAGGTACATTCCGTTCTGGAATCTTTACAGCAGGGAATCCTGATCTGCGATCAGCACAGCAGGATTGTGTTCTTCAATCAAGTCTACAGCGATTTCATCGGCGTTCCGCTTGAAACCGCGAAAGGTCATAAAATCACGGATTACCGCAAATCTGCCATTGCTCCGGAAGTCATTTGGAGCGGCATCCCGGTCGAGGGAATGGTGCGGAGAGAGGGAACGCAGGAATACTTTGCAAGTGTTTATCCGATCTGGGAAGAGCATCAGATCCGCGGAAGCATCTCAATTGTGACGAGTCTCGTACAGTTTGAAAAACGGGAATCAGAGGCTCACATGACGCTGGAAGAGCGGGTGCGCCGCTTTGAACGGCAGGAGATCCAAAATACGTTGTTGCTGTACGGACGGGATATGGAGGGGAAGCAAAAAGCGGCAAAGGAACTCGGAATTTCGCTGGCAACGTTATACAATAAAATCAAAGAATAAGACAGAAGGAGAATGAAATGCCGGAATTTCTGCAGCTTTGGGGCTTTGTGGTATTTTCTGTCTTTGCTGTAACAGAACTCACATAAAAGAGGGATCATGATTTCTAAAATTTTAGAAATTACGATCCCTTTTGTAGTATCTGCCCGGATATCGCATTACAATGATCTCAGATCAAAGAAAGCGAGGCCATAGAACATGAAAAAAATCAGAATCGGAAGCGGAGCAGGCTATGCGGGAGACCGCATTGAGCCGGCAGTGGAGCTGATGGAAAAAGGAAATCTGGACTACATTATTTTCGAGTGTCTGGCGGAACGCACCGTTGCGATCGGGCAGCAGGACAAAGAGAAAGATCCGTCGAAGGGATACAACCAGCTACTCGACTACCGAATGGAAAAAATTCTCCCGCTGATGGCGAAAAACAAAGTAAAAGTTATTACCAATATGGGAGCTGCCAACCCGGTATCTGCTGCAGAACGGACGTGTGAAATTGCCAGAAAACTGGGTGTCAGTGGATTGAAGATTGCCTGTGTGACCGGCGATGATATTACAGACGAACTGGATAAGTATGAAAATGAAAAAGTGCTGGAGGATGGCACGCTGTTAAAAAAGAAAAAAGATGTTCTGATTTCTGCGAACGTCTATATGGGTGCGGAGGGCATCACAAAAGCGTTGGAAGAGGGCGCCAATCTTGTCATTACCGGTCGCGTTTCCGATCCTGCACTGACGATCGGACCGCTGGTATATGAGTTCGGATGGAACATTGACGACAACCCGGATCAGATGGGACAGGCGGTTCTGGCAGGCCATCTGCTGGAGTGTGCCGGACAGGTGACAGGCGGCTATTTTGCGGATCCGGGCTACAAGGATGTGCCGGATCTGTGGAAACTTGGATTCCCGCTCATTGAGATCGACGAGACAGGCGCATTTACCGTGACAAAAGTCGAGGGAAGTGGCGGACTGGTGAGTGTGGATACCTGTAAAGAGCAGATGATCTACGAAATCCACAACCCCAAGGCTTACCTGACCCCGGATGCAACAGCGGACTTTTCAAAGGTGACGTTCCGGCAGATCGGGGAAAACCAGGTTCGCGCCGAGCATGCGACAACGCATGGAAGACCGGAAACTTTGAAAGTGAGTGTCGGCTACAAGGACTGCTTCATCGGTGAGGGTGAAATTTCCTACGGCGGAAGCAACTGTATGGCACGGGCGGAGCTGGCGGCGGAGATTCTGGAGAAGCGGATTGAACTGACAGGCATCGAGCTGGAAGAGTACCGTACTGATTTTATCGGATGCAATTCCCTGTATCGTGATGCAATTTCCAAGGAGATCGGAAGTGGAACTCCGTGTGAAGTGCGTCTCCGCGCCGCAGGCAGAACGAAAGACCGGAAAAATGCCGTTCTGCTGGCAAACGAGGTGGAGGCTCTCTATACCAACGGTCCCGCAGGAGGCGGCGGAGCAGTGAAACGGGTGTCCGAGATTGTCTCGGTCTGCTCAATTTTTGTGCCGCGCGATGCAGTAGAAGCAAAAGTTACATTCCGGGAGGTATAAGGCGATGAAATTAAAAGAGATTGCACATGCAAGAACAGGCGATAAAGGCGAGATCTCCAATATTTCGGTGATCCCATATGATGAGAACAATTATGAAATGCTGAAAGAAAAAGTAACAGAAACACGCGTAGCAGAATACTTCCGCGAAATCTGCCACGGAAAAGTAACCCGCTACGAACTGGACGGAATCCATGCGCTGAACTTTGTCCTCGACAAGACACTCGGCGGCGGTGTCACAAGATCGCTGGCGCTGGACAAACATGGAAAGACACTCGGCATGGCACTGCTGGAAATGGAGGTGTAGGCAATGGCAGAAGATTTTTTGAAGGCTGCGGTAAAACGCGTGGAAGAACAGTTTGCGAAAAGCGGCGTTTCCGAAAGCTGTGCAGCATTTGAAAGAAAAGACAGCCAGATCGAGATGCGCGATGGTGTGAAGCTGCATACAATCTATTATTTTCCAAGGGAAGGCGGATCAGGAGAAAACAAGAAATATCCCGTCATCCTGACTCGTACCTGCTATCCGGGCAACGACCGTATTCACCGTGCCTACGGCGAGGGACTGGCGCGCAGGGGTTATGTGTATGTCTACCAGTATTGCCGCGGCAGAGAGCAGTCGGAAGGAAAATGGGAGCCAAACATCAATGAGCGGAACGATGGCATTGACACCATGGATTACCTTGTGGAGCAGCCGTGGTGCGAAATCTTAGGCTACTGGGGCCATTCCTACACAAGCATGACCGGCTGGGCGTTCGCTGATGCCGCGGAGGGGAAAGTTGCCGCAATGTTTCTGGAGGACTATGGAACGGATCGTTTTGTATCAGCCTACGAGAAGGGCTGCTTCCGCCACGATATCCTGACCGCATGGTCGATGGAAAATGCGGAAAAACCAGTGAATGCTGACTATCGCGAAAGCTGCCGTTATCTGCCGCAGATTGAAGTGGACAAGGCGCTGTGGGGACAGCGTGTTCCGTCCTACCGCGAATACATCACAAGCCCGAGCCCGGATGCGGCACTCTGGCAGACGGGCTGGTGGAAACAGTTGCGGGAAATTCCATCAAAAACGAAGGTTCCGATTTATCTTTTAAGCGGCTGGTACGATCATCACCACGGCAGCAGTATGAAAACGTGGGAGCGACTGAATGAGGAGACGAAACAGCACAGCTGGCTGGAAATCGGTGCATGGAACCACTTTTTCCAGATTTGTCTTGAAGATAAAGAGGTGCTGCACCCGCAGAATGAAGAAATTCCAAAGATGCTGGAATGGTTTGAGCTGACGCTGAAACAAAAAGAAATCCCGACACAGCGGATCCGTGCCTATGAAATTGGAGCGGACCGGTGGATTGACATCGTATCCGACCAACTGGGAGAAGAAGGAACTGCGGGAAGCATGACGCTGTATCTGGATGAGAAAACACTGCGGGAAGACGCGCCGGAACGGGAAAAAACGAGAAACTACACGTTTGACCCGGCCACTCCGGTCGAGAGTATCGGCGGAGAAGCTCTTCTGCATACGATGCCGCAGATCGGCAGCCATCTCCAGCCGGAACCGGACTATCGTGAGGATGTCCTGAGTTTTGTATCAGAACCGCTGGAAGAAACTTTCACGCTGAACGGAAAAGTTTCCGTCCGTCTGTTCGTGGAAAGTGATTGCGAGGATACGGCATTTACCGCTAAAATCATGGAGGTAACGCCGGAAGGAAAAGCGTACAACATTCGTTCCTCGATTGCAACATTGGAGCAGGGAAAAACGGAGGCCGGAGCCTATGAACCGGGCAGCGTGGCAGAGGTACAGATTACTATGTGGAATATTGTATACACGATTCCAAAGGGTTCCCGCATTCGTGTAGATGTTTCCTCCTCCGACTTCCCGCAGTATCATGTTCACAGCAATCAGAAAGGGCTGTGGTCGGAAAAAACGGAGAATAAAATTGCACATCAGACCATTCATATGGGCGGAAAAGCTGCTTCCTGCGTGATTTTGCCGCTGATGAAAAAACAGTGAGCCGTAACGGTAAAGCGGACATCGGGAAAAATCAAAAAGAAAAAGTAGCATAATCCATTCTTTTGTGATATAGTGAAAACACTATAGGTTTTACGGTAAACCTAAAGAACGGCCCGCATTATAAAAACAAAATGAACAGGAGAAAAGCAATGGAGAAAAAGTGGTGGCACAAAACGGTTGGATACCAGATTTATCCGAAGAGTTTTCAGGATACCAACGGGGACGGCATCGGAGATCTGAAAGGCGTGATCCGTCATCTTGACAAAATAGAAAAGCTGGGAGCCAATGTCATCTGGCTCTGCCCGGTGTTTGCATCCCCGATGGTGGATAACGGATACGATATTTCCGATTACATGGATATCGACCCGTCGTTTGGAACGATGGAGGACATGAAGGAGCTGATCGAGGAGGCAAAAAAACGCGGCATCCGCATTCTGATGGACCTTGTCGTGAATCATTCCTCTGACCGGCATGCGTGGTTTCAGGCGGCACTCAAAGATCCGTTTGGAAAGTACGGAAAGTATTATGTGTTCCGGGAAGGAAAAGACGGCAAAGAGCCGAACAACTGGCGGTCGATTTTTGGCGGCAGCGCATGGGAGAAAGTACCGGGATATGATAACCTGTATTACCTCCACATCTTCACAAAAGAGCAGCCGGATCTCAATTGGGAGAATCCGGAATTGCGGGAAGAAATTTATGAGATGATTTTAAAATGGATGGATCTGGGACTTGGCGGATTCCGTCTTGATGCGATCAGCCATCTGAAAAAGAATTATCAGTACACCAACCTTCCGCCGGATGGACCGGACGAGTACAATATGGCGTTCGAGTATTTCAACAATGTAGACGGTCTTGCTGACATTCTGCGTGAAATGAAGGAGCGCACCTTTGCGCCGACCGATGCGCTGACGATCGGAGAGTACGATCACATGGGACCGGAGGATGTGGAGGATGTGATTGGGGAAAACGGCAGTTTCTCGTCCGTTTTCGATTTTTGTCACACCCTCGACAATGTGCGTAATCCGAAATGGGGCAATACCGTGGCGCTGTTTGACGATTATCGCGATCAGCTTTTTGCGGCACAGAAAATCGTGGATGGCCGCGGCATGCTCTGTAATTTCCTTGAAAATCATGACAAACCGCGCAGCATCGACCGGTTCCTGATGCCGGAGGATCAGAACCTCTACAGCGAAAAAATGCTTCCGGTCACTAATTTCTTCCTGCCGGGTATTGTGTTCCTGTATCAGGGACAGGAAATCGGCATGCGCGACGACCCGAAACAGTCCATTCAGGGATTCGTCGATAAACCGACCTTTGCTATTTACGACCGCCTGATTGCCGAAGGAAAAACGGATGCGGAAGCGCTCGAGCAGATCAACTGCGAGAGCCGCGAGCACAGCAGAACTCCGATGCAGTGGGATGCATCTGCCGAGGCGGGATTCACAACAGGTACGCCGTGGTTCCCGGTGAATAAAAACTATACGGAACTGAACTATGAGGCCGAGGAAAAAGATCCTGATTCCCTGCTGTGGTTCTACCGCAAAATGGTGGCAGTAAGACGACGTGAAGATCTGGAAGAAACCTTCCTCTACGGAACGCTGATTCCGGAATACGAGACGGTAAGCGGCGTTCTGGCGTACCGCAGGAAGGATGAGAAGAATAATGTTCTGATCCTTACTACTTCTCTTGCGGATGGCATTACATTGCCATTTACAGATACAATCGAAGAAGTACTTCTGAATAACTATGACACCTGCGAGGCAGGCGAGGAAACGATCCGTCTGCAGCCGTATCAGTGTCTGGTGCTGAAGGTGAAGGAATAATTGCAAAAACTAAAACAAAAACCGAAAAA
>OHZR01000617.1_pt1 | contig 10128 bp, 5 predicted proteins | sample 1580491 | NCBI WGS metagenome assembly OHZR01 (sample SAMEA3882555, study PRJEB24775) | human gut metagenome | biome: human-associated habitat; feature: intestine environment; material: feces | place: Netherlands | collected 2009/2010 | reverse complement strand
CGCCGCCAGCGGCGGAAACAGGGAGGAGTTGTTGGGGCAGCGGCCAGCAAGACGCAAGTGCCGCTCAAGGCACGATGCGGATGCTGGGTGCCGCAACCCGATAGCGGAGGGCATTTTAAATCGTCCTGTCTGCCGCCGCAAGTAAAAATTGCATCCGGCGGCAAAAAGGATTATACTATAAAAAAGCGCTGCGGGGTACAGGCCGCAGGGCAGGATGCGGGGGATGAAACCATGAAACGACGGGATTTTTGTAAGGGTCTTGCGGTGACCCTTGCAGCGGGGGCGCTTGCACCCGCTGCGGCGCTGCCGCAGGCTGGGGCGGCTACGGCCTTGGTCGGCCGCGCCGTACCGGACGACTACTATACCCTGTGGTACCGCAGCGACCGCTGCAGCGCTGACCTGCGGCACGATTACTATTACAGCGACAGCCTGTTCGACCACGCCGCCACAGAGTACGACGATAAGCTGGCACTGGCCACCTTGGGCATGGCTGCGGCTGCGGACAGCTCGTGGGAGAGCGACCAGCGCTATTGGATGACGGGCGAGGTCGGCCGTGCCGACCATATCCGGGATGCCTTTGCAAAGCTGGGCTTTGCCGAGGTGCAGCTGTTCAACTATACCCACAGCCTGAACGATGCCCCGGACACGGTGGCCTGTGCCGTTGCCCGAAAAACACTGGTGCGCGGCGGCAGACAGGTGACCATCATCGGGGCGTTCCTGCGCGGCTCCGGTTATGGAGCCGAGTGGTCCGGCAACCTTCATGCAGGCTCCGGCAGCGCCCACACGGGTTTTGTAGCAGCGGCGCGGCAGCTGACTGAAAAAATACGCGGATATGTTCAGGCATCGGCCAAGCGCCAGCCGCTGGGTACCCTGAAGCTCTGGATGGGCGGCTACAGCCGTGCCGGCGGCGTAACGAATTTAGTGGCGGCGCGTCTGCCCGCCGTGCTGCCGCAGCTGGAAAAGAAAAACACCTTCATCTATACCTTTGCCGCCCCGGCTGCGCTGGCGGCGGCAGACTGCCCCGAGCTGCAGCAGGACTTTGACAACAACCATACGGCAAGCGGCAGTCTGAAAAAGAACTGGAGCACCAGCAACATCTTCAACATCATCTCCAGCGGAGATGTGGTCCCCCGGGTGCTGCCCGCAGAGTGGGGTTTCTACCGCAACGGCAACGACCGTTTTCTGCCCGCTACAGTTGTCCCGGAGGAACTGCAGGCGCTGAACGACCGCAGCGCAGGAATGGAGGGCGCACCGCTGGATTTCGGGCGGCTGGCCGTCACCGAGGAGACCGATGCCGTGCTGCAGTCCATGATGACCCTGTTCGGCAGCCGTCAGACCTATCACGAGGACTACGAGGATGCCATGCGCTGTATACTGCAATGCGTGACCACCCGCTCGGAAGCAGAGGTGACCCGGGGCGTCATTCTGGACGATGCTGCCGTGGTGGCGCAGCTGCGCAGCATGGAGCCCATGCAGCAGTTCCCGCAGGAAAAGGTGGAGCGCTGTGTGCAGGCGGCCTCTGCCCTGAGCCGCCCGCTGCTGGAAAAGCTGGGCAATGCAGTGCCGCTGCAGGCACAGCAGATCGTGATCCCCATGCTGGCAGTCGGTCTGTGCTTTGAATTGGACCCGGAGACGCTGCAGCTGGTGTCAGACTTTGTATTGTCCACCATCACGGTAAAGGGGCAGCTGAGCGGCATCCTGAAAACAGTGCTGTGTCACTTTTTGGAAACCTACATTACCCTGCTGGAATACTATGACCCTGCCGACCACGGCATGGAGCCCTATACCCGGCAGGAAGAGCTATAAGCAAAAGGCCGCTGCGCAGACATCGCGCAGCGGCCTTGGCTTTTTACAGATAAGATCAGAACTTGAACAGGTTCAGCCCGGTAACGGGGTCGTACTGGCGGTCTACTGTGCCGTCCAGAACATCCACCACCATCTCACAGGTGGCGCTGACCACCGCCCGGTTCAGATGTCCGCCGAACACCTCGCCCTTGTCGTTCCCGGCGCTCATGTGCAGGTGGGTGTAGAATTCACCGTTCATGGTGTTGATGGTGCCGGTCAGGGACACGATCTCAAAGCTGCCGCTGAAGGTGTTGGCGTAGTATTTCTTCTCCGCTACATTGTATACGCCCACCGTAAAGCTGTTGGTGGCGCCCAGCGCCTGCACGGCGGCAAGGCGGATGTTTTCCTTCAGGGCAAGCTCTTTGACCTGTTCAAGGATCTCTTCGTCCTTGTCGATGCGTACAATGATCTTATTGCCAAAACGTTTGTATTCCATGGAAAAGCATCTCCTTTATGTGGCTTTTTTGTGCGCTGCCCTTTGCCGGGAGCGCGTGCGGATTTATTGATCTTCTGGACCCGATCCAAGTTCTTCCAGCTCTTTTTCGTTTTGGAGATCTTCATTGGTTTTCTCTCCGGTGATAGCACGGTAAGCTTCTTTGATGCCGTTTTTCACTGCCCATTTGATAACGAAATACAGCGCGATCAAAATAAGGATGGCGGTTCCTCCGCTGATGCCTAATTCGTTCCACATGATTCGAGCCTCCAAATTTCAATTTGTTGAACTAAATCGAGTATACCACACCCGCCAAGGAAAGAACACCCCGATAGCGTAAAATTTGCAGGTGGAAACTTGTCGGGGCGGGGACTTGGCAAACCCGGCGTGATTGCGCTATAATAGAGCCGTAACAGTTCCACAAAGGTGTGGTAAGGGAGGTGCGGTCATGATCCGGGTGGCAGTCGTAGAGGATGACGCGGAGGTGCAGGGGGTATTGCAGGAGTACATCCGGCGGTATACCCGGCAGTATGGGACAGAATTTGAGGTATCGGTCTTTGCGGACGGGGTGGACATTCTGGAGGATTACCGCGCCGTCTACGATGTTATTTTTCTGGATGTGGAGATGAAGCATCTGGACGGCATGACCACGGCAGAGCGCATCCGGCAGATGGATGCAGACGTCATCCTGATCTTCATCACCAATATGGCGCAGTATGCCATCCGGGGCTACTCGGTGGGGGCGCTGGACTATGTGCTGAAACCGGTGCCGTATTTTGCATTTTCCGAGCAGCTGAAAAAGGCCGAGAAAAATTTGGCCCGCCGCGCCAGCCACTATCTCATGGTCCCGGTGGAGAGCGGCCTGCGGCGGCTGGACAGCTCCCGGCTGTATTATCTGGAAAGCGAAGGCCACCGGGTGCATTACTACACCGAGGACGGCGATTTTTCGGCACCGGGCACCCTCAAGGCAGTGGAGGAAAAGTTGGCGGGCCGCCCCTTTGCCCGCTGCAACAGCGGCTATCTGGTAAATCTGGCGCAGGTGCAGGCGGTGCAGCAGAACACGGTGCAGGTGGGACCCTATGTGCTGCAGGTCAGCCGCCCCAAGCGCAAGGCCTTTCTTGCTGCACTGACCGACTACATCGGAGGTGAGGGCTCATGACCATGCTGCCGAACATCCCCCGCCTGTACACGGCGCTGGCAGAGGTGTTGGCGGTGCTGCTCTACGCCCGCCGCCTGCCGCGGCGGTTCCACCGGCAGACCGCGGTCACGGTGGTGTGGGCACTGGTGCTGGGAATCTTTTTGCACAAGACCGGCTATGTGCCGCTGGCGTGGTGGGTGCCCTGTATGCTCTGCGCGGTGCTGCTGCTCTACGGGTACCTGTGGGGCAGCCGGGCGGTCAACTGGCTGGAGGCACTGTACATCACCGCCCGGGCGTTTCTGCTGGCAGAGTTTGCTGCCAGCGCAGAATGGCAGCTGCACTGCTGGCTGTTCCCGCACCGGAGCGGCTTTGACCCGCTGGCGCTGGCGCTGCTGGCGGCGGTCTACGGCGCGGTCTACGGCCTGATGTTCTGGCTGGAGCGCAGCCGTCCGCTGCCCGAAAAGCATCTGGACATCAGCAACAAGGCTGCGCTGGCGGCATTTGTCATGGCGGGCACGGTGTTCGTGGTCAGCAACCTTCTGTTTCTGGGGGAGAGCCCGGCGACCATGAACGTGTTCTGCATCCGCACGCTGGTGGATTTCTGCGGGGTGCTGATCCTGACGCTGCAGCACGAGCAACTGCGGGAGAGCGCACTGCATCAGGAGCTTTCTGCCATGGACAATGTGCTGCACCGGCAGTACGAACAGTACAAGCGCAGCAAGGAGGGCATCGAGCTCATCAACAGCCGCTACCATGAATTGAAGGTCCAGATCGCTGATATCCGTGCCCAGCGGGACCGCGCCAAGCAGGACGCGGCGCTGGCAAAGATGGAGAACAGCATTCTGCAGTATGAGGCGGAGAACAAGACCGGAAACCCGGTGCTGGACATCCTACTCACCGCCAAGAGCATGGAATGTCAGGAAAAGCAGATCCGCATGACCAGCGTGGCAGACGGGCATCTGCTGGACCATCTGTCCACCCGGGAGATCTGCACGCTGGTGGGCACCGCGCTGGACAACGCCATTGAAAGCTGTGCCGCCGAGCAGGACCCGGAAAAGCGGCTGATCCGCACGGCGGTGTATGCCCAGAACGGCTTTGTGCTGTTCCGGGTGGAGAACTACTGCAAAAAGCCGGTGGAGCTGGGTGCAGACGGTCTGCCGCTGCGCAGTGCCCACGGCGGTTACGACCTGCGCAGCCTGCGGGCGGCTGCGCAGCAGCACAGCGGCAGCATGACCGTGCACTGGGAGGACGGCTGGTTCACCCTGCGGGTGCTTCTGCCGCAGGCGGGGATTCAACAGACCGAGGGCGGGGAGTGATCCCCGCCCTTTTTGCGATATGCACAAAATCAGGGGCAGTGGAATTGTGAATAAGCACAATAAAAAATGAAACCAATTTGAAACTTTTTTCAAATTATGCATCCCAAACGACAGATTGTGCAAAAGATGATAACGATGCGCAAATATCCGTTATAATGGGTCACAGTTGGGTACGGCCCAAAAAATATAAAAGAATATGGAGGAGACAATACAATGAAGCGCGATCCGAACAGCAAAAAGCCCACAAAGTTGCTGACATCTGTTACAGCACTCTTACTGGCAGTTGGAATAGTGGCAGATGTAGCAATGTTTGGTGTGTTTCCTAGTTCTCTGGACAAGGCATTCCCTGGCCAGAATGGAGACCCGGAATTGCAAAAAACATCTTATGCAAATGGTTTGTCAGTGGCTCAGAAAATCGAGGAGGAAGGCGCAGTCCTTCTGAAAAATGACGGCGCTCTGCCGTTGGCAGGAACAAACCGAAAAATCAATCTTTTGGGCTATGCTTCCGCAAATCCGGTTTATGGCGGTACGGGTTCCGGTGGCAGCAGCTACACTGCAAACCGGACAGATTTTGTAAAAGCCTTTACGGATGCAGGTTTTGAAGTGAATCAAAATCTGGTCAATCTCTACAGCCCCAAAAACAACGAAGGCGGAAATACATTCTCTGTTGATTTTTCCATCCCGGAACGGCCTGCAACCGAGGAATTGGCTAAGGACATGGGTGTGGAGTACCAGTATACTGGAGACTGCTCATTTGAAGCAATGAAGGATTTTTCGGATACTGCTGTGGTCGTGTTCTCCCGCAAGGGCGGTGAAGGCAATGACCTGCCCACTTCGATGGCTGAAAATACCTCGTATGCACCGGATCAGAGCAAGCATTATCTGGAACTGAACAGCGCGGAACAGTCTTTGCTGGAACAGGCAGAAGCGACATTTGATAATGTTATCGTTCTGATCAATTCAGGCAATGCTATGGAACTGGGCTTCCTGAATGATGAAGGCGTTGATGCAGCCCTCTGGATCGGTGATCCCGGTGATGTGGGCACGATTGGAATTGTCAACATTCTGACGGGTGCAGTCAACCCCTCTGGCCGTCTGCCGGATATCTACCCTTATGCAGTAGAAACGACCCCTTCTTACTACAACTTTGATACCTTTGAGTATACCAACTCTAATGACTGCTTCAAAAACTTCGAAAGTCATCCTGCCTACCTTGTAGAGTATCAGGAAGGCATTTATGTGGGATATCGTTATTACGAAACCCGTGAAAGCTACGATTACACTACCCGTGAAGGAGAAAATCTGACGGGACTTTCCTACAATGATGTAGTGCAGTTCCCCTTTGGCTATGGCTTGAGCTACACAAGCTTTGACTGGGAACTGGAAAACACGATTCCGACTACCGTTACCGCACAGGATACGCTGGAGTGGAATGTCAAAGTTACCAATACTGGCAATGTGGCTGGCAAAGATGTTGTGGAACTGTATTACAGTGCGCCCTATTACAGTGCAGCTGAAGGCGGCAGCGGCTTGCAGAAGGCTGGCGAAGTACTGGGCGGCTTTGCAAAGACGAAGGAATTGCAGCCGGGCGAAACGGAAACGGTTACGATTTCTATGCCGGTAGAGCAGATGGCTTCTTATGATGCACAGAAGTACTACACTTCTACCGGTTCCTATGTGCTGGAAGCTGGCGAGTATCAGATTTCTCTGCGTACGGATTCTCATACGGTGAAAGATAATCTGACCATGACCTGCAAGGTTGCTGAGAATGAAGTGTTCCAGGACAGTACGTTTGGCAATGGTGTGGAAAACTGCAAGTATGTCGGCAAGCGCTCTTCGGATGAAGTGGTAGCAACAAATCAGTTTGATGATGCAGCTGGTGATGTGGCTTACCTCAACCGTGACACTTGGCAGATCGTTCCCGGTACCAGCAAGGAAGCAACTGCTGAACAGCTGGAAGCCTTCAACAATGCGCTGTTGGTGGATGATAGCTATGTGGATGCAGATGACACTGCGCCGACCTTTGGTGCAAAGAATGGCCTTACTCTGAAAGACATGGAAGGCCTTGCCTATGATGATGCACAGTGGGATAAGCTGCTGGATCAGCTGACCCTTGATGATATGTACAAACTGCTGGGCGCAGATGGCTGGGGAAGTGCAGCAGTTGATAATATCGGTAAGGGACAGACTTATGAAATGGACGGACCTGCCGCTCTGAGTTATGTGTTCGATGCCTTTATGGGAACCTGCACATACAAGACGGTTACTTATCCGGCAGAAGTTCTGCTGGCGGCTACTTGGAATGTAGACCTGGCTTCTGAATTTGGCGATGCAATCTCGCAGGAAGGAAAGGCGTGGAATATTTCCGGCTGGTATGCACCTGGTGCTAATACCCACCGCAATGCATTTGCTGGCCGTAACTTTGAGTACTATTCTGAGGATGGCTTCCTTTCTGGTTCCATGTCCGCTGCTACGGTTGGTGCGGCAGAGAAAAATGGTATGTACTGCTACATTAAGCATTTTGCACTGAATGAGCGTGAAACCTGGCGTCATTATGGTCTGTGCACCTGGGCCGATGAGCAGGCAATGCGTGAAATTTACTTCGTGCCGTTTGAAAAGGCTGTGAAGGAAGGCGGCAGCACGGCTGTGATGTCTTCCTACAATAATATTGGTACTACTTGGGCCGGTGCAAGTACTGCACTACTGACCAATGTTCTGCGTAATGAATGGGGCTTTATTGGCACTGTGATTACGGATAACAACGAGGAGCATGGCTTTATGGATATTGAAAAAGCTGTCTTGGCAGGTGGTACCAGTCTGCTGTTTGGCTGGGGCACTAAGACCTTCGATAACCTGAGCCAGACTGCTACCGGTCAGCTGAAGATGCGCGAAGCTGCGCATCAGTATCTGTATACGCTGGCGAATAGCTACGGTGTAGATGTAGATGCGCCTGTGCCTATGTGGCGCACGCCTGCACTGGTAGGCAGTGTGATTGTCTATGTGTTGGTTCTGGCAGGTGTTGTGGTGATTCTTCGCCGCCGCAAGTATAATAAAACGCTGGCTAATACCAATGCAGGTGCGGATGTGAGTAAGGCATAAGTACTGACCCGTAATCAAAACTGTCTTTCTTCTAATCCCGGAACACGGCTGCACGGCAGTTACGACCTGCAGCCGTGTTCCCTTTTGGAAACAGAATCACGCTTCTTCTCCTTATGCGTGGTCCTGTTTCCAAAGGCAATACCGTTTCTACTGAAAGGAGATTTCCCCGTGAAACATCAGGATATTATTGCAAAACTGAGCCTGGAACAAAAATGCGCCCTGCTGAGCGGCGGCACGGTGTTCACCACCCGGGCGCTGCCGGGCAAGGGCATCCCGGCCATTACCCTGTCGGACGGCCCCAACGGCGTGCGCAAGCAGGCGGGCGCGGCTGACCATCTGGGCCTGAACCCCAGTGTGCCTGCCACCTGCTTCCCCACCTCGGCTACCGTTGCCAACAGCTGGGACCCCGCGCTGGGCGAGGCTGTGGGCGCAGCCATGGGCGAAGAAGCAGCGGCACAGGGCGTGTCGGTGCTGCTGGGCCCCGGCCTGAACATCAAGCGCAGCCCCCTGTGCGGCCGCAACTTCGAGTATTTCTCGGAGGATCCCTACCTTGCCGGTAAGATGGCGGCGGCCTACGTCCGCGGCATCCAGAAAAACGGCATTGCCGCCTGTCCCAAGCACTTTGCGGTGAACAGCCAGGAGCTGCGCCGCATGGCCTCGGATTCCATCGTGGACGAGCGCACCCTGCGGGAAATTTACCTGACCGGCTTCGAGATGGTGGTCAAGGAGGCGCAGCCCAAGACCATCATGTCCGCCTATAACCTTGTCAACGGCACCTACGCCAACGAGAACACCCACCTGCTCATGGATATCCTGCGCGGGGACTGGGGCTTTGACGGCGCAGTGGTCACCGACTGGGGCGGTAGCAACGACCACGCTCTCGGCGTAAAGAACGGATCTACGCTGGAAATGCCCGCCCCCGGCGGGGACGCCATCCGGGAGCTGATGAAGGCAGTGCAGACCGGCAAGATCACCGAAGCGGACGTGGACGCCCGGCTGGAGGAACTGCTGGAACTGGTGTTCACCACCAAGGCGGCGGTGGACGCCGCACCCGGCAAGTTCGATGCCGATGCCCACCACGCACTGGCACGCCGGGCTGCTGCCCAGAGCATCGTGCTGCTGAAGAACGAAAACGGCCTGCTGCCCCTTGCAAAAGGGGAAAAGGTGGCGGTCATCGGCGACTTTGCCCAGACGCCCCGCTATCAGGGCGCAGGCTCCAGCGCCGTCAATGCGCTTCAGGTAGATGCTCTGCTGGACTGCATCAAAGCTGACGACAGTGGCATCTCCTTCGTGGGCTACGCCTCCGGCTTCGACCGTCAGGGAGCCGCAGACCCCAAAAAGCAGGAGGAGGCCGTCTCCCTTGCAAAGCAGGCCGACACCGTCCTGCTCTGCCTCGGCCTCGATGAGCTGCGGGAGAGCGAGGGTCTCGACCGCGCCGATATGGCGCTGGCCGAGAACCAGCAGCAGCTTCTGGACGCAGTGGCCGCCGTCAACCCGAATGTCGTCGTCCTGCTGAGCGCCGGTGCGCCGGTGGAGACCCAGTGGGTGGGCCGGTGCAAGGCGCTGGTCTACGGCGCACTGGGCGGGCAGGCGGGTGCCGGTGCAGCAGCGGACATCCTCACCGGGAAGCTCTGCCCCTGCGGCAAGCTGTCTCAGACGTGGGCAAAGGCCTACGACGACACCCCCGCCAAGGCAAACTTCGGCGGCGAGGGCCGGAACGTGGAGTACCGCGAGGGCCTGTATGTGGGCTACCGGTACTATCAGACCGCCGGTGTGAAGCCTGCCTTCCCCTTCGGCTACGGCCTGAGCTACACCACCTTCGAATACAGCGGCCTCAAGGCCGACGAAACGGGCGTGACCCTCACCGTCACCAACACCGGCAGCGCCGCCGGTGCCGAGATCGTCCAGCTCTACGTCGCAAAGCCGGATGCGAAGGTCTTCCGCCCCGAGCAGGAGCTGAAGGGCTTTGCAAAGGTCTCTCTCGCCCCCGGCGAGAGCAAGACCGTGGCCATCGCGCTGGACGATAAGGCGTTCCGCTACTGGAACGTCAAGACCAACGCATGGGAGGTCGAGGGCGGCAGCTACCAGCTCCGGGTGGGCGCGTCCAGCGTGGACATCCGCCTGACGGCAGACATCACCGTCAAGGGCACCAATGCCCCCGACCCCTACGCGGGCCTGAGCCTGACCCACTACGTCTCCGGTCAGATCACCTATGTGACCGACGCCGAGTTCGAGGCCCTGCTGGGCCATCCCATCCCGGAGGACGTCGTCCGCATCGACCGGAACATGACGCTGGG
>OHZR01000614.1_pt1 | contig 10198 bp, 8 predicted proteins | sample 1580491 | NCBI WGS metagenome assembly OHZR01 (sample SAMEA3882555, study PRJEB24775) | human gut metagenome | biome: human-associated habitat; feature: intestine environment; material: feces | place: Netherlands | collected 2009/2010 | reverse complement strand
GTCTTGGATGTACTGAATTCTCCAACTCTTCCAACAAAAGCAATGGAATCTTATTTATTTCCGCAGCTATCACCAAAGTTAGGATAAAGAATATTTTCTTTGACCCTGAAGAAATGCGACTGATGGAAGTATATTGGTTATTGTATCTTTCCTTTACACGAACATCGTAAAAGGTTTCCGGTAAACGGAAAGGCAAATCTTTCGTTTCCTCCTCTTCTACATCTTTACGTAAATCTATTTGTACAGGTTCAAAATCCTCAATTGTTACCAATAGTCCCGTTACTACATCTTTCAGTAATTCGTATTTATTGGGAGCAAGTTTTTTCAAACTATTTAGATAATAGCCAACTTTGGACTCACGAGGATAATCCAAACTTAACTCATTCACATCATCGTCCGGTGCTATCATGTTAAACAAGCTATCCGGATGTTGCAAAGTGCCTATTTCCCGAACATCCAATCTGTTCAATTGACGAATAGAGTCAATATAGAAAAGGTCATCAAAATTAGCCAATTTATTTAATGCCAATATATTGTTATCGACAAGAAGTTGTTTGGAACAACGGCCAGTTGGTGAAGCCAAATAATAAGCAACATTCGTATCTTCACGATTGATATAACTTCTGAACTTCAAGTCATCATCTGATTTCATTCTTAAGTATTCACCTATAATTCTGGCGCCATCATCTTTTGAGGTCTTCCACCACTCAAAAGAATAGCCGTAAACAAAGCTGAATGTTTTCTCTCCATTAGAAAATTCTCCTTCCAATTCAAAAGAAAACGGAGTACCTTCCAAAGCTGTATTAATGGGTATGAGAGAACGATTGCGCATCAATGATAACTTTCTCTTTAAAGAAGCCTCCATAAAAAAGACACCGAAATCAATGGCACGAAGCACATTACTTTTGCCATAATTGTTAGGCGCACTTATTTTAAGTTTGTGCAAAGATAGATATATTTTTCAACACAACAAATAATATGGTAAATTTCTTTTCGTTTTTTATTTTATTTAGAGCTAATCACAAAATATCTGCCTTTTTCAAGAAACATTTCTTTGCGTAATAACACACATCGATTTTACATGAAAAGATTTCAGAACTTGAATATAGAACGGATGGTTTACTTGTTTAGATTACATTCGAACGACCTAATGCATCTGCTAACTTAGTCACCAACTTAGGCACTAACTCAGACACCAACTTAGACACTACCCAGAAAACTACCCAGAAACTTTCCAAGATGCAGAAAGATATTTTGGCTTACTTGGCGATAAATCCTGCTGCATCTCGTAAAGATTTGGCCTTACATATAGATAATTCAACAGAGGATGGTATCAAGTATAATCTTGATCGCTTAAAGAAATTAGGACTTATACAACGTGAGGGTGCTGCCAAAGGTGGACATTGGAAAATTGTAAATGGTAATGAGTGATTGCTGAAAATAAGCAAGATTAAAAAAGGTCACAAAAAAAGGTCACAGTGATGACCTTTTTTATGACCTTCTTTTCGATGTTTATAGATGGTTTGTCTACATAATCCTCTACTCAGCTTGCTGATTCCAGTGTACACTCCACCCGTGTGATTTATCACTTCGGGGAATTAGGCTACCCAACTATGTTTTTGTGTGGATAACGGGCAAGCCCGAACGTAGAAATGGGATGGAAAAAGAGATACCGCATTGACCTCTCGTTTCAGGTGGTGCAATGCGGCTTTTCTTACGCTTAATAGGAAGTGTTATCCCCAAATATGGAAAAGCTTTTTGTCAAGATTACGGGTGACGAACTCCATGGGAAGCTTGGCATAGAGTTCGGTTGTTCTGATGGAAGAATGTCCCATCATTACCTGCAAAACTTCCTTAGGGATTCCTTCGCCTAAACTGATGGTACAGGCAAAGGTGTGGCGGCCGGTATAAGTAATATTTAGAAATGCAATAAAAAACAGAATGACGAGAATTAAACGTAAATCGTTTATAATTAAGCATTTTGCGAAAATTGCATAATAGACAGACCTGCAAAAGAAAACAAAATATTGCAGCGTTTCAGTTACCAGACTGTTAGCCGCCTGTTTCGGAAACAACGGCAGGTAACCAAGTTTTTACCGATAGGAACAAAGCGGATTTGTATTCACTGTTTATCAATGTTTTGCATGCCAAAGGACGCTTTTCAAAGGAGTATTTTTACAACCTAAAAAAGAGCGTTATGAAAGTGGAAAAATTCAAGGTGCTGCTCTACCTGAAAAAGAGCGAGCCGGACAAGACCGGCAAGGCCCCGATCATGGGACGGATCACCCTCAACCGCACGATGGCGCAGTTCAGCTGCAAGCTCTCCTGTACCCCCGGGCTATGGAACGCGCGTGAGAGCCGATTGAATGGCAAGAGCCGGGAAGCGGTGGAGACCAATGAAAAAATAGAGAGGCTGCTGCTTGCCGTACACTCGGCCTTCAATTCCCTCATGGAAAGGAAAAAGGATTTCGATGCCGCCGCGGTCAGGGACATGTTCCAGGGTAACGCGGGCATGCAGATGACCCTGCTCAAACTTCTCGACCGGCACAATGAGGAGATGAAGGCCCGTGTCGGCGTGGACCGTGCGCCGACGACAATGTCGACCTACGTCTACACCCGGCGCACCCTTGCCGAATTCATCAAAACGGAATTCAAGGTCTCGGACCTCGCCTTCGGACAGCTCAACGAGCAGTTCATCCGTGACTATCAGGATTTCTGCCTGGAAAAGAAGAAACTGGCAATGGAGACGGTGCGCCATTACCTGTCCATCCTGAAAAAGATCTGCCGCATCGCCTACAAGGAGGGGCACTCGGAGAAATACCATTTCTGCCACTTCAAGCTGCCCAAGCAGAAGGAGACAACACCGAAAGCACTCAGCCGTGAGAATTTCGAGAAGCTGCGTGATCTGGAGATACCGGAAAAACGCAGGTCACATGTCATCACCCGGGACCTCTTCCTCTTCGCCTGTTACACCGGCACCGCCTATGCCGATGCGGTAAGCATCACCCGGGAGAACCTCTTCCAGGATGACGAGGGCAGCCTCTGGCTGAAATACCGGCGGAAGAAGACCGACTACCTCGGACGCGTCAAGCTGCTGCCGGAGGCCCTCGCACTGATCGAAAAGTACCGTGACGATACCCGCGCCACCCTCTTCCCGCCGCAGGACTACCACACGCTCAGGGCCAACATGAAATCCCTGCGCCTGATGGCGGGGCTGAGCCAGGACCTTGTCTACCACATGGGAAGGCATTCTTTCGCCTCATTGGTCACGCTCGAGGAGGGAGTGCCGATCGAGACCATCAGCAAAATGCTGGGATACTCCAACATAAAGACCACCCAGATATATGCCCGTGTAACTCCGAAGCGACTGTTCGAGGACATGGACAGGTTCGTCGAGGCAACCCGCGATTTGAAACTTATTCTTTAATCCCCAAACAATCATTATCATGCGCAGTACATTCAAGCTTTTATTCTACATCAACCGCAACAAGGTCAGATCGGACGGCACGACCGCCGTCCTCTGCCGGATCAGCATCGACGGAAAGAAATCGGCTGTCACGACAGGCATCTATTGCAAACCCGGAGACTGGGACAGCAAGAAGTGTGAAATCAAAACAGCCAGGGAGAACAACCGCCTTGCCGCCTTCCGCAGCCGGCTGGAAGAGGCGTACGGGAACCTGCTGAGGAACCAGGGAGTGGTCACGGCCGAGCTGCTCAAGGCCACCGTGTCAGGTGCCAATTCCGTGCCGGAATATCTCCTGCAGGCCGGAGAGGTGGAACGCGAACGGCTCAGGGTCCGCTCCAAGGAGATCAATTCCACCTCCACCTACCGCCAGTCGAAGACCACGCAGCTTAACCTCAGGCAGTTCATCGAATCCCGCGGGATGAAGGACATCGCCTTTTCGGACATCACCGAGGAGTTCGCCGAATCGTTCAAGGTCTTTCTCAAGAAGGAGCTGGGACACAGGAACGGACACGTGAACCACTGCCTGTGCTGGCTCAACCGGCTCATCTACATCGCCGTGGACCGGGAAGTATTGCGGACCAACCCGATAGAAGATGTGGCATACGAGAAGAAAGATGCACCTAAACTAAGGCATATCAGCCGCAGTGAACTGAAGCGGATGATGGAAACCCCGCTGCCCGACCCGATGATGGAGCTGGCACGCAGGACGTTCATCTTCTCCTCGCTGACCGGTCTGGCCTACGCGGATACGAGGGCTCTCCATCCCCGTCACATCGGAACGACCTCGGAAGGAAGAAGGTATATCCGCATCCGCCGCGCCAAAACGGACGTGGAGGCGTTCATCCCGCTGCATCCCATAGCCGGACAGATACTGGAGCTTTACAACACCACGGATGACGACAGGCCGGTATTCCCGCTGCCGGTCCGCGACGTCCTCTGGTATGAGGCACATGGAATGGGCGTGGCATTAGGCATGAAAGAGAACCTGTCCTACCACATGGCCCGGCATTCGTTCGGGACCCTGACACTGACCGCGGGCATTCCGATAGAGAGCATCGCCAGGATGATGGGCCATACGAATATCGACAGCACGCAGGTCTACGCCCAGGTCACCGACCGGAAGATATCCTCGGACATGGACCGGCTGATGGAAAGAAGAAAGCCTGCGGCCGGCAAGGAAGCCGCAGGCTAAATAAAAACTGCCGCCGGAATCGTAAATGCAATTCCGGCGGCAATCCTTAAACTTGAATACGATATTATACCAATGCAGCGTGATAGTTCTCCTCCAGCAGCTTCTCGATGTCCGACTGCCTGTACAGGATCTTCCCGCCAAGCTGGATATAGGGAATCCGTCCTTGGTCCCTGTAATCCTGCAGGCACCTGCGGCTGATCTTCAACGTCCCGGAAAGCTCCCTGTCGGTCAGGAACCGTTCCCCGTTGAAGGGAGGACGGTTGTCACGGGCAAGACGTTCCACTTTTTTCTCCATGTCGTCCAGCAGGGCAAAGAACCTGCGGACACGTTCGTTCTCCTTGTCGATAATGCCTTCCATCTCTTCCGCTCTTTAAAGGTTTCCGTTCTTTCTTCCCTCTCTCACAGCCTTCTCCTTGCGTCTGATGCCGACGTAGGTTATCAGCCTCTCCACGTCTTCGGGCTTGTAATAGAACTTGCGCTGGAGGCGGGTGAACGCCAGCCGTCCGGTATCGCGGAGGGTCTGCAGGGTACGCGGCGAGATGTCAAGGCGCAGGCAGACATCCTGGCCGTCCAGTCACTCTCCGGGTTCCTTACAGCGGTTTCTCTCATACAATCTGTCCACACGTGCGGACAGGTTCTCGGCGCGCGCCAGCATCCTCTCAAGGACACCGGCCTCGATGTAGCATATTTCCATATTTTCAACTCGTTTAAATATCAGTGCGAATATAAGGGAAGAAACCATGAGAGGCAAGCACGACCGGCACACTGGCAGGAATAGTCATGGATAGTCGGTTTTTGTCATATGGGAAGGAAAAAGAAAGCCGAAGCAGGTCTGGATCCACTACCCCCTTTGGGTATGTGAAAGGAACGTTGTGGTGAAAGAAAAAACTCCTTTTCACACATGGATGAGGCAATGCCGGAAGTCCGGCAATAAAAAATGTGGCTTCTCTATCCGGGTAAATGCCATGATTACAGACTTCTTCCTGTTCCTATACCATCAGGTCGGTTACCTTCAGGTTAACAACTTATCCAACCTGTGATAGATCCGGATGTGAAAAGATTACTTTGGCTGGCTATTACAATATAATAAGTAGAATCATGTCAAATCTACTGCTGCTATTGTTTGTTGATAATGGCTGGCAGTAGAACAAACTTTCGTTAAACCAATACGTTCATTCTTTATTATCAAGTTTTTAGACTACCTTTGTATTTTATTAACTCATTTACCAAACATTATGGGACTACTCAAACCGAATCAAGTTTTGAACAAAGCATATAGACAGGTTGCGATTGAAACAACAGATTTTGACTTATTCAAAAATGCCCTTCGCACATTGAGAGACAATATTGTGGATGGGCAAAGAGAACACACGCAAAAAGAACATTTACGTAATTTTCTGAGTGAAACGTTCTACAAGCCATACTACATGGCTCCCGAAGAAGATATTGATTTGGCTATCCGATTGGATAAAACTATCAAGTCCAATATAGGGTTATTGATTGAAGTAAAGAGTACCACCAACAAAGGTGAGATGATTTCTAATGACAATCTTAATCGTAAGGCTTTGCAGGAATTATTGCTATACTATCTTAAAGAACGTGTCAATAAGAAGAACAATGATATTAAATATCTCATCGCTACTAATATTCATGAATTCTTTATTTTTGATGCCCATGAGTTTGAACGCAAATTCTATCAGAACAAACAATTACGTCGTGAGTTTCAAGACTTTGTGGATGGACGCAAAACTAGTAACAAAACCGATTTCTTCTATACTGAAATTGCAACAACCTATATTGAGGAGGTGAAAGATAGCCTTGAATACACTTACTTCAACTTACAAGACTATCAACACCTGCTTGATAGAACAGACAGTAGCGCTTCACGCAAACTTATCGAACTTTATAAGATATTCAGCGATACACATCTTTTGAAGCTATCGTTCCAAAATGACAGCAATTCGCTCAACCGTGGATTCTACACTGAGCTGCTACACATTATTGGTATTGAGGAACGCAAAGAGAATAATAAAACCGTGATTGTACGCAAAGCTGTGGAACGGCGTGACGAGGCTTCATTACTAGAGAATACTATTAACCAACTGGATGCAGAAGATTGTTTGCGTCACATAAATGGTCGTTTGTATGGGAATGATTATGAGGAACGGTTATTCAATGTTGCAATGGAATTGTGTATTACTTGGATGAATCGTATCCTTTTCTTGAAACTGTTGGAGGCTCAGATGTTGAAATACCACAATGGAGATGCAATCTATAAATTTCTTTCAATAACTAAGATTCATGACTATGATGATCTCAACACACTCTTTTTCCAAGTGCTTGCACGTGACATGGGCAGCCGCACACACTCCATTATGCGTGATTTTGCTTACGTTCCCTATCTTAACAGTTCTCTTTTCGAGGTGACAGATTTGGAAAGTAAAACAATTAAGATAAACAGCCTTTCACAACGTACGGTACTTCCTGTCTTGGCGAGTAGCGTATTACGAAATAAAAAACGCAATCTACAAGTCAACGCATTACCCACCCTGCAATATTTGTTTGCTTTTCTCGACGCTTATAACTTTGCGAGCGAAGGCAGTGAAGAAGTGCAAGAAGAGGCTAAAACACTCATCAATGCTTCTGTTTTAGGGCTTATATTCGAGAAAATAAATGGTCACAAGGATGGTTCAGTATTCACTCCAGGCTTTATCACTATGTTCATGTGCCGTGAAGCAATCACCAAGACCGTGTTGCAAAAGTTTAATGGTTATTATGGCTGGAATTGTACCACCCGTATAGAACTATACAACCATATTGACAATATAGTCGAAGCTAATGAACTAATTAACAGTTTGCGACTGTGTGATCCAGCTGTTGGTTCGGGTCACTTTCTTGTGTCTGCTCTCAATGAACTGATACTCTTGAAATACGAATTAGGTATTTTGGTAGATGCTACCGGTAAGCGTATCCGCAAAGCGGACTATCAACTTGCCATTGAAAATGACGAGCTGATTGTTACCGATACCGAAGGTAATTTATTTGCTTACAACCCACTCAATGCGGAAAGTCGCCGCATGCAGGAAACTCTTTTCAAGGAGAAGCGTCAAATCATTGAGAACTGTTTATTTGGCGTTGATATTAACCCCAACTCTGTGAAGATTTGCCGCCTACGACTGTGGATTGAATTGTTGAAGAATGCTTACTATACGGCTGAAAGTAATTACACTTATTTAGAAACCTTACCAAATATCGACATTAACATCAAATGTGGAAATTCTTTGCTTCACCGATTCGCTTTGACAGACAGTATTCAGACCGTACTGCGAGAGTCTAGTATCAGCATCAGCCAATATAAGGAGGCTGTAGCTAAATATAAAAATGCCCAAAGTAAAAGCGAAAAGCAGGATTTGGAAACGTTTATAACAGAAATCAAGTCGAAACTGAAAACAGAGATCAACCGCCGGGATGCACGATTGGTTAGATTGAACAAACGCCGCTCTGAGTTGGCAAACTTACAAGCGCCTCAACTGTTTGAACCGACAAAAAAGGAAAAGAAAGCGTCGGACAAGCGCATTGCCGATTTAAAGAAAGAAATTGCGACTTTAGAAAATATATTTGAGGAAATACGCTCCAACAAAATTTATCTTGGTGCATTCGAATGGCGTATAGAGTTTCCAGAAGTACTCGATGCCGAAGGCAACTTCTTGGGATTTGACTGTATCATTGGCAATCCACCTTACATTCAGTTACAATCTATGGGTAAGAGTGCCGATGTATTAGAATGCATGGGTTACATAACTTATGCACGCACTGGTGATATTTACTGCCTCTTCTATGAGTTGGGTATGAACCTGCTTACTCCCAATGGTTTTCTTTGCTATATCACGTCTAATAAATGGATGCGTGCAGGGTATGGTGAAGCCTTGCGAGGTTATTTCGCAAGCAAGACCAATCCTATTATGTTGGTAGATTTTGCAGGTATAAAAATATTCGATGCAATAACGGTAGAAGCAAATATTCTTTTATCTCAAAAAGCAGCAAATATTTTTAACACACAAGCTTGTTTGGTACAAGATTCGAATGGCTTGAATAATTTGAGCGATTTCGTGCAGCAACAAGGCGTGAAGTGTAACTTTGCAGATTCTATCCCATGGGTGATATTGTCTCCCATTGAACAGAGCATCAAGCAGAAGATTGAGTCTGTGGGAATACCCTTGAAGGATTGGAACATCCAAATCAACTATGGGATAAAAACTGGTTTCAATGATGCTTTTATCATTTCTACCGAAAAGCGTGATGAGATACTAGCGAATTGTCAAACAGAAGATGAACGTGTTCGGACGGCTGAACTTATACGACCGATTCTTCGTGGCAGGGATATCAAGAGATATGAATATGAATGGGCGGACTTGTGGATTATAGCCACATTTCCTTCGCGGCATTATGATATAGAAAGTTATCCTGCGGTGAAAAATTATCTTCTGTCAATTGGCATAGAGCGTTTAGAACAAACAGGAGAAACTCATATTGTTAATGGCAAAAAAATAAAAGCCCGAAAGAAAACTAGTAACGAGTGGTTTGAAACACAAGATAGCATCAGTTATTGGGAGGATTTTTCTAAGCCAAAAATTGTATGGAAAATAATCGGAAACCAAATGGCTTTTGCATATGATGCCAACAATTATGTAATGAACAATGCCTGTTATATTATGACAGGCGATCATTTGGATTATCTGTTGGCAGTATTGAATTTTCCAATAACTGAAGTAACCTTCGTGTAATCATACGAGTCTGTGATTTCCTGCGTTTACGCAGTTTGCTATAAGCAAGACAGGCACGGCGTACATCAAGATACTTGTTACGGGGACGTTGTATGTGCAAGGTCTGGCAATGTTTGCACAGATGACGATGAAGCCATACAATACCTTCCCATAAGAGTTTGGTATCAGTAGGAAAACGCAGATGACTTTCATAACAGGTGGCATCGGTCATACAGACATGAAGGTTCTCAAGATAAGGTTTCCAATGCTCGGCAAGAATGAGCTGGAGGGGCTCAACGTCAAGGCGATGCGCTAGTTCCTGACGAATTGCACTAACGATTTTAGGATTGGTTAGCGGATGAAGCGGATCAATCTGAACACCACAAAACAACTGGTAATGAATATTACCGTTTAAATGCTCAATCAGTTGTGCATCGGAAAAGTTGGTATAGGACTTCAAGACCATCAAGGCTATTTTACCTTCGGGAGAAAAATAACTTTTACGACCCAAAGCAGAGGACTTCAAATGCATTTGTCGGGCCAGTTCCGAGAAAGGAAACAGAGCATGGAGGCGACCTAATTCACTCGTTGCAAAACTTTGACGATATTTTTTTAGCATATCGAACTCGGTAAAACCTAAACGAGGTTCGATTTCTGAGATTTTTTGTATCTTTACCATGTGTTTTTATTTTAGATTACCCCCGTTTTGGCCGTCAAACCGTTTTTTGGGGGGAATGCTTAAAGATACAAAAAAGGCAACTAACTCGCAATGAATTA
>OHZR01000605.1_pt1 | contig 10295 bp, 9 predicted proteins | sample 1580491 | NCBI WGS metagenome assembly OHZR01 (sample SAMEA3882555, study PRJEB24775) | human gut metagenome | biome: human-associated habitat; feature: intestine environment; material: feces | place: Netherlands | collected 2009/2010 | reverse complement strand
CGACGAAGATGATGAACTCCTTATCCTGGATCTCCAGGTTGAAGTCGGTAACAGACGGGGCAGTTGCGCCCGGATAGATCTTGTAGATGTGCTGGCAGCTAATGGAAGCCATAATCGTTATCCTCCGTAAAATATTTGATGTTTCACGCCCTTGACGGCGTGTTGTTTCGTTGGTACTATAATAGCAGATAATTTTGTGATATAAAATAGCATTTTATTGATTAGAGGTGTCAGATATTGCTGTTTGACTGGAACACCATCGCCGCACCGGCTGCGCTGCTGGATGTGCAGCTTTCCGCGCCCCGCACCCTGACCGGCGAGGGGCTGTGGGTCTGCCTTGTTTCCAGCGGCAGATGCACCGCTTCCCTGCCCGGGGCATCGGCTGCGCCTTCCGGCTCTGTGCTGGTGCTGCCGCCGCAGTCCGCTGCGGCGGGACACCTGATTTTGAGCCGCGCCCCGCTCACCCTGATCCCGGAGGACAGCTGCCACCTGCTGTGTGTCCAGCTGACCGGGCAGGCCAGCACGCAGTTTTTGAACGGCCTGCGGGAGCTGCCCTATCTTGCCAAAGGCGAGACCTGCCCTGCCGCCGCTGAGCTGATGGGGCGGCTTGCGGAGGAAAAGCCCACCCACAGCCGTGCCCGCAGCCAGCTGGTCTTTGCCCTGCTGTGCGAGCTGGCGGATGCCGACAGCGCCGCGCCCGCCCTGCCGCCGCTGGTGCAGGCCGCTATTGAGGATATCCGCGCCAACTACGCGGGGCTGTACGGCGTGGAGGAGCTCAGCGAGCGGCTGGGCGTCTCCAAAAGCCATCTTGTGCGCACCTTTACCGCCGCCGTGGGCGTGCCGCCGGGCAAATACCTGACCACCGTGCGCATCGAAGCCGCGCAGCGGCTGCTGCTGCACCGGGAGTACACGCTGGACGTGGTGGCAAGCCTGTGCGGCTTTTCCGGGGCCAACTACCTGTGCCGGGTATTCAAAAAAGAAACCGGCCAGTCCCCTGCACAATGGCGGGCACTGACCGGTCGCGCCGCACAGGCCGGGCTTACACCCGAGGAGACCATGCGGGAACAGGAGATGTATATTTAAGCTTTTCCGCTCTCTTTTCTGCGCAGCAGAAACAGGGTCAGCAGCGCGGTGAGCAGTTCCGAAGCCGGGAATGCCGCCCATACGCCCGGCATCCCGAACACCGCGCTGAGCACCAGCGAACAGGCCACGATGGCCACCATGCCCCGGCAGATGGAGGTGATGGAAGCCTCCGCCGGGCGGTTCACGGCGCTCAGATAGCCCGCCGCCATGATGTTGAAGCCCGCAAAGAAGTAGCCCACAAAGTACATCCGCATCCCGGTGTGGGCGTACTGCGCCATCTGCACCGAGTTCTCGCTGTTGAACCAGCTTACAAAGGGATCGGTCAGGCCGAACACCGCAGCGTACAGCACCGCCGCCAGCACCAGCACAGTGCCGCTGCCCAGCAGCAGCAGCTTCCGCGCCCCGGCGTGGTCGTTCTGGCCGTAGCAGCGGCTCACCAGCGGCTGTGCGCCCTGCGCCACGCCGTTGAAGATGGCGGTAGCCACCAGCGCAAAGTTTGCCACCACGCCGTAGGCTGCTACGCCCACGTTGCCTGCCAGACCCAGCAGCAGAAAGTTGAACACCGTGGTGGTCACGCCGGAGGAAAGCTCGCCCACAAAGCCGGAGATGCCCAGCTGACAGCTCTGCCCCAGCAGCCTTGCCGAGGGCAGCTGCCGCACGAATTGCAGGGTGTTCTCCTTTTTAAAGAAGTGACGGCTGCAAATGGCGATGCTGATGATAGGCGACACCGCCGTTGCCAGCGCCGCACCGGCCAGCCCCAGACCCATGGGGAACATGAAGATATAGTCGAATACCACGTTGAACAGGCTGCCGCTCAACGTCGCCACCATGGCAAGGGAGGGGTCGCCGTCGTTGCGGACAAAGGCCGACACGATGTAGTTGCACATAAAAAACGGGGTGAACAGCAGAAAAATGCGGGCGTAGGGGATGCCCAGCGCCACGATGCCTGCATCACCGCCCATGAGCCGCAGCAGCGTCCCGGGCACAAAAGCACCCGCCAGCATCCACGGGATGGACGCCAGCACGGCGCACAGGATGGCGTTGGAAAAATACCGCTGTCCCCGGGCATCGTTCTGTGCCTTGGCAATGGCGTAGCGGGTCGCCGAGCCCAGCGCGATCATGGAGCCAATGGCAAAAATAAAGTTATAAATGGGCAGGCAGAGATTGAGCAGAGTAACGCCGTCTGTACCGGCGGCCTGCGCAATAAAATAGGTATCGGCCAGAATATAGCACGAAGTGCCCAGCAGGCCGAAAATATTCTGCGAGACATATTTAAAGAACTGTTTTGTCAGATCCATACACTTTTTCCTTTTTTCCTGTTTTTGCATACGTCTGGAAATTGTAGCATATCTGCCGCTGCAAGTCAACCGCAAAACCCGCCCATTACCGTATAAAAGAAGCAGTTGCGCACAGCGCCCTGCGGGTGTATACTGAACACTGCCGCACCTTGCGGCACACCTGTATGCAGAAAGGAAGAAGCCCTATGTCCGACAGGATCTTATTTTCCATCGGCGAAGCGCTGATCGATATGATCCCCTCCCGGGTGGGGTGCAGCTTTGACGAAGTCCCCGCCTTCAGCCCCCGGGTGGGCGGCGCTCCGGCCAATGTCTGTGCCGCCGCTGCCCGGCTGGGCGGGCGCAGTGCGCTGCTGAGCCAGCTGGGCGACGACCCCTTCGGTCACAAGATCGCCCGGGCGCTGGCTGGATGCGGCGTGGAGCTTTCCCATCTGGAATTCACCAATAAAGCCAGCACCGCGCTGGCCTTCGTCAGCTTAGCAGAAAACGGCGAGCGCACCTTCAGCTTCTGCCGCAAGCCCTCCGCAGACCTGCTGTACGCCCCGGAACAGATCGCCCCGGGCTGGTTCTCGCAGGCCTTTGCCCTGCATTTTTGCAGCGTCTCACTGGTGGACAGTCCCATGCGCTACGCCCATCTGGCCGCCATCACTGCCGCGCGGGAGGCGGGAGCCATCCTCAGCTTTGACCCCAATCTCCGCTTCCCCCTCTGGCCGGACCGGGAACAGCTGCGCCAGACCGTGTGGCAGTTTCTCCCCCTGACCCATATCCTGAAGCTTTCGGACGAGGAGCTGCCCTTCCTCACCGGCACGGAGGATATTGAAGCCGCGCTGCCCCGGCTGTTTACCGGGGATGTGCAGCTGGTACTGTACACCTGCGGCAGCAAGGGTGCCCGTGCCTACACCCGCACCGCCAGTGCCCACGCCCGCAGCCCCAAAGTGACGGCGGTGGACACCACCGGCGCGGGGGACGGCTTTATCGGCTCGTTTCTGTGGCAGCTGCAGCGGGACGGCGTGACCGCCGCCGAGCTGCCAAAGCTTTCCCGCAAGCGCCTGACCGAGTATCTGATTTTTTCCAACCGCTTCTGTGCTATCAGCGTGCAGCACCACGGCGCCATCGACAGCTACCCCACCTTGGAACAGATGGAGCAGCCGGAGGCCGATTTTTCCCCGCTCTAAAGGCAAATTCACCGCACATTCTGTATTTTTTAATATTTATATGCTATATTGTATAAAAAATCCGCTCTTTCACCGCCCAAAAGGAGGAACCCATGCCCTTTGAGTTTGCTTTTCTGGACTGGCTGTACCAGTTCCGCAACCCGGTAATGAACGCGATCTCCATCTTTTTTGATTACGCCGGTGCTCACGGCGAGATCTGGATCGCGTTCACCCTGCTGCTTCTGCTCTTCCGGCGCACCCGCAGAGCGGGCTTTGCCATGGCGGTGGCGCTGGTGCTTTACATGGCGGCGGGGCACTTCTTCCTCAAGCCGCTGTTCGCCCGTCCCCGCCCCTGTGATATCAACACCTCCATCACCATGCTGGTGGCGCGTCCGCACGGACACTCCTTCCCCTCCGGGCACACTGCCTCCGGGGTGGCGGCAGCCTACGCGCTCTGGCTGCAAAACCGGAAGCTGGGCGCGCCCGCGCTGGTGCTGGCAGCCTTTATCGCCTTTACCCGGCTGTACCTCTATGTGCACTTCCCCACCGATATCCTCGGCGGCGCAGTGCTGGGCATCGTTTTGGGCGCTGCGGCTTCCGCAATCGCAAACTATGTGGCGAATCACAAAGAGAAACAACGAATCGTATAAAAATTCGTATGTCTTTTATTGCAACTGCCGTTTTCCTCTGCGACCCCTCCTGTGAAAATGCAATGCCGGAAAGTCCGCGTTTGCGCAGCAATAAAAGCCCCAGTGGGGCTTTTAAGCGGCGGAGCGGTCTGCGCTAGCAGATGGAGGGGCTTTGCCCCGACAAGTTCCGCAGACTTTCCGGGCTTGTTCTATTTTATAATAATTTTTCCGCTGAAAATATCCAGAGCACAAGCGGCGGATATTCCAAATCGTCCCACTTAAAATTATTCCTCCGCCGGGAGCTGCACTTTCCGGTTCTGTGCCGGGTTCCAGCACACCAGCTCCAGCCGACTGCCCGCAGGCAGGGCGGCGTCCGGCTTTGCCGCCTGCCAGCAGCGCTTGAGCGCCGCAGCGGCATCCTCTGCGCCGGGCAGTTCGGTGCACAGCACCGTGCCCTGCCAGCCGTTCTCTGAGTACAGACTCAGTGCGCCCGCTTTGCCGTCCAGAATGGCTGTAATGTCCTGCTGCAGCTGCGCGTAGCCCTCGGCGGTGGCGACGTACTCGCCGTGCCACTTTTCCAAAAACACCGAGAACTCTCCGCACAGTTCAATCAGCAGATCCTCTGTGCCGGAGGGGCTTTGCACCACCAGCGCCAGATCCTGCTCTTCCATGTAGTCAAAGTCCGGGTCGTCCCATGTGTGCACGGTGACCTGCTGCCGACTGAGCAGCATCAGCAGCTCCCCCTGCTTTTCAGCAGTATCAAAATCGCCCTGCGGGCTGTTCCAGTCTGTGTTCATCGGTGTTCCTCCGTTTATCCGTTGTTCGGGCAGAATTTCAAGCTGTCTGCTCGCTGTCGTCTGCGGGCTTTGCCGCTGCGGCGCGGGCCTTCTGTTCCTTTTTAGCACAGTAGAGCGCGCGGTCGGCGCGGTCCTTCACTGCGACCACGTCCTCCCCGGAAAAGACGGCAGAGCCAAGGGAGACCGTCGGCAAAATGGCAAGCGTCTTGCGCCGTTCTGCCAGCAGAGCTTGCAGCGTTGCTGCGCAGCAGGCTTCGCTTGCTTCGTCCTTCAGCAGCACGCAAAATTCATCGCCGCCGATACGGTAGCAGTAGCCGCGGCGGGCGTAGGCTTTTTTGATGCAGTCTGCGATCTCGGCAAGGCAGACGTCCCCCTGTAAATGGCCGTAGCGGTCGTTGATCTGCTTGAAGTCATCCACATCGAACACCACCAGCACCCCGCCGCTGCGGCGCATTTCGGCGGTGCGGTTCAGGTAGCTGTTCTGGTTCAAAAGTCCGGTCAGCGCGTCCAGCTGGTTCCACATCTCGCTGCAATAGATATAATACAGCACCGACAGCAACGTGACGCACAGCCATGTGACGTGCAGCTTCGGCAGCGCGATCTGGATCACAGTCTCCGCGCCCAGAAAAAGGATCAGCGGGTAGATCAGCGTGCGGCTGCGGTTCTGAAAGACCGCCGCCGTACGCACCGTAGCCACCATAAGGTACAGCATGGAGACATAATACATAACGACATAAATATAGAAGTACTCACCCCGGGCGTAGAGGTTCTCCCTGCTCACCGAGAACACCGGCCCATAGGGCAGCGTTGCCGCCAGAAAAAGCAGATACACACCCTCGCAGTAGACCGCTGCCTTGAACCCGCGCCGGATGACGGATTTTTTGTCCAGCACATATACAAGGCACAGCGCCACCGCCGGTGTCAGCCCGAAGCCCAGATAGTTGGACAAAATATTCAGCCAGCGGTAGCCCGGCGGTGTGCTGTCTACCACAATGGTGATGACTTCCAGCACCGAGATGCACGCAATGAGCGCAAAGGCCAGAAAGAACCCGCGCTTCTGCTTTTTATTCAAAGATTCGCTCAGCTTTGTAAGAAGGCACATAAAGCCAAGCACAAAAAGATCAATGGTCGTTAAAATAAAGAAATAGCCATCCATTACAAATTATCTCGCTCTGTGAACTGACACCCCTGTCCGGGTACATACAATATTAGTATATCACTCCGCAAAACTTTTCTCAACCGGGAACCGCTTATTTTCATTCAACTAGCAATTCAACTTTTTAATGCAGCAGCGTTGCATCGCATATCGCAAATATGCTGTTTGAATGTCACACCATTTTTTTGACTCGCGATAAAAAAGCTTCAACGTCTCCCGGACGGCTTTTTGCCGTGGATATCCAGTTTGGACAATGCGCATACCGTCTCGATATGTGTCGTCGCTAGAATCGGAACACATGGATTCAGCCTCGTTAGAAGCATGGGAACACAAAACAGCAGGGAAGTGGTTCTCCTTGCTATTCTTGCGAAGCGGCTTGAAATTCTTGCCGTCTACACTGTTTTTGAACCCGGTCTTGTAAACAAAGACAATCATGTAGGGGTCTTTGTTCCCATTACTATCATAACCGCCCACGATTACTTTTTCAACTATACTTTCAAAAATATGTCGGTCAAAGGTGTCCAGAACCTCGTTCTGTTCAAGGGTCTGCCGAAACGTGGCAACACGCTTGCGCATTGTAGATTCGGTTTCGGCTGCATCTTGCAGGCTTTCACACTCTTTCTGCAACTGCTCAATCTGGCTGGATAGGTCCAAATACTTTCGGTCGTAGGTCTCCTTGTCGATGGTATCTTCAAGACGCATATCAACCAGCTTGTTTTTCTTGACTTCCAGAGCGTGAATATCTCTTTCGGCTTTCGCAAGACGCTTGCCCGCGTTGCTTTCAGAAAGAGTTTCCTCTGTCCGTTTCATAAACTCGTCCAGAACATCCTTGTTATTCTGGCACAAGAGGCGATAGGATTCTACAAAAGCCCGTTCAATCGTTCTTTCGTCAACACCCTTGCTCTCCGGGCAGAACTTTTTTCCTTTTTTGGTGGAAACGACACATTGCCAGATTGCTTTATTATATTGTGAACTGCTATGCCAACTCCTCCTTGTCAGGGTGCCACCACAGAAACCACATTCTATCATGCAGCTAAAAGCGTATTTCCGGCTGAACTTTTCACGTTTGCCGTCCACGTTAAGGCTGCGGGGCTTTACACGCCGCCGCAAAATTTCCTGTGCGGCTTCAAAGACTTCTTCCGAAATAATGGGCTCGTGGTGCTCACGAATATAAAATTGATCTTCCTCGCCGAAGTTGTACAGACGCCGTTTTGAAATAGGGTCAACGGTAAATGTCTTTCCTAACAAAATGTCGCCTTTGTATTTTTCGTTTTTGATAATGCCGATTACGGTACTGTCTGCCCATTTGGGACTGCCGCGTTTGGTTTTATAGCCTAAGTTTTCAAGTTCTTTGGCAATAACCGAACCACCGGCACCCTCCGTGTATCGCTGAAAAATGTAACGGACAACAGCCGCTTCTTCTTCGTTGATGGTGATGGTTTTGTCCGCTGGATTGTAGTCATAACCTAAACAGCCCTGAAACCCGACCAGCTCACCGCGCTGCATCTTCATCTTCAAGCCCTTTTTGACATTTGCAGAAATATTTTCGACTTCCTGCTGTGCAACAGAGCTTAAAATTACAAGGAGCAGTTCACCGTCCATAGTAAGGGTGTTGATGTTTTCTTCCTCAAAAAACACAGCCACGCCTTTATCTTTGAGCATCCGAACATATTTTAGAGTGTCAAGCGTATTTCGGGCAAAACGCGAAATGGATTTGGTAATCACCATATCCACGTCACCGTTCATACAGTCGTTGATTAAACGCTGGAAATCCTCGCGCTTTTTTACCTGCGTACCCGTGATAGCTTCATCAGCATAGATGCCGGCCAAAGACCATTCCGGCTTACTTTTTATAAGTTCGGTATAGTATTTGACCTGCGATTTGTAGCTGTTCAGCTGATCTTCGGTATCAGTGCTGACACGACAATAGGCAGCTACGCGTAGCCTTTTTTCAAAGTTTGTACGCGCTCGTGGCGAGAGTGTGTTGTGCGCTTTAATGACTTCAACATCTTTCATGCTTGACCTCCTTATTGAATATGTTCCTTTCATTGCGTTAATCATAACGCCAATGCGACACAAAATTAAGAGGATAGTTCGGAAACCACACGATAATCTTTCATTAAGCGCTGTTTGATAAGGGAATACTCTCTATCGGTTATGAGCTTTCTTTCCAACAGCTGCTTCAAAAAAGCAAGCTGAATGCTATAACGTATCAAATTTTGTTCTTTCAAAAATATCCCCCTTTCACAAAATAAAAAATGAGCCAACGGACGGCTGCTGGCAGCAGCCCACGGGAATCTCACCCCTGCATTCCTCATGCAGCCCTACTCATTGCCTGCGACGCTCTGAACGCTCGGACTTTGACGGTAAGGGAGTATCAGCCTGCCTGTATGTCATGGCCCGCAAGCAGCCGCGCTTGCATTGCGGCATGGTGATGATCGCTCCACTTTTCAGAGAAAAGCATCATGGCGCACCCGCCGTCCGGCTCGATACAGACAGCAACGTATCCGTTTGCCCTATGATGCACCGCCATTGTCCTGCGGGCTTTCTTTGTCAAAGAACTAGAAAAGGCATCGTATGGAAAGGGGAACAGCACACGATGCCTACGTTGAATCAGGTCAAGTCAAAATCAAGGATAGCAATTATCAGTTTTGCTTCCAGACGATTGCGCAGTTCTTCATCAACTTGCAGACGAGGATAGCCGTCAGAGCCATAGCTCGTCCGAGTTGACAGTGCAGCAATGTAGCTAGAATAATGCCGGACTACCCGGCTCACTGCTTCGGCGTCTCCTGCAACAGCGGCAGCGATTATCGGGTAAGGAAGCAGCGATGCCCGTGTGTGCGCAGATTTAGTCATTCGCTTCACCTCCCATCAGCTTTTTCAGCAGCCGATAGGCTTTATACCTGCGAGTATTGACCGTTCTTCTGGCCATGCCCATGCACTTTGCTATCTGTTCGTCTGTCATCCATAGAAACCAGTGCATCATAAAAATTTCCCGGTCTTTTGGTGACAGCCGTAGAAGTGCTGTGGCCAATCGGTCGTTCTCGATTAGCACAACAGCATTTCCCACGGGAAAAGTCGTATACTCCCATGAGTAACGATCGTAAACTGCAAGCTGGGCCACGTCTGCCTCGGACAGTTCTTCCAAAGATGCAAAACGTTTTTGATGACGGCTGATCTGCCGATAGCCGTTACATGCCTCGCATTTCAACACCTTTTTGCAGTAGCTGTCAAAGGCGTGCTGCTTGTGTTCGTAGTAGCGGTTTGGTTTCAAGTTTTCACCTCCCCTCGTGCTGGGAGGCAGCTCTTTTCTTCCCCTTTCGCTCACTACTCGTTCACCAACGGGTTCATTTGGCTGATTTTTAAGATTGATATGAAAATTTTTCCTGCCGTTCATAGAATTGTTCCTTTCGTTCTGTTCGGGTTTATAGGCCGGAGCAAAACGAGGCGGAGAACGGCATCCGATACCCAATCGTAGGTTGTCAAAATGCGGGGCTTTATCGGATGTGAATTGAAGTATATAAAAAGCGAGCCACAACTCACTTTCATGAGCATGGCTCGCTGCTGCGTTATTGGAATATTTTTCGTAGTGGCATGGGCGTCCACCGCATAAGCGGTAAACCCCGCCTTATTTTGACCTCCTTTGTGTTGGCGCTCTCATCCATATCCCCCTTTACTCCGAAATGTGAGTTATAACTCACTTTGCATGAGCTGTATGGTTATTTATATGAGCGGAAGCACACCCTACAATGATGTAGAGGTGATGTGTAGTGAACAATCCGCTGGATCTATTTGCATGGAAGGTGCGGTCAGAACGGAAGCGCCAGCATCTGACGCAGAAGCAGTTAGCTGAACGCCTCGGTATGAACCCCCGCACGATCATAGATTTGGAGACCTGCCAGAGTAATCCGAAATTTGAAACGGTGGTCCTTGTCGCCAAAGAACTGAATATCAGCGTGGACGCCGCTATCTTCCCGGAAATGGTAAATCAGACAGTCTCGAAAACAGTCGTGGACTTCTTTGCCGGGAAAAGCGAAGCAGAGATCGAAAAATTTATCGCGCTCTGCAAACAGGCGGAAGCCTTCCAGAAAGACGAGTAACGCGGTCGGGTTCAATGTGCCCGGCCGCGTTACCGTTTTACCCGTTTGCCATGCGGGCAGATCATTCTTTTTTTGTTTTAT
>OHZR01000601.1_pt1 | contig 10324 bp, 8 predicted proteins | sample 1580491 | NCBI WGS metagenome assembly OHZR01 (sample SAMEA3882555, study PRJEB24775) | human gut metagenome | biome: human-associated habitat; feature: intestine environment; material: feces | place: Netherlands | collected 2009/2010 | reverse complement strand
TGAAAGACAGCGGCATTTAGTGGATTGGGAAGATTCCAGAGGGGTGGGAAATCAAATATTTTATTCAGCTATTTTCTCAAGTAAAGAACAAAAATATTGGTTTACGCGAAAAGAATCTTTTATCATTGAGCTACGGAAAGATAAAGCAAAAGAGTATTGAAACTGTTGGTGGCCTATTGCCTGATAGTTTTGAAGGTTATAACATTATCGACTGTAACGATATCGTTCTAAGATTAACCGATTTACAAAATGACCAGCACAGTTTGCGTGTCGGTCTTTCCCATGAGCGAGGAATCATCACTTCAGCCTATTGTTCAATTCGAGTTCGTGGTGCGGAATCTCCCAATTATTTATATTATTACCTTCATACATTCGATATTGCAAAAGGATTTTATGGTATGGGTTCCGGTGTCCGTCAAGGATTAAACTGGGATGGATTGAAATACATAAAAATTCTTCTTCCACCTCAACATGAGCAGGATAGAATTTCGGTTTTCTTAAATCAAAAAACACTTGAGATTGATTCCATACTCTCTAAAACAATTTCCAGCATTGAGGAATACAAAAAGCTCAAGCAGGCAGTTATTACGCAGGCTGTCACCAAAGGCGTGCGCGGTGAACGTGAGATGAAGGATAGCGGGATTGAGTGGATTGGAAAAATTCCAAAAGAGTGGAAAAAAAATAAAATCTTGCGAATTTTCAGCACTATCGGAAGTGGAACCACACCAAAATCCACTGATAATAACAACTTTGACGGCAATATAAATTGGCTACAATCCGGGGATATAAACGGTAACATTCTTAAAGAATGCAAAAACAGGATTTCTTTTAAAGTGCTCTCTAAATATCCCACATTGAAATTATATCATGCTCCATTTATAATTATTGCCATGTATGGTGCATCTATCGGAAATCTTTCAATTTCTATTATTGATGGTTGTGTAAATCAGGCTTGTTGTGTATTCTCTCATACAAGTCAAAACTTCCAATATATGTTTTATTGTTTAAAAACCGTTCAGCCCTATTTGATAAAAAAAGCGGTTGGTGGCGGACAGCCTAACGTCAGTCAAGAAATTCTCAAATCTCTTTGGGTTCCTCTTCCGCCCCTAGATGAGCAAAAAGAAATTGCCGACTATCTTGACGCCAAGTGCGCTGAGATTGACGGGCTGATTACAAAGAAGGAGCAGCTGGTAAAAGAGCTGGAAAGCTATAAAAAAAGTTTGATTTATGAGGTTGTAACGGGGAAACGGGAGGTGTAACATGTGGTCGGTGATGTCTTTTTCGAGTCGCTTCTAAAGAAACTAAAGGAAGCGAGCAAGAGCGATTATCAATCTATCTGCGACAATTTTTTAGACAGTCAAGTTGATTCCGTTATGCAAACCAGAATAAGTTGCATCGACACCGTTGAAAAGAACTTTCGAGACGGACTTCAGAAATTTCTAGCACATCAAGACAGTATCTGGTACGATGTTTTTTCACTTTCGCAAAGTATGTATCAGATTGCCGTTGATTCATCCAAAGCGTTTTCCGACTATTATCGTACCTCTTTAGAACCTTCAAAACGTGCGTCTCTACAATACACCTTTATTGCACTCGAACAAATTCACGGAAGAGCTTGCCAAGAATTTTTGGAAATTTTATATTTAATGCGCCTTGGATTTGCTGATGGTGCATTTGCACGCTGGCGTTCTCTCTTCGAGCTTCAATGCACAGCACTATTTATCTCACAACAAGGTGAAACCATTGCCAAGCAATTCATAGACGCTTCTTTCGGTGATGGTCAACATTACGAATGGGCTAACGGTGCGGTCAATAAAGACGGTTCTATCATTAAATCTGGCTCGTTCAAAAAGTTATTTAATGGATGTAACTTTCCAGATGAAAGCAGAAATACTTGGTATAGGCAATATCAATACGCCTGCTTGACAACTCATGCTTCTCCGCAAGGAACAATGGGACGAATTGCTCTACGGCAAAGCGTTCCTTGCGTTCCAATTGGACAAACCGATTATGGTATAGATATTCCCGCAAAGCATGCTGCACGCTCTCTTGCTTTAGAATCTTGTGCATTCTTTTCAGTCTGCCCCTATGGAAATAACGTAATACATTCTATCGTATTAAATAACTGGGCCGATCTTATAGATGAAGCTACTGATTTCGCCGTAAAAGAAGCTTTTAAAGACCCAAATAAAACCGACCTATTTGATTCTTCACACAATAAAATGAACTAGGAGGTCTAACCATATGAACTCATTCTATAATATGTGGAACTATGAATACATCCAACAACAAGCACAGACTCATCATTTTAATCAGATCAAAAAAGTGCAAGACGCCGCAAAATCCTTAAAAGATTTTTTAGACAATTGCGATCAAATCGAGCCAGCTTATCAAAATGCCGCCAGTGCAGAATTTTGTGCAATTCTTGTCGAATATCTTAGAAAACACAACGGATAAAACCGGAGGAATATGCTATGATTACCACCGAAAAGCAGTTTGAATCGGACATTGCGGCGGCGCTGCTCTCCCCTGCCGGGGGCTACACCCGCAACGGGGATTGCTATGCCCCCAAGCTGGGGCTGTTTGTGGATACCCTGATCCGCTTTGTGCAAAAGACCCAGCCCAACGAGTGGGCATTTTTTGAAAAGCAGAACCCGGTAAACCCGGTGCGGAAGTTCTGCACTGCCTTTAACAATGCCTGCGATGCGGACGGGCTGCTTTCGGTGCTGCGGTATGGGTTCAAGCACCGGGGACGGCGGTTCCGGGTGTGCTATTTTCAGCCGGAGTCCGCACTGAACCAGAAGGATGCCCAGCGCTACGCCCAAAACGAGATCACCTGCAACCGGCAGTGGTTCTACTCCGACACCACCCACAACTCGGTGGACATGGTGCTGGCGGTAAACGGCATCCCGGTGTTCGCCTTTGAGCTGAAGAACCAGTTCACCGGGCAGACCGTGGAGAACGCCAAGCAGCAGTGGATGCACGACCGGGACCCGCGGGAGGTGTGTTTCCAGTTCAACAAGCGCATTCTGGGCTACTTTTGCGTAGACCTGACCGAGGTGTGGATGGCCACCCGGCTGACAGGCAAGGACACCCGCTTTCTGCCCTTCAATCAGGGCTCCAACGGTGCCGGGCGGGACGGCGGTGCAGGCAACCCGCCCAACCCCAGCGGCTACCTTACCGCCTACCTCTGGGAAGAAGTGTTCCAGAAGGACAGCATGATGGACATCCTGCAAAAGTTTATGAGCCTGCAGGACGGCAAGACCCTGATTTTTCCCCGGTACCATCAGCTGGACGTGGTGCGCAAGCTGGTGGCAGATGTGCGGCAGAAGGGTGCCGGGCAGCACTATCTCATCCAGCACAGCGCCGGGTCGGGCAAGTCCAACTCCATTGCTTGGACGGCGTACCGGCTGGCTTCCCTGTTCAACACCGAGAACAAGCCGGTGTTTGCCAGCGTCATCGTGGTGACTGACCGCACCGTGCTGGACGCACAGCTGCAGGAGACCATCTCCGGCTTCGACCATACGCTGGGTGCGGTGGAGGCCATCGGCGAGGACAAAAACTCCGGCGACCTGCGGGATGCCATCAACAACGGCGCACGCATCATCATCACCACGCTGCAAAAGTTCCCGGTCATCTACACTGAGGTGAACAAGACCGCCGGGAAGAACTATGCCGTTATCATCGACGAAGCGCACTCCTCCCAGACCGGCACCTCTGCTTTGAAGCTGAAAGCCACCCTTGCCGACACCGAGGATGCGCTGCGGGAATATGCCGAGTTGGAAGGCAAAGCGGAGGACGAGATCGACCCGGAGGATGCACTGGTGAAGGAACTGACCTCCCACGGGCGGCACAAGAACCTGTCCTTCTTCGCCTTTACCGCCACCCCAAAAGCCGCCACGCTGGAGCTGTTCGGCACCGAGTACCCGGACGGCAGCCATCACCCCTTCCACATTTACAGTATGCGGCAGGCCATTGAAGAAGGGTTCATTCTGGATGTGCTGCAAAACTACATGACCTATTCCACCTGCTTCAAGATCGCCAAGACCATCCCGGACAACCCCGACCTGCCTGCCAGCCGGGCGGCAAAACTTATCCGCAAGTATGAAGAGCTGCACCCCTACAACATCAGCCAGAAGGCAAAGATCATTGTAGAGACCTTCCGGGAGACCACCAGCCACAAGATCGGCGGGCGGGGCAAGATGATGGTAGTCACCTCCTCCCGATTGGCAGCGGTGCGCTACTTCCACGAGGTCAAGCGCTACATTGCGGAGCAGGGCTATGACGATGTGCAGATCTTAGCGGCATTTTCCGGTGCCGTACCGGACGGCGGCGTGGAGTACACGGAGCAGTCCCTGAACGTCCGCGCTGATGGCAGTCACATTGCAGAGAGCCAGACCAAAAAGGAGTTCCACAACAACTTCGACGTGCTCATCGTGGCAGAAAAATACCAGACCGGTTTTGACGAACCGCTGCTCCACACCATGATCGTGGACAAAAAGCTGAAGGGCGTCAAGGCGGTGCAGACCCTCTCCCGCCTGAACCGTACCTGTCCCGGTAAAATCGATACCTTTGTGCTGGATTTCGTGAACAAGGCAGAGGACATCCGGGAGGCCTTCCAGCCGTTTTATCAGGAAACCTTTCTGGAGCAGGAGGTCAACACCGACCTCATTTACAAGACCCAGAAGGAGCTGCGGAGTTTTGCCGTCTATTCCGATGCAGACGTGGAAGCCTTTGCCAAGGAGTATTTCCGCAGCACCAAGCAGGATAAAAACGCCGTGGGCCGCATGAGCAGCGTCTTGAAGCCGGTGGCAGACCGCTACAACCAGAAAACGCAGGCCGAGCGGTACCAGTTCCGCCGCCTGCTGCGCAGCCTTGTCAAGTGGTACGGCTATGTTTCACAGGTAGCGCGGATGTTCGATAAAGAGTTGCACAAGGAGAACGTATTCTGTGCCTACCTGCTCAAGCTGCTGCCGCCGGACGAGGTCTCTCCGCTGGACCTGGAGGGCAAATTGCAGCTGGAGTATTACAAGCTGCAAAAGACCTTTGCCGGTGCCATTGAGCTGGAACACGCCAAGGGCGTCTACGAGCCGGTCACCCAGAAAGGTGCTCTGGGGCACGACCCCAAGGAGCCGCTGGACGAGATCATTTTGAAGATCAACGAGAAGTTCAAGGGCGAGTTCACCAATGCCGACCGGGTGCTGCTTACTGCCCTGCATGACCGTCTGCTGGCCGACCCGAAGCTGGCAAAGCTGGCGCGCAGCTCCGACCCGCAGATCTTTACCGAGAGCATCTTCCCCAAGGCTTTTGATACTGCCGCACAGGACAGCTATCTCGAAGCGCAGGACACCTTCTCTTCCTTGTTTGAGGATACCAGCAAGTACAAGGCTATTATGTCAGCTCTGGCAGAGTGGCTGTATGGAGAATTCCGCAAAAAGTAAAACAGTTTTCCCTTTTTATTTGCTTAAAACAGCCTGCATCCACGGGATGTAGTTCAAGGGTTTGGGTGCTCCCAACAAGTATTTTGCAGAGCAAAATTCGCGTTTGCGGAGCGTAGCGCAGCAATGAAAGCCCCAGTGGGGCTTTTAAGCGACAGAACGGTCTGCGACAGCAGATGGAGGGGCCTCGCCCCGACAAGTTCGCAGATGTATATACGTCTGCATTGCTTGCAGGCGCTATGAAACCTCTCAATGCGACTTCCAAATTTGAAAATCATTTTGCAATCGAGACCGTCCGTTTTCAAGTTCAACTTGAAGCGGGCGGTTATTTTTCTGCACAAAAATTTTCGAGTTTGCAACCGCAGCAAACAGGGCGAGTTGGTACCGCCTCGAAATTTTTGAATCAGATTTTTCAAATCCGACTTCAAAAACGATTGTTGGGCTTCGCCAAAACCCGATATTCAGCACATAAACTGTGCCGACTGCGTATCTTAACAGACGCTGAATAAGCAAATTTCTTGTAGAAAAAATCGTTTCCGAAAAATCGTCGTTGATTCATTCAATATTGCACAAAACCGGAACTATTACTTCCGGTTTTGAAGGCAAAAAGCGGAAGTATCACCTCCTAAAAAATCGAGCAATTTTATGGTATGCTCTATCCAGAGCCGTTCACAAGAACCGGACCTCCCAAGTCCGGTTTTCTCCCTCAAAACCGGACCTGATACGTCCTAAAAATACTTATTTGATTGTGATAGGCTTTCTACAAGCCTTCATCGAACCTTGAAAATCACATGACCGTCTGCATGGGATACCCGGCGATAACCTTGCAAGAGCGAGCCGGAAGACGCCGCCGGAAGGGGGCAGGAAATCCATGCGGGGATAACGGCTGAACTACCAATAAATTTTTGAAAGGAGATTTTGCCTATGAAGAAAAACAAGTTTGAATTTATCATTGATTCCGAATTTCAATCTCAGATTCCTGCATTGACCGATGAAGAATTTCAGCAACTGGAAGAAAACATCCTTTCAGAGGGCGAAGTCCTGTCTCCCCTGATTGTCTGGGGCAACATTCTTGTTGATGGCCACAATCGCTATAAGATTCTCCAGCAGCACCCGGAAATTCCTTATACCACCCGCTCGATTTCCTGCACCTGCGAAACCCGTGAAGATGTTCTGGCATGGATCTGCAAACATCAGCTGGGTCGTCGGAATCTGACACCTGAACAGAAAAAGTTCCTGATTGGAAAACAGTATCATTCTGAAAAATCCACTCGTGGGGGAAATCATGGCAATCAGTACACACAGGTGGCAAACTGTCAAATTGACAATTTGCCACCTGTAGAAAACACAATGGAACGAATCGCCAAAGAAAATAATGTAAGTCCCTCTTTTGTAATTCGTGCCGAGCAGTTCATGAAAACCGTTGAGCTGATGGAAAAATACTGCCCCGGCATTCAGGAAGAAATCTTATCCGGCAAACTTAAGCTATCCCAGCGAGAGGCTACCATTATCCGTGGAACTCCCACGGAAGCATTGCCCACCGTGGTATCAACATGGCGAGAGGAAAAGCTGAACGGTAAACCAGACGATAGTGCAGACACCTATGAGAATTTAGAATTACTTTCCAAGGTCACCGAAAACAATTTTTCTACTGCTGCCGCATCGAAGATCCAAACGGCTGATCCGCTCTCGGAGAATCGACCTTTTATTTCATCGGGAAAGCGCAGCACCGAACTCCAGACCATTCGTGAGCTAGGAGAAAAGATGGCAACGGTTGATCATGTCGCCGATGCCGAAGGAATGTTCAGTGAAATCAACAGTGCCTCTGATAGCTTTATTTTCCGTCTCGAACAATGCTTCGCTCTGTATCCCGACTTTCTGACAAATGTAGAGATTGAAGCAAAAGTTATTGCTGCTTTGCAAAAGGCAGAAAGCTATATTGTGCATCTGAAAGAGCAGCATCGGCAGCATCTTCTGGAGACTACCAACAGCCAGTAAAATGCTTTCCAAAAATTTGTTTGATGAAAAAACACTGGAGGTGAATTTTATTTCCGACTACCTGACTGTCACTACACCTTTGCCGCAATATCTGCCATATCCCCGCTTTCTGCTGGATACCGACTTGAGCCACACAGCGAAGTTGCTCTACACCCTGCTGCTTGACCGGGCAACTCTTTCTCAAAAGAACAACTGGATGGATGAGCGCGGCTTCGTCTATGTGATTTTCCCTCTTTCATCATTGAGCGATGCTCTACGATGCAGCACCATGAGTATTAAACGTGCGTTGCGTTCACTGGAAGATGCTGATTTGATTGAGCGCAGAAGAGGTCGCATTACTGTGCCCAACAGCATCTTTGTAAAAGTCCCGACAAAACAAAAATGTTCCTTTGCATGGAACGATTCTGCCCTATGCGATGGAACAGAAATGATACCTTCCACGGAACAAAAGTGTTCCACTAACCAACGTAATAAGAACAACCTGAAAGATAACCACCTGATAAAAACAACAGATGCTTATTTGACCTTTGGAGAATATCAGAATGTCTTTCTGACGGAAAAAGAGTACAAGCGACTCAAGGCTGACTTTGCAGGGCTTGATGGTTTGATCGAGCAGTTGTCCGCTTATGTCCAGTCCACCGGAAGGAAGTACGCCGACCATGCCGCCACCCTGCGCATCTGGGCAAAACGGCAAAAGTCGGAACAAAAGCAAGCACCGGGCATCCCGGACTACACATTCAAGGAAGGAGAAAGCCTATAAAGACGATCGAAAAAATTTTGGAACAGCTCCCATCCAGTATTCCCGAAAACACCGATGATTATTATGGCAAGGACGGCCTGCTTCATTGTGGAAAGTGTCACACCCCAAAAGAAGCGTTCTTTGCAAAGGGCATTGCCCTGATGGGCAAGGACAAGCACCCAATCGAATGCAGCTGCCAGCGCATCGAGAGGACAAAGCAGGAAGCCCTTATCAACCAACAGAAGCACAGCGACCTTGTGCGGCGGCTGAAAACCGATGGATTTTCCGACTCGGCAATGCTCAACTGGACATTTGAAAACGACAATGGGCGCAGCCCGCAGATGCACCACGCACACCGCTATGTAGAGCAGTGGCAGACCATGCGTACAGAGAACCTTGGGCTGCTTCTCTGGGGCGGTGTTGGCACCGGCAAGAGTTTCCTTGCCGGATACATCGCAAACGCTCTGATGGAGCAGGAAGTGCCTGTGCGGATGACGAACTTTGCCCGAATCCTGAACGAGTTGAACGGCAGCTTTTCCGGGCGAAATGATATTGTGGACAAGCTCTGCCGCTATCCCCTGCTTATCATTGACGATTTCGGCATGGAACGTGGCACCGAATACGCACTGGAACAGATCTACAACATCGTGGACAGCCGATACCGCAGCCGGAAACCACTGATCGTCACCACCAACTTGACGCTGGACGAGATACGCCACCCACAGGATACCCCTCATGCCCGCATCTATGACCGCCTGCTGGAAATATGCGTCCCAATCTCCTGTATCGGTGTAAGTTTCCGCAAGGAAACTGCGCAGGAAAAGCTGGAACGCAGCGAGGCCGTGCGCTGCCTGCTGGCGGCAATGCAGGCGCTGGAAGAAACCGACCGCGCCATCTTGCAGCTGCAATACGGGCAGGGCATGACCGGGGCACAAATTGCGGCAGCACTGGGGCTGCACGCCGCTACGGTGCGCCAGCGCAGCCGCCGCGCCCGGCAAAAGCTGAAACAATTACTGGAACAGGAGGGCTTGACCTTATGAAAGAACCATTGGATGAACTGCTGGTGCAGGCGTGCGCCGCCCAGCAACGCGCGGATCTGGCGGCGCTGGAACGGTTGGAAGCAGCCAATGTGCCAATGCCATTTGTGCCGCAGGTGCGCCGCACACCCCGGCAGCTGCTGAAAATAGTCATCATAGCCGCCGTCTGCGCAGTGCTGGCAACAACCGCCTATGCCTTTTGGCCAAGAGTTGCCGTGATCCTGGAGGGCAGCCGGGCATACCTTGCCGTGCAGGAAGCACCGCAGAACAGCATCCCCATGGAACAAATGCAGCTGACCTGGCTGCCGAATGGCTGCACCGTGACATGGGATGACAGCACCTATCAGGAATACGGCGCGTACTACTGCCTGATCGATAACGGCAAACAGGGCAGGGAACAGCAGCTGCTGGGGATTGCCCAAATGCCGCTGGAAAACAAAGTCAACATTCAGGGCCGCGGGCCGGATGATGCCATTACCGAGGAAGATAAAGCGAACATAGAACAACAAATCATGATTGTGGATGACATTGCTGCTTTGACTGCGGAGCAGATTGAGGATTGCAGTGTGGTGGCATGGACAGCAGGGGACAGCTACTATGTGGCATCGGTGTACCGTTGGCAGGATAAAGCGGAAGTGGTGGAGATTTTGCAGGGGATACGGTAAGAACGGATGACTACACGCCCGCCGCACTGTAGGGCGGGGACACCCGACCCCGCCGGACCTGAGGCCGGACTATGCATAAAAAATACGGGAGAAACGAATAAATTATTTGTAGGGGGCGGCGCCCCGGACGGACATGAATTTTGGCGCACATTTTAAATGACATAATATTCTATTAAACTATTGCGCGGTAGGGCGGCCATCTCCGGCCTAAGAGCCGGGATTTTCAATCCCGGTTGGCCTCCGAAACGCGCCTGCGGGCGCAGAGCCCTCTGGCCGCCGGGTGGGAATAATAACCTGCATTTTTAGGCTCTGCGTGTGGAACTACCCTTCAATCCGCTGCGCGAACAGCTTCCCTCAAGGGAAGCCAAAATACGATTGCAATGTTGACGGTCACATTTATAGTTAAGGCAACACCGCACAATTCCCGCCTAACGGCTTAAGCACCGC
>OHZR01000599.1_pt1 | contig 10382 bp, 11 predicted proteins | sample 1580491 | NCBI WGS metagenome assembly OHZR01 (sample SAMEA3882555, study PRJEB24775) | human gut metagenome | biome: human-associated habitat; feature: intestine environment; material: feces | place: Netherlands | collected 2009/2010 | reverse complement strand
AATTTGTTACATTTTTTTGTATTTATGATGGTAATATTCAATTAATCCAATATGTATCGCTGTTAATGCTGCTGTTATATAAGCAAGCGGTTTATGCTGCTTTCTGAAAGTCTTATTTTTACTCACCCCGCTCCATACTGCAAGTCCAAGCGCGGTCGTAGCAGCATAACCTGTTGATTTAGGCGTGATAATTGAATTTCGGTTTACAGGATTTACTTTCATATCTGAAAAGTATCATAAAATATCTAGAAGAGCAATATCCCGTATGGAGAAAATCGTGCATCTTTTTTATACTGTGGATTGCGTTTCAGAAAATCTTTCAAAATCTTTCGGGCTTTCAAATAATCATATTCTTTAATATACATATTCGCCAGCTTTGTCGTATAATCCGGATTATCAGGAGAAATCTTTATCAAATATGCATATTCTTTTTTGGCCGTTTCTTTATCAGTATTTTTCAAAATCTCCGCTTTTAATAGATGAAGTTCTTCATTGTTTTGTATTTCCATCGCTTTACTTAAATAATCTACCGCCATTTCCGTATGGCTTATATAAGAATAAGAAACTGCAAGGTTATAATAAATTATGTACCTCATATCGTCTGTATCAGCAAGACTAAGAGCTTTTTCCAAATTTCTTATGCCGTTTTTACATTTTGCTTTCTCGGCCTTTGCCCGCCGAAGGGATGCGCGAAAGAGCGTTATTTTCAAAAATCGCTATACACATCTTCCTCGTCATCCTCGCAGATCGGGGTGGTGTCGTCCGGCGGTGCGCCAAACTCTACCGTGGCAAAGGCCAGCGCGAACACGCTGTCTGCCCCGGCATGGAGCAGTGCCTGTGCGCAGGCGGCAGCGGTCGTGCCGGTGGTGATCACGTCATCTACCAGAAGGATGCGCTTGCCCTCCACCTGCTGCGGCTGTGCCGCCCGGAACGCGCCTGCTACGTTGGCCATACGCTGCTCCAGCGGCAGACCAGCCTGATGCCGTTTGGCGCGGGTGCGCACCAGCGCCTGCGGTGCCAGCGGCACCTCCATGGCTTTTGCCAGCGGCAGCGCCATCAGTTCCGGCACGTTGTAGCCGCGCTTTTTGCCGGTGGCCGGCACCGGCACGATCAGATCGTACCCGATAGCTGCCCACGACACCGGCTGCGGGAGCAGCTCGCCGTACTGTACGGTCAGTTCTCCGCCAAAGGCCAGCTGCACCAGACGGTTGCCCATCTCCACAGCCCGCCACGGCTTGCCCTGATACTTTGTGCTCAGGATGCCGCGCCGCACACAGCCGCTGTAGCGGTAGGGCGCAGCTGCACCGGCCAGATTGCTGATATAGTGCTGCGCCGGGTCCAGCCGGATACCCGGCTTGCGGCGCAGCGCTTCCAGCTGCTCTGCACAGTCCGGGCAATCCCGTACATCTCCCAGCACCCGGCCGCAGAAGGGGCACTCACGCGGGTAGAGCAGCTGCCGTACCGCCCGCAGCGCCCTGCGCCGGGGGTCATAGTAGTCCATCAGTCCTTTTTGACTGCCACGATCACCCGCACGCGCTTGCCTGCTGCGCAGCCAAAGTTATCGTACCAGCCGGTCAGGTAGTAGCCCTCGGAGTTCACCTCGGAAAGCTTGGTGGCATAATACTGACCCTTGTACCACAGATACACCTGCATGTCGTCAGCCGTTTCGTAGCGGGTGCCGTTGCTCATCACCGATGCTGCGCCCACCTTGTCGATCTTCATGGGCATCAGCTGGATCATGGCCTTTACCGTGCCGTTCACGTTCTGCCGCACTGCCAGACCGCCAGCCAGCACCGGATACTTGACGGAGGTGGAAAAGCTGGCCTGACTGCCGTTGACGTAGCAGATATAAGTAGCGCCGCCGCCCACAAAGTTGAGGATGGTGCTCATGGGCTGACCAGTGATATCGGCCAGCTGCTTGAGACCGATGCTCAGCAGCGAACCGGAGCTGCTGGTGATGCGGTTCCAGACCGTGCTCAGCAGCGAGCCGTCAATGACGCCCCACAGGATCTCGCTGGTGGTGGGCACCAGCACACTGCGCAGATCATCCACCACCGTGGTGGTGTTGGTGGTGCCGCCGGTAGAGCCGGAGCCGGAAGAGCTACCCCCGGTGGAGCCGCTGCCGGAGCCGGAAGAACTGTTCCCAGATGAGCTGCTCCCTGAACCGGAGGAGCCGCTGCCGGTCAGGGTGCCCAGAATGGAGCCGGCGTTGACGGCCAGATTCTTCACATCGTCCAGCACGCCGTATTTCCACAGGTCGCCGGTGACATCGTTCAGGATCAGGCGGTCGATCTGTCCCTGCTCATTCAGCGTATAGTAGCGCACGGTCAAGGCATTCAGCTTTGTCCCCGCTATTCGGCTGGGACGAACCGTCCCAGCCAACCCCTCCGATGTCGTATCCAGAATTTGTACGTCATCGGCCAGAGCATAGTCCCCCAGCGCGGTGGCGGTTTCGTTGATGGTACCGCTGACCGATTTGGACTCGATGGCGGTCACCTGCTCTCCCTCGGGGGTCACGCTGATCTCTACCAGCCAGCCGGTGGGATAGTTCAGGCTTTTGTCGATGTTCACGGTGCGGGTGATGCCGTCGGTGCACATCACCGAGATCTTTTGCAGCACGTCTGCGCCGTTATCCTCTACAAGGCTGCGGGTAGCGGTCTGCACCACGCCATAGAACACGCTGTCGGCTTCCTCGCCGGTGATCACATCGGCTACCTCGTTGTCCATGCCCAGCAGCAGGGTGACCACTTCGCCCACGCCGCCGCCGTTCAGGGAGGAGATCTTGGACGCCACAGCAGCGCTGCCCAGACTGTAGGTGCTGCCCGCCACAGTCAGTGCTGTAGGTGCGCTGGCACTGGGCGATACCGCAGTAATGCGGCCTGCGGCGCGGCGGGTATAGATCCACACCGTCTGCAGGCTTTCGCTGTAATAGTACACATCGTACTTGTTCAGCTCTGCCGAAGCGGAGGTCTTATCGTTGCGGTAGACGCTCACCGGCGTAAAGGGCAGCTGGGTGCCCTCCTCCGCCACAAAGGGACCCTTGCGGCTCTTGAGCAGCACCGAGGAGGTATCCACCTGACCGTTGGACACCGTAAAGCCCAGCGAGCTGCCGTAGGCGCTGCCGCTGGCGGTGTTGGCACGCAGGGCGTTGTACAACAGCAGGGTGCACTGCTCGTAGGTCATAGCCTGACCCTGCGTACAGGTCAGCTGATCCCGCAGACCGATCTGCTGCGCCTTGTTCAGCTGTGCCTGCGGGAAGGAGCCGGTCAGGTCGGTGGTCTTATAGCTCAGCAGCTTCAGCACCGCTGCACAGGCTTCCTCCAGCGTGACGGTGTTGTCCGGGCGGAAGGAGCCGTCGGTGTAGCCGTTCATCCAGCCCTGCTGCACCGCAATGCGGATGTAGGGTGCCCACTGGGAGGTGCCGGGCACATCCTGGTACAAGGTGCCCACAGTTCCCTGCGCATCCACGCTCTCCCGGTAGGTGGAAAAGGACACCAGCATTTTGGCAAAGGCACCGCGGGTAACGTTGGCGCCAAGCTCCTGACCGGTGGGCACAGCGCCCAGAGTGATAGCCGTCTGCAGAGCCGTATTGTTGATGCTGGCCGCCGAGACCGGCAGCACCAGCACCGACACCGCAATGCTGACCGCCAGCAGAAATGCGAGAATCCGTTTTTTCATTGGTCGTACCTCTTGTTCTTTGTTTATCACGCCGCCGCGCTCAATCGTAGCGCAATGCTTCAATGGGGTTCAGCCGGGCTGCGCGCCGTGCCGGCAGATAACCGAACAGCACGCCGATGCCCACCGAGATGCCAAAGGCCACCACAATAGAGTTAAAGGAGGGGCTTACCGTAACGGTGGTATCAGTCATGAACATGGGCAGCACCCTGTTCGCCACCATGGACATTACATAGCCCAGCGCAATGCCTAAAACGCCGCCCAGCGCCGAGGTGGTGGCTGCTTCCACCACAAACTGCGCCAGAATGGTGCGCTCCTTTGCGCCCAGCGCCTTGCGGATGCCGATCTCGCGGGTGCGCTCGGTGACCGACACCAGCATGATGTTCATAATGCCGATGCCGCCCACCAGCAGCGAGATACTGGCAATACCGGTAAGTATCACGATGACCATGTTGATCATCTTGTTCATTTCCTCCAGCCACTCGCTGGCGCTGTACACATAGTAGCCGTTTTCGGTCTTGAGGATCGACATCAATTCCTCTTCCATGGTGGTCTTGGCCTCGTTGGCAAGGCTTTCGTCGGCCATCATGGCAGTGTAGCAGTCCACCATGCTCTGGCTGGAAAGCCGCATCACGGTGGTGTAGGGCAGATAAACACAGTCATCGTCGCTGCCCTGCTGCATGGTAGGGTCGCTGACCTTGGCAGACAGCACGCCTACAACGCGGAACTTGTTGGCACCGATCTTGAGGGTCTGCCCCACGCCGTTGCCGCCAAAGGCCACGCGGTTGAGGTAATCGCCGATGACGCAGACCTGCTTATTGTCCTGCATATCCATGTACTGCAGGCCGCGTCCCTGAACGATCTGGTAGTTTTTCATTTCGGTAAAGTTTTCGTCCACACCGCTTATGTTGGACCAGCGGTAGCTGGTGGTGCCGATCTTCAGCGTACCGCTGGCGTTGCCGCCGAAGTTGACCTGCGGCGACACCGCCTTGATCAGATTGGAATGCCGCTGGCAGATATCGTACATCTCCTCCACCGGCACGGTGCGGGAACCATAGCCCCACACCTGAATGCTGAGGGTGTTGGTGCCCAGTGCGGAAAAGCTGTCCCGCATGCTCTTGGTCATGCCGTTGCCCAGACCCACGATGACGATGACCGCCATCACGCCGATGATGATGCCCAGCATGGTCAGAAAGGTGCGCAGCTTGTTGCTCCACACGTTCTGGATGGCCTGCCGGAAGGTTTCAAAGATCATGCCTGTTCCTCCTTTTCCGGCGTTTCGGGCAGCAGGGTGGGCTGCACCATGGCCTCCGGTGCGTGGGAGTCGCCGTCATACACCACCTGACCGTCCTCCAGCCGGATGATGCGGTCGGCCTGCACGGCAATGGAGTTGTCGTGGGTGATCAGCACTACGGTGTGTCCCTGCTTGTGCAGCTGCTGCAAAAGCCCCAGCACCTCGCGGCCGGTATGGGAGTCCAGCGCGCCCGTCGGCTCGTCGGCCAGAATAATGTCCGGCCGGTTCAGGATGGCACGGGCGATAACAATGCGTTGTTGCTCGCCACCCGATAGCTCGTTGGGCATTTTGTATCCTTTGCCGGTCATTCCCACTTGGTCCAGTACTTCTTCAATGCGTGCTTTGATGGTTGCTTTGTTTGTCCATCCGGTGGCGCGCAATACAAAACTGAGGTTTGCGTGTACGGTGCGGTCTGTCAGTAACTGAAAATCTTGAAAGACAATGCCTAAACGGCGGCGCAGTTCGGGAATATGCTTCCGCTTGATGTTAGTCATGTTGTAGCCTAATACCTCAGCTTCTCCTGACTGTATATCCAGCTCACCGTAAATTGTTTTCAGTAATGAGGTTTTTCCGGAACCGACTTTTCCAATGAGGTAAACAAATTCACCCTTGTTCAGTTCCAGGTTTACATCTTCCAATACGCCTAACTCTTGTTGGTTGATATATACGTTTTTATATCGAATGAGAGCTTCGTCCATCATTTTAATGTTTTTTCCACGTAGCGCTATGACGTTCTTTCAATTCACGGGCAAGGTCTTCGATGCGATAGCCTTTTGAGGTGAGCAGTACAATCATGTGGTATATCAGATCGGCTCCTTCGTAGATGAGGCGTTCGTCGGTTCCGTTACAAGCTTCGATAACCGTTTCCACGGCTTCCTCGCCTACTTTCTGTGCCATTTTGTTGATACCGGATTCGAACAGGCTGGTGGTGTAAGAGCCTGCGGGCATTTCCTCGTGACGTTTGTCAATGAAATCTTGTAATTCCTTCAGGAACATGATGTCTTCTTTGTTTTCTTCTCCCCAGCAAGTATCTGTTCCGGTGTGACATACAGGACCTGCCGGATTTACTTTGATCAGCAGGGTATCCTTGTCACAGTCTTCTTTTATAGAAACAACATTCAGGAAATTCCCGCTTTCTTCACCTTTTGTCCACAGACGGTTCTTGGTACGGCTGAAGAAGGTTACTTTACCGGTTTCCACTGTCTTTCGGTATGCTTCTTCATTCATAAACCCTAACATCAGTACTTTGCTGGTGCTGTTGTCTTGTATGATGGCGGGGATCAACCCGTTCATTTTTTCGAAATTCAAATCCATTTTTCTATATTTTATTGTTATATTATCGGTGTTGTATAGAACTTGTTTAAAATTTCATCAGCATCGTCATTCAGAGTGGAATGAGGATCTGAAGGTCGTTTGCCAGTCTTTCATCCTGTTTGGGATGGTAGTGGAAACAGATTTAGATGCAATTAAAAACAGAGTTATAACCTCACATTAATTCCTTGCTCGCAAAGATACTGTTTTAATTCGGGAATTTTAATTTCTCCGAAATGAAAAACGCTGGCTGCTAATGCAGCATCTGCTTTCCCTTTTGCAAATGTATCGCGGAAATGTTCCATGCATCCGGCGCCTCCAGATGCGATGACGGGAATTGTCAGTAAATCGGCCAGGGTGGAGAGGGCTTCGTTGGCATATCCGTTTTTCACTCCGTCATGGTTCATGCTCGTGAAAAGAATTTCTCCTGCCCCGCGATTGTTCACCTCTTTAGCCCAGTCAAACAGGTACTTGTCGGTTTCAATCCGGCCGCCGTTCAGATAGCATTTCCACCCGGTTTCAGTCTGCTTGGCGTCAATGGCTACTACACAGACCTGTGAACCGAAATGTTTGGCAATCTTGTCTACCAAATCCGGATTGCGGATGGCTGATGAATTGATAGAAACTTTGTCAGCTCCTGCATTCAATAGCCGGTCTACGTCGCTCAGTTCGTTTATACCTCCTCCTACAGTAAAGGGGATATTGATATTGGCCGCTACCCGTTTTACCAAATCGGTAAAGGTTTTGCGCCCTTCATGGCTGGCAGTGATATCGAGAAAGACCAGTTCGTCAGCTCCCTGTTCACTGTAGGTACGCCCCAGTTCTACCGGATCACCTGCTTGACGTAAGTTTACGAAATTGGTTCCTTTTACGGTCTGCCCGTCTTTGATGTCCAGGCAAGGTATGATTCTTTTTGCTAACATGATTTGCTCTTACATGAAACGGTTTAAGTCTTTCAATGTAATTTTTCCCTCGTATAATGCCTTGCCGAAAACAACAGCCGGAACTTTGGCTATTTCCAGGTCGATAATGTCCTGTATACAGCTTACTCCTCCGCTGGCTATCAGATGCATATTCGGGAACTCCTTCAGGATTTGCTGGTATAGTTCCACGGAAGGTCCTTGCAACATTCCGTCACGGCTGATGTCGGTACATAACACCTTGAAAACCCCTTCTTTAGTATAATCTTTCAAAAAAGGGATCAACTGCTGCTGACTTTCCTCTTTCCAACCATTGACAGAAATTTTATTCTCCTTTACATCAGCTCCCAGAATGATTTTCTCGTTTCCGTATTGTTCCAGCCATTTTTTGAAAAGCCCGGGATTTTTCACGGCTACGCTGCCCAGGGTTACCATTTGTGCGCCATTGTCGAAAGCGATGACTAGGTCCTCGTCTGTTTTTATCCCTCCTCCAAAATCAATGACCAGAGAAGTGCGGCTGGCGATTTGGTCTAGTACACGGTAATTCACAACATGGCGTGAAACTGCTCCATCCAGATCGACAATGTGCAGACGATGAATCCCATGGGCTTCAAATTCTTTGGCAACCTCAACCGGGTTTTCGTTATATACTTTCTGTGTGTTATAATCTCCTTGAGAAAGACGGACGCATTTGCCATCAATAATGTCGATGGCAGGAATTAACTCTATCATATCTATTTCTTCTTATACATTGTTATATATAATGTAATGGTTCACAATTCTAAAAAGTTCCTCAGGATTCGTTCGCCCACGGCTCCGCTCTTTTCGGGATGGAACTGTGTCGCATAGAAATTATCTTTGTGCAAGGCCGAACTGTAGGGGAGGATATAATCTGTTTGTGCTGCCGTAAACTCGTTCAGAGGCACATAGAAGCTATGTACGAAGTATACAAATTCTTCTTTGGTGAATCCTTTGAACAGGTCGCTGCGTACATGAGTCAGGGTGTTCCATCCCATATGGGGTACTTTGTCTTCATGCCGGGTGGGGCTGAACAACTTTACATCAGTATCAAAGATGCCCAAGCACTCGGCATTTCCTTCTTCGGAGTGCCGGCACATCAGCTGCATTCCCAGGCAGATACCTAGTACAGGTTGTTTTAAGTTTTTAATAACTTCATCCAAACGGTTTTTCCGGAGATGGCTCATGGTTGTTTCGGCTTCGCCCACACCGGGGAAGATAACTTTGTCGGCACTCATCAATACTTCCTTATCGGAAGTGATGGTTGCTTCTACTCCAAGGCGCTTCAGTGCATAGTCTACGGAGTAGATGTTTCCTGCATTATATTTTACGACAGCAATTTTCATCAGCTAAAGATAACTGTTTTATTTTTATAAGCCAATACTTTTCGTTCAATATGTTTCTGAACAGCACGAGAAAGGACTATTTTTTCCAAATCTTTACCTTTACTTACTAAATCCTGCACAGTGTCCTTGTGTGTGATGCGTACTACATCTTGCTCAATGATAGGACCGGCATCCAGTTCGGAGGTAACATAATGGCTGGTCGCACCAATGATTTTTACTCCTCGTTCAAACGCTGCATGATAAGGTTTTGCACCAACGAACGCAGGGAGGAAAGAGTGGTGTATGTTGATGATGCGGTTGGGATATGCTTCAATCATTTGTTCGGAAATCACTTGCATATAGCGTGCCAGTACAATGAAATTGATGTTATGTTTTTCCAACAGCTCCATTTCTGCTTTTTCCTGTTCCATTTTGTTCTCTTTAGTAATAGGGAAGAGATAGAACGGTATACCGAAACGTTCTGCCACATGCTGAAGGTCGGGATGGTTACTTATAATCAGCGGAATTTCCACATTCCATTCTCCGGCCGTGTAGCGTGCCAGCATATCGAACAGGCAATGGGACAGTTTGGAAACAAATATGGCCATTTTGGGTTTTACATCCGAGAAATAAAGACGGAATTTCATTTCATATTTTTGGGCATACAAGGTTTCAAAATAATCTTCTATTTTATTTTTAGGAATAAAGAAATCCTTTATTTCCCATTCTATACGCATGAAAAATATATTTTCTACATGGTCCACATATTGGTCTAAGTAGACAATATTACCTTTGTTAATTGTAATAAAGTTTGTGACTTCTGCCAAAATGCCTGGTTGGTCTGGGCAGTGCAACAATAATTTTGCAGTTGTATTCATCTTTTTCCCTAATTTTCGATTTTAATCTATTGAGTGCACAAAAATAGCGAATTATTGCCAATAAGCTAAATTTTATAACAAGAAGTTTGTTGAAAAGATTAAAATAATAACAATATCGTAATTTTTAGGGTGGGGAGGTAAAGGGAGTTGGAAAATATTTTTTTTATGGTTTTTGCCAAAACGCTTGCAGATTTAAAAATAATGCGTACCTTTGCACCCGCAATCGAGAGAGAAAGCGTCGGAAGAGAGACTATCAAAATTATTGGTGCGTTAGTTCAGTTGGTTAGAATACATGCCTGTCACGCATGGGGTCACGGGTTCGAGTCCCGTACGCACCGCAATAAATATTGAAAATCAATAAGTTATAAAGCAAGCACCCGATTTTACACCCAGTAATGTAAAATCGGGTGCTTTGATTTAATAGCAAAGTGGGAAATACAAATAGAAAGGACAACTTACTTGTAAGGTAAATAATCCTTTCTACTATTGAAATATTTTATTTCTTCAAATTTAGGCTTTCGTCCATTACGGATGGGGTAATAACGACTGTTAGCGGTGGATATATCAAGGTTACCAATCGTTCTAAATCGTCATTATTTAGTCGAATACACCCTTCTGTCGCTCTACTTCCGATACTTTCAGGGACATGTGTTCCATGAATTCCTATTCCTTTATGTCCGGGTACTTTTAAACGTATGAAATATTTCCCATATGCTCCCTCTATTTCTCCTTTTCCGTCATGAAAATCATGTGTCCATTTTGACGCATTTTGAATATCAACGACTTTAAATACTCCTTCTGGAGTACGCATGTCCCCTTGTTTTTGCTTATTTCCGTATGCCTTCCCTACTGCGATAGGAGCGCAAAACAATGTGTCTCCTTTGTAGTTGATTAAATTTAGCTGCATATCCTGCTTGGATATAACTATAATGTTAGCGTTTTCAATTTTAGAGATAATCTT
>OHZR01000575.1_pt1 | contig 10723 bp, 9 predicted proteins | sample 1580491 | NCBI WGS metagenome assembly OHZR01 (sample SAMEA3882555, study PRJEB24775) | human gut metagenome | biome: human-associated habitat; feature: intestine environment; material: feces | place: Netherlands | collected 2009/2010 | reverse complement strand
ATGAACGGCTTTTTGTCCAAGCCCATCGTGATCGGCGACCTTGTGCAGGAGCTGCGCAAAATTTTGTAACAAGCCGCCTGTCAGGCATAAAAAAATAAAGCACCCGCAGCAATTTGCTCACCGGAGATTCAAAACCTCTGTGGCGCTTGCTGTGGGTGCTTTTGCTTTTGGGCGCTGTTTATTTCAGTACATCTGCAAGGACCTGCAGCAGGTGCGGAATATCCAACGGTTTTGCAATGTGGCCGTCCATCCCGGCCTTCAATGCATTCTGACGGTCTTCCTCAAAGGCATTTGCCGTCATTGCAAAGATGGGAATGCCTGCCTTTGCAGCATCCGGCAGGGCACGGATCTGCCGCGTTGCCTCGTAGCCGTCCATCCTGGGCATCTGGATGTCCATTAAGATCAGGTCGTACTGCCCGGGGGCCGCCTGCTTCATCTTCTGGACGGCGATCTCACCATCCTCGGCGGTGTCCACCACAAAACCCGCTTCCTTCAAGATCTCCTGCGCAAGCTCACGGTTCAGCGCGTTGTCCTCCACCAGCAAAAGTTTCTTTCCCTTGAGCTTGGCGGCATTAGGCTGCGATGGCTTGTGGGCAGGCTCTGCACAGAACGGTTCTGCCAACACTCTGCGCAGTTCGGAGAGGAACAGCGGCTTTTCGCAGAAAGCGGTCACTCCGGCAGCGCGGGCTTCCTCTTCGATATCGGCCCAATCGTAGGCTGTCAGGATGATGATGGGGCAGTTTTTCCCGATCACCTTGCGGATCTGCCGCACGACCTCGATGCCGTTCATATCGGGGATCAGCCAGTCGATGATGTAGACGCTAAATTCATCGCCCCGCTCCACCGCGTACTTGGTGCGGATCACCGCCTCCTTGCCGGAGATCGTCCACTCCGGCCGCATCCCGATCTTGGACAGCATGGTGCTGACGCTCAGGCAGGTGTCGGTGTCGTCGTCCGCCACCAGTGCGCGCAGCCCTTCCAGCTGCGGGAGCTGCCGCTGCTCCACCTTCTGCTCACAGCGTGCAAAGCAGAGGTCCACGATGAACTCGCTGCCCTTGCCCGGCTCGCTCTCGATGGCGATGGTGCCGCCCATCAGGTCCACGATGTTCTTGGTGATGGACATTCCGAGGCCGGTGCCCTGAATGCCGCTGACGGTGGAGCTTTCCTCCCGGCTGAACTCCTCAAAGATGTGCTTCTGGAACTCCGCGCTCATGCCGATGCCATTGTCCTTGATGCGGAACTCATAGCGGGCACGCCCGGTGGGCGCACCGTTCTTCTGGGCGATGCGGATGCTCACCATGCCGCCGGTGGGGGTGAACTTGATGGCATTGGAAAGGATGTTCAGCAGTACCTGATTCAGCCGCAGCGGGTCGGTGATGATGTCCTCGTCCACCACGTCCATGGTGTCGATGAACAGCGACAGGCGCTTGGAGCTGATGTTGGGCTGGATGATGGAGCGCACATCGTGCACAAGATCCGGCAGATGCACCGCCTTTTCCTCGATCTTTACTTTTCCGCTCTCAATGCGGCTCATGTCCAGCACATCGTTGATGAGGGAGAGCAGGTGCTGGCTGGAAGTGGAGATCTTTTTCAGGTAGTCCAGCACCTGTTCCTTATTATCAATATGGGTCGCCGCCAGCGAGGTGAAGCCGATGATGGCGTTCATCGGGGTGCGGATGTCGTGGCTCATGTTGAACAAGAACTCCCGCTTGGCGCGGTTTGCCGCTGCCTCGTGCCGGACAGCCTTTTCCAGCTTGCGGTTCTGCTCCTCCAGCTGAGCGTGGTATTTCTGCTCCTGCTCCCGCTTTTGCTGCTCCGCAGCCTTTATGGAGCGATGGCGCAGCGTTTGCAGCACCGCCACAAAGATCAGATAAAGGATCAGCGTTGCCAGCAGTGTACTGCTGGAATTACGGAACACCGCTTTTTCGTTGATATAGATATACAGATCAAAATTCTGTCCGTTGCTGTACATCCCAAAATAACAGCCGGAATTTGCCCAGTCGTGGGTATGGGTCAAGGTATCGGGCGCACCGGCCTTGCGGATGCCCTGCACCAGCGGGCTGTTCGTGGTGTACAGTCCGATGAGGCTCGGGTCGTTTGCGGCGATCACCTTGTTATCCTGCACGATAAAGATGGTGCCGCTGATGTTCTTCGGGTAGCCGTCCAGCACGCTTTGGATGGACAGGGCTGCGCCCTCCACAAACTCCGGCGGGGTCACCCGGTACGCCAGCAGCACGGCGTCCCCTGCTGCGGCGCGGCGGGTGGCAACATCCACCGCTGTACCATCCTGTAACAGAATGCGCTTGAGGTAGGTCTTTTGCGGGTTTTGCAGCACGTTCAGCGCGGCTTGCTCCCGCAGAGATTCCGCAAACTGCGCATAGTCGATATTATTATCTGTATATTCACACAGTAATTCTCCATTTTCGTCCAGCACGGCAATGCCAGTAAGCCAGAGGGACTCCGTTTCTGCCCGGAGGCTTTCGGGGTCGTAGAGATCCAAAGCGTCATTTTCCGCCAGCTGCCGCACCGACACTGCCATCCGGCGCAGCGACTTTGCGGTGATGGTATCGTTATATTTTTCGTAGCTGGTGGACTGCACCTTTACAAAGTTGATGGTGCGGTCAAAGTATTCCTCGGTAGCGCGCATGGACTCCTGCCCGGAGAAGAGGGTGACTGCCAGCAAAAGCAGCACGCCCATCAGCAGATAGAGCGCCGCCATCCGCATATTGGGAGTGAACGTTTTCTTTTTACGGTTCAAGGGCGTCCACCTCCAGATATTTTTCCGGGTCCGGCAGATACCTGCCTACGATCTGCTTCATCGTGCCGTCGGCGCGCATGGCGGCAAAGGTCTTGGTCAGCTGTTCGTCCAGCCCGCGGGTGTCGTTCAGCGCAAAAGCCACGCCGATGCCGGTGACCAGCAGCGGCTCTTCCAGAATGCGAAAATCGGCATTGCAATCCTGCATATACTGCAAAATGGCAGTCTCGTGGGCGGCAACGGCGTCCACATAGCCGCAGTTCAGCATAGCGTACTGCACGCTGCGGTCCTCGGTGCTCAGCACTTCGCCCAGCTGCGGGATGCGGGGGTCGGTACCGGCAAGGAAAATTTCTTCCGGCTTGGTGGTGCTTTGCACCATCATGGTCTTGCCCGCAAGGTCGGCAAGCGTTTCAATGCCGCTGTCCGCATTGACCGCCACCACCTGACGGCTAGTCATATACGGCCCTGCCCAGCGGTACAGCTGCTCCCGCCCGTCCATGGAAAAGCAGCCCCAGATGCAGTCGATGGCACCGCTTTCCACCAGATTGGTTTTCTGCTCCCAGTCAATGATCTCGATCTGCACCGCATACCCCATGCGGGCAAAGGCTTCGGTGGCAATGTCCACATCAATGCCGGTGGGGGTGCTGTCATTGCTCAGGTAGACAAAAGGCGGGTAGGAATCGCTGCCCACCGTAAGTTCGGGCAGCTCTGCCGCCGCCTGCGTTTTGCCGCAGGCGGTCAGCCCGGCTGCCGCTGCCGCCGCGCACACTTTTAAAAAGGTGCGGCGGGGTATTTTATGGTTGGATCTCTGGTTTGTCACGCGTAATTTTCCTCACATTACCATTGTAAAATATCCTGCTTCAGTTCCCCCTGCACATCCAGCAGGCACTGGATCAGCAGCGGGTTGAACGCCCCGCACGCGCCGTTTGTGATCATCTGGACAGCAGTCTCGTGCGGGAACGCCTTTTTGTAGCACCGCTCGCTGGTCAGCGCATCGTACACATCCGCCATGGAGACCAGCTGCGCACTGATGGGGATATCGTCCCCTTTCAGCCCGTCCGGGTAGCCCTTGCCGTCCCAGCGCTCGTGGTGCCAGCGGGCGATCTCGTAGGCGGTCTGCAAAAGCGGCTGGTCTGCAAAGCTTTCGGTCTTTTGCAGCATCTCTGCGCCCAGCATACTGTGGGTCTTGATCACCGCAAATTCTTCTGCGGTCAGCTTGCCGGGCTTATTCAGGATGGCTTCGTCAATGCCGATCTTGCCGATATCGTGCAGCGCCGACGCCAGCGGGATATCATCCTGCTGCTCCGGGGTCAGGTCGTAGCGGCTGGTCAGCTCTATCAGCCGGTGCAGCAGCGTCTCGGTGATGATGCGGATGTGCCGCACATGAGAGCCGGACTCGCCGTTGCGGAACTCCACGATCTGGCTCAGCACGCCTACCAGCACATCGGTGTTCTTTTCGCGGGCGCGGATCTGGTCGGACACCATCTGCACCAGCCGCCGCTGCTTGGCATACAGCTTGATGGTGTTGGTCGCGCGGCGGTACACGATGCGTGCATCGAAAGGTCGATTGACATAATCACTCGCGCCTAGTTCATAGGACTTCCGAATTACAGCGTTAGAGTCATCACTGGAGATCATGATGACCGGGATGTCCTCGATGGTGTGGTTGGCATTCATGGCTTTCAGCACTTCAAAGCCGTCCATAACGGGCATGTTGATGTCCAGCAGCACCAGTGCGATGTTCCCGGCTTCGGCCTGCAAGGCATCCATACATTCCCGGCCATCTTTTGCTTCCAGAATACGATAGTCGCCTTGCAGGATTTCGGCCAGGATGAGGCGGTTCATTTCAGAGTCATCCACAAGAAGAATCTGCGGCTTCTCCTCCACCAGTTCTTCCTGCGCGGTCAGCGCGTTTTCGGGGAGTTCCACCGTGACGGCATTCTTGCGGCACTTTGCCTGATACATCAGCCGGTCTGCCCGGCGAACCGCATTCTCCATCGGGTCGGTGATGGCCTGCATCGTTCCGCCGATGCTCAGTGAGAGGCGGAAATGCGAATAGCCGGGTACGGATGCCATCTGTGCAGCCGTGCGGATCTGTTCCAGTTTGGTCTGCAAAATATCTCCCGGAATGCCGGGTAAGACCAGCAGAAATTCGTCTCCGCCATAGCGGATGAGCAGGTCCGACTCCCGGATGCAGGAGCGGATGGCATTTGCCGCTGTTTCCAGTGCCATATCTCCGGCGTAATGTCCATAGGTGTCGTTGCAGATTTTGAAATCGTCCACATCTATCAGCGCGATGCCTGCGGGGCCGACGATACGGGATGCGATATCCTCATAGTAGCGACGGTTGTACGTGCCAGTCAAGACATCGTGGTAAAGTTTTGCACGGTAGCTCTCTGTTGTTTCTTGAAGCTTTTCCTCGGCTTCGGCCTGCATCTTTTCCATGTTGGAGCGATCGAACTGCCTTTGCAGGTGACCGATCAGCAGAATGTTCGCAGCGATACCAAGGCCGATCACGATGAGCTTTTGAAGGTTCAAAGAGGTGTAAAGAAAAAAGCTGTGGTCGGTAGAAAAGAAAAACGCGGAGTATAGGAATGCAATGAGGCCGCTTACGATTCCTGCTGCATAGCCGTATTTCACGAGCACAGCAGAAAGAACAACAAAAAGCACGATATTTGGATTTGGAATATGAAAATTCCAGACGATCAGGCAGGCGCTCAATTGGGCAAGTGCCGATAGCAACATAGGCTGGATTTTATTTGGCTGTTGTTCCATACGCAATACCATTCAATACTTTGATTCATCATGATTGCTCTCTCACAAAAAAAGAGCTGGGCCGCAAATGGGCGGCCCTGCTAAGTCGTGGGTGTCGGTCATCTGCGAAACCGTGCGATTCCACTATTTGTTTTCGGGGGGAGGGGGGGATAACGCGGAAGCGCTTCACCGTCTGTTCCAGCGCGTCGATGTTCACGGGCTTGGACAGATGCGCGTCCATGCCGGCCTCCTTGCTCTTTTTCACATCCTCAAGGAAGGCGTTTGCGGTCAACGCTTGCGGCCTGTCCGCACTGGATCTTGTGTGGATTCTCCTATAAAAGTAGTGACATTATATTCTAGCATTATGCTAAAATCGTTTCAAGCTTATTTTGAATTTCTTGCAATAATTTGCATAGAAAATAGGGAGGAAATCTGAGCTGTTTGGAGGAGTGTCGGTTCTGGTGCAGCACGGGAAATGAACCTTGTGCGATAATTCAGATGCGATTAAACCTCTAAAAAATGCGATTTGAGCAAAAAAACGGATGGCTCCGCAGAACCATCCGATAAAACTGGTATCATCAGTCTTTCCGATACTTATATGCACCCTCAATGGCGTGGATCAGATGATAACGGAACCGGGCCTGTTGGGGCGAGTCCCTTTCTGTTCGTCCGGTTTCCCAAAAGCCCACGGGGGCTTTTCGGCTTAAGCAAGGATCCCGGTGGACTGCAAAAACAGCACCAGCATCATCACCGGAGCAACGTATCGGATCATCACCCGGTAGAGTTTCTTGCGGCGGAAGGTCTCGCCGCTGCGCTGCATCTCGTCAATGACGTAATCCGGTGTCATGACCCAGCCAATCAGGATGGTGGACAGCAGGGCAATGAAAGGCATCATAACACTGTTGCTGACATAGTCCATGATATCCAACAGCTGACCCACCGATCCGTTGGGGAGCTGTACTTCAAAATAGAAGATGCTGTAACCCAGCGCAATGATGGCGGAAGCGGCCAGATAGATGACCGCCAGCACAAGCACTGTCTTTTTGCGGCCTGAGTGGAAGATCTCCATGCAGTTGGCGGTGATGGATTCCAGCACCGAGATGCAGGAGGTCAGGGTGGCAAAAATAGCGGTGACGAAGAACAGGATGCCCACGAAAGTACCGGCCTTGCCCATGGCGGCAAACACCTTGGGCAGAGAGACGAACATCAGGCTGGGGCCTGCGCTCATGCCCTCGGTGCCGGAGAACACATACACGGCGGGGATGATCATGGCACCGGCCAGCAGAGCCACGCCGGTATCAAAAATCTCGATCTGATTCACCGCCTTGTTCAGGTCTACGTCCGGTTTGACGTAGGAACCGTAGGTGATCATAATGCCCATGGACACGCTGAGGGAGAAGAACAGCTGGCTCATGGCGTCCAGCAAGATCTGCAAAAAGCGGCTGACGGTCAGCCCTTCCATGTGCGGGGTCAGGTAGTAGCGCAGACCCTCCAGACCGGTGCGCATCTGGCCGGAGGCGTCCTCGTGGCGCAGGGTGAGGGCGTAACCCGCAATCACCACCACCAGTACCAGCAGAATGGGCATCATGTAGCGGGACACCCGCTCAATGCCTCCCTCCACGCCGTTGTACACGATGAAAGCCGTCACGCCCATGAACAGCAGAGCGAACACCACAGGCGACACCGGCGAGGTGATGAAGCTGGTAAAATAGCCGTCCTCCGCAGCGGCGGCAGACTGTCCGGTGAGGTAGACCACCGCATATTTCGTGATCCACCCGCCGATGACGGCGTAGTAGGTCATGATCAGAACCGGCACCAGAAAGGTGAGGATGCCGAGAAATTTCCACTTGGGGCGCATGGTCTCGTAGGCGCGGATGGCACTCTGCTTGGTGCGGCGTCCGATGGCGATATCCGAGGTGAGCAGGGTGAAGCCAAAGGTCAGCACCAGCACCAGATACACCAGCAAAAACAAACCGCCGCCATCCTTTGCGGCAAGGTACGGGAACCGCCACAGGTTGCCGACACCCACCGCACTTCCGGCGGCAGCAAGGACAAATCCGATTTGTCCGGAGAAATTGCTTGCTTTCTTTTCCATGATTCTCAAACTCCTATCCTAACTGCAATCCAGCATTTTGATTCGTTGGCAACAACGGCTGGATTGCGTGTCGCAAAAGATGCTGCTTGGAGCAGGCATCTTGTTTATCTTGCGACGAACTATTGTAATATAGGATAACATGAAGTATCATATCAGTAAACACAATAAAATTACTACGACCTATAAATTTTACTTATGGAGCATTTGCGATGCGGGAACAGAAAGACCGATACGAGATATTTTTGAAGGTATGCGAAACGGGCAGTTTTTCCAAAGCAGCGGAGGCACTGAACTATACCCAATCCGGCATCAGCCAGATGATGGCGGGGCTGGAAGAAGAACTGGGGGTGCAGCTGTTCGCCCGCATCAACCGGGGCGTGACCCTGACCGATAACGGAACACGTCTTTTGCCCTACATCCGGGAACTGGCAAACCAGAAGACCCGGCTGCGGCAGGCGGCGTTCAACATCAACCACAAGGTGGAGGGCAAGCTGCGGGTGGGCAGCATTTCCAGCATCACAACGCTCTGGATGCCGGAAGTCGTGCACTATTTCAAGGAGCATTACCCGAAGGTGAAGATTGAAATTCTGGACGGCAACTATGATGAGATCCGGGAATGGATCATCCGTGGACAGGTGGACTGCGGTTTTCTCTCGTCCATTGTGGCAGACGACCTGAAATTCTACCCGCTCCGGGATGACCCGCTGTGTGCTGTGTTCCCGGAGGGGCATCCGCTGGCTGCACAGCCCAGTGTGACCCTGCCGCAGCTGTTTCAGGCTCCGCTCATCATCGAAACCCCCGGCTGCGACAACGATATCCAGCACCTGATGCTCAAGTGCCCGGTGAAGCCGAATATTGCATACAGCTTCCGGGACGATACCCTCATCATGGCATTTGTGCGCAGCGGGCTGGGCGTGACCATCTCGCAGGAGCTGGTGATGCAGGCGTTCGGCTGCCCCGGTGTGGTGTCCCGCCCGCTGGAGCCTGCCTGCTGCCGGACGCTGGGGCTGGCGTTTTCCAAGACGGCAAGCTCGGTGGTGAGCCAGACGCTGCTGGAATATCTGAGATCCACCCGGCAGCGAAAGGATACACCGCAGATAAAATAAGAACGAAAAGCGTGATATACTGAGTGGGAAAACTAGGAATTGCGGGAGAGAACACGATATGAATTTAAAATACAAGAGAGCAACGCTTGAAGATACCGATATATTGACAAAAACGAGAATAGAGGTGTTAAGAGCGGCTAATAAACTTTCTGCTGATACGGATATGAGCGAAGTTGAAAGACGATCCTATAATTATTATCAAAAAGCGCTTTGTGACGGCTCTCATATTGCATATTTGGTTTTTGACGGAAATCGTTTTGTAGGGGCTGGTGGTGTTAGTTTTTTTCAAGTAATGCCGACTTACCACAATCCAAATGGAAACAAGGCTTATATCATGAATATGTATACTGATCCTGAATATCGAAGACTGGGAATTGCTTATAAAACATTAGATATGCTGATTAGAGATACTAAAAGCAAGGGTATTACAGCTATTTCATTAGAAGCAACTGAGATGGGACGACCATTGTATGAAAAGTATGGATTTGTAAAAATGAATGATGAAATGGAATTGCCAGAGTGATAACTTCGCGTTTGTAGAGCGAAGCGGAACATGAATGCCCCAGTGGAAGGCAATTACTCTGCGTTCTCCGGTTTCTGTTCCGCAGGCTTTATGGTCTTGACCCGCAGGGTGAAGTACAGCAAATGGCAGACCCACACCACGGCAATGCAGACCCTGCCGATGGGCGCATTTTTCATGCATAGAAAGCCGATGGCCATAACAGCGGTGACCATTGCGATGATCTTGCATTTTGTTCCGGCGGTCATGGCTTTTTTCTGAACGAAGCTGTCCAGATGTTTTTTATATAAGTTCGTACCTACGAACCAATCGTGCAGTTTTTGGGAGCTTTTCGCAAAGCAGAGCAGGGTTGCCATGTAGAAGGGGACGGTGGGCAGAATGGGGAGCACGATCCCTACGGTGCCCAGAACCATGCAAAGAAAGCCCAGTACGATCCAGAATGCTTTTAAGAGTTTTTTCATCATCTTCTCCTGTTGATTTTTTGTGTTGCTGCACGGCAGTGCAGAGCGAGCGTCTCCGTCACAGTTTCAAAACGGAGATCTTAAATGTTAGTAATAACTAACTTCCTGCCTTATGAAAAGCCGCCCGTTGGCGACTTTTCTGGAGAAATAATACGGTATTCTGGAAACTTTGTCAAGATGTACTTTGCGGAGCGTTGCGCCTGTTACCCGTATATTTTCCCTACGATCTTTCCGCGCGCAGCAGCGGGCAGAAGCTTGCACAGCAGGCTCAGGAATTTATACTGTGCACCGGCAACATAAACGACTGCCGGGTTCTTTTTCTCCACAATACCGGCGATGTACCGTCCAATGCGTGCCGGGTCCATGCCGTTTTGCTCGTCATGCTCCATCTGACTGACGCTCCGGGAGATGCGCCCGCCGTATTCATCATCGCCGAGAATGCTTTTCTGACGTGCTTTTGTAAAACCGGTACAGATGTCACCCAGTTCTACGACGGTAACATGGATGCCGTAGGGCTTGACTTCGTTTGCCAGAGCGTAAGAGTAAGAAGAAACGGCGGCTTTGCTTGCAGAGTAGAAGGTCTGGAACGGAATGTGCGCTACGGCAGCAACAGAGCTGATGTTCACAATATGCCCCTTCCCCTGACGGCGCAGGAAGGGGAGAACCGCTTTATTTACAGTGACTGTCCCGAAGAAATTCACATCGAACTGTGCTTTGGCTTGTTCCATGGACGTAAACTCCACCGCACCGGAAATGCCAAAGCCTGCACAGTTGATCACTGCATCGATTTTAGTTTCTTTTTGGATGACCTGCTGCACAGCGGCGTTGACCGCATCTTCATCGGTCACATCGACAGACAGATGGGTAACGCCCTCCATAGGGATATTTCTGCGGCTGAACTCATAGACGATGCAGCCATTCTCTTTCAGAGCGGATGCCGTGCACCGTCCGATGCCGGAGCTTCCTCCGGTAACGATGACGACTTTGTTGGTTTCTTCTGCCATGATTTTCCTCCTGAAAATGTTGATCTGG
>OHZR01000573.1_pt1 | contig 10744 bp, 8 predicted proteins | sample 1580491 | NCBI WGS metagenome assembly OHZR01 (sample SAMEA3882555, study PRJEB24775) | human gut metagenome | biome: human-associated habitat; feature: intestine environment; material: feces | place: Netherlands | collected 2009/2010 | reverse complement strand
GGCAGAGGTTGTTCCGCAGCTTGTGCCAATTATTGAGATTCTGGATGATAAGGTAAGAAGATGGTTTAGTGATGAGAGTGTGGCAATTATCGACCGGAATGATCTCGTTCACATGGCACACATCGATATTCATTATGGATTTAGTGTAAATGGCGTTGCGTATCTTCATACGGAGATTTTGAAGAATTCGGAGCTTAATAATTTTTACAAAATATATCCGGAGAAGTTCAACAACAAGACAAACGGCATTACATTCCGCCGCTGGCTTCTCTATTGTAATGAATTGTTATCCGATACGATCACAGAGTGGATTGGGGACGGATACAAGAAAGATGCAATGGAATTAGAGAAATTACTTGCATTTGTAAATGATGATGCCAAGCTTGAAAAGCTCCTTGAAATCAAACATCAGAACAAGCTTCGCGCCAAAGAATATTTCAAGGAGACACAGGGAATCGAATTAAACGAAAACTCGATTTTTGATATCCAGGTAAAGCGTCTGCATGAGTACAAGCGTCAGCAGTTAAATGTACTTTATGTGATTCATAAGTATCTGGAGATCAAAGCGGGCAAGCTGCCTACTACACCGGTTACGGTTATATTTGGAGCAAAGGCTGCACCTGCATACACGATTGCAAAGGATATTATTCATTTGATCCTGTGCCTTCAGGAATTGATCAACAACGATCCGGAAGTGAGCCCGTATCTGAATGTAGTTATGGTAGAAAACTACAATGTTACGCTTGCAGAAAAATTAATTCCTGCCTGTGATATTTCGGAGCAGATCTCACTTGCATCAAAAGAGGCAAGCGGAACCGGAAATATGAAGTTCATGTTGAACGGCGCGGTTACTCTCGGAACAGAAGATGGTGCGAATGTTGAAATCCATCAGCTTGTTGGCGATGAAAATATCTATATCTTTGGAGAGTCAAGTGATGCGGTGATTGAGCATTATGCGAAGGCGGACTATGTCTCAAGAACATATTATGAGAACAATCCGGTATTGAAGGAAGCCGTTGATTTTATTATCAGTGACGCGGTGATGGCACTTGGAAATGCAGAAATGCTGCATCGTTTGTATAATGAGCTTCTCAACAAAGACTGGTTCATGACATTTATTGATTTCGATTCTTATGTTGACGCCAAGGAACGTGCCTATAAGGAATATGAGGATCGTAAGGCGTGGGCGCAGAAGATGATGGTGAATATTGCGAAAGCGGGATTTTTCTCATCCGATCGTACAATTGCTGAATATAATAACGATATTTGGAAAATAATAAAATAGGATCCATTGATAGCAAATGCACGCAGAAATTAGTGATAAGTAACAAAAAAAAATCAAAATTGCTGTGTAATTTGACCAAATAAACAAAAAGTTGACTTTTTTGATTGCAAAAAGTTTTTAAATGTTGTATCATTGACTCATGAAATGGAAACGTTACCAAAAACGATACAACAAACGTTTCCAAAGGACGTATACGTAACTATTAACAAAACAAATCAAATGATTAGAGGAGGAAAAAGCATGAAGAAGAAATTAGCAGTTTTAGGATTAGCTGCAACAATGATGATGTCACTGTTTGCAGGTTGTGGAGGAAAGGGATCTTCAGGAGGAAAGGATGCATCGGCTGATAAGGGTTCGGTATATTACCTGAATTTTAAGCCGGAAGCAGATGCCCAGTGGCAGGAGCTTGCCAAGATCTACGAAGAGGAGACAGGCGTAAAGGTAACCGTTGTTACAGCCGCATCCGGTCAGTATGAGACAACTCTTAAGAGTGAGATGGGTAAATCAGAATGCCCTACATTGTTCCAGGTAAATGGTCCGGTCGGTCTGGCATCATGGAAGGATTATTGTGCAGATTTGTCTGACACAGAAGTTTACAAGCAGCTTACTTCAGAGGATTTCGCTTTGAAGGATGGCGATAAGGTAGCAGGTATCGGATATGTTATTGAGTCCTATGGTATCATCTGCAATAAGAAGCTTCTTGCGGAGGCAGGTTACTCCATGGATGACATCAAGAACTTTGCAGACCTGAAGAAGGTAGCAGAAGATATTACAGCAAGACGTGATGAGCTTGGATTTGATGCATTTACATCCGCAGGTATGGATGGTTCTTCAGACTGGAGATTTAAGACTCACCTTGCAAACCTTCCTGTATACTATGAGTATCAGGCAGACGGAATCAACAACACAAAGGCAATCAAGGGCACATACCTGGATAACTACCGTCAGATCTGGGATCTGTACATTAATAACTCAACAACAGATCCTAAGCAGCTCAGTGTTAAGACCGGTGATGATGCAGTCGCTGAGTTCGTAGCAGAAAAAGCAGTATTTTACCAGAATGGTACATGGGCATACTCAGATATAAGCTCAGTCGGTGATGAGAATCTCGGAATGCTTCCGATTTATATCGGTGCAGACGGAGAAGAGAATCAGGGACTTTGTACAGGTACAGAGAACTACTGGTGTGTAAATGCTAAGGCTTCCGAAGCAGACATCAAGGCAACAGAAGATTTCATGGCATGGCTTTCTACAGACGATACAGCACTTAAGGCAATCTGCGGTTCACAGGGTGCAATGCCATCCGGAGCAGACGGAATGGGATTTGTTACTCCATTCAAGAAGAACCTTGAGTCAGATAACCTTCTTGTGAATATCGCAAGCCAGTATGTGGCAGATGGCAAGACACCTGTAAGCTGGAACTTCACAACAATGCCTTCTGAGACATGGAAGAACGAAGTAGGATCAGCTCTTACTGTATATGCTTCCGATCAGACAGATGCGAATTGGGATCTTGTAAAGAAAGCATTCGTTGAAGGCTGGGCTACAGAGAGTCAGGCAGCAGGAAACTAGGATCAGGAAGCCTGATAAAACAACCTGTAATTAAAAAGGGAGGAGACAGTTCCTCCCTTTTTTAGAAGGTAATTGTTCAAGGGCGTAGGAGGTATAAGATGGAAAAGGCGGTAAAAAAATATTGGCCAATATTTTTGTTACCGACTATGGCTGCATTTTTGATAGGATTTATTATTCCTTTTATTGAAGGTATTTACTTGTCTTTCTGTAACTTTACAACAATCAAGGATGCAAAATTTGTCGGAATACAAAACTATATAGAAGCATTTAAAGATTCAAATTTCCTTGGATCATTTAAATTCACTACGTTATTTGCAATCGTTTCACTTGTGTTGATCAATGTACTTGCATTTTTAGTCGCACTGGCGTTGACACAGAATATCAAAGGAAAGAATATTTTCCGTACAGTGTTTTTTATGCCAAACCTGATCGGAGGTATTGTATTAGGTTATGTATGGCAGCTGATTTTTGATGGTATTTTCGTGAAGTTTGATACAGCCCTGAAGTTGAATGAAACATTAGGTTTCTGGGGACTGGTTATTCTTGTAGGATGGCAGCAGATTGGTTACATGATGATCGTATACATCGCGGGACTTCAGGCGATCCCCGGAGATATTCAGGAAGCGGCTATGATCGACGGAGCTACCAGAATGCAGAGATTGTTTAAAATTACAATTCCGAACATGATGCCATCGATTACAATTTGTACATTCCTGACGATTACGAATTCGTTCAAGTTATTCGATCAGAACCTTGCTCTTACAGGTGGTGAGCCACTTCATAAGACAGAAATGCTTGCCCTGAATATTTATAGCACATTCTATGGCAGAGTAGGAGCTGAAGGGGTTGGACAGGCGAAGGCAGTTGTGTTCTTCATAATTGTAGTAGCGATTGGATTGTTACAGTTAAAGTTGACAAGGGATAAGGAGGTGCAGCAGTAATGAAAAAGAAAGTGATGGGAATACTTGCAACATTATTTTTTACACTCGTTTCAATTGTATTTGTTGCTCCAATCTTTATCGTATTGATTAACTCGATGAAGTCGAAGACGTTCATCAACCTTGAGACATTTAAGCTGCCTACAGAGGAAAGCTATGTTGGACTTGAAAACTATAAGACAGCAATTACGCAATATGATTTCCTGAAAGCTGTAGGCTGGACATTATTTATTACAGTATTTTCAGTTGCGGTTATTCTGATTTGCTGTTCCATGACAGCCTGGTTTATAACCCGGGTTAAGAATGTTTTTACAAAAATGATTTACCTCTTATGTGTGTTTTCTATGGTTATACCATTCCAGATGGTCATGTTTACACTTTCCGGAACGGCAGACTCCCTCCATCTGAATACACCTTGGGGAATCGTGATTGTATATCTCGGTTTTGGTGCCGGACTTGCGGTATTCATGTTCACCGGATTTGTAAAATCAATTCCGGTAGAAGTGGAAGAAGCTGCAATGATTGATGGCTGCTCACCACTCCGGACATTCTTCTGTGTAGTAGTTCCTATGATGAAGCCTACATTCATTTCTGTAGGTATTCTTGAAGCAATGTGGATCTGGAATGACTTCCTTCTTCCATACCTTGTACTTGATATTAAGGAATTCAAGACAATTTCCATTGTCATCCAGTACATGAAGGGAAGCTACGGCCGTGTTGATATGGGCGCGATTATGGCATGCCTGATCATGGCAATCATTCCGGTTGTTGTATTCTACTTATGCGCTCAGAAATATATTGTCAAAGGGGTTGCGGCTGGCGCTGTTAAGGGTTAATATATAATCACATTTTTACAGGAGCGATTATATGACAATCAAAGATATAGCAAAATTATCTGGATACGGTATTGGTACCGTATCCAGAGTAATAAACAAACAACCGGGTGTAAGTGAGAAAGCGCGCGAAAAGATATTGAAAATTATCGAAGAGAGTAATTTTGAACCAAACGGAAATGCCAGAAAGCTGAAACGATGTGGCGGAAATACAGTTACAATTATCATGAAAGGCCGACACAATAGTTTCTTCATGGAGATTCTTGACCGGATTACACTTCTGCTGTCAGAACTGGAAGAGGTTGTATCCTGTCAGATTATCGATGAAGATGGGGACGAGGTTGCAGAGGCATTAAAATTCGTTCGTGACAAAACCTCGAAAGCGATTATTTTTCTCGGCGCGAATTTAGCTCTTTTTGATGAACGTATGAATGAACTTGACATACCCTGTGTTGTTGCAACTACGAGTGCAAAGGAGTTAGCGTTTGACAATGTATCTTCTGTATGTGTCGATGATGAGACTGCAACTATGGAACTCGTGCAGTATTTAACAGGCTACGGACACAAAGATATTGTCGTAATGGGTGGCGAGATTTCAGATAAACAGATCAGTTTCTCGCGTTATCTTGGGTGTAAAAAAGGCTTTGAAAAAAGTGGTCTGGAATTTGATCCGGATAAGAATTATATGGCTTGCCGGTATTCGTATGAGGCAGGTTATGAAACAACAAAAAGACTACTTGAAAAAAACATACATGTGACAGCGATTGTCGGGCTGTCAGATACGATTGCGGTTGGCGCAATTCGTGCAATAGAAGATGCCGGGAAAAAAGTACCGGATGATATATCGGTGGTAGGCTTCGATGGTACAGTCATATCGAGATTTTACACACCGAGAATTACATCAATGGGTCAGGACATAAACAGTATTGCGAAGCGGAGTGTGGAGCTTTTGATGAAGCACATACATTATACACTGGGGTGTGAACATGATTATGCCCCACACAATCTGATCGAGGGCGAAAGCGTACGCAGAGTATAATTGTTTTGCCTTGACGTATATGGAGGACATATATGGATAAAACAGCAGGAATATTGTTCGCGATTTCCAGTCTGCCATCAAAGTATGGAATTGGCTGCTTTTCCAAAGAAGCATATAAATTTGTAGATTGGTTAGTGGAAGCAGGTCAGACGTTCTGGCAGATTTTACCTTTGGGACCTACCGGATATGGAGATTCTCCATACCAGTCGTTTTCCACATTTGCCGGGAATCCGTACTTCATAGATCTGGAAACTTTAATTAGCGAAGGTTTATTGACGAGAGAAGAATGTGATAGTGTTGACTTTGGAACAGATGAACAGTCTGTTGATTATGAAAAACAATATAATGGACGGTATGTATTGCTCCGCAAGGCTTGTGAGAGAAGCGGGCATAAGAACAGTACAGAATATAAGGCGTTCTTAGAGAAGAATGAAGCGTGGGTGTATGACTATTGCTTATATATGGCAGTAAAAAATCATTTTGGCGGAATAAACTGGACTGAGTGGCCGGAAGCAATTCATAGTCGTACAGAAGAAGGTTTACGTGAATATAAGGAGAAGCTGGCAGACGAAATTGATTTTCAGTTATTCATGCAGTTCCAGTTTTTCAACCAGTGGTATAAGCTCAGAGCTTACGCCAATAAAAAAGGAATTAAAATTATCGGAGATATTCCGATTTATGTATCATTAGATAGTGCAGATGCATGGTCGCATCCGGAATTGTTCCAGTTAGATGAACAATGCACACCAAAGGCTGTTGCGGGATGTCCGCCGGACGGATTTTCGGCGGATGGGCAGCTGTGGGGAAATCCTCTTTATGATTGGGATTACCACAAAAAGACATCGTACGCATGGTGGATCGAACGGCTTTCATTCTGCTTTGAGTTATATGATGTTGTACGTATTGATCATTTCCGTGGTTTCGATGAATATTATTCCATCCCATATGGGGATAAGACCGCGGTAAATGGCAGTTGGAAGAAAGGTCCGGGCATGGATTTGTTCCATACAATCGAAAAGAAGATTGGCAGAAAATCCGTGATTGCGGAGGATCTTGGCTATATAACGGATACCGTCCATAAGCTTGTTGCGGATAGCGGGTTCATGGGGACGAAAGTGTTGGAATTCGCATTTGACACAAGAGATACGGGTTCGGCGAGGGAGTATTTACCTCATAATTATATTGAGAATTGTGTAGCGTATACAGGCACGCATGACAATGAGACACTGGTCGGCTGGTGGCAGGAGGTCGATGACCAAGGCAGGAAAAAAGCAAGAGATTATCTGTGTGATTACTATACACCGGCAGATAAAATGTATATTCCGCTCATTGGCGTAATCATGCGAAGCAATGCGAAAATCTGTATTGTTCCGATTCAGGATTACCTTGGCTTAGACAACAAGTCGAGAATGAATACACCTTCTTCGGTTGGCAGCAATTGGAGATGGCGGGTAGATAGCAAAGAGTTAAATAAGACTTTAGCCAAGGAGATAAAAGCGATTACGGTTCGGTATGAACGCTGTAACTAATTTATAACTGACGATTTTATGAAGGCGCCCCGGGTTTTTATGTTACCAGGGGCGTTTTTCATAGATACGCCGGATAAGCAGAAAAGCCTGCAGGATTATCTTAATATGGCGGATCAGTCTATGTATGAGAATAAGAGAAAAAAGAGGACAACATAAGACAGAGGGACGATTATGAGGAGGAGATCGGTTATGATAAATGTTACAGAGATTATGAAGCGTGGAGCGGAGAACAGAAAACTTCCGCCATGGGTGAACATGCGCCATGCGTGGATGGTGAATGATGGATTGCGCGACAAAGATCTGGAATATCCGGAAAATGTTGTACAGATTAAGAATTTAGATTATAAGAAAAGATTGGATGCAGAGCAGTTTGCTGCGATTTTGGATAGCTGGAAGATGGATAAGAAAAGGGAGATGATGTATGCATCATCCGGGGATGCGTCGGACATTGATTCAGACAGTTATGTATCGAACAGTCTGTTTGATCTTTGTGTGCCGGCATCTTATATGGGAGACTCGGATAAAGCATATCCGGTGATTGTCAGTGTGCATGGTGGTGGCTGGTTTTATGGAGATAAGAAACTGTATAGCCATTATTGCTGTCATTTGGCACAAAGCGGATTCGTAGTTGTGAATTTTAATTATCGTCTGGCACCGCAGAATAAATATCCGTCTGCCATAGAGGATGTAGCACATCTCGTAAAATATATTGATGATCATGCGCGGGTGTTTGGTCTGGATATGAATCGGTTTTTCATGTTGGGAGATTCGGCGGGGGCACAGCTCACTGCGCAGTATTGCATTGCTGCGACAAATCAGGAATATCGGGAGAAACTGGATTATTTTACCTATGATAAAAGACCAGCCAAAATCTGCTTGAATTGTGGTGCATACGATATGGGAAAGCGGGATGACACGATTTTAGACTGGTATCTTAGAAAAGAGAATTCACTTGTTGTGTCCAAAGAACAGTACCAGTTGTTTATGGAGCAGTTAGCTTATATGAATGTAGATTTCCCGGAAACATATCTGATGTACAGTGAGAATGATGATCTGCGGTTTCACACGATAGAACTGGATAAGAAGATGAATGATATAGGCGTGGCGCATGTAACGCGGGCATTTGGTGCGGGGCATCCGGAAAGTGGTCATGTATTTCATCTGAATCTTCGAAATTCGGATGGTGTACAGTGCAATGAGGAAGAGTGTTCTTTTTTCAAAAACAAATAAAACAACAAGTTAAATGATTAGTAGAAAAATACGCAGGTACAAAGTGCTTGCGTGTTTTTTTATAAATACAAATTGACAAATTATAGAATTATTATTATACTGAAATAGTAATAATTACTATTATTCGAAAATTAAACCAAGGGGGAACCAATTATGGAAAATAATAAAGTAAATGCAAAAAAAGCGGTTATGATCGGCTGTGGATTTGTGGGATCGGCATCCGTCTTTGCTTTGATGCAGAGTGGATTATTCACAGAGATTGCATTGATTGATGCGGACAGGAACAAAGCGGAGGGAGAGGCAATGGATATCAGCCATGGAATCCCATTTGCTTCACCGATGCGGATTTATGCAGGAGATTATGACGATGTTGCGGATGCGGGAATCGTGATTATCTCCGCGGGAGCCGGACAGAAACCGGGGGAGACAAGACTGGATCTGGTGAACAAGAATGTTGCAATTTTTAAGTCTATTATCCCGGAGATTGCAAAGCGGAATTTTAGTGGAATCCTGCTTGTGGTAGCGAATCCGGTCGATATTCTGACACAGGTGGCAATCAAATTGTCCGGACTTCCGGAGCAGCGGGTGATTGGTTCCGGCACAGTGTTAGACAGTGCCAGACTGAAATACAAGCTGGGTGAACATTTGTCTGTGGATAGCCGGAGTGTGCATGCGTTTATCGTGGGCGAACATGGCGACAGCGAAGTCGTTGCATGGTCATCTGCAAATGTCTCCGGTGTGGAATTAAGTGAGATGTGCGAGATGCGTGGACATTATCAGCATAAGGAAAATACGCGGGAGATTGCAGATGCAGTCAAGAACAGTGCATATGAGATTATTAACCGGAAGCATGCGACGTATTATGGAATCGCAATGTCTGTAAGGAGAATCTGTGAGGTGATCATGCGGGATGAGAAATCGATCCTGCCGGTCTCACACATGATACATGGTGCGTATGGCATCGAGGATGTGGTGCTGAGTATGCCTGCGATTGTTGGTGCAGATGGTGTGGAGACAGATATTCCGATCAAGTTAAGCGGCGAAGAGGCACTGAAATTGAAGGAATCGGCAGATGCATTGAAAGAGATTCTTGCATCGCTGGAGTTATAGAAGGAGGAATCGTCATGGATTTACGGGTTGGAGTGTCCGCGGTTGCTATGAACTGGCTGATTATGTTATATTTCATTATTTTATTTGCGGAACGTGTACAGAGCATCGTGCGTTCCATAAGGGATAAAGATGTGAAACTGTTCGGAAGCGGCTTTGATAGTTATGTGTATCTGGCTGTGTTCTTATCGCTCGCTGCATTTCTTGTTTTATTGGCAGTGGGGAATGCAGCGTTCCTGCAATCATTATTTACGATGGATATGAACGTGTATCGTTCCATTGATTACCGGATGCTTTCCATAACTGTGGGAGTCATTCTTGTGTCTGGCATGGTACATACGGAATATACGATTCCGGGAATCCAGTTTGCATCTTACGGAATGCTGATTGCGGCTTTGGTTATCAAGACGGCATGCGTAAACGCACAAGCGGAAGACCGTGTATTGTTATGGATGTCTTTAATCTACCTAATATTATTTTCCATGGCAATTCCGGTCATGTATCATTCGGAAATTGAGAAAGCCATCCTCTTTCATGTGATAGAGGCGGTTGTTTCACTTGCACTTGTTGCAGCGTTCGCAGTCTTGATGTACAAAGTGCTGATAGGAAATGCTGTCAATCTGTTCTATGTAATTCCGATTGCTATTGCAGTAATCGGAGATACTATTATTGTGGCAATGCGCTGGAAAGAAAAGGTAAATGGCTTTGTTCTGATATTCCTGATCGCAGCATCTGTCATGTGGATTGCCGGAAGGATCGCGGCAGCGGTGCGCCTGCATGGATAGGATATAAAAGTTATTGATAAAGATAGAATGAAACTGTTGTCAATGTTAAGTTATGCAAGCATTGGCAGCAGTTTTTTGTGTGTACAGCTTTGTCGAAGTATGATAGAATCAGACATAAGTATGTAATCATTTTCTAAGAGAAAACAGGGAGGAACGAATGAAAGAATTATTACAGTTTTTATTGGGAATCGTACTTACGATCATCGGGGTGATCATCTTCTTGCAAAACGTTGTCGTGAGCAGCTTCACGCTATTTTACCGGATGGGACGCGTGAATGTCGGAGGTATTCTGATTGTGCTCATCGTTGTGGCATTTATCGCATTTATTGTGAAGCCGAACATGCTGACCGGACTTTCACTGATCGGATTGTGCATTGCGTTTTTCGTGTGTCTTGTGATTTCACTGAACGTATCCATGCGTTATAT
>OHZR01000567.1_pt1 | contig 10822 bp, 7 predicted proteins | sample 1580491 | NCBI WGS metagenome assembly OHZR01 (sample SAMEA3882555, study PRJEB24775) | human gut metagenome | biome: human-associated habitat; feature: intestine environment; material: feces | place: Netherlands | collected 2009/2010 | reverse complement strand
CGCAGTTTCATCGTGAGGGCAGGTGTCAATTTTTAATCGGAGAATACTATGAGAAAGATAATAACATGCATGATTTTGGGCCTGTTGTCGCTGGTTTCCTGTACGGAGTATGACGAAGTGGCCATGTGGAACAAAAACGAAGATATGGGGTCGCGGCTGGCAGCGCTGGAGGAACTGTGCAGCCAGCTGAATACCAATATCGTTTCGCTGCAACAGATTGTCGAGGCCCTGCAAGGCAACGACTATGTGACGGGAGTGGTCCCGGTCGTGGAAAACGGTGAAACGGTCGGTTATACGATCTCTTTCAGCAAAAGCGGTCCGGTGACGATCTATCACGGGAAAAAGGGAGAAAATGGGCAGAACGGTACGACCCCTGTAATCGGTGTCGAACAGGATACCGACGGACTCTATTATTGGACGCTCGACGGCGAATGGCTCACGGACGACGAAGGAAGCAAGATTCTGGCTCAGGGAATGGCCGGTAAGTCGGCTTATGAGCTTGCGGTGGAGAACGGTTATCAGGGGACCGAGGAGGAGTGGCTGGCCTCGCTCAAGGGCAGTGCCGGCGATCAGGGCGATGACGGCGTCACGCCGAAACTGGAGGTCCGCGACGACGGTTATTGGTATATTTCCTACGACAACGGCCAAACGTGGAATAAATTGGGCCCGGCTACGGGCGATCCCGGTGAGGACGGCGATTCGATGTTCAGCGACATAGATGTTTCCGATCCGGATTATCTCGTTTTGACGCTGGCCGAAACCGGAGCATCGATCAAGCTGCCGTATTACAAGGACAAATTCGACCTTTTGTTTGTTTCGGGTTCTGACCGGGTAAAGGAGATGTCGGTATATTGCGGCCCGGGTGCGACGGCGGAGGTGGAGTACGAATTGACGAATCCTCTGAACGTGCAGGTCGCCATCGAGTGCATTTCGCACAGCGGATACGAGGTTGCCGTGGACAAGTCGGCTAAAAAGATCACGGTTTCCGCACCGGACGATCCGGCTGCGATCACCGATCCCGAGAGCGAAATTCTGGTGTTCGCTTCGGACGACGAAAGGACCGTCATGCGTAAATTGGTCGTCAAACAGGTGAAGTATATCGACTATAGGGCTACCCGGCAACTGGATTGGGAGAAGAGTTCCGTCAATCCGCGTTTCTGGGGCGAAGATTGTAAATTCCTCGACGAACAGAGTACGTATGATTCCGCTACCGGTGAAGGGCGGTGGGCTTATACGGGTACCGTGATCTATATTACGGATGCCGCTTTTTCGGGAGAGGCGGGGCTGCAGGAAATCGTTATTCCTGCGAGCGTTGTCGAGGTGGGACGCAATCTGTGGAATGAAACCGGCGGCGGAGGTGCTTTTCAGAATTGCACGGCCCTGACCAGCGTGGTATTCGAGGGGGACAACCTGTCCAAGATCAATCTGAATACTTTCAACGGATGTTCGGCACTGTCTTCCATCGAGCTTCCGGAAAGCCTGGAAAAGATCGAGTATAATGCGTTCGACGATTGCAGCGCCCTGAAAAGTATCGTCATTCCGGACAAGGTAACCTATATCGGCGAAGGGGCCTTCAATTATTGTACGGGTTTGCAGGAGGCTTATATCGGCGATGGAGTTACCGAGATTGCCGCGAAAGCGTTTGCGGAATGCACCGCATTGAAAACGGTCGTTATCGGAAAGAGTATTCAGCGTATCGGCGATCAGGCCTTCAATACGAGGAGTTCCTGGGATCAGATGACCCTGGAGAAGATTACCGTTTTGTTCGACGATATTGCGTCCGGCTCTTTCCCGGTGTTGGAGAGCGGTTCGAGAGGCGTCTTCCCGAAACCCGGCGGTTGGGATCTGGTTTCCTATAAAATATATGTACCGAAAGGGACGAAAGCCGAATATCAGAAGAACTGGTCGGATTATAGTTCGCTGATCGTGGAGATGCAATAGGGTGCGGGCCGTTTCGACTGGTCGTACGGAATGCGGCGACTTTTCGAAGGTTGAATTTTCAATATTTTCGACTTAAGTCCGAAATCGGTCTGTATTGACACTCCTCGGCTCAATAGCCGAGGGGGGTTTTTTGTCGGATGGCATTTCTTCGTTTCCCGCTCCCTTTTTGCGGACGATCGAGGAAGCGGGCGGGATAATTCCGATTGCCGCAACAAGTATGGCGATTATATTGGGTTCGGGTTTCAGACTTGTTTCCCGAGGCTGTTTGTCATCGTTCGCCGGGGGCGTGTTCTGGGCTGTCCCTTTCTTTTGCCTCCTTGTGGAAAGGGGCTTGGGAGGGAAATGCTTGTCGGAAATCGGCCGGTACGGTACGTGATGGCTGCCTGTATTTTGAGCGTGGAGCGGAGGGTTGTGAAGACTGTTTGTCGCCTGTTTTGCCGGGGTTTCGGTAAAATGGCCCGTGTTTATGAGCTTCTTCTTCTGCGGCGGTCGCTTGGACGCTATCGGGGAAAGTCCGGTTATTCGGCGATGACGCCCGATCCGACCAGCTCATCGCCATCGTACCAGGCTGCGAACTGTCCCGGCGTGATTCCACGCTGAGGTTCGTCGAAAAGCAGGTAGGCCGCGTCCGGACGGATGAAGAGTTCCGCTCCTTGCAGCGGCTGGCGGTAGCGGATACGGACATCGAAACGACGGCTTTCGCCCGTTTTCAATTCCCGGAGCGGGTCGATCCAGTGCAGCTCGCCGGGAGCGATCCGCAAGGCCCGGCGGTAAAGTCCCGGATGGTTGTCGCCCTCGCCGACGTAGATCACGTTCTGCTCCACGTCGGTTGCCAGTACGAAAAGCGACTCCTTGCGGCCGCCGATCCCCAGCCCTTTGCGTTGGCCGATGGTATAAAAGTGGGCTCCGTTATGCTGCCCGATTTTTTTGCCGTCGCGCACGGTATAACGGTAGGGAGCAGCGAGTGCAGCCAGTTCGGTATCCGTCGGAGTGGAGGACCGCTTTGCGGCGGTTGCCGTCGGAGCTGTCGCCGGGTTCGGACATTCTGTCGAGTCCGTATTCGCCGGATTTATACCGCGTAGGGTGGCACTTTTATCCGAAGCCGTTCGTTCCGCCGTGCCCATCCCTGCATCCTCCGTTTTGCCGACGAGTGGGACGGCTTGTCCGTATTTGGGCCAATCGGCTTTGATTTCGTGGACGTTGCCGGTTTTTGCTTTGAGCTTTTGTTGAAGAAAGACCGGCAGATCGACCTTGCCGACGAAACAGATGCCTTGCGAATCCTTGCGTTTGGCCGTAGCGAGCTTCATTTGCTCGGCGATGCGTCGCACTTCGGGTTTGAGCAGGTGGCCGACCGGAAACAGCGCCCGGGAAAGCTGTTCCTGTGAAAGTTGGCAGAGAAAGTAGCTCTGGTCCTTGTTGGGATCGCTACCCGCAAGCAATTTGTAGATCGTCCGGCCGTCGGGCGCCGTCTCTTCGGCCTTGCGACAGTAGTGTCCCGTAGCCACGAAATCGGCTCCCAGCTTGAGGGCTTCCTTCAGAAAAACGTCGAACTTGATTTCGCGGTTGCAGAGCACGTCGGGATTGGGTGTGCGCCCTTTCGCGTATTCGGAGAACATATAGTCCACCACCCGGCGACGGTACTGGTCCGAGAGATCGACCGTATGGAACGGAATGTCGAGCCGTCGGGCGACAAGTTCGGCGAAGAGCCGGTCGTCGTGCCAGGGGCAGTCGCCTTCGAGCGTGCCCGTAGTGTCGTGCCAGTTGATCATGAAGAGTCCGATAACCTCATGTCCGGCCTGTTGGAGCAGGTAGGCCGCTACCGACGAATCGACGCCGCCGGAGAGTCCGATAACTACACGTGCCATACTTTTTGCGCAAATTTTACTTTTCGACCGCACCGAAAGGCGCGTTTTGCCGGAAATATCCGGTCACGGAAGCACCGGGTTCCCACCGATTCTCGTTACAGTTCGATCAGTCCCTCGGGCAGTACCATCTTCACCGTACGGCTCTCGAAGTCGATGCCTGCGATGAACTCCTCGACCGCCGGAACCAGGATCCGTTTGCCGCCGATCTCCACCTCGAAGAGGGGATTGGCCTCACTGTCGTAGTAGTCCGTGATTTCGCCCTTCAACGTCCCGATCCGTACCCGGAACCCGATCAAATCTTCCAGGTAGAATTCGTCGTTTTCGTCGTCCTCGTGCTCGAGGTACAACTCCCGCCCGATAAACTCTTCCGCCCGACGAGCGGAGTCGATATCCGCGAATGTCGCCAATGCGTTGGTCTTGCCCCTCCGTTCGAAGCGGTCGCAAAAAAGAGGAACCGCCAGTGAATCGATCTTCACGAACAGCGGTTCCTCTGTTGAGAAGTCATCGGGAAACGTCGTGTAGAGATTCAGTAAAACCCCACCTTCAACTCCGAAGAGTTTACTCACGCGCGCAACCGACAACAACATAACGGTTGTAACTATGCCTCGGCAGGAGCTTCTCCCTCTGCGGGAGCTGCTGCTTCAGCCGATTCGGCAGCGGCAGCTTCGGCGGCCTCACGTGCGGCAGCTTCGGCAGCGGCTTTTTTCGCTGCTTCCTTGATTTTGGTCTCGGCGGCCAGACGGCTCTTCTCGGCCGATTTAGCGTCCGACGCCAGTTTGTTGGTCTTGTTCTCGATCTTGGTCTGCTTCTCGCTCAGCCATTTGTTGAATTTGGCCTCGGCGTCCGACTCGGAGAATGCACCTTTAGCGACACCGCCCAGCAGGTGCTTCTTGTACATTACGCCTTTGTAGGAGAGGATCGCCCGACAGGTGTCGGTGGGTTGTGCGCCTTTGAGTAACCAATCCAGAGCTTTCTCGAAGTTCAGATCGATCGTAGCAGGATTCGTATTGGGATTGTAGGTACCCAATTTCTCGATGAATTTACCATCACGTGGCGCTCTGCTATCTGCGGCAACGATGTGGTAGAAAGCGAAACCTTTCTTACCGTGGCGTGCCAGACGAATTTTAACAGCCATTTGCTATAAAATTTTTAATGAAATTAATAAACGCTACCCACTTTTCGGGGCTTTCAAGGGAGCAAAGGTAGAAACAAAAAACCGAATTGCCAAATCTGCCGGGAAACAAAATGGATCAATTTGGTAAAAGATGGGGTGTCCGGCCGTATTCGGCTGCTTTGCAGAAGCGGACAGGTGCAGTGAAGGCGGTTGCGATCAGGGCGGTACGGTTTGGCGTAACCGCCGATTTGCCGTTGATAAATCCCGAGTTTGGAGCACTCTTCGGATCGCACAGATCGTCTTCGGTGAAGGTTAATTCTTCGTAGTATAATTCGCCCCAGGCGCCGCTTTCATCCTGTCCGCAATAGTAGAATCCGAATGTTTCCATTTCGGCGGGGAGGAAATAATAACCATTTTCGACATTTTTCCAGCCGAACAATGTGCCGGTTTCGAGATAGTCGAGGATCTGCATATCTGAAAGATTCAGTTGTGTTGATCGTGCGACATGCAGAAGGCCCCATGTATGGATTGTTTCAGGGCTTGTCGGGGTAACCTGGAAGATAAATACCCGATGGTCGCTTGCCCCTTTGTAAATATCTGGGTAGAGTGTTTCCAGAGCCGTCCCGTCATAGAGTTGCCATTCCGCCTGCACGGTAGCGTTCATATTGCGCGGCAGGGGTTTGCTCGTCACGCGAGCAATGAATATATTATTTGGAAAATCATTGGTGTCGAGGAATCCATAAATTACATATTCTGTTCCCGGAATACAATTTATTTGCAATATTTCTCTATCCATATATAAGCTCGGCGAGTATGAGTTCTCTGGGGTCATATCTTGGATAAATTGGCGCCAGTCGTCGTAAGAATCGAAATACGAGGCAGTGGTGATTCCCACATAATACCATGTATCATTGAAATTTGGGGTGACTTGCACGTTGAAGCTGCGCATTTCGATATCGTACGGTTCGAAAATCAGTTCAAACCTTTCTTCAAACGGATGGTCGAACCAATCATCCAGTTTGTCGATCACTCCGTTGCCGTCAATATCCAAGTACTCGTCGAACGGTGGAATTGCATAATCCGTAATGGAGAGTTCTTCATAACGTCGTTCCAAATTTCTCGTAACTCTCGCAGGTTTAATCCCCATACCGTTGCTCCGTACGGCTGCGAGCAGGGCTTCGTCTTTGATCTGTCCGTTCACCTCGATGTCTGTCGCGATTTTGGAAACGATTTCCGAGAGTTGGGCAACCGTTCGTCCGTGTTGCAGCGTGGCGGAAATAGCCAGCAGGATGGCGTTGCCGACACCCGGACGGGCGATGTCCATCTTGTCGAAGCCTTCCGGCGAGGGAAGTTCGTCTTGCGGGATGCAGAACGATCGGAGCACTTCCTGCTCGGCCGTCCGGCGTGCATCCGGAATGGTCCGGCCCTCGTTCAAAACAAGGTACTTGATGCGGGGCGTTTCCAGCGAAGTGAGCAAATTGACGTTCGACTTTCCTTCCATTGCAAGGTCGGACAGAGACCGCAGGGTCAGCGGGGCATCGGAAAGATTGCCTGTCACTTCGTTGAAATAGAAACCCTCGGCGATGATCTCTACGTAGCGGCTGTCAATATCCGATGTAAGTTCGAACGAGCCCATGTCGTCGAGAATCTGCGTTTGGTAACTTTTACCGGTCGGTTGCAGTCGTTCGTTCAGCTCCTGGATAGTGACGACAGAGCCTTGGATGAACTGCCCTTTCTGCACGCTTCCGTTGATCGAATATTCCGGAATGTCCGGTTTTTCATCCTCCGAGTCGTTACCGTCGCCGGGGTTCTCGGTGTTATCCGATCCTCCGTAGGGCGTTTCATCGATACCGCTGTCGGTACAGCCGCAGACAAGCAGTACGGCGATTGCGAATAAAAAGAGTTTTTTCATAATAAGATTATTTAATAAGTAGAAATTTGATCATTCCTGCTACTTACCGTATCGGCTCCTGCTGCGGTGGTTTGAACAAAAAAAGCGTGGAACTGCAATATATGTTTTGATAACGGATTGGGAAAGTCGAAAATGAAAAGAAAAGCATAACAAGAGAAAATATAATCACTAATATACAGTGTTTTATGTGATATCACTTTCGGGACACGCTCTTTAATTTGTCTTAATCCGCTACAAGTTTTTTCGGGATATATGGGAACATATACGGGAATTTATTTACCTTTGCAATGTGAATAAAAAACGTATTGCCGATGAAAGTTTCCGTCTATCTGAAAAAGAGCAGTTCCTCGACTTCGAGCATCTGTTTCCGTGTCCGTGAGAAGAACGTGGATATAAAGGTTGTTTCGCCTCTTGTAGTTCATGACAAGTACTGGGATTCCGATACTCTCAGTTACAAGCGCACGACAGCCGTACCTGCCGTTGAACAGAAACTGCTGCCCGAACAGATTGCCTCCATCATTGAGAAAGTGGAGAAGACATTTTCGGACAAGGCAAACAGCGCATGGCTGAAGCAGACCATCGAGGATGTGCTGTACCCTGCACGGGCTTTCGAACGCAACCATCCGAATCTGATTTGCCGCATCCATGAATATCTGGAAAAGTTTGACGGTGCGGACAGGACGAAGGAGCATATCATCCGTTTCGAGCGCAAGATGTCACGTTACCATGACTACCAACGGGAAATACTGGGCAACGCTGATTTCACCCTCTTTGTGGAAACCGTTACTTTGGAACAGATGAACGATTTCCGTGATTATGTCGTGAATGAATACCTGCTTCGTCAGGAACATCCCGACTTCTATGCTCCCCGTATGCTCATCAACCACAAGCCCAAGCCGCTTTCCAATACGACCGTCATCAACATCATGAACCTTTTCTGCACCTTCCTGCACTGGTGCAAGAGGATGAAGTATTGCGACAACGAGGTCTATGTCCTCTATGGCTGCAAGGAACCGACCTACGGCGACCCGTTCTACCTTACATCGGAGGAAAGGAACATTTTGTACGATGCGGACTTGACAGACAATCCCAAACTGGCAGTCATCCGGGACATATTCGTGTTCCATTGCTATATCGGCTGCCGTGTCAGCGACCTTTTCCGGCTGACAAGGGATAATATCAGAGACGGTTTTATAGAATACATGCCGCAGAAGACAAAAAAGTGTCAGGCAAAGACCGTCAGAGTGCCTTTGCATGAAAAGGCCTTGAAGATACTGGAACGTTATGATGCAAATGCAGGCAAATTGCTTCCGTTCAAGCCTATAAATACCTATAATCTTGGCATAAGGGAACTGCTGAAGCATTGCGGCATAGACCGTATGGTCACCATCCTTGACACACACGGCTACAATACCGTACAAAGACCCTTGTACGAGGTGGCCAGCAGCCATACGGCACGGAAGACCTTTGTAGGTAACCTGTACAAACAGGTGCCCGACCCGAACCTGATAGCCTCCATGTCGGGGCACGTGGAGGGAAGCCGGGCGTTCAGGCGTTACCGCACCATTGATGACGACATGAAGCGCAAGCTGGTAAAAATGATAAATTAGGAAATATTAAAAGGATACATATATGAAAGTAACGGCATTCATCAGGAAGACATCGGCCAAGAACAACGTGACGAATCTGGCACGTGTCTATTTCCGTGTCCGGGACATTGGCGGAGTAGACATCAAGGCTGCAAGCGAACTGTCCATCAACCCCAACCACTGGAGCGCGGAGAAACAGGGGTACAAGCCCCGTGTGGCTCTGGTATCGGAAGAGAAGCGGATGAACTTTGACAGGGACATCCAGCAGATAACCCACCTTATCACCAAGGAATACCACCGTGGCGTGGACGGCAACTGGCTGAAAGGGCTGATAGAGGAATACCACCATCCCAACATCAACGCGAGGGGCGGCAACAAGGCAGACGAATACCTGCTGTCGTTCCAGATTAAGAAATACATGGACGAAACACCTCTTGCCGATGAAAGTTGGAAACACCACCGTGACAATCTGAAAAAGGTGCTGCGCTACGAGCGTTTCCGCCATGAAGTCATGCACCAGCGAGGATTTCACCTTTGCATTGATTCCATTACCGCTGACGACATCCGTGACTTCAAGTTCTGGATGCAGGAGGAGTATAGGTACGTGGAAATGTACCCTGTATTCTATAAAGACGAATTGCCTCGTGATGTGACCCAACAACGTTCCGAGAACAGCATGTCAGGAAGCCTCTACCGCATCCGTACCGTCATCAAGTGGTGCATCAGGCGCGGACTGACAAGAAACAATCCGTTTGACCAGTACCAGATAACCCAGCCCATGTATGGCGACCCGTTCTATCTTACCCTTGAAGAGAGGGACAAGGTGTACTATGCCGATTTGAGCGGAATGGGTGCCACTTATCCGGTCTATCGTGACATATTCATGTTCCAGTGCCTTATCGGTTGTCGTGTGAGTGATTTGAATAAATTGACCAAGGCAAATATCGTTGAGGGCTGTGTGGAGTATATCCCACAGAAGACCAAACTGGAACACGCGGGCACGGTACGGGTTCCGCTCAACCAGAAGGCACTGGATATATTGGAACGGTACAAGGATCTGGAAGATGCACTGCTCCCAAGGTTCTCGCACTTCGGCTACAACAGGAAGATAAAGGAAATCCTCAAGTATGTGGGCATCGACCGCATGGTCAGAGTCCTCGACCCGAAGACACGTGAGGATGTGGCAAGACCTTTATATGAAGTGGCAACCACCCACACGGCACGGAAGACCTTTATAGGCAACCTCTACAAACAGGTCAAAGACCCGAACCTGATTGCCTCCATGTCGGGACATTCCGAAGGTAGCCGCGCTTTCGCCCGATACCGCAAGATTGACGACGAGATGAAGAAGGAACTGGTCAACCTGTTGGATTGATTTGGCCGTTTCCTCATTTCTATCCCCTTTTATATTTAACCCGATAATACAGCATGAATATGGATGAACAACAACTGACCTACGAACAGTTCAAGGAGGACATTCTCCGGTGGAAGAACACGCACAGGGAGGAATACGTCCGTTTCGCACGTCTGATGACAAACGGTGACGAGAAGCAGTACCTTGCCATCTGCCGGGCCATATTCAGACAACTGCCCAAAATCAAAACTGAATGGGAACTGTGCTGGAACGATGACAGTGCGGAGAATTTTGCAAATATAGACCTGCAGTTCAAGGAGAATGCAGTGCCCGGACAGATAGTTGAGCTGTACAGGAAACAGAGGGAAGAGAGTTCCCCTCTGCCTGATACACCTCCTACCACACTTTGGGGCAGAATGAAATCCTTTTTTAGCGGCAAGTCCAAAGATCCGGGTATAACCCTGTCGGCACCGCTTGTGTTGAGCTGGCTGTATTACGGCAAGAGCTTCGAGGCAATGGTCGGCATGGTAGACAGGCAGATGAAGAACCCGAAAGCAGACAAGGCGGACAAAATGAGCTGTTCTTTTGTCATCAGACAGATTATAGATGTGTCCATCAAGAGCGGTTTCCGTACCCAGACCGACTGGGACAGGTACTTTTCCATGAACGAAGCCATTGAAAAGGGCGATGTCGGAGAGTGGGCGTTACAGTCCGTGACAGAGGAAATGGACAGCGGAACAGAGGAAGGACATAATACAGGAACAGGGCAAACATCTGACAATACCCAGACTGTTGATGATGCGCAAAAAACACGCGGACGCCGGAAAGCGAAAGTACAGCCACTTGTAGATTATCTTGATTGTAACGACAAAGATGCTGTTATCGGAGTTATCCGGAAATTCATCTCCAAATATGATACGGCAACAGAGCAGGCTCTGACCTATTATGCCCTGAATGAGCTTGGGCTGTTAACCAACATGGGTAGCGCAAAAGAATTTGCAGCAGCTCTTACCTGTCAGTTTGAAGACATGGGCGGTATAAAAAGCG
>OHZR01000552.1_pt1 | contig 10969 bp, 7 predicted proteins | sample 1580491 | NCBI WGS metagenome assembly OHZR01 (sample SAMEA3882555, study PRJEB24775) | human gut metagenome | biome: human-associated habitat; feature: intestine environment; material: feces | place: Netherlands | collected 2009/2010 | reverse complement strand
ATGTTGATATTGTTCTCGGCAAGGTATACACACACTTTTGCAATAATACCGACTCTGTCTTTTCCTACTACCGTGATAATTGTTTTCTTCATCTTACTCTTCCTCCGTGTATTGAAAATATACTTAAATATCAAGCAGCGCACTGTGTGTATCTCTGTTTGCCACCTGCAAATGAAAATCCCGCACATCGTCTGTGAACGGATTTCCTTCTAACTCCGCCGCAACTGCCGCATAGGCAAGCTCCGGTAAGTTATTTTCCTTTGACAAATGTCCAAGAAAAATAGTTTTTATATGATCATTGAGCACATCACGGATCAGTTTCCCGCCCGCTTCGTTGCACAAATGTCCATAACTGCTTAAGATCCGCTGCTTGGTCGAATACGGATATGGTCCAACCTGCAGCATGCGAATATCATGATTCGCCTCCACCAAAAGCGCATCCGCGTCTTTGAGTGCCTGTATCATATAACCATCATATCCTCCCATATCGGTCGCAACGGCAATCTTCCTGCCATCACACAGCAGGCTGTAGCAGACCGGATCGGCCGCATCATGCCACGTACTGTGTGCCAGGATCTCAATATTGCCGACCATAAATGGTTCATCCGGCTGAATACTATGGAACAACCCATAGTCAAGCGTTCCAAGGCTCGTTGTGTATTTGATTTCTTCTATTGTCGCTTCTGTCGCATAGATTGGAATGCCATACGCTCTTGATATTACACCGAGACCACGTATATGGTCAATATGTTCATGCGTAATCACGATGCCGTTGATGTCTGCAAACGTCCGGTCTACGTCCTGTAACGCATCCAGTATTTTTTTCTTGCTGACACCGACATCGACTAATATCCCTGTATTTTCACTGCCAACGTATGTACAGTTTCCACTGCTTCCACTGGCAATCGTCATCATCTTCATAGTTTATCTCGCAATTCCCTCACTCTCCGGGAATAACACTTTCTTCATTTTTTCTTTTAGAAATGTGGAATCCTTCCATCGTCCCAGCTTCTTTGTGCGCTGCATCATTGCCTCGCCAAACAGCTTCTCCATGAACTTCACAAGGTTCGGTGTGCCGACCGCCCGAATCTTCACTTTATCCCCTTCAAACTGCAGATCGATCACCTTGTTTGCGACCTCTTCAAGATAGTAAAGCCGGATCTTCAGTCCAAATTCTTTCTCCGTTCGATCCATCAGCTCACAGCCCGCTGCAACCGGAAGTTTCTTTCCACCGATATCTAAGATCTGATAGATATATGGATGTGCCGACAGATACCCGACGCGGATATGATACACCTTTTTTCCATCCCGCACATGCAGTACCAGGTATTCCTTTTTGTACGAGATGCCCAGCTGCTCGATGCCTGTCATATACAGAGAATAAAACATCTGATTCGCATTTGGCAGGATACTTGATGCATAATCGGTCACATCGTAGGTTCTGCCTGTATATGGCTTTACCACACGTTCTATATAGGCTGCATACACCGGATCAAGCTGCTTTGCATTCTTTTGATACCGTTTTTCTGCAATATAGTTTTTCAGAGTATCACCGATCGTGGCAAACGGCTTACGGATGAAATTTTCCTCATCCGCTGCAAACTTACAGATTCTTGCAACCAGATGTCCCTCCGGAAATACTTCATAACCGCCTGCAGTACAGGCGATCACCAGATTCTTTCTCTGGTTGATATAGACATTCTGTCCAAATACACCGTTGAACAGCCATGCACCATCCTTTAAGCACCAGATCTGATATCCGTACCCTTTCGTGAGCGTTGTATCCTCGAATTCCACATGTGTCTGTGTTGATTCGCGGATCCACGCCCGGCTTAAAAGCTGGATGTGTTTTCCATCCCGGATGATCGCACCATCATTTAAGTAAAGCTCACCAAGCTTTACCATATCCTGCAGGGAAAGCTTCATGCCCCAGCCACCGCGTTCAATGCCCTTCGGGCAGCAGTCCCATGTGATATTATGGATACCAAGCGGGCGAAACAGACGTGACTTCAAATAGGCAAGCATAGAACATCCCGCCCGTCTCGTCACGATTGCTGCAAGCATATAGGTATTTAAGCTATTATACGTGAAATCCGTCCCCGGTGCAAAGCTTACATCACTGCCAATAAATGATTTTCGCCAGTCCTCCGCGAAATACGAGCTTACCTCATCGAATTTCACACCTGCAGTCATCGTAAGCAGATGCTTCACCGTGACTTCCTTCATTGCCTTCTTCGTGAAAAGTCCGGTGTATTCCGGGAAGATATCCACCAGCTTCTCATCGAGCGATAACAGCCCTTCTTCCATCGCAAGTCCGACCGCCATGGATGTCACCGACTTGCACATGGAAAATGATACATGCCGGTATCCTGCGCCATAAGGCGGTACATAATGCTCCGCCACAAGCTTTCCATCCTTTAAGATTGCAATTCCGGCGAGTCCAACCTTTTTATCTTCGGACAATGACCGGATAAAATCATGTGTGCTCGGCAGATTGATATCTGCCACCAATGGATTACAGACCTTTTTATTCTCTGCTGTATACGCAGGCACAAACTCTTTGCTGTCATTTCCATGATAGATTGGAAGATTTGATTTCTTCGTCGTTACCATATCATAGAAAGAATCCAGTAATTTTAATTTCAGACTGTGTTGTTCCATCGGCAATCCCCCATTTTATTTATGTAAGTCTTACAAAGCTGCAGGCATCAATCAGACTATCCTGAAAGCCCTCTGTCTGTGTCAGATCAATCACCTGAAGCTTCTCCCGATATACTTCAAAATCACGACTCAATGGTCCGTGGATCAGAAGATCTGTAGCACCGGCAAGCGATGCATTTCCAACCACTTCCAGCTTATCCATGAAATCCTGTGGCAGCATACCAAGATCAATAGCATCCCGCGCATTCAAATAAAAGCCAAAACCACCGGCAATATATACCTTGTCAATATCTCTTGCATGCAGACCTGCTGTTTTAAGCAGACATTTGATTCCGGCATACACCGCCGCCTTTGCAAGCATGATAGACTGTAATATCTCCGAGTTGATATGGATTCCGTGAATCACGATTCCACTGTCTAAGAATTCCTCCGCCAGCGTTCCGTTTGCGTGAATCTTCTCCAGTCTTCTGCCAAGCGCGATTGCTTCAAGCAGACTGTTGCCATACGCATGCTGTTTTCTCGCACATCCCTCAAATGCTGGTCCACAGGCAGTACTCGTCGCCAAATACCGCTCTCCATCTTTTAAAACCATCTCACCGTTTGTACCAAGATCTAAGAACATGTAACGTTCTGGCACTTCTGTATTCCGACTTTTCTCGATATGCATCACACCCGCGATGACATCTCCGCCAAGAAACGCACTGCTACATCCAGATAAGAACACATTACAGTCTTCTTCTATAATCTCAGGATATTCTTCTTCGACAACCGCCATCTGTTCTTTCGTAAATAATTCCTGTCCTGGCACGATTACACTGCCATGTAGCGTCGTTGGAAATGGAGCTTCTCCCATATCTGAAATATCGTACCCAAGCAGGATGGAAATCATCGTTGTATTTCCTGTGATTGCAACAGCATCCAGCTTCACAAGCTCATGCTCCCGCTCGGTATGTTCCACCTGTTTTTTAGTATCTTCAAGCATTTCCTGCAGCAGTTCCACGATCGCAGCGACCGTCTGATCGCGCATTTTCACAAGAAAGCTTATATCCCGTTTCACAGTTAAGATTCGATTTATCACGTCGCTGCCATACAGACGCTGGGGATTCTTCGTACTCCGCTGTGCAAGTACGTCTTTGTCCTCCGCATCGATCAGACAGCTATCAATCATGGTAGAACCAAGGTCTACCGCCATATATATGTGTCGCATATTAGAAGATCGCCTTCGGTTTCTTCTCGATTGGGCGATATCCCTGCTCGGAAAGTACGCGCAGGATCTGCTCCTTGTGCTCCGGTCCAAATGCTTCAATCGTAATCACAAGTTCCACAGCAGAATTACGGTTGATTGTTACGAACTGGTTATGCTCAAGCTTGATGATATTTCCGTTTTCTCCGGCAATCACACCTGCCACACGCTGCAGCTCGCCCGGCTTATCTGGAAGCAATACAGATACCGTGAAGATACGGCTTCTTGCAATTAAACCGTGCTGTACAACTGATGAGAATGTGATCACATCCATATTACCACCACTCAAGATACTGACAACCTTCTGTCCCTTTGGCTCGAGATGCTTCAGCGCTGCAACGGTAAGCAGCCCACTGTTTTCTACAAGCATTTTATGATTCTCTAACATATCAAGAAATGCTACGATCAGTTCGCTATCCTCAACCGTAATAATATCATCCAGATTTTCCTTCAGATATGGGAAGATCTTTGTTCCCGGTGTCTTAACGGCAGTACCATCTGCGATCGTATCTACCTTTGGCAGTGTCGTTACCTTGTCATTGGCAAGGGATGCCTTTAAGCAGGCTGCTCCTGCTGGCTCTACACCGATTACCTTGATGTTTGGATTGAGCATCTTGGCAAGCGTCGATACACCTGTGGCAAGCCCGCCACCACCGACTGGCACTAAGATAATATCCACAAACGGAAGATCCTTTAAGATCTCCATCGCAACGGTACTCTGTCCGGTTGCGACATCTAAATCATCAAATGGATGGATAAAGGTATATCCCTTTTCCTCCGCAAGCTTCAATGCATACTGGCAGGCATCATCATAGACATCGCCATACAGTACAACCTCAGCACCATACGACTTCGTACGATTTACCTTGATGAGTGGTGTGGATGTCGGCATAACGATCGTTGCCTTCACACCATATGCCTTTGCTGCATACGCAACACCCTGTGCATGATTTCCAGCAGACGCTGTGATAAGTCCCTTCTTGCGGTCTGCATCGGACAACGTGCTGATCTTGTAATAAGCACCACGAATCTTGTAGGCGCCTGTTACCTGCATGTTCTCCGGTTTCAAATATACTTTATTACCACAGGACTGTGAGAAAAACTCACTCTCGATCAGTCCGGTTGGCTTTGTCACTTTCTTCACGATCTCATATGCCTGCTCGAATTTCTCGAGTGTCAGCTTCTGTTCTGTCTGCGCTTTTTCTGCCATATTTTTATCCTTCTTTCCTGTACGTTTCTTTTATGCAAAACCCTGTTTAATTCATATCAAACAAGTCATCATCTTTCGGAATATTCTCGATATTCTCATCGACGAGAATCTCCACATCCGAACGCATATCAAAATCTGCGAACAATGCATTCACATAGCTGTTCGGATCAAACTTCTGCAGATCGTCGATCTGCTCGCCGATACCGATGTATTTGACCGGAACATTGAGTTCTGACTGGATTGCAATCGCAATACCGCCCTTCGCTGTTCCGTCCAGCTTCGTAATGATAATACCGTTGATCTCGGTCACGGAGCTGAACTGTCTTGCCTGCTCTAATGCATTCTGTCCCGTCGTGCCATCTAACACGATCAGTGACTCCACATTTGCTTCCGGATACTCTCTTGTAATAATGCGACGCATCTTCGCAAGCTCATCCATCAAGTTCTTCTTGTTGTGCAGACGTCCAGCTGTATCGATCAGCAGGATATCTGTATTCCGGCTTTTTGCTGCCGCAACTGCATCGTAGACAACCGCCGACGGATCTGCACCCTCATTCTGTGCGATAATATCTACACCGGCACGGTTCGCCCATGTCTTTAACTGGTCGATTGCCGCTGCACGGAATGTATCTGCCGCCGCCATCAGCACCTTCTTGCCTCGTGCCTTGTACTGGGCTGCCAGCTTTCCGATCGAAGTGGTCTTTCCAACACCGTTGACACCGATTACCAGCACAACTGTTTTCTTATTCTCAAAATCGTAGGCTGTCTCATCCACCTGCATCTGATCCCGTATAATATTGATTACCAGATCCCGGCATGCCTGTGCTTCCTTGATATGTTCTTCCTTGACACGTGCTTTCAGATCTTCTACGATCCGTTCCGTCGTCTCATAGCCCATATCGGACATAACGAGTGTCTCTTCCAGCTCATCGTAAAAATCATCATCTAACTCGCTTGCCTTGAACAAGTTGTTGAAGCTATCTGAAATGCTGTTACGTGTCTTTGTAAGCCCTTCCTTTAATCTTGCAAAGAAGCCCTTTTTCTGTGGAGCTGGAGCTTCTCCTGGCTCATCCGCTGGTATCTCAGCCGGAATCTCTGTATCAACTGTCTCCGAAGGAACCTCAGATATCTCTTTCTCTGTCTCCACTTCTTCTGCTTCTGCAACAGTTTCCTGTGTCTGCACTTCCTGCAGTTCCTCTTCTGTAGTTTCCCCTTTTTTCTTCTTGGTAAACCAACCCATATCTTACACCTCCTTAATCATCCAATTCATTCTCTATCATATTCACCGATACAAGTGTCGAAACGCCCTTTTCCTGCATTGTGATACCATACAGGATATCTGCGGCTTCCATCGTACCTTTACGGTGTGTAATGACGATAAACTGTGTGTCCTTTGTCAGCTTGGACAGATATTTGGCAAATCGCTTGACATTCGAATCATCGAGTGCCGCCTCAATCTCATCCAGCAGACAGAATGGTGACGGTTTTAAACTCTGGATTGCAAAAAGCAAAGAAATCGCCGTCAAACTCTTCTCTCCACCGGAAAGCTGCATCATATTCTGCAATTTCTTTCCTGGCGGCTGTGCGATGATCTTGATTCCTGTTTCGAGCAGATCTTCCTCATCAACAAGCTCAAGGTCAGCCTTACCACCACCGAACAGCTCCTTAAATACTTTCGAGAACATCACACGGATCTCCTTAAACTTCTCCGCAAACTGTTCCCGCATTGCACGGTCAAGCTCTGCAATAATATTTACAAGATTTGCCTCTGCCTTGCAGATATCATCATGCTGTCCCTTTAAGAACTCGTATCGCTCGGATACCTGCTTGTAATCCTCGATGGCATTGACATTGACATCGCCGAGCTGTTTGATCTTATTTTTCACTGCAGAAATCTCGCGCTTGAGTGATGAGATATCATCGAATCCGGCATCCTTATAGTCAAGTGCCAGATTATAAGTCAGCTCGTATTCTTCCCACATATAATTATTCAGACTTTCCGCCTGTTCGGACAACTTCTCAATCGATGCATTGATCTTGAATGCCGATTTGTCCAGTCCATTGATCTGCTCCGACAATTCCTCACGTTTATGGAAAAATTCTTTGTGACTCTCATTCAAAGCATCTTTACCTGAAATGAGTTCTTCCAGTTTCTTCTCCTTAATCGCGATCATACGGATATTCTCATCGAACTGCTGTTTTAAGCTGTCTGTCCGCTTTGTGAGCGTCGTAACCTCTTCGTTTCCATTGTTCCGCTTTAGATTCAGCGTCTGCAGGTTCTCCTTTGCTACCTGTTCCTCCGTCTTGATACGATGGATATTCTGCATCAGGAACTCATATTGCTGCTGTACGGTATTGAACTCCAGATTCAGCTTGTTAATTGAATCTGAAGCACCCTGCAGCCTACCTTTTTCCTCAGTCACTGCCTGTTCAAGCTTCGCAATCTCCGCTTCCAGCTCGTGAATGGCTTCCTCCTGCTTCTGGTTGTTATCCTTTAATTCCTGCTTGTTTGCATTGATCTCGTCGATCTGCGCTGCAAGCTCACCATTCTCGCGATTGATGCTTGCAAATCCGCGTTCTACCTCAGCCAGCTTTGCCTGTACCTGTTCAAGGTTCAGGGTATATGTATTCATACGGATGTTCATATTCTGGATCTCCGTATTTAATTCGTCACGGATACCTTTTTGTTTCTCACGGTCTTCCGTCAGGAATGTAATCTGCTTCTTATGTTCTTCCAGCTTCACGGAAAGCTTCTCGATCTGTTCATCAATTTCCTCAAGCTCTCGCTTTCGTCCAAGCAGATTTGATGTATTCTTAAATGCACCACCGGTCAGCGCACCGCCCGGATTGATCAGTTCTCCCTCGAGCGTCACGATACGCAGACTCTGTTTATACTTCTTTGCAAGCGCCATCGCATGGTTGATGTGATCGACAACTACGATTCGTCCAAGCAGATGTCCGATAATCGACTGGAATTTCTTATCATATCCAACCAATTCGGATGCGGTACCAACAACGCCCGGTTCCCGCTTTACATCGTTACTCACCCCGGAGCGATCAACGATTGACTGAATCGGCAGGAATGTTGCACGTCCAAACCGGTTCTGCTTCAAATACGCGATCATACTCTTGGCTGTTGCATCATCCTCTGTGACAATGTTCTGGATACTTCCGCCAAGTGCCGTCTCAATAGCTGTCTCATACCGCTTATCTACCTGTATGATATCTGCCACAACGCCGACGATCTTCGGATTCTTCGTCTTCTGCTCCATGACACGGCGAATACTGTTTCCGTATCCCTCGTAACGTTCCGTCAGATTGCGCAACGCTTCCTTCTTGGATTTCAGGCTGACGATCTGGTTACTCGTCTCCGTGACGCCACGCCGGTTTTCTTCAAGCTTCTGGCTGTGATCCGTGATCAGGTTCTGAACAGCCGTAAACTGTCCATTTTTTTCCTGCAATTCACTTTCTAACTCTTTGATTCCAGAGGTAAGCTGTACTTCCTCCGTCTTTGCTTTTTCTTCCTCGCTCGTATATTCCAGCAGCCGTTTCTTAAGCTCTGTCTTACGAAGGTTGATGTTTTCCAGCATCGTATCGTATCTGCCGACCTTTGCCTTTAACGTACCGCCTTCATTCAAATACTCGATAATATCTGCTTTGGCATCCTCAATTGCCTGTTCCTTCGCGGTAATATCCTGTTCCAGATCCTGATACTGTTTTTTTGCCTCATCAAGCACATCATCTGCCTGATCCAGCTTCTCATCCAACTGGGATTTCTCCTCATACAATCCTGTAAGATCCGCTTTGTGCTTTTCCAGATTCTTCGTCTCTTTCTCAATCTGTTCGAGCAGCCCCGCATCACTTTGCTGATATGAGAGAATCTGCTGGTTGATAACGTTCATCTCGCCTTCTAACCGCTGATTGCTGAGCTTCTTCTCATGAATCTCATTTTTCGATGTATCAATCTTCTCGTTATAGGATTCCAATTGCTGCTCAATGCGTTCATATTCATCCTTCGCTGCCTCGAATTCATCCTTCAGACGTGACGCATCTGTCTCCACAATGGATAGCTTCTCCTCGTAGGATTCCAGCTTTACCTGTGTATCATCGACATCTAAGAGAAATGCATTGATATCCAGCTTCTTCAACTCGTCCTTGAAGATCAGATACTTCCGTGCCGTCTCCGACTGTTCCTTCAAAGGACCAACCTGTTTTTCCAGTTCCCCGAGAATATCCTTCACACGGGAAAGATTTGCCCGCTCGTTCTCCAGTGACTTTTCTGTTGCTGCCTTATTCTTCTTATATTTAACAATTCCTGCCGCCTCATCGAACAGCTCCCGGCGTTCCTCCGGCTTTCCTGACAGAATCCGCTCGATCTGTCCCTGTCCGATAATCGAATATCCCTCTTTACCGATACCAGTATCGAAGAACAAGGAATTGACATCCTTCAAACGGCTGACAACACCATTGATCAGATACTCACTCTCACCAGAACGATACACACGTCTGGCAACCGTTACCTCATTATAATCAATCGGCAGGCTGTGATCGCTGTTATCAAGTGTGATTGCCACATATGCCGAGCCCTGCGGTTTTCGAAGCTCTGTACCAGAGAAAATAACATCCTCCATCTTGGAACCACGTAACTGCTTCGCACTCTGCTCACCAAGTACCCAGCGCACGGCATCGCCGACATTACTCTTACCAGAACCGTTCGGTCCAACGATACCTGTAATACCATTGTTGAATTTGAAAATTATTTTATTTGCAAAGGACTTAAATCCATATATTTCTATGCTTTTTAAATACATACGTTACCTTACCTTTTTCCAGTTGGCTGATGTAGCAGCTCCAATGTCTCAAACGCTGCATACTGCTCTGCTGTTTTCTTTGAATGCGCCACCTTCCGCGCCATCTCCTTGCCGTCTAACACGACGCGCACGGTAAACTGCTTGTTGTGGTCAGGACCTTCCTCCGCCAACAATTCATATTGCAGGTTGATCTTATGCTTCTGCACATATTCCTGCAGCTTGGACTTTGCATCATGGAAGCGCTGTTTATGTTCGATATCCTGCAGTAGAAACCGCTCCACATATGCGGTTGCACATTCCATTAATACGATTGCCTGGCAGCTGTATGATGAACTGACACCAAAAGCAGGCCTGCAGTATTTAAAAAATATGAATTTTGCACAGATCAAGGACGGAGATTATACCCTCGCCACATCTCTTGGTGGATTTACCAAAGGTGTTTCTCCACTTGAGATGGCATCCGGGTATGCAGCGGTTGAAAATGACGGACTTTACAGGGAACCGACCTGTGTAAAATCAATTGTGGATTCTGACGAAAATGTAGTCTATACGTCCAGCCTGACGGAAAAAACGGTTTATAAGCAGGATGCGGCGCGGATGATGACGGATATCATGACCTCCGTTATGGACAGTGGAACCGGACGTTCTGCAAAGCTTGCCGATATGCCGTGTGCCGGAAAGACGGGTACAACAAACGATCACAAAGATGGATGGTTCTGCGGATTTACCAGATATTATACAACCGCAGTCTGGGTGGGATGCGATTATCCAAAAGCCATTTCCAATCTGAGTGGAAGCACATATCCGGCACAGATCTGGAAAGCATATATGTCTGCGGCCCACGAGGGATTATCTTCGCTTGATTTCCTTCCTTATGCTCAGCTTTCGGATGATTTTAAAAATCAGCAGAAGCAGGAAGAGGAAGAACACGACAAGATGCGCGAAGAAAACCAGACGGAGGAAAACCAGACGGATGACCAGCAGACTTCCGAGAGCCAGCAGAAAGATAATACAACGGACGGAAGCTCCGAAAATGATAACCAG
>OHZR01000540.1_pt1 | contig 11106 bp, 12 predicted proteins | sample 1580491 | NCBI WGS metagenome assembly OHZR01 (sample SAMEA3882555, study PRJEB24775) | human gut metagenome | biome: human-associated habitat; feature: intestine environment; material: feces | place: Netherlands | collected 2009/2010 | reverse complement strand
CTCCCGCAGGCAGGTCATGCCGTCCATGAAGGGCATCATCAGATCGAGGATGACCAGATCATAGCCGCCGCCGGACAGCAGGGACAGGGCGGCAGAGCCGTCGCCGGCCTCCTCGCAGGTGTAGCCCGAATATTGCAGATTCTCCCGGATCAGCTCCCGGATGCGCGGCTCATCGTCAACGATCAGAATTTTTGCCATAAGGCATTCCTCCTCATAAGCTTATATCTCTCAAAGCGCCGGGACGGCTCAGATGCAGCCCGGCGGAGCTGGATACGAAGTCTGATTCTATCATACCCTATCAATTAGGAATTTCTGTGAATTTTGGGTAGATTTTTTGGGAAAACATCCCAGCCCGGGCATAAGGGGCGTGTCAAGTCCAGCACCGTCTTGGAAAAAAAAACGAAGTGTGCTATACTACAATGATAAAAGCAACACCCAAAATCTGACACAGCAAAGGAAAACTGTTCATGCGCATTGGATTCGTAGAGCTGGTACTGCTCCTCTTCATCGCATCCCTCACGGTGGGGCCGAACGTGGCCCTTTTCGTAGACCGGTGGCTCCGCCGCGCCCAGCGCACCTCGGCGGCAGCGGCCCGCCGGAAGGCCCAGCTGGAAGCACAGGCCCGTGACCTGCTGGCCCAGATGGGCCTGTCGGAGCGGGCGGGCCACTACCCGCATCAGCTGTCCGGCGGCCAGCAGCAGCGCGTGGCCATTGCACGCAGCCTGGTCAACCAGCCCCGTGTTCTGCTGCTGGACGAACCGCTTGGTGCTTTGGACCTGAAGCTGCGCAAGGAAATGCAGCTGGAACTCAAACGCCTGCAGCGTGAGATGAATATTACCTTTGTGTACGTTACCCACGATCAGGAAGAAGCCCTGACCATGTCCGATACCGTCGTGGTCATGAACGGCGGCAAGGTGCAGCAGATCGGCACCCCGGAGGATATCTACAACGAGCCGAAAAACGCCTTTGTGGCAGACTTTATCGGCGATTCCAACATCGTGGACGGCGTGATGCACAGGGACTTTCTGGTGTCCTTCTCCGGTGTGGACTTCCCCTGCGTGGACCGCGGCTTTGCCCGGGAGCAGAGCGTGCAGGTGGTGGTGCGCCCGGAGGATATCGAGGTGGTATCCCCGGTGGAAGGCCAGCTTGTGGGTGTGGTGAACGATGTCATCTTCAAGGGCGTGCACTTTGAGATGCACGTGGAGTGCGAAGGCCGCGAGTGGCTGATCCACTCCACCCGTGCCTGCACCCCTGGCGAGACCATTGGTATGCGCATCGGCCCCAACGAGATCCATATCATGGCGCGGAGCGAGGGGTGATGTGCCATGAAGATCTATGATAAAAAGCTGGCCTATCCGTACTTTGTATGGATGGTGCTGTTTACCGTTGTGCCCTTGTTCATTGTGGTGTACTACGCCATGACGGATGCCGAGGGCAACTTTACCCTGAATAACCTTACCTCCATCAGCGGCTACGGCTCGGTGTTTGCCCGCAGCCTGCTGCTGGCGCTGATCGCTACGGTCATCTGCCTTATCATCGCCTTTCCGGTGGGATATTTTCTGTCCCGCCTGCGGGTGAACAAGCAGCACATCATGCTTATGCTGGTCATGCTGCCCATGTGGATGAACTTTTTGCTGCGTACCTACGCATGGATGGGTCTGCTCAGCGTCAACGGCCCGGTGAACACCCTGCTGGGCTTTATCGGCCTTGGCCCCTATACTATGCTCAACACCTCCGGCGCGGTGGTGCTGGGCATGGTGTATAACTATGTGCCCTACATGATCCTGCCGCTGTATACCAGCATGACCAAGATCGACCAGAGCCTTGTGGAAGCTGCGCAGGATCTTGGCGCGAATACCTCCAAGACCCTTGTGCGGGTGCTTATCCCCATGAGCGTGCCGGGCATCAGCACCGGCATCACCATGGTGTTCGTGCCGGCGGTGTCTACCTTTGTCATCAGCCGTATGCTGGGCGGCGGCTCCAACCTGCTGATCGGTGACCTGATCGAGATGCAGTTCCTGGGCAACAGCTACAACCTGAACGTCGGTTCGGCCATGAGCCTTGTGCTGATGATCATCGTCCTGCTCTGCATGAGCTTCACATCCAGCTTTGATGAAGATGAAATGGAGGGCGTGTCCTGATGAAAACGAAACATCTGCGCCTGATGCAGCGGGTCTACATCATCCTGTTCTTCTGCTTCATGTATCTGCCCATTGCCTACATGATCGTGTTCAGCTTCAACCAGAGCAAGGGCTATTCGCTGTTCACCGGCTTCACCCTCAAGTGGTACCGCAGCCTGTTCACGAATGCGTCCATCCTCCACGCGCTGTGGGTGTCCGTTGAGGTGGCCATCCTGTCTGCCATCATCGCCACAGTGCTGGGCACGGCAGCCAGCCTTGGCATTGCCTCCATGAGCCGCAAAAGCCGCCTGCTGGTGACCAACATCACCTATATCCCGGTGGTCAACCCGGAGATCATCACCGGCATCTCCCTGATGCTGCTGTTCGTGGCCTACCAGCGCTTTGCCGCGCAGTCCGCGTGGCTGCCGGATAACATCATGGGTCTGCCTACGCTGCTCATTGCGCATATCGCGTTTAACGTGCCCTACGTTATCTTTAACGTAAGCCCCAAACTCAAGCAGCTGGATATCAAACTGTACGAAGCAGCGCTGGATCTTGGCTGTGATCCCAGACAGGCTTTCTTCAAGGTCATCCTGCCGGAGATCAGTCCCGCTATCCTGTCGGCCTTCCTCATCTGCCTGACCTATTCCATCGATGACTTTATGATCTCCTACTTCAACTGCGGCACGGTGGAGACCCTGCCCATTGCCATCTACTCCATGACCCGCAAAAAGGTCAGCCCGGAGATCTACGCACTGTCCACCATCATGTTCGTGGTCATCCTCAGCGTCATTCTGGTGTCCAATGCTATGGAGAGCCGCAGCTACCGCAAGGATCAGAAAACGCTGCGAGGGGAGGGCGCATGATGAAACGCATTGCTGCATTGCTGCTGACGCTGGCTGTGGCGCTGTGCGCCGCACTGCCGGTGCTTGCCGCCGGTACTATTGAGGTGACCGAGGACGTCTCGGTGTCGGACGATTACGACTGGACCCGCTTCAAGGGACAGAACGTTACCCTGAACGTCTACAACTGGGGCGAGTACATCTCCAACGGTTCGGACGACAGTGTGGACGTGGTGGCCGCCTTTGAAAAGCTGACCGGCATCAAGGTGAACTACACCACCTTCGACTCCAACGAGTCCCTGTACGCCAAGCTCAAGTCCGGCGCAGCCAACTACGATGTGATCATCCCCTCCGACTACATGGTGGCAAAGATGATCAACGAGGGGATGCTTGCACCCCTTGACTACGACAATATCCCCAATTTCCAAAAGATCGATGCAGGCTATCGCAACCCGGATTACGACCCGCAGAACGCCTACACTGTGCCCTATATGCTGTGCACCACCGGCATCATCTACAACACTACCATGGTAGACGAAGCCCCCACCTGCTGGGCAGACCTGTGGGATGAGCAGTATGCGGGCAACATTCTGATGTTCAACAACAGCCGCGATGCCTACGCCATCGCTGCGTTCAAGAGCGGCCACAGCATCAACCCCGCCACCCCGGAAGAGGTGGACGAGGTGGTGGAGGAGCTCAAGGCACAGAAGCCGCTGGTGCAGGCCTACGTCATGGACGAGATCTTTGATAAGATGATCGGCGGCGAGGCTGCTATCGGCGTGTACTACTCCGGCGATGCCATTACCATGATCGATGATAACCCGGATCTTGCGTGGGTATTCCCGGAGGAGGGCAGTGTGCTTTCGGTGGACTGCATGGCTGTGCCTGCCGCCAGCGAGCACAAGGAAGCCGCCGAGATGTTCATCAACTTCATGTGCGAGACCGATATCGGCAAGGCCAACAGCGAGTATATCGGCTACACCACCCCCATGCACGATGTATGGGAGGTACTGGACGAGGATCTGAAAACCAGCGAGATTGCCTATCCGTCTGAGGAGGACGCCGCCCGCGAGAAGGTGTTCACCGCCCTGAGCGACGAGGTGAACAGCGAGCTGGACCTGAAGTGGAGCGAGATGAAGAGCTACGATGAAGGCGGCGGCAGCTACCTGTTTTTACTGCTGCTGCTGGCCATGCTGGCACTTGCCTGCTTCAATATCTGGCGCAAAGTGCGCAGAAAGACCCGCAATCAGTATTGAGCATTCAACCAAGGCTGCCGTCCCGGACGTGGTGCGGCGGCCTTTTTCCGATAGGAGGGAAAGACTATGGAACAGTTTTATTATGAAGGCACCGCCGTGGTAGAAAATGCCGATGCAGACTGCCACAGCCTGCTCAAGGCCAGCGCCCTGCTGCGCTATGTGGAGCAGATCTCCACCATGCACGCCCGCCACTTTGGCATGGACGATAAGTTCTTTGAGGATCACGGCGTAGCGTTTCTGGTGGGCAAGCAGGCGCTGCGGTTCAGCCGCGTGCCCCGCCGTGGCGAGACTTTGACCCTTTGCTCCCGCTCAGGAAAGGCTCTCCGCGGCTCTATCAAGCGCGTCACCACCCTTACGGACGAAGCCGGGCAGGAAGTAGCCATGGTGGACAGCCGCTGGATCATGTCCAGCCTTGAGGATGGGCACATCCTGCGCCAGCCGGGCTGGACGGTAGAGGGATACTGGAACGAGACGGTGAAAGAGGAGCTGCCCCTTTTGCTGCATAAACGCCGGGACAGCCTGACCAGCGCCGGTCTGGTTACGGCGCGCTACTCCCAGTGCGACCTGCACTATCACATCAACAACGCTTTTTATCTGGATATCGTCTGTGACGCGCTGCCGCTGGAGATCATGCGCGATCACGTTGTAAAGTTCGCTTCCATCAACTATCACCGCGAAGTCCCCATGGGGCAGCAGGTGGAGGTGTTCTACGCGCCTTCGGATGATGGCTGGTACTTTATTGCCAAGCACGCAGACAAAACGGCTTTCGAGTGCTATCTGGAACTGGAGCCGGTCAAACAGTAAGTGCCCGGAGGAAAAATGCCTATGTCCAAGACCAAGGAACTTTTTTGCACCTTTTTCAAGATCGGTGCCTTTACTTTTGGCGGCGGCTATGCCATGGTGGCGCTGCTGGAGCACGAATTTGTGGAGGAAAAGCGCTGGCTCACCCGGGAGGAGTTTCTGGATATGGTCGCCATTGCTGAGTCCACCCCCGGCCCTGTGGCGGTAAACAGCGCCACCTACATCGGCTATAAGCTGGCCGGTGTTGCCGGTGCGGCAGCCTCTACCTTGGCGGTGTGCCTGCCGTCCTTTGCAGTCATTTATCTTATTTCGCTGTTTTTCGACCGCTTTTTGCAGCTGACGGTGGTAGCCAATGCCTTTAAAGGCATTCAGGCCTGCGTCATCTACCTGATTTTATCCGCAGGAATCAAGATGCTCAAAAACCTGCAGCGCACCCCTTTCAACACGGCAGTGGTGGCGGTGGTGCTGGCGGCCATGGTGGGGTGCTCTATGCTGGCGGTAAAGTTTTCCTCCATCTGCTGCATTTTGCTTTGCGGCGCAGCCGGGGTGCTGGCCTATGCGGTAGGGCAGGGGAAGAAAGGCGGCACAAAATGATCCTGCTGCAATTGTTCTGGAACTTCCTTGTCATCGGTGCGGTGTCCTTTGGCGGCGGCTACGGGATGATCTCGCTGGTGCGGGAAACGGTGCTGGGGCACGGCTGGCTGACCGAGAGCGAATTTCTCAGCTTTATCGCAGTGTCAGAGTCCACCCCCGGCCCGCTGGCGGTGAACATGGCTACCTTTATCGGCGCTTCGCAGGCGGGGCTGGCAGGCTCCTTTGTGGCAACGGTGGGGGTGGTGCTGCCTTCTTTTGTTATCATTCTACTCATTGCAGCGGCGCTGCACAGCCTGATGAAGTATGCCGGGGTCAACGCCTTTCTGGCCGGGGTGCGCCCCTGCGTGGTGGCTATGATCTTGGCCACCGCCTGCACCATGGGGCTTTCCACGCTGGGGGGCTTTACCACCGTTTCCGGCGGCTTTGCCCCGGATGTGCGTGCGCTGGCAGTGTTTGCCCTGCTGGGCATCCTGCATTTTGCCTATAAAAAGAAAACGCAGAAAGCGCCGTCCCCCATCGGGATGATCCTTCTTTCTGCGGTGCTGGGCGCGGTGCTGTGGAGCATCTGACCCGGCAAGAAAGGATACTGCAATGAACATTACCGTGTATCTGGGCGCAAACCTTGGCAACGACCCTGCACTGCCACAGGCTGTGCAGCAGCTGGGGCGCTGGATCGGCGAAAGCGGCAATGCACTGGTGTACGGCGGCAGCAAAAGCGGCCTGATGGGTATTTTAGCCGACAGTGTACTGGCCACAGGCGGCAGGGTGACCGGCGTAGAGCCCAAGTGCTTTCTGGACGCAGAGTTGCAGCACGAGGGACTGACTGAGTTGATCGTGACCGAGGATATCCCTGCCCGCAAGACCAGAATGATCGAGCTGGGCGATGCCTTTATCGCGTTCCCCGGCGGCACCGGCACGCTGGAGGAGATCACCGAGGTCATCAGCAAGCTGTCGCTGGAGCAGTTGGACGCGCCCTGCATCCTCTACGACCTGAACGGCTACTACCAGCCTTTGCACCAGCTTTTGCAGCAGATGATCACCATGGGGCTTTCTACTCCGGCGCGGCAGCGGAACATCGCCTTTGCCGCCGACCTTGCCCAGATTCGTGCGATCCTTGAAAAATGATACTGGGAAGCTTACTTCTCAAACGCGAGGAGACTGCTGTACATGGCTTTGTGCGGCGGTCTTTTTTCATAAAATGGGATACCGGGGCGTCCGCGGACGCCCCGGTATCCCGAAAAAGAAAAAATCATTCCGCTGGTTATGCCCATAGCGCACGCGGAGGGCATTTAAAATCTTTCTGCGCAACCAAAAAGGCCGCTGCACAAAACAATGTGCAGCGGCCTTTTGCTATCCTGTTATGTACGCTGTGCGCGTTAAACTCAGGCGGCAGTGGTGGAAGCAGCCTCAGAAGAAGCAGCCTCGCTGACAGCAGCCTCAGAGGAAGCGGCCTCGGAAGATGCAGCCTCAGAGGAAGCAGCCTCGCTGGAAGCAGCCTCAGAAGATGCAGCCTCGGAAACAGCGGTGCTTGCAGAAGCAGCCTCAGAGGTGGAGGAAGCAGCGGTAGAAGCAGAGCCACCGCAAGCGGTCATGCCAGCAGCCAGAGCCAGAGCAACAACAGCGATGCAAATATTCTTGAGTTTCATATCAATGATCTCCTTGTTTTTCCTGTGTGTGTTTCGCAGCGGGCCTTCGGTAGCACCTCACTGCGATGCTATATTCTAATCCGTTTTTGAAAAAAATCAAGAGGTTTTTGGTCGAAAGTTATAATCTATGTAAAGAATCTACATAGTTGTCATAAAATTTCGCCAAAAGTCAAAGACTTTTTGGCAAAAATAAAACCGCAAAAAGACGGGCTGCTATCTGCTGTAGAACCCGCTTTTGCAGAATGTCGCCCGGCAGTTGACCTCTTACCCGGCAGAGTGTGGTATGCTGTGGGTACAGAGCAAAGCCTGCACCGCCGGGCGGGGAACACAAAGTAGAAAAAACTTGAAATGATCTGCCGAAAATCCTTTTTATTGGACTGCAAATGTGGATAATAGAAGCATAACGAGGGACGGACATCCCCCGGAAGGCTTGAACGACAAGAACATTTGTGGAGGATAATACGATGAAAGATTTTGATTTTGGCTACTTCGGCACCGGCGATGAGGGCTATGCCCAGTACATGACCGCATTCGAGCGCAATTTCAGCACGGACAGCATCGACAGCTTTGCGTCCGATGACACAGACTGTGATGCAGACAGCTGCGACAGCAGCGAAGAGGATTTCTAAGGAGGTAAAACCATGAAGTATTATGTAACACTGACCGGCCTGAACTACCGCTACGGCACGATGCCCTTTGCAGTAGGGCAGAAGGTGCGTCTGGTCAAGGAGCCGGAGAATCAGGCCGACCGCGAAGCCATCCGGGCAGAGCTGCCGGGGCTGGGCAAGGTGGGCTATGTGGCCAACAGCACCCATACCGTAAAGGGGGACTGCTACAGTGCAGGCCGTCTGTACGATAAGATCGGCAACACCGCTGTGGCAAAGGTGAAGTACATCCTGTGCGATGCCGTGATCTGCAAGGTAAAGGCAGACACCGCAGCGGCCGTGCCGCCCATGAACCCCGACACCGGCCTGCCCTATGGCAGCGAAGAGGACGCTATCGCATTCTGAAACCGCACCTTTTTGCCCGTTTGTGCATACAAAGGGCAAAGGGGGAATGCGGTTTGAACCGGATCGTTTTCACACTTGGGGTCTGGCTGTTTCCGGCGGCGTGTACCGCGCTGGGAGCAGCAGGGGTGTTTTTGCTGCGCAGGCAGGCAAGACCGGCTACCCGGCGCATTTTGTGCGGCATGGCGGCGGGTATCATGCTGGCGGCCAGCGTATGGAGCCTGCTGCTGCCGGCCATAGCCCGGTCGCAGGGCAGGGCGGCATGGGTACCCCCGGCGCTGGGGCTTATTTTAGGTGCTGTGGGGCTTTTGCGACTGGAGGATGCCGCCGGGCAGCTGCTGGCGGGCGGCCCCGGGCATTGCGGGCGCATGGTGCTGGCGGTCACCCTGCACAACCTGCCGGAGGGCATGGTGGTGGGGCTTGCTGCGGCACTGGCGCTGCACGGGGACGCAGACGCCGTAAGCGGGGCGCTGGCGCTGAGCTTGGGCATCGGCTTGCAGAATATCCCGGAGGGTGCGGCGGTCAGTCTGCCGCTGACCCAGAGCGGGCGCACCCGGGGGCAGTCCTTTGCCGCAGGGGCGGCGTCCGGGCTGGTGGAGCCTTTGGGTGCGGTGTTGGCCTTTGTGCTGGCCGAGTGGGTAGGTGCAGCGCTGCCGTGGCTCATGAGTGCGGCGGCGGGCTGTATGGTGTGTGTGACCGCACAGGAGATGATTCCTGAGGCGGTGGAACCGGATGAAGTGGCCGGTGTCATCAGCATCGTGCTGGGGTTTGCGCTGATGATGGCACTGGATGTGGCCCTGTGAAAAAAGGACTGCTGCATCGTTTGACGCAGCAGTCCTTTTTGGTGAGAAGATTTCAAATGCCCTCCGCTTTGCTTTGGGCAACGTCAGAGGAAAAATATTTTTTATTTGCAGTTCCGAAACGCCTGCGGGCGTTTCGGAACTGCTTTTTCACGGGAAGAGTTATAACCGAAAGGGCGTTGCTTTGTTCGAAATTGATTATACCGCCTGTGTCTGCTGCTGGTTCTGACGCAGATGCCGCCGCACTACCAGCAGACAGCCGAGATGCACCAGTGCGGTCAGCGTCCAGCTGATGGGGTAGCTGATGTACAGCATAAAGGGGGTGCGGTTCAGCTGGAAAATGGTGGCGATCCACACCAGCCGCAGCACGCACACACCCACAAGGCTTACCACCATGGGCAGCACGCTGTAGCCCAGCCCGCGCAGGCTGCTGGCCAGCACGTCCATGATGCCGCACAGCAGATAGGAGCCGCAGATGATCCTTAACCGCTCGATGCCGGTAGCAATGACCGCGGTGTCCGAGGAGTAGAAGCGCAGCAGCTGGTTCCCTGCCAGCGCTGCGCCGCCGCCCAGCACAAGGCCGGTCACCACGACACACAGCAGACAATTGCGGATCACCCGGTCAAGGTTGTGGTACTTGCGTGCGCCGATGTTCTGGCTGGTAAAGGTGACAGCGGCCTGCGCAAAGGCGTTCATGGCGGTATACACAAAGCCCTCCAGATTAGAGGAGGCAGAGTTGCCCGCCACCACCATGGAGCCGAAGGAGTTGATGGAAGACTGGATGACCACATTGGAAAGGCTGAACACCGTGCTTTGCAGCCCGGCAGGCAGACCGATGAGCAAGATCTGCTTCAGCGTCCCGGCGTGGAAGGCCAGCCGCCGCAGGTCCAGCCGCAGCGCACCCTCCTCCCGGACGAGCATCCCGGTCACCAGCAGCGCGGACACGGTCTGGCTGATGATGGTGGCCAGTGCCACGCCTGCCACGCTCATGGAAAAGCCGATGACAAAGACCAGATTCAGCACCACGTTGATGACGCCGGCAGCGGCCAGACAGTACAGCGGGCGCTTGGTGTCGCCCACGGCCCGCAGCAGCGCACTGCTGAAGTTGTACAGCATGGTCATGGGCATTCCGATAAAATAGATCTTCAGGTACAGGGCGGAAAGACCGATCACATCCTCCGGGCAGCTCATCAGCTCCAGCAGGCCACGCGCGGTGCAAAAGCCCACCACCGCCAGCAGCACGCCGCTGACCAAGCCCAGCGCCACGGCGGTATGTACCGTATCCTGCACGCCTTTTTCGTCCCGGGCACCAAAGCACCGGGCTGCCACCACGTTGGCACCCAGCGAAAGCCCGACGAACAGGTTGACCAGCAGATTGATCAGCGCACCGTTGGAGCCAACAGCGGCCAGCGCCGTGCTGCCCGCAAAGCGCCCCACCACCACAACATCGGCGGCGTTGAACAGCAATTGCAGAATGCTGGATGCCGCCAGCGGCACGGAAAACAAGATGATCTTTTGCAGCATGGGCCCGCTGGTCAGGTCTGCGGAACGGCTGGTCGTAGCCATGAGTTATCTACCTCCTATAATAAACCTGAATTGACATAGCAATTGCCTATTATAGCGCGATATTAGGTAAAAAACAAGAGGTAAAGCGTCCACTTCCTCCAAAATCGCCAAATATCAGCCGCCGGGCACAGCCTGCAATTGAAAAATGCTGCCCATACTGCTATAATAAAGCGGTACACCCGTAGAAAACGGAGGAAGTTTTATTTATGTATCGAAATCGGATCAAACGGCTGCTGGATATTTTGCTGTCGGCCTGCGGCATCCTGTGCCTTTCGTGGCTGCTGCTGCTTTTGGCTGTTGCCATCAAGCTGGACTCGCCCGGGCCGGTGTTTTTCCGGCAGAAGCGGGTAGGCATCGGCAAGCGGCATTTCCAGATCCTCAAGTTCCGCACCATGCGCATCGACACCCCGCACGATATGCCTACCCATCTGCTGCACGACCCGGAGCAGTATATCACCCGCATGGGGCGCTTTC
>OHZR01000535.1_pt1 | contig 11228 bp, 19 predicted proteins | sample 1580491 | NCBI WGS metagenome assembly OHZR01 (sample SAMEA3882555, study PRJEB24775) | human gut metagenome | biome: human-associated habitat; feature: intestine environment; material: feces | place: Netherlands | collected 2009/2010 | reverse complement strand
CCGGCCGCTCTCAATCAGCTCACGGAAGAAGAACTTGCAGTAGTAGGAGTGCATATTCTTGAAGATGTTCTTGATTTTGTTGAACAGGGTGTCGGAGATCGTGAATGTCTTGCTCATGCGGTAGGTCAGGTTTCCGTCCTTGACGGTGAACAAGATGGATGCGCCCGGCGAGATGTAGTTGTCCTCGGTCGCTTCTTCCAGCATCGACATCTGCTCACCAACGCCGCCCAGCGGACGGATAACCAGCTTGATGGGATATGCGTTCTTGATGAACACATAGCTCAGGTTGTTGGCCTCGCAGATGCCCTTGAGTTTTTCACGGTAGACTGCGAAACGTGCGGATTCAGACAGAGAATTATCCATGACGAAGCTCCTTTCAAGTAGCTTTTAAGTAGTCGAAAATTTATAGTCGTTCTCCCGGTTCTCGATGGCGGTCAGACCCAGTGCGTAGGCTGCCCACACATCAGCCTTGAAGCCATAGAAGAAATCCGGGGCTTTCTTTGTGCCCTTGCCGTTTTTCAGGTCGTGGGCTGCAAATCGGTCAATCAATGCCCGCCGGATGGCGGTGTCGTTGGCTCGGCTGTCGTGGCAAATGTGCTTTTTCTCCTCGATGCGGCACATCATCCGCACCGAGCACCGTGACGAAAGCACCTGATAGAACCGGCCGATCCAGACCGTGGTGTCGAAAACGTCCCGACCAACGGACATCCCGTAGGAGGCCACCATTTCGATGACCGCCCACCGCCATCCCTGCTTGGCAGCCGATTCCAGCTTTTTCAGCAGTTCTTCGTTGTCGATTTTTCCGAACTCCAGCGGTCGGAGCGTTTTCTGGTCAATCACGCAGTAGCCAGACTGCACATTGCCGGGGTCAATAGCGATGATGGGCATCACAGGTACGACCTCCCAAACTCCTGAATAAACCGGGCTTCCGGCCAGCCGTAGTGTTCCATAGCCTTTTTCTGCGCCCAGCACTTCAGCCGGAGATCAGCATCACGGTTGTTGTGGATGGCGGTCGAGCCGTTCTGATGGCACCACGGGCAAAGCGTCACCCACAGGCCCAAACGCTTGCTCTTTGCCCGGTAGGCACTCCCGAAGTACACCTCATGCCGCGCAGTACCATACCGCCCACAGATCAGGCAGACCGGCTTATCATGCAGGATGCTAGGCGCATAACCGTTGGAATCCAGCTTTTCGCCGTACTCATTCAGCGGCATCCGTCTCACCTCCCGTCACAATCCAGACCTTGTGAGAACCCCAGCCAGACCACGAAATCGCTTCCGCATGGGTACCAACGGCCACATCTAAAGCATTTTCCTTGATGAGCGAGCCGGTATCCTGAACCACCCTCATCCCTACGCCCTCAATCAGAATGACCGTGCCATAGGGAAAGATGCTGGTGTCTGCGGCCACCGTCACGCCCGGCTGAACCTTGGCGCCGCTGGAAGTGATGCCCTGCCCCTCCCCGCAGATATGCGGGTATTCCTCGGAGCAGTAGGCTGTGCATTGAAACTCCCCTGCGTATGTAAGGGCAATGCTCTGATCTGCTGCAATGGTGTCCGTGAGCTGCTCAACCTCGGTCTGCAACTGCTCAATGGTTTCCTTGCGCTCCACGGCCTTGTTCATCCAGTTTTCTTCCCGGCTGGCGTAAATGTCCCTCTCCATGGTGAGTTCATCCACCCGGCGGGCATAGGCCGCGCTGGCAAGAGCGCTGCCGGTAAAAAGGCTGACTGCACAGGCCAGCGACACGATAGAACGAAACTGCATTTCAACCTCCAATCTGTGCTGCTGCGCCGCCGGGCAGTGCCGGGGGCATCCGATCCGCATCCTTGGCAGCATCCACTGCCTTGACAAAACCGGGCTTGACGTACTGCAAGAGATCCGCATTGGAGCGGTCAAGGGCATCCACCAGCCCCGCCGGGGAGCCAGCCCATTCCCGCACAGCGGCAGGCAAGGCACCGAAGATGCTCCTGTTCTCTGCCCGGAAGTCCTCTGCGGTCAGCTTCCCGGTGGCCGTCACCAGTCCGCCGTGGGTGGCATAGTACTGGTTCCGCTCAATCTTCCGGGCGGCAACGATGGCCTGCGTCCACAGGTCGTTTGCTGTAGGCTGACCGGCGCTCTGCAACTTGCGGATTTCTGCGCACCAGTCAACCAACAGCTGGTTCTGATACCGGCACACCGTCAGCGCTTTTGTCAAAGCCGCCGCGGCCACATCATCCGGGATGTCTTTGAGCGCGGCGGCGTAAATCTGCGACCGCGCCGTGCGCTCATCGGTAGAAAGCGGCCGGCCGAAGTAGTTTTCAATCAGTGCCAGCGCATTCTTCAAACATTCAACTGTCATCCTAAACCTCCGAAAATTGCATCATAATCATCCTTGGCGGAGGGCTTTTGCTGTTGACCCGCCGGGGGATTGCGCCGCTCATCACGGGACTGCACATCGCCAATGGTTTTCACGCCCTCATTTTTCCATGCTTTCAGGATGCCGTTGACGTAGTTCCACTTAAGAATCCCGGCCAGTGCAGCCTTTTTGATAGCCAGCAGGATGAGGTCATCCGTGAAGATTTCCCGCCAGCCCATCAGGGCATCACTCGCCGCCGGGGGGAAGCTGCCAATGTTGTCCTCGAAAGAGCGGATAATCTCAGACAGCCCAGCATCAACAGCCGTACTACCGTTATCTCTTACTCTTTCTCTGTTCTCTATCTCTTTATCTTTCTCTATCTCTTTCTCTGTAGGGACATTTTCCCCACCATCACTGGACACATTGTGTCCACTTGTGTGTCCAGTGTCGTGTCCCTCTTGTAGCTCCTTGTTCGCAGCATTACTACGAATTCTGCGATTTTTCGCCGCCCAGTCGGTTTCACTGCCAATCATGTTCTGATAATCAGAGATTGACAGTGTTCCGTCCGGGTTTTCAAAAATCAAGCCGATTTGTTTATAAACAGTCAGAGCCAAACGGACGGTTGACAGAGGGAACCATTTGCATTCCCTCTGAATCTTTTCGGCATCGTAGGGAATGAGCATTTCTCCGATTTTGGAAACCAAACAACCGTTTGTATTGATGGTCTTGAGACACAGCATTTGATAGAGAACAACATAGTTGGCACCGTCTGGCTGGCTCATAAGATAGTCAATTTCATCCGATGACATGAAACTATCTTTGAGCTTTATCCAGTAATACCGTTTACCAGTTGCCATCAATGAACCTCCTTAGAACGGCAGATCATCGGCATCGTCCAGAACCGAGAAATCATCGTCACTGCCCTGAGAAAAGCTCTGGCTGACCTGAACATTGCCGGGATGATCGGCCGCCCCCTGCCACTGCTGGCGCTGACTCTGGGTGGCGAAGCCCATCTGCTGGGGCTGCTGATTCTGATAGGGCGGCTGCTGGTAGCCCGGCGGCGGTGCCTCACCGCCATCATCCACTCGCTGCTCCGTTTTTGGGCCGCAAAAGTGAATCTTCTGGACCACAAACTCGGTGGCGGTGCGCTTCTGACCGTTCTTGTCTTCGTAGGAGCGGGTCTGGCACTGGCACTCCACAAGAGCCGTGCTGCCCTTTCGGAAATACTGGCAAACGAACTCTGCCGTTTTACGCCATGCCACGAAATTCAGCCAATCGGTAGCCCGCCGGCCATCCTGACCGACATTGTCCCGGTCAACGGCCATGCGAAAACTGGCAACTGTCAAGCCGCTCTGTGTGGTCCGCATTTCAGGATCAGCGGCGAAGCGGCCCTGAAATGTGCAATTATTCAGCATCGGTGTCCTCCTTATTGGTAATCAGCTCCGGATGAACTGCAAGCATCAAATCCAGCACAAAGTTACCAATGTCATAAACGCTGCCGCCTGCACCCTTGTGATAAATGAGGCTGAGTTCGGCCTGCTTCTGGATCAGTTCCTTGTACTCCTCAACCGGGATAGCGATGGTCTGGACGTTCAAATCTTCCATAACTGGTTCCTTTCTTCTCGCATGATACGGACCACCTTGCGGCACTGGTCCACATCGAACATTCCAATATGCGTAAATTCAATCGGAGTGCCCATCTTCTCGGACAGCCAGCGGTAGGCCTCATTCCGGCGGCCACGGTAGGGACCGTATTTCCAGAGCGGGTCAAATGCTGCATGAGCTGCCTTTTTCCAGTTGCGCAACTCCGAATTTGCCAAGCGGCCAAGGGGCTTGTCAGACCCCTTGTGTACGCCGACATAGGCGCCGCAGCGAGGGCAGAGGTAAATCATGCCGAAGCTGTGGCCGTGGTAAACCACCGAACTGTCTACGAAGTCTGCGGGCGTTCCGCAGTAGTCGCAGATGACGATTCGGCCTTTCATCGTGACCATTCCTCCTTGTACCGGGCCAACTGCTCCGGGGTATCCGTCTCGATACCCAGAGCCTTGGCTTCCTCAATCGCACCGTCAATCAGGTGTGAAAATTCTTTCGTGTCCATCTTGCTGGTGTCCTTGTAAACCAAGTAGCAGTTGAACCTTTTCCCGTCCTCTTCCCGCACATCAAAGCAGCGGGTGTATTTGTAGAGGTCGTGAACATCCACGCTGACCGGAAGTTTGAAGCCCACGGTGCAGCCATCCTTATCTCTCGCAACCGTGCCGTAGGCCACAACCAGCCGCTCTTTCACAAGGTCGTCCGATTCGCCAGTTTCGGCGGCGATTTTGTTGACCAGAACATGGAAGTAGGCGTTTGCACTGTGGCTGCGCTTGTTGCGGTGCTTCTTGATTTCAATGTCCAGCAGCGGCTCCTGATTCAGCTTGTCCCACAGACTTCGGAAATCAGAATCAACTTCCAGCGTGATACGCTGCTTGCGGTTCAGGCTGAAGCTCATATCCACCAGCCGCCCGGTCATAAGGCTTTCCAGTGTTCTTTGAACACATCCATCAGACCGAAAGCATCCAGCCAGTCGAAAAAGTCCGCAATGATGGGGCAAATGTCAGGCGTTTCATCCCGGCGATAGCACTCTGTCCAGACATCCATGCCGTTGCTGACAAGGTAGGAGAACGTCTGGGCCTCCGGGATCAGCAGCATATAGGTAGGATGCTGGGTGCTGGAATAGAACTTTCCGCGCTCGTAGCCCTTGCTGAACTTGATGTCGTAGATGGTGCCGGCTTTCAGGGCATCGAGGCGACCATACAGAACCACATCCATGCCGCGTACCTGAATCTTCCGGCGGGCTTTGAACTGCAGTTGCCCGCCATTGACGATGGCAGCAATCTGCCCGGCAGCCCAGCTCCACGGATTGTTGGGGTCATCGTGGCCGTTGACAATGGCAGTCACGAGGTTCTCAAAGTCGATGCCGTTCTGCATGGCCTCTGTGCGAGGTGTAGGTTCACGTTTCAGAACCAGCATGAATTCCGCCAGAGGGTCGCCCTCGGTGGTCAAATCCTCGTAGGGATTCTCCCGGATAAGGTGCAGCCACGAGGACAGCAGCGAGTGAGTAATGAGGTATGCAGCCATTTACTGCGCCTCCTCTGCGGATTTGGGAACGTACTTGACCGCGTTGGAATCGAATGCCAGACCGAGGGCAGCGATTTTGGCTTTCCACATAGCGTTCAGTTCCCGGCTGGAAGTCAGGTGATGCTGCAAGCCCTTGAACGGCTGCATAGCGGCATTGGCGGTGTCTGCATCCTTGATGCCAGCAATGATTTTGCTGCCCTCCTGCATAACCTGTTCGTACGCCTCGTTTTCCTTGGCGTTTGCAGCCACTTCCTCGGCGGCCTTGCTGTTGTACTCCTCGAACAGCTTGGTCAGGAAGTCGTTCTGGCTGCCGGGAGTGAGGGCCGGAATCTTGTAGATGCCGTGGATGCCACGGGTGCCTTTGGCGAAATACTTCTCGCAGTTGGAGAAGCCAATGGTGCGGTCGTTGCCGTACATCTCCACGAAGCCGCCCAGATCCATAGGCTCCCAGACGTTGTTCTTGGTCTGACCCTCGACCTTGATGCGGAGGCGGGTGTTGTCGCCGTCCTTTTCCTCGGTGGCGTGGAAAACGACCACGATGTTCTTCTTCAACTCATAGAAGCAGTAGTCCATCAGCCGAACGAACTCACGACCTACGAAGCCGTAACCTTTGAGGGACAGGCTGCCATCACGCTGGCCGTACTTGGGGTTCTGCTTGATAGCCCACAGGCCCATCAGGGAAATCAGCTTACCGGCGGTATCAAACACCAGCGTCTCAAAGTCGTTGAGGTTCTCCGGTTTCAGGTCGTTCAGGATCTCGTCATAGCTGCGGGGCTGGATGTACGGCATACGATACCGGGGCTCGATGCGGTCAATGCCGAAATCACAGTCGATGTGCAGCGGACGGGGTGCGGACAGGGCCAGAGTGGACTTGCCGATGCCGGGGTAGCCAGCAATCAGCATACGGATTTTCTTTGCGCCATCCTGAATGTCGTTGGGATTGCGAATCATAATGTTTACTCCTTTTCTCTTGGTGGGTTTACTTGTGGAACATAACGGTCTTGCCAGTGGTACGGTTCAGAAGAACCATGTGATCCGGGGCATCCCGGACGCAGAGGTACAGGCGGGAATCCCATCCCTGTGCAGAAAGGGCTTCTTTCTGCTTGCGGGTCAGCCTTTTGGGCCTGGCATTCATGTGTCTGTCGCTCATACGGTACTCACCTCCTCATTCCAGCGCTTCAACAGCGAGGGCTGCATGGTGATGATCTTGTAGCCGGTGGCTTCCAGTTCAGTGCTGCGGTCGTAGCTCTGCACGTCCTGCGCGTGCTGTGTGACAGCGTTTGCCAGACCATAGAGGGAAAGGTAACCACCCGCGATAAGATGCCCCAGAATGCCCTCGCTCTCGTTCTGGCGGATGTTGAACTCCTTGGCCGCAAGCTCAACCACCTTGGGAGCCGCCGCCGGGAGAATGGGCGCTTCCTTGGCATCCCGGAGTTTCTGCACCAGTGCATTGAACCGGGCTTCATCGACCGCCGCCCGAACGGTGTCCTCAATCTTCATCAGGAACGCCCGGTCATCGGCTTCGATGGTCTCATCCCGGAAAATCCCGAAATCGCCATCCACGCTTTCGTTGATGCGGCCAACGTGGCGCTTGCCAACACCCACGTCCGCCACCATGCCATTGGTACAGACAAGACGGTAAATCAGCGGCTTCACGGAAACGCTGCCCATGCCGACCTCAGAATTGGAAATCAGGATGCCGGCCTGAACAATGTCACCCGGCACAACCTCGGTCTGGATTCGCTCATTGACAACCTTGATGTACATGCGGGTATCGGTCAGCTCACAGCTTTCAATGCGGGCACCCTGCATTTCAGAAATAATCGGCAGGACCGTCTGGGCAACCTCGTAGTTGTCGATGCGGCGGTAGCGGTCGGAGAGAATGGCGCGGGCGGTGCCGTCAAGGGTACGAACCATGCGGCGGGTGTCCGGGGACTGCTGGAACCAGCCATTGACGTTTGCCATCAGCAAGCCGGGGTTCTCTGCCCGCATCCGCTCGTAGTAGGGAGCCGGGATCTTCAGCTGCAATCCCAGCTGGCGGTGGGCATTTTCGTTCAGCTGGAACGGGGTGTTGCCGATCACGAGGTCAAAGTTCTCGTTGACGGCGGTCATCTGCATAGCGCCCGCCGTGGCAACGTAGTCCTTTTTGACCTTGGCCTGCCGGTCAAGTTCAATCGCCAGCTCCTGCAAACTTCTTCCGTATTTCATTGAAATCTCCTTTTCTTTCAGAAAAACAACCGGGACAAGCCCGAAATCACATAAACTTGCGGATCAGGTCACCTACCGCGGTATCACGGAGAACACGGCCGAACCATGCTCCCAAACCATCGAACACGCCCTTGCTGTCCAGCCAGATCAGCAGTGCCGCTCCAAAAGCGGTCAGCCAGAACTGGAATACCGGGACACGAGCCGCCGCCTGTTCGGGGGTGAGGTGGTACATGAACATCAGCAATTCCTGCATCTTTACTCCTCCCCGCCGCAATAGATCTTCTCGGCCTGTTCAACGCTGGTGTCATCGAATGCCCAGTGCAGTTCATGCAGCACCTTTTCGATGGTCTTTTCGTCAAGCCCGGCTCTCTGCATAGCCAGCAGGCAGTATCCGGTACAGGCCGCGTTGCTCCATGCGCCATTCAGCGCAAGTGCTTCAAACAAAGAAATCTGTTCCTCGTGGGTCATAGCTACAAACTTTCTCTTGTACTTGATTTCCAGCCGGAAATAAGTTACACTAAAAAACGATGATGCAGCCTTTCCTTGAAGCGGTTCGGCGCATCGCACCTTTCGGCATCGTCCTGCTGCAACGGGACGGTGCCTTTTTATTTGTCAAATCGGACCCGGATTGCCATGCGAAACGGCCTTATGCTTTTCCGAAGTCCTTTTTGTGCTCATTCCTGTGTGTGTAGATTCGTAAGCCTGCACTCCTGCCCACGGCACAAGCCGCGTTCTCCAAACTCTCCGGCAGCCATCTTGCTGCGAATCGTGGCGCATGATACCCCGTACCGCTCTGCAAGCTCTTTTGCAGTGTACAGTTCTTTGTGTCCTGCGCTCAGGCGCTCAGTTAATTTATCAGCCAGAATGTCAAGCAGTCTATCAACCATTTCGTCCACCAAATTCACCTCCCTCACTTGTTGATGTGGCATCTTCAAAATCAAATCGTCCGCCGGGAGCGCTCAAACGCTTTGATGTCTTCAGCGCTGACCCTGTACTCCTTTCCGATTTTGATTGCACCGAGCTTCTTCTTACGAATCCACTCCCATACGGTAATGATCTGAACACCGTACCGTTCTGCTACATCCTTGCAGGTATACAGTTCCCCCATGAACGTCCTCCTTTCTTTGTATAGATTTATAGTTGTGTTTTGTTTGGTTTTGTGATATGATAATAGTGCAAATCAAACAAATCACAAAACCACCTGTCCATATCACACAAAGCAGTTTTGTTTGTTGTGTGTTTTGTGTGGTATGGCTATACTATACCACGCATTTTGTTTGGTGTCAACGGCACTTTGCGTGTTTTGTGTGGTTTTGTCTTTTATGCACAAAATCAGGCGGTGTAGTATGGATATATTGTTAGAAAGAATCATTGAGTGCATCGGGCCGCGGCACGGTGCTAAGAAAGAACTTGCGGAGCATCTTGGGATTCACCCCAACGTCATCACAAACTGGCTGAATGGGCGTAACAAATCCTATCGGCGCTATGTGAATGAAATTGCTGCTTTTTACGGTGTTTCCGTTGATTACCTCTTAGGGAATGCCGATTCAAAAGAAAAACAGCCTGACTCTCAAAATGAGAATCAGGCTGTCAAGGATGAACTGATTGCCTTTTATGGGGATGTAAAGGATGATCTTACCCCCGATGATATTGACGATCTTATGGTCGCTATGCGCGCAAAGGCCGAGCGGAACAAGAAAAAGAAATCAGGTGTGTAATGCATGAACACAGCCGTTTGCTGTATGTATGATGATCTGGAAGCTTTGAACGTAGACGTTGTGGATGTTAAACTCAAAAACAATTTCGCAATCGCGTTCTTTGACAATTTCCTTGTCATTGATCGCAGCAAATGCAAGACCGCCGCACAGGAACGCACTGTGCTGGCGCATGAAGCAGGGCATTACATGAGCGGTGCTTTTTACCGCGCTTATAGTCCATTTGAAGTCAAAGAACAGGCAGAGCATCGGGCATTTGCCGCATCTGTCGAAAAGTATCTCCCTGTCAACGAAATCCTGAATTGCTACAAGATGGGCATGACAGAAAATTGGGAGATTGCCGAATATTTCAACCTTGAAGAAGAATTTGTTGAAAAAGCAGTACATTATTGGACTGATTGCAAAGGCATAGATTTTAATTGTTTATAAAACGAAAAAACGCCCCCAGTGCTACCAACACCGAGAGCGTTCAAATAGATTGGCTTACTCAAAAAGAGCAGTCACAACCGACACTGTGATTATACCTCTTTTGGGTAGGCTTGTCAAAGTGTACCCAAAGGAGGTTATTTTATTATGGCAAGACTCAAAAAAAGAAAAGATGGCCGCTATCAACGCAAGGTGACATTGTCCAACGGAAAACAGAAATTTGTATACGGCAAAACGATTGCTGAAGTCAATGCCGCTGCAAATGCACTGATGAACCAAGATACCGCCGGGCTTGAAGTCGGAGATCACACTTTGGTGGGTGAGTGGGCAAAAATATGGTTGAAAAACTATAAATCCGATTTACGAGCCTCTACCATCAAAATGTACCGGGATAGCTATAATCTTCATATCATGGAACAGATCGGATACATGGAACTCCGAAACGTAAAAGCTGTTCACATCCGACAGGTTATGACCAGCGTTGCATCCAGATCGGAAAGCCTGCAGCGTAAGGTTCTTTTGACTATGCGGCAGCTTTTTGAGGAAGCACGTTTGAATCACCTGATTATTGATAATCCCACTGAGGGGATCAAGATCACCCCTCACGCTAAAGCGGAAAAGAAAAAGGCTTTGCTTCCCAATGAGGTCGATATTCTGATGAATGTAGTCGTAGAACCACGCGCCCGCGTATTCTGCGCCCTCTGTCTGTACTGCGGGCTTCGTAAGGAAGAAGCGCTTGGATTGCAATGGTCGGACATTCAAAGCAGCTCTCTGACCATCCGGCGCGCTATGACCTTTCTGAACAATCAGCAAGACCCTGTAGATGATCTCAAAACAAAGGCCGCACACAGAGTCGTTCCTATCCCGGACAAGCTCAGATCCGTCTTGCTTGATACACCACACTTGAGCCGGTATATCGTCCCAGCCGCCGATGGCGGAGATATGACCCGCTCCGCATTCACCCGGTTGTGGAACTCTCACGTTGCGGCCCTTGTGCCGTTCTCCCTGCATCCCCACATGCTGCGGCACACCTACGCAACGACACTTTATCGTGCAGGGGTAGACTTACGAACGGCACAAAAACTAATGGGACACAGCAGCATTCAGGTCACCGCCGATATTTATACTCATCTGGAACAAGAAGATTCGCTCCATGTCGCCGATAAATTGAACGAGTATCTTTCCGGCAAATCGGAAAACTCCGCAAAAAGTAGTCAAAAGGTAGTCAAGCTCGCCATCTGACACAAAAAAGAAGCCACACAGCACGTTTTTCAACGCTACTGTGTGGCTTTTCTGGTGCACCTCCAGGGACTCGAACCCTGGGCCCACTGATTAAGAGTCAGTTGCTCTACCAACTGAGCTAGAGGTGCATATGGTGACCCGTACCGGAATCGAACCGATGTTAAAGGCGTGAGAGGCCTCTGTCT
>OHZR01000523.1_pt1 | contig 11423 bp, 9 predicted proteins | sample 1580491 | NCBI WGS metagenome assembly OHZR01 (sample SAMEA3882555, study PRJEB24775) | human gut metagenome | biome: human-associated habitat; feature: intestine environment; material: feces | place: Netherlands | collected 2009/2010 | reverse complement strand
CTTTCGCTCTCGCTTTCCACATTCAGGTTGGCGCTTGCGCCTAACATCCATTTGTCTTCGTGCAGGCGGTCGGGGTTACCCTGCGTGGCGGGCATGATACCCTTCGGCATGAAGGTGAAACGTCCGGCGTAGAGCAGGGACGGGATGTGCCAGTCGTCGCTGATGGTTTTCGTAGCCGTGTTGACCGATGCGCCGGTACCATTGAAGATTCCTATTTCATATCCGAACTTATTGGCTGCGAAACCGTGGATTTCCACACCGAGATCGAATCCCGTCCCGATGTTCGGTGTGACGGCGTTCAACGAATAAGGCATGATGACCGCTGCGGTCAGCGAAGTCGGGAGTGTAGGCATCATGGTTTCGCCCAGCGTCGTCAGGTAACCGTGAGAGAAGGGAGTCTTGAATTTACCGATACGTACGGCAAAAGCTTCTTTCATGGCCACATCGATCCATGCCTGCTGAAGGATGGCTCCGCCACTGGCTGCTGCATTGATAGAGAGGTTAAACGATACCTTGCCCCACGCTTTTCCTGTAAATCCGAGTACGGCATACGGTACGGCAAATCCCGAATTGGCCAAGTTGTCTTGGTTGTAAGCCTTGTCCAGGCCTTCGTCGTCGTACCAATTGATGTTGGCCGCAGTCTGCACCAACAGGTAAGGTTTGAACACAAAGTCGGCTTTCTTCGTTTGGATGGAGAACCCTTCGCGTCCGGCCAGGGACACCACGCCGGAGAGCCGCCAATAGGGTCATCGCAAATATTTTTTTCATTGTTTTCTGTTTTTTTCTTTGTTTGATGCTTGTTCTGTCAAGAGGCTTTCGTCGTCTTGTTATAAGGATTGCAGGAATCGGATGAGTGCCGCACGGTCTTCTTTCTTCATCTGTTTGAACAGGTTCTTCGAAGCTTCCCCTTCTCCGCCGTGCCACAAAATGGCTTCGGTAAAGTTACGGGCGCGTCCGTCGTGCAAGAAGTAAGTGTGACCGTTGACTTTTTCCTGTAGCCCGATACCCCAAAGTGGAGTGGTGCGCCACTCATTGCCGCGGGCCAGTCCGCTTACGTAATTGTCGTTCAATCCTACACCCATGATTTCGCTTCCCATGTCGTGAAGCAGGAAATCGGAGTAGGGGTGGATGGTCTGGCTGCCCAACCACGTCAGTTGCGTACCTAACAGCAAAGTGGAACCACGGGGTTGGGTATGCAGCGTGACGGTATGGCACAAGTGGCATTTGGCTTGGTAGAACATCTCCTCCCCGCGTTTCACCGTAGGATCGTTCACGTCGCGGCGGGCCGGTACACCAAGGCCCTGCATGTACAAGTCCACATCCTCCATTTCTTCCGAGCTGATGTCCAACTGGTCGTATGTCAGTCCCATCATGCTTCCGTCCTGCATCTGGAGCTGTCCTTCGCAGATCTCTTCCGGATAGCGGCTGTTCGTGACGCCCAAGTCACTGCTGAAGCCAAGCTCCACGGTCAGGTCGGCATGCTGTGCTTTGTTGCCGCTCAGCCCTAATTGCAGTTTCCCTTTTTCCGTGATATAGTTGGCGCGTCCGCTGATACCGTATTCCGGGTAGTTGCTCTTCGCGGCCAGTTGCTCTATTTCGTGGCGGTCGATGGCCATCATCGGCCCCATGCCGACATGGCGCAACGGGATTCTGACGGTGCAGAACAAGTCTTCGGGCGCGATGCTGTCGGCATACCATTCGCTGATGCTGTATTCGGGATAGCACAGTTCGTAGGGCTCTCCGTCGGGGAATGCCCCTTTTTCGTAATGCCATTTGACGCTCAACTTGCCTTCCGGTTTAACGCCGTAGATGGCTTGGTCATGAAGTACACGTCCGTAATTCTGGAAAAATGCGCCGTTCTTGCGGCTGATGTACACCAACATGGAAGAGAAGCCGTAAGAGCCACTTCCCCCTTCGCCGAAGCTGCCTCCGCCGTTCCATAACTCCGGTTTCGTACGTCCGGCATTGCGATGGCAGCTTCCGCAGGAATATCCTGCATAGACCGGGCCGAGGCCTCCCGAGATGGTACGCGTGTCGTCGTACAATCCGTCGCCGTCGCGGAAGCGCATGGCATAGTCGGGGTCGGCATCGATCCAGTCGGCCTGCGTGTCGTAGGCCACGGAACTGTTGAGGAAAATGGTGGAGATTCCGGCCGAAAGGGCGTAACCTTGCGGGATTTCCACGTCCCTCACGTCCAATCCGTCGTCGTCGCAGGCGGCGAGGCTGAAGGCTAAAGAGAACAGGGCTAAATATTTTACAGTATGGTTCATTGTGATATGTCTGTTTTTATAGTTCCTTTTTTATACCACATAAGTGAAGACAGCCTTTGTGAGGACTGTCTTCACTTTTAATTGATACAGTGAACTTATGAGTCGGATTTATTGTGCAGAAACGGTACGCGGGTTACCATCCTTGAACAACAGGAACTCCAACGTGTGGAAGCCTCTTACCTCTTGTGAAGAAGAGATTTCGTCTTCCGTGTCACCGTCTTCCCAATTCAGGTCATCGAAGTTGCCGGAGTTCAAGATGTTGACGATGGCTACCTGGTCCAAAGGCCAACTATCCATGTTCGGGTCAAGACCGAGGATGTCGACCGGACCGAACAAGAAGGCTTCGCTCTGTTCCCACGGCATACGGGCTACCAACCATGCGTCGCAAGCTGCTTCGAAAGTAGCGTCGCTCGGAGTGTTGTAGAAGTTCTGAACGGCTGCACAGAGGGCTGTGTTCTTTTCTTTCAAATCCTTATAAGTCGGCAATACCACCTTGTACACAAAGCCGCTTACTACGCTGTCCATTTCTGCATCGGTGATGGTTCCGTTGTTATATGCGTTCTGGATGGCAGCCTTCAATTCTTTGTCAAGGGTTTCTCCTAAGGCTATACAAGCCGATTGTGCCACAGGAACCTTTACGTCGCCGATGTTGTTACGGAACGGTTGCGGGATGGCAAGGATAGCGTTCTTCGTACTTTCGATTTCGTTGGCAACCTTTGTGTTCAATGCAGGATCGATTTTTTGTACCAGATTATACAATGAGTAATGGCTAATAGTACTGTCCATGCTGTTGAAGTAAGAGTTGCGGATGGAGCGGATGTTGTTGGAATAGTCGTCGCGTGAGTGGAAACTGTACCAAGACTCTACGGCGTAGAGGGCTTCGGTATGCTGTCCGGCCGTCCATTTGTTGTAGGGGTCGCCGATTTTGGAGTTACCCACTTCATCCGTGATTTCCACGCACTTGTCGATGATTTGTTCGATACAGCTCAATGCCGAGGTGTAATCGCCGCCGTTGTGTTCCGTGAAAGTCTTTTTGAAAGCATCCCCGCCTTGGAAGGAAGTCTCCCAACTGTCATAGAGGGTCGTGGCATCCTTTTGCAACAACTTGGCTACTTGGAGCGAATAGTTGCGCCAACTGGCTGCGTTTTCCGGAGTATAGTTCAAATTCGCAGCTTCATCGAATTCGTTGCCTCCATTGCCTCCGTCTTCATCATCGTTACAAGAAGTGGCTGTGAAACCTGTAAAGGCCATTCCCATCAGGAATAAGGCTGAATAAAGAAATTTCTTTTTCATTGCTTTTGTTTTTGTTATGTTTTTATGAATGATTTGAAATGATATATTCTCCTGTTATTTGCTCCAGAACCAACCTACGTAGGCTACACCGATGGCAAACTCATTTTCGCTGTTGTATTTGCCGCCGCCGATTTTACGGGTCGTGTAGTCGGCCTTGAATACCAAGTTCGGCAGGGCCTTCCAGTTCAGGCCGGCCGTCCACATGCCTACCTTCTCGCGGTCATCGGGTCCCTGACGGGCAATCACCTCCTCCTGCGGGTTGTAGTATTCGTAACGGGCAAACGGGTAGAGGGCGGGGCATTTGGGGGTGCCTGCGATACCTTGCAGGTTCAAGCCTAATTCCGCTCCGTAGCTCACAGCCCTCTTGGCAATGGGGACGGCACGGGTGTAAGGACTCTTGTTTCCTAAGTTCAAGTTTTCTTGGCTCAGTTTGTCGCTTTTGCCGAGGTTGCCGAAGATGCAGTTTCCACGAAAGGTCAGGAAACGGTTGATGTATTGTGCGTCCACCGTGTATATCCTTACCGGGATGTCACCGTAACTCGTGTAAGTTGTGGGTTTGTCAGAATTGGCTCCTATATTGTTGCAGAAATACCATGAACCTCCCACGCGCAGACCCGGCACTCCACGGTAGTCCACGCGAGCCACGTAGGCCGGTGAGGTGAAGTTGTCATACTCGAAGATGCTGGTCTTACCGCTTCCGGCCCAAGTCTTACGGTCGAAACCATTGGCGTTGAGGCCGGTCACTACCATAGCCTGGTAGTCGAACGTAGCCCATCCCTTACCCAGCGTACCGAACAATTCGAGACCCGTTTCATGCCAAGTACAGGGGATGATTTTCGTTTCCCCCTCCGGACGGCTCGTACCGAAGAAATTGACGGGTTCGTGATGGGAGTTCGTCAAACCTACCGGTACGATGACATGTCCTACGCGTACGTTGATCTCCGGGAGGATGAGGCGCGTGATGTGGAACTGTTCCAAGGCTACTTCACCGCCTTTTTCTATTTCCGTTTCATATTCACCGTTTTCGCTGTTCTCCAGTTCGTAAGCAGCTCCCGTTCCTCCGCTTTCAAATTCGATTTCGGCTCCCAATATCCATTTGGGTGTGAATTTATAGTCGAAAGCGATCACGAAGCGGGGAATGGAGATGGTATTGCGATCCGTCTTGGGATTCCCTACTTTGCTGCCCCAATACCGGTTGATGCCGTAATCTTTGAAATTAGCCACCATTTCACCATATCCACCCACGCGGAATTTCTCGTAAGTGCTGCCGCCGTCTTCGCCTCCTTGGGCCGAAACACTACTAAAGGCTGTCAGGACGGCCAATGCGGCGGTCAGCAGATTTTTCTTCTGGTTCATCTTATTATTGTTTTTTCTATCTTTTTACCCTTTTCTTTGTTTTGACGCTGCAAAGTTACCGGGTTTGTTAAAAAATACCAATACACAAAAATGGGCAATTTCATTTGAGGGGTGATTAGGGCGGTATACCTACATGAGGTGGTATTTACCTAATATTTTTTTGATAATACTCAATTATAGCGATTGTCAGGGTCGTTTTTTTTTCCGTTCTTTGCAAGAAGTTTAACGATTTAAGGTATCATGTCTGAAAAATATAAAGAGACCGACCGGATGGGGGATATCATTTGCGATGATTACCGCATCTTGCAGGTGATTAGTCGGTTCGGGCTTACGTTAGGGTTTGGCGACCATACGGTGAGTGAAACCTGCTTGGCAGCGGGAGTAGATGCCCCCACTTTTTTGGCAGTGGTGAATTTCATACGTTCCAACGGGCGGGTGTCGAATCTGTCCGATATTGTGGAGTCTTTGTCGCTCACGGCATTAATGAATTACCTTCGCCGCTCTCATGATTACTTTGTGAAGTTCCGTTTGCCGGCCATCCGGCGCAAACTGATAGAAGCGATAGACTGTTCGGCACGCAATCAGATTGCATTTCTCATCCTGAAGTTTTACGACGAGTTCGCTTCGGAAGTCGGACGTCACATGGATTACGAGGACAAGCATATCCATACGTATGTGACCGATTTGATGAAGGGTGTGAAAACCAGTCAGGACGTGAACATCCACAAACTGTCCCATCAGCATCACGACAACCACGCACAGCTTGAAAAAAGCCTCTCCGAACTGAAAAGCATCATCATCAAGTATTATCCCACAGGCAGCAACGCGCAGTTGCTCAACGACGTGTTGATAGACCTTTTCATGACGGAAGAAGACCTGTTCAGCCATTGCCATTTGGAGGACACCTTGTTTCTGGAAGCCGTGGTGCGGTTGGAAGACGAACGTCAGGAACAGGCTCGCGAGGAAAATCCCCAAACAGAGGAACAAGACGGGGAGGATAGCGCGAATGATGCATTGAGCGACCGGGAGAAAGAAGTTATCGTTTGCGTAGTGAAGGGTATGTCGAACAAGGAAATCGCCGAACAGTTGTATATCTCGGTCAATACCGTGATGACGCATCGCCGCAACATCAGCCGTAAACTCCAGATTCATTCTCCCGCAGGGCTGACCATTTATGCGATTGTAAACGGGCTGATTAACCTGGAAGATGTGAAACTGTAAAGGCGGATGCCTTTTCCTTTAAATTAGACAGACATGGAATCTATCGGTCTTTTTTGTGCCGCTTCGGACCGGCTTGAGTCAAGCTATTATGACTTGGCCGGGGCTTTTGGCCGCCTCGTGGGGGAGCGCGGCCTGACGTTGGTGTATGGCGGAGCCGATTCCGGTCTGATGGAGAGCGCCGCACGCGGAGTGAAAGATGCCGGTGGGCATGTGGTGGGCATTGTACCGTCTGTCTTGGAGGCGCGCCGGCGCGTGAGCCGTTATGTGGACGAGGTGGTACCGTGTCACGATTTGAGTGACCGTAAAGCCATTATGGTGGAGCGTAGCGACGTGCTGGTAGCTTTGCCGGGCGGTGTCGGGACGCTGGACGAGGTGTTCACCGTGATGGCTGCAAATAGTATCGGCTATCACCGGAAGAAAGTGGTTTTGTTTGCTTTAGACGGATTTTGGGACGGGTTGGTTGCGGTGTTGCAGGAGATGGACCGGCGAGGTTTCGTCAATGTTCCCTTGGAGCAATACCTTGTCGTGGCACGTTCGTGGGATGAGCTTCAGGCTGTCTTGGCGTAATTTTCCCGAAGCTCACGGCACGGAGGGAAAAGACCGGATTGGCTTTCTGTCAAAGTGTCAGATTCAACTCTCTGAGAATGGCTCATATCATTCCGGATAGGGCTTCGCCTGCGAATACGCCAGCCATGGCGGTTTCCCTTTTGACGTAATGTCGTTCGTTTTCTTTTTTTGCTTTCTTTCCATCTGCTGACTTCTGTATTTTTGAAACGATTGCTCCATAAATCATAATTTTATCCTTTCTAATCCCCACTGATCATTTCTTCGTATTCTGCCGAAACCGTATCAATATCTCCAATACTTCGAATCGAACCATTTTCCAGAATCATTGCTTTCGTGCAGATTCTCTTTACCTGCTCAAGACTGTGCGATACAAAAAGTACCGTCACACCTTTGTCCATCATGGAAAGAATCTTCTTCTCACTCTTTTTCCGGAATTTGGCATCTCCTACAGACAAAACCTCATCCAGAATCAGAATTTCCGGCTCCACAATGGTCGCAATGGAAAATCCCAGCCGGCTTTTCATTCCCGAGGAATAATTTTTCAGGGGAACATCCAGGAATTTCTTCAAGCCTGAAAATTTTACAATCTCGTCAAATTTACTGTCTATAAATTCTTTGGAATATCCAAGAACAGCTCCATAAAGATAAATATTTTCACGGCCGGTATATTCTTTGTCAAATCCGGCTCCCAGTTCCAAAAGTGGAACAATCTTTCCTTTGTGGACTACGCTTCCCTCCGTTGGCTTAAATACCCCGGCAATTACCTTCAAAAGAGTACTCTTTCCTGCTCCGTTTGTTCCAAGAATACCAATACGTTCTCCTTTTTCCAACGTAAAATTAATATCTTTTAATGCCCAGAATTCATTATATGAAATCTGATGTTTCAATAACTTGATCACATAATCTTTCAGATCATCAACCTTTTCCTGACTTAAGTTAAACTTCATTCCAACATGTTCAACTTTCAATACTTCTTTCTTTGCCATGATACCCTCCTAAATATGCAGAATGAATTCATCTTGCTTCTTATAGAAGAAAATCAATCCTACAATAACACTTACGATTGCAAACACGATGGATGCAGCTAAAAACTTCATATTCATCGGCATACCAAAAACAGCCTGTCTAAAATTATGGATCAAAAGATATAATGGATTACACTTTAAGATCCATCCAAAACCTGATTTTAATAACTTCCCTGGTTTGTAGAAAATTGCTGATGCATACATAATGATCATTAATCCTACAGACCATAAATATTCTAAGTCTCTAAAGAATACTGCCATCGTAGATAGGATCATTCCAACTCCAAAAGCTGTGATCAATAATAAGATCAATGGAATGATCGCCTGTGCCAGATAAATGGTTGGATATACCTTCAAAACAATAGATACTACTACCAACACGATCAAAGAGATAGCAAAAATAATATAATTAAACAATACACTGGATAATGGATAAATATATTTTGGCACATATACTTTCTTGATCATTCCTGCATTCGTCCTGATCGCTTTCATCGCACCATTTGTCGCAGATGAAAAGAAACTATACATCAAACGTCCACATAAGATATATACTGGGAAATGTGGATCCTTGTTTCCAAACAATGTACCAAATACTACACTTAGTACGATCATTGTCATTAACGGTTCTAACAGTGTCCATAAAATACCTAAATATGATCTTCTGTATTTTAACTTAACACCTTTCTTTACAAGTTCCCATAAAAGGAATCTGTACTTTTTAAAATTTTCAATATAAGATTTCACTGTACTTCTCCATTTTGATATTTTTAATTTACACCTTGCTATTATACTATTCCTTAACAGATTATTCAACTATCTAAAATCTTCCGATCAAAAATTTAGCTTTTGTATTAACAAATGTTATTATTGAATGATCATCACAAGGATCATTGCCCCAAGGCAGTCAATATAATATCTCCATGCCATGATCCCTGGCATTCCTGATATGATCTTCCATCCTGCAGTTGCAGTAGAAATAATATAAAACGGTCTTTGTGTACACATTAATATCAAAGAATTCTTTCCAAAATAATTCAGTATCGTAAATGTAACATAATCTTCAAGAAATTCAAAGACAAATAGTGCTCCAAAAGATCCAATGATTCCTGTAACAAAAAATAGTGGTGGTTGAATACCTAAAGACATATTATTTAAATCTATACCATTATTTTGCTGTGATAAAAAGATATTTCCAATTGTAAATACCAGTCCAATCATAAATCGGATTTCTCTGGATGTTACTTTACTGAATAACATACATCCAATATGTCCTATCTCCAAAAACCATAATGCGATCAATGCTTTACTGATCGGTAAAATCAAAAATGATATTCTTTCAAATGTTAATGGATCCACTGAAATGATCAAGTGTCTGATAAAATAAGACTCCCAAATTCCAAAAACAGGTATCACGATCAATATCACGATCCTCATCCATTTCGGAAGATATTTGATAAGACAGAAAAACAGGATCTCCGCAATAAATAACACCGGCAAAAACCATAGTGCAAATGTTCCTCTTAATGTGATCGTTGCCAAAATATAAGATTTGATCGCCGGAATATCAATTCTGTGTTTCATGATCATCGTTGCAAATCGAAAGCCAATCGACAAAATACTAAACAATACATATGGCAGCATCAATGATTTCAATAACTTTACTGAATATCCCTTTAATGTCTGTGTCCGATAAGAATCTGCATACCGGATCAGATATCCGGCGGCAACAAAGAAAATTGCCATCTTGAATGATGCCGCCCACGTATCGACTGGATTATCAAGCTTGGTAATATGTCCCCATGTTACCATCAAGATTCCTAAGCCTTTGCACAAATCTATATATTTTATTCTCCTCTTTTTGTCCATTTTAATATCCTTTGCTTATGATATATTCATACGTACGTTTACTGTTATCATTATCACGATATTCAAAATAATAATCTTTTAATTTTGTATATTCTTCTTTTTCTTTAAATCCATTGTGAATATACTCTTCAATTCCATCGATCAATTTCTCATATTCTGTATAACGTTCTCCAAATAGTTCATGCTCCATATCCAGATAACTTCCATGTGCCTGCATATACATATCATAATCAAACTGGTAGAATAATACTGGTTTATCAAGATAACATACATCCCAACATACACTAGAATAATCTGTGATCAGCATAGAACATTTCTTCATGATCTCATTTAATGGCTCTGTTCCAAATGGGATCAACTCAATGTTATCTCCACTGACATTAAACTCACTTAAATAATCTTTAAACTTTGGATGAATGTAAAAGATCAGCTTTACATCATTTTCTTTTAAGATTCTTGCAAGTTTCTGACTCTGTAACAGTTTCATGTAGTTTTTATAATAATCACTTGCCTTAAACTCTTCTGCACTCTTTTCTTCCAGCCATGATCTCCATGTCGGCATTGCAAGAATGATCTTTTCCTCTGGTTTTGAAGTATCTTCCAGAACATCCCATCTCGTAAATCCAAGAATCGGTGCATCTCCATCTTCATATCCAAAATTCTCTACAATGATCTTATGCTCAAATCTTGATGTCGTTGTAAAATGAGTCATAGGACTTGAACCTTTCATTCCAAAAATCGGATGTACACGTTTTAATGCTGTCACCCCATGCTGTAAAAACAAGATATTATGTTTTGAAATACGATTTGAGATCACATTTGGTTTTGCTCTCCATGTATATAAATGTTTCTTTGAATCAGAAGCTATATATAAATTAGCAACAAGTGAATATAAAATATGTCGAAAACTCATAAATGGAATCACATGCTTTCCATATTGCTTCATCTTATCATAATCAGCAGAATCTGTATCGAGAATATAATAAATATGCTGCTTCTTTTCTTTTGGAAGCTGCTCCATACAATATTTGAAGAAATAATATCCATTATCCTGCGCCATAGAGCAGAATTTTTCAAATACTAACCATACTCGTTTCTTTTTCCAATATGGTAATAACAACGTATAAACACCAAAAGCTGCTAATTCCTTGATCTTTACATCAAATCCATCATATTTTGATCTTGTACGATAAGTAAATGCCATTTTGCATGTGATCGTCGAATAAGGGAAAATAATATGCTCTTTATCAACATCACATTGATAATTCATCAGTAATAATTTTAATCTCTGCCATCTGCTCCAATATGCACTTACTCTTACTTCTTCTCCATTCTTCTCTGTTACAGCAAATACATCCCAAAACAGTTCTTCCAGTGATAATACCGACATATCAATCTGAGCATCAATAATATAATGATCACCCGACCTCGTTACTTTATATTCAAATGGATAATCGATCGTCTCCACTTTACTTCGATATGATAATATGACATTTTTAATTCCAGCTTCTTTGTTTTTATATTTCATTTTCACATGGACTTTTGAACCCTTGATCTTGAATTTCAGTACTTGTCCACGCATATTACGAACGGATAACTGTGCCTGATCTCCCATAAATACAGAAAATCTTCCATCTACTTCATTCATATAAGGAATCACACTTGTATCCGCAGGTTCGAATGTATTCTGATAAGTAATATCATGTTTCTTGATTCCTGTCATATATACAGAAGATTTATCTAATTCATCCATCACTTCTTTGCGTTTTGCATATTCTTTACGATCTACAAAGAAATATGGCAGTTTGTTACCATTTTCATC
>OHZR01000521.1_pt1 | contig 11444 bp, 9 predicted proteins | sample 1580491 | NCBI WGS metagenome assembly OHZR01 (sample SAMEA3882555, study PRJEB24775) | human gut metagenome | biome: human-associated habitat; feature: intestine environment; material: feces | place: Netherlands | collected 2009/2010 | reverse complement strand
CCTCATGGTCAAGTTCTTTCTTTAATGCAGCATCTACGACTGCTTTTGCCATAGAATGTGGAAAATGTTCTTCCAGGCAGGCTGCGATACGAAGCAGCTCTTCCGGCTCGGAATCGTTGAATGGAATAACATCAATCACTGTCGGTTTTGCTTTTGTCAGTGTACCGGTCTTATCAAATACGATCGTATCTGCTTCTGCCATCGCCTCTAAGAACTTGCCGCCCTTCACCGTGATGCTTGACTTGCTCGCCTGCCGGATTGCGGACAATACGGAAATCGGCATTGCCAGCTTCAACGCACATGAGAAATCAACCATCAATACAGACAGTGCTTTCGTCACATTCCGCGTAAAAAGATAGGTTGCGGCTGTGCCAAGTAATGTATACGGTACAAGCTTGTCGGCCAGATGGGATGCCTTACTCTCCAGAGAGGATTTGAGTTTCTCGGATTCCTCGATCATCGTGACAACCTTCTCATACCGGCTCGAACCTCCGACCTGACGTACACGGATACAAAGCTCGCCTTCTTCCAGCACGGTTCCTGCATAGACATAGGAATCTGCCTGCTTATGTACCGGCAAAGGTTCACCTGTCATAGACGCCTGATTGACCATCGCATCGCCATCAACAACGATTCCGTCGAACGGAATCACATTTCCGACATGGATCACGATCTCATCGTTTACACGGATAGACTCTGCAGATACCTGCACTTCCTGTCCGTCCTTCTTCAACCAGACTTTTCCAATATTCAAGGACATGCTCCGCGCAAGATCACCAACGGATTTCTTGTGTGTCCACTCCTCTAAGATCTCACCGATTCCAAGCAGGAACATGATGGAACCTGCCGTCTGGAAATCTCCACGGAATACGGATACACCGATTGCCGTGCCATCCAGAACCGGAACTTCGATCTTACGTTTTGCTAATGTTTTCAATCCGTTCGTGATGTATTTCACCGAACGGATGGCTGTCAGGGTGTTCGCAATCGGCACCGGCAGCAATGCCCGGTTGATACACCGCAGCAAAACCTTATCTACCAGTTTTTCTTTGTACTCTTCATTCACCTGTCTTCCAGAATTTTCCAGATAGGATTCCGGCACATCTGCCGTCTCATAATGGAACCGCCGGAGCGCTGTTATCATCACTTCCCGGCTTCCCTCATAACAGACAACCGCATCGCAGGTCGAATGATTTACCTTCGCAGAACTGACATGTTTCATGCTGTCAAGATAATACTGAAGGATATCGGCTTCCCGGTACGACATGTTCTTCTGTGCAACATGAAAACGAATTCTGCCTCGTATCTCATGTTTAATCACAAATTTCATTTTCTGTCGCCTGCTCCTCTGCTTCTGCTTCGTCCTCAACTACCTGTGCCTCTGCTTCGATCTCGCGGTCTGCGTTGATCTGCTTTGCCTCTGCATAGATATCGCTTGCATTCTCCTGTACATTGGTCACGGTCTTCATGATGCAGTCCTTTGCACGAAGGACAGCGGCTGTACCATGTGAGTAAACCTTCTTTGCATCACGGCTTGTCAAAAGCTTGATTCCTGCTGTTCCGAACAATACACCTGCTGCAAAAATCCCTGTTTTCTTTCCATCGATCTTTTTAAAAAAATTTGACATAATAATTACCTCCTGTTAGTCTAATCTAACTACATATATTATCACAAATTTTCTAAAAAATAAATATTTTTTTACCAATCCTTTCCAAGTTTACTGCAAGCCGATACTACACTGTCTACTCCTAATATAATCAGGTATGTACCTATCAAAAATCCGACTGAGAACAAAGCAATCTGCGGCCAGAATATCATCAGCACACCTACTACCAGACCGATCACATTGATGACCAGTGAGACATAGAAATACCTTCCTCTGTACAAACTCCGGATAAATCCAAGATGACACAGCTTCGATACGCTGTGTGCGATAAACCATAGCGGAAGCAGCAATGTTACAACCAGTTCGCCTATGTGCGGATATGCCATCAGCGCCAGACCGGTGATCACGCTGATCACCCCGGCAGCCAGAGACACGCACGGTGCAAACCCAATGTAACGTTCCGACTTGGCATAGAAGATAATATCGGTAATTCCGGTCACGATTGCCATCACACCATAGAAGATCGTAATCCAACGCAGAATCCCCCCCGGCGATGCAATCGCCAAAGCGCCAAGGATTATAAGAAGAATACCCTCGATCAGTTCCAGCCATCCATAGCCTGTGTGTCTTTTCATAGAGCGGCTCCCCCTTCCTTATTCAGAATCTCCATAAATTCATCACCGGTGATTGTCTCTTTCTCATAGAGGTGCATTGCCAGAATATCCAGCAGACGCTTGTTATCGACAAGCAGCTTCTTCGCTTTCTCATGCTGTGCGCGCACAAGCTCGACCACCTTATGGTCAATCTCTTTCTGTGTATCTGCAGAACAGCAAAGAGAGGTATCCCCACCCAGATACTGGTTTTCTACCGTCTCCATCGCAACCATATCGAACTCCTCGCTCATACCATAGCGGGTAATCATCGCACGTGCCAGCTTCGTTGCCTGCTCGATATCGTTCGAAGCGCCGGTTGTGATTTCACCACATGCCACTTCCTCTGCGGCACGTCCACCGGTGAGTGTTGCGATCTTGTTCTCGATTTCTTCCTTCGTCATCAGATATTTGTCGGCCTGCTCCACCTGCATTGTGTAACCAAGTGCACCGGATGTACGCGGAATGATCGTAATCTTCTGTACCGGTGCTGAATGGCTCTGCAACGCAGCCACCAATGCATGTCCGACCTCATGATATGCAACCGTCTTTTTCTCCTTATCCGAAAGCACGGCATTCTTCTTCTGATAACCGGCAATTACAACCTCGACACTTTCTTCCAGATCTGCCTCGGTTACAAATGTCCGGTTCGAACGGACAGCACGAAGCGCGCCCTCGTTGATGATATTCGCAAGCTCGGCTCCAGATGCACCGGATGCCATACGTGCAATCGTATGGAAATCTACATCATCGCCAACCTTGATTTTTCTTGCATGTACCTTGAGGATTGCCTCACGGCCTTTCAGGTCAGGCAGTTCCACCGGTACACGCCGGTCAAAACGTCCCGGTCTGGTCAGTGCTGGATCAAGGGATTCCGGACGGTTCGTTGCCGCCAGAATGATAACACCATTATTTCCTTCAAATCCATCCATCTCAGTTAAGAGCTGGTTCAATGTCTGCTCCCGTTCATCGTTGCCGCCGTACTTGCCGCCGTCACGCTTCTTACCGATGGCATCAATCTCATCGATAAATACGATACATGGGGCTTTCTCCTTTGCCTGCTTGAACAAATCACGCACCTTTGATGCGCCCATACCAACAAACATCTCGACGAACTCGGAACCGGAGATTGAGAAGAACGGTACATTTGCCTCACCTGCAACCGCCTTCGCAAGCATTGTCTTACCAGTTCCCGGAGGACCGACTAACAAAAGTCCCTTCGGCATAGATGCACCGACGTCCGTATATTTCTTCGGATTATGCAGATAATCGACAATCTCGGCTAAGTTTTCCTTCGCCTCATCCTCGCCGGCAACATCCGTAAAATGAATTCCTTCGGTGGACTGCACATATACCTTCGCATTGCTCTTTCCACCCATACCGAACATCATGGAATTCTTACCGCCAGCCTGTTCCATCATCTTCCTTGCGAGGAATCTTCCAAGAATCCAGAACAACAACAGTGGAAGAACAACCGACATCAAAAAGCTCATAAATGGAGATGTCCTCGTCTCGATTTCTTTCGAGAACTTCGCACCGCTGTCATAGAGCCGCTGTGTCAAGTCATCGTCCGGCATGAGTCCGGTCTTGTAGATTGCGCTCTCCGCCTTATCCGTAAATGTGATCTGTGTACTGTCGATCTGTACCTGACCGATATCTTTATCCTCGGTCATCTTCATGAATGTTCCGTAATCAACTTCCTTTACCTGCCGCTCTGCCAGCATTGGGGTGATAAATAAATTAAACACCAGCAATACTACCAGCACGATTCCATAATAGAAGATCAACGGACGTTTGGGTGATTTTACTTCTTTCATCTCTGCATACTTCCTTTCTTTGTCTAGATTATTACGAACTATACAGCAATTGTATATATTGAGTCGAATTTTCTAAATATAAGATGTATTGAAGCTAAGATGTACTAGATGTTCTGTTGTATATATTCTTACCGCACGCAACCGCCGTCAATTCGCCATCCATGGCTCAGTGACGGCTTGTTTGAACATCGTGTTCAAACATTGCTTCTTTTACTACAGAACATCAAGAACTTCTAAGTTCCAAACATATCGTATATATCCATGAATGAAATTCAAAATATATGTTTTACATCCATCTCACTACCTCGAAATTGTCTGGCAAAGTATTATCTCTTAATTAACTACTAATTCTTCCTTAACCACTTAGATTCTTTCTACAATCTTGTCGCCCATCTCGTTACAGCCGACAAGGGTTGTGCCTTCGGACACGATATCGCATGTACGGAAGCCATCTACCAGTACCTGCTTGACTGCGTTCTCGATCGCATCTGCCTCTTTGTCGAGGTCGAATGTGTAACGGAGCATCATCGCTGCGGAAAGAATCGTTGCGATTGGATTTGCCTTGTCCTGTCCGGCAATATCCGGTGCTGAACCACCGCTTGGCTCGTACATACCGAACTTTGTTTCGTTCAGTGATGCGGATGCCAGCATACCGATGGACCCTGTGATCATAGATGCCTCATCGGACAAGATATCACCAAACATATTCTCTGTTAATACGACATCGAACTGTGCCGGATCTTTGACGAGCTGCATTGCACAGTTATCAACAAGCATATGCTCATATGTGACTTCCGGATAATCCTTTGCAACCTCTTCTACAATTTTTCTCCAGAGTCTTGAGGAATCAAGCACGTTTGCCTTATCGACACTTGTTACCTTCTTGCGGCGCTTCATCGCGATATCAAAGCCCTTGATTGCGATACGACGGATCTCATTTTCGTTGTAAGTCAGTGTATCAACGGCTGTCATTACGCCATCGACTTCCTTTGTCTCTCTTGCACCGAAGTAAAGACCACCGGTCAGCTCACGCATGATCATCATATCGAAACCACGGTCTGCAATCTCTTCCTTTAAAGGACATGCACCCTTTAACTGCTCATAAAGATTGGCTGGTCTTAAGTTTGCAAAAAGTCCCAACTCCTTACGGATCTTCAGAAGTCCGGCTTCCGGTCTCTTCTCTGGTGGAAGCTTGTACCAAGGTGATGTGCTTGTGTTACCGCCGATGGAACCAAGCAATACTGCATCGCTTGCCTTTGCTCTTGCGACTGCTTCGTCAGTAAGTGGAACGCCACATGCGTCGATCGAGCATCCGCCCATCAGAAGCTGCTCATAATTAAATGTATGTCCAAACTTTTCTCCGACTGCATCTAACACCTTCATTGCCTGTGTGACAACCTCCGGTCCGATACCGTCACCCTTGATTACTGCAATATTACAATTCATGATTCATCCTCCAAATAATAATTTATCCTGTCTGTTTCTTACCGGTCGAACAAATGCTTTCTCTTCTTAAAGTATACAATGTTACAGATCAGCATCACGATAGAAACAGCCATTGTTCCATAGGTGGAGCTTGCGATATACTCTGTAAGACCATCCACGATGCTTGTAACACTCGCAATATATGCGATTGATATAATCAAACCTGCTACCTGCATGCCAATATACATTGCAGGGCCGCACTTCTTGAAATCCGCAAGCATAAATCGTGTGACAAGTGCGAAAATGGCAATCGCGATGTAGCAGATACCAATAATCGTATCCACACCCTTCAAGCCAGAAAAATAACTATATACCCGATCAGTGTTCTCACCATAAATTCTGCCTGTAAGAAGCTGGAATCCATTCCACAATCCAACAAGAGCGGAAACAAACAGCTGGAAATAAATTACGAAATGAAACCATTTCATTCCAAGCTCTTTCTGTGGCTGCTGCGGTGTCTGATTGTACATGTCCTGCTGGTTGTACATGTTCTGCTGTGGTGCCTGATTGTACATTCCCTGCTGGTTGTACATGTTCTGCTGTGGTGTCTGATTGTTTGCCTGTGCGCCTGCACCGGTATAAGCTCCACAGACTGGACAGGTCAACTGTCCGTCCGAAATCTGATTGCCACAATTATTACAAACTCCCATATATTTTATCCTCCCAGATGAAATTAGTTTTCTTTTGCATTGATATAGTTGATCAAACCGCCCTCTTTGATGATTTTCTGCATGAATGGAGGGAATGCCTGTCCCTTGAACTCGGTTCCTTTTGTCTTGTTGTAGATCATACCACTGTCAAAATCAACCTCTACCATATCGCCTGCCTCGATTCCCTTGGCAGCTTCCGGACACTCGATAATTGGAAGTCCGATGTTAATTGCGTTACGATAGAAAATTCTTGCAAATGTCTCAGCGATTACGCAGCTGATACCAGATGCCTTGATTGCAATTGGTGCATGCTCTCTCGATGAGCCGCATCCAAAGTTCTTATTTGCAACCATGATATCGCCCGGCTTCACACGCTTTACGAAGTCCTTGTCAATATCCTCCATACAGTTCTTTGCAAGCTCCGCAGGATCTGAGGAATTCAGATATCTTGCAGGAATGATTACATCTGTATCTACATTGTCACCATATTTATGTACTGTTCCGTATGCTTTCATTTTTGTTCCTCCTTATGCCAATTCTGCCGGGCTGCTGATCTTACCTGTAATCGCGGAAGCTGCTGCAACTGCAGGGCTTGCCAGATATACCTCTGAATCTACGTGTCCCATACGTCCAACGAAGTTACGGTTGGTTGTGGATACAGCTCTCTCGCCAGCTGCCATAACACCCATATGTCCGCCCAGACATGGTCCACAGGTTGGAGTTGATACGATCGCACCTGCCTCGATAAATGCCTTTGTCAGACCTTCCTCGAGCATCTGTAAATAAACCTCCTGTGTGCCAGGGATCACGATGACACGCACACCCTTTGCCACATGTCTGCCCTTGATGATATCGGCTGCAATACGCATATCAGAGATTCTTCCGTTTGTGCAGGAACCGATGACTACCTGATCGATCTTGATATCGCCAACTTCGTCGATGGTCTTTGTATTCTCTGGAAGATGTGGGAATGCAACGGTTGGCTTCAAGGTTGAAAGATCAATCGTATATTCCTCATCATAGACTGCATCAGCGTCTGCCTCGTACTTTGTATATGCCTTTGTCGAATGCTCCTTCATGTAAGCTTCTGTCTGCTCATCCACTGGGAAGATACCATTCTTTGCACCTGCCTCGATTGCCATGTTCGCAATTGTGAAACGGTCGTCCATTGTCAGGTTCTTGATACCCTCACCAACAAACTCCATAGACTTATAGAGTGCACCATCTACACCGATCATACCAATGATATGAAGGATTACATCCTTACCACTGATATATGGTGCTTTCTCGCCTACGATATTAAACTTGATTGCAGATGGCACCTTGAACCATGCCTTACCTGTCACCATACCGGCTGCCATATCTGTACTTCCGACACCTGTGGAGAATGCACCAAGGGCACCGTAAGTACATGTATGTGAATCGGCTCCGATACATGTCTCGCCTGCAACGATCAGTCCTTTTTCCGGAAGAAGTGCATGCTCGATTCCCATCTCTCCGACATCAAAGAAGTTCACGATCTCATTCTCGCCTGAAAACTCACGTACACATTTGCAATGCTCTGCACTCTTAATATCTTTATTCGGTGTAAAGTGATCCATAACAAGTGCAATCTTGCTCTTATCAAACACTTCCTTCTTATTAAACTTTTCCATCTCGTGAATGGCAACTGGTGTTGTGACATCGTTACCAAGCACTAAATCCAAACCTGCCTCAATCAACTGTCCTGCTTCCACACTTGCAAGACCTGCATGTTTCGCAAGTATTTTCTGCGTCATGGTCATACCCATAATCATTTCCTCCTGATTCTGCTTATAATAGTAGAATCATACCATATTTCTTTCTATAATTACAATATATAATATGAATATTGTTTATAACTTGTAGTTATGGTTTGGATATGATATATTTAATCAAACTACTATTTATAGGATAATAAGAATATAATTTTGAAACGCGAATTGCTATATAAGGAAACGAGGGGATATTATGTTTGATAATCTGAATTATTACAGAGTTTTTTATACGGTTGCCAATACCGGAAATATCAGCAAAGCCGCCGATATGCTGTTTATCAGCCAGCCTGCGATCTCAAAGGCGATCTCCAAGCTTGAAGACGGACTGCATGTGAAGCTCTTTCTGCGCTCTTCCAAGGGTGTGACGCTGACTGATGAGGGACAGGTTCTATACAACCATATCGAGAAAGCATTCTCAAATATCTCACAAGGCGAGGATGAAATCCGGCATATCCACGAGCTTGGTATCGGACAATTAAAGATCGGTGTCAGCACCTCGCTTTGCAAGCACATCTTACTGGACAAGCTGCAGACCTTCATCTTGGAAAATCCACACATCAAGGTTATCATCGACTGTCATTCCACAGTAAACACCCTGAAGCTTCTAAATGACGGACGTATTGATATCGGACTAATCTGCAAGACGGATATTCCTGCCGGTTTTGAATATCAGGATGTCAGCACGATTCATGACATCTTCGTCGTAAATGAAACGTATCTCTCCAACCTGCACCTGCGGGAACAGGAAGAGTTTGCACAGGAACCGACAAACCCGTGGCTCTTCGCCGGAAATCTGACCGGTATTATGGGAAATCTGGATGAGGACGTTCCCGCTTTACCTCCGATAGCTCCTGTGTCTGCGGCAGATAAATCGGGGTTTGCCATGAAAGATATTTTGGAGAAATCCAATCTCATGTTGCTGGAGAAGAATAATATCACCCGTACACATATCGATGATTATCTGGAGTCCGAAGGCATCCATCCACAGCAGATCCTCGAAGTAAATAATATGGATCTACTCATTGATTTTGCAGCTATCGGTATGGGTGTTGCCAGTGTCGTACGGGAGTTTGCGACGGACTATCTGGCTTCCGGGCAGATCTTAGAGCTTCCGATCTCCCACCCGGTTGCGGAGCGTACTGTCGGGTTCGTGTACCCGAAGAGCCGGGAGAAGTCAGAGGTGTTAAGGAAGTTTCTGGGGATGTGGGGATAACCCAAGCATGCAGCCACAAGTCGCGAAGCGACTTGCCGGCTGTAGTGCTGCGCACTTTTGTATATAATAACCTGAGCACGCAGTCGCAAGATGCTTCGCATCTTGCCGGCTATGGTGCTTCGCACCATAGAAACAGAAAAAGACAGCCATGTGTGGTTTTCTGCGAGCAGAACCACGCATGGCTGTCTTTTTCTATTTCTGCGTTGCTCAGGTAATTACATCATTCCCATGCCGCCGCCCATGCCACCTGCTGGCATAGCTGGAGCATCTTCCTTGATGTCTGCAACAACAGACTCTGTTGTAAGGAATGTAGAAGCAACAGATGTTGCGTTCTGCAATGCTGTTCTTGTTACCTTTACAGGATCGATAATACCTGCTTCGATCATATTTACATACTCTTCCTTGTAAGCATCAAATCCAACACCAACCTCAGACTCTTTGATCTTGTTGATGATAACTGCGCCTTCAAGACCTGCATTGGCTGCGATATGAGCAAGTGGAGCTGTCAATGCCTTTGCAATGATTGTTGCACCAGTCTTCTCGTCACCTTCCAATGTATCGATCAGAGCATTCAGCTTCTTAGAAGCATGGATATATGCAGATCCACCACCTGCGATGATACCCTCTTCTACGGCTGCTCTTGTAGCGTTCAAAGCATCTTCCAGACGAAGCTTTGCTTCCTTCATCTCTGTCTCAGTTGCAGCACCAACACGGATAACTGCGACACCACCAGCAAGCTTTGCCAGTCTCTCCTGCAGTTTCTCTTTATCGAACTCAGATGTTGTCTCAGCAAGCTGTGCCTTAATCACATTAACTCTTGCCTCGATATCTGCCTTTGCACCACAACCATCAACGATAACTGTATTCTCCTTGGCAACCTTGACGCTCTTTGCACGTCCAAGCTGATCCAGAGTTGTCTCCTTCAAATCATAGCCAAGCTCCTCAGAGATCACTGTACCACCTGTCAGGATTGCGATATCCTGCAGCATCTCTTTTCTTCTGTCACCATAGCCAGGTGCCTTTACACCTACGACTGAGAATGTACCACGCAGCTTATTTACGATCAATGTTGTAAGAGCCTCGCCCTCGATATCCTCAGCGATGATCAAAAGCTTCTGTCCACCCTGTACGATCTGCTCCAGAAGTGGAAGAATATCCTGAATGTTTGAAATCTTCTTATCTGTGATCAGGATATATGGGTTATCCAGCTCTGCAACCATCTTCTCCATATCCGTTGCCATGTAAGCACTTACATAACCACGGTCAAACTGCATACCTTCTACTAAGTCAAGCTCAGTCTTCATTGTCTTAGACTCTTCGATTGTGATAACGCCGTCCTTGGAAACCTTCTCCATTGCATCTGCAACGAGTTCGCCGACACCATCATCACCAGCAGAGATCGAAGCTACTCTTGCGATCTGCTCCTTACCATTGATAGACTCGCTCATCTCTGAGATTGCATCAACGGCTGCATCACAAGCCTTCTTCATACCTTTACGAAGTACGATTGGGTTTGCTCCTGCTGCTAAGTTCTTCATACCTTCGTTGATCATTGCCTGCGCCAGAACGGTTGCTGTTGTTGTACCATCACCGGCAACATCATTTGTCTTGGTTGCAACTTCCTTTACGATCTGTGCACCCATATCCTCAAATGGATCTTCCAGAGAAATCTCCTTTGCAATTGTCACACCATCATTTGTGATGAGTGGTGAACCAAATGACTTTGCAAGAACTACATTTCTTCCTTTTGGTCCAAGTGTTACGCTAACTGTATCTGCAAGCTGGTTTACGCCTGCTTCCAAAGCCTTTCTGGCTTCTGCTCCATACTTAATTTCCTTTGCCATTGTATTACGCCTCCTAGTTTTTTTCGCATCTTCTAATGATAACGGCAATACTTTCTTTGTACCCATACTGCCTTACCTGCTACTGAACGATTGCAAGAATATCTGCCTGCTTTACAATGATGTACTCATCATCTCCAAGCTTTACTTCTGTTCCTGCATATCTTGAATAGATTACTTTATCGCCAGCCTTGACTTCCATTGGAACCTTCTCGCCATCTACGACAGCGCCAGGGCCAACTTCAACAACCTCTGCATACTGTGGTTTTTCCTGTGACTGTGTTGGAAGAACGATACCTGATTTTGTCGTCTCTTCTGCAACGGACTGCTTTAATACAACTCTGTCTCCTAACGGTGTTAACTTCATAATATACCCGACCTCCTA
>OHZR01000520.1_pt1 | contig 11452 bp, 6 predicted proteins | sample 1580491 | NCBI WGS metagenome assembly OHZR01 (sample SAMEA3882555, study PRJEB24775) | human gut metagenome | biome: human-associated habitat; feature: intestine environment; material: feces | place: Netherlands | collected 2009/2010 | reverse complement strand
TGACCCAGATGACCTTCGGCTTCAGCCGTGATGACGCTGCCAAGTTCCTGGGCGCATACTACGAGAACAAGATCTACGAGAGCGATCCGTTCCAGCATCTGGATCAGATCGGCGTCGGCAAGCTGGTCAAGATGGCTGCTCACGACGGCCGCGAGACCCGCCCCGATCTGGGTCTGGGCATCTGCGGCGAGCACGGCGGCGACCCCACGAGCGTGGAGTTCTGCCACAACGTCGGTCTGGACTACGTCAGCTGCTCTCCCTTCCGTGTGCCTATCGCACGTCTGGCTGCCGCTCAGGCTGCTATCAAGAACCCCCGCAAGTAATTGCGTGAGCGTTTGAAAAAGCACAAATAAAGCAAACGAACCGCCCCGGTTTCCGTAACAGGAAGCCGGGGCGGTTTTTGTGTTGCAACGTACAGGAAAAGCAGAAAATATCCTTTACAGAAAGGACAAGCAAACTGTCCAACAGGATCGTTATAATAGACAGACAAAAGGGCATAAACGCCATCAAAGGAGAGTGCGCAATGAAAAAAATATGGATGTTTCTGCTGGGCGCGGCATTTGCCGCCGAACTGTTTCTGCTTGTCTGCATGGCAAGCAGAAGTGCATCACCGCGTCAGGTAATGTACACTTTTAAGGATGATGTATGGGATGTGATCTACCGGCTGAACCGCAGATGGAATTTGTGAGAAAAGCACTTGGCTTTTTGGAGGATGGACAGACAAGCTGTCCATCTTTTTTTGTATACTAGGATTGTGCAAAAGAAACAAAAATTTTGTGGCTGTTTCACAAAACAACAAAATTTCACACAAAGAATTGCGGCTGTTGTTGCACTGTGTTACAATGAGCAGAGAAGGAGAATGAACTGTGCGTAATAGTAGATTAGACCGTATACTCTATATTCAGCAGATTCTGGTACAGGGCGGGGTGCTGAATAAACAGCAGACGGCTGACCGCTTCGGTGTCAGCGAGAAAACCATCCAGCGCGATCTTGATACCCTGCGCAGCTATTTTGCAGACAGCGAGCCGCGCCGGGAGATCTTATACAACTCCGCAAAGGGCGGCTATCTGCTGGATGATACGCTTTCCCGCTTCCTCACCAGCAGCGAGATTCTGGCGGTATGTAAGATTTTGCTGGAAAGCCGTTCCATGGTCAAGGAGGAGATGTTCCCGATTCTGGACAAGCTGGTGCGGGTGTGCACCCCGCTGGATCGGTTGAATCAGGTCAAAGACCTCATCAGCAACGAGCGCTTCCATTACGTTGAGCCGCAGCATGGCCGGAAGTTTATTGAGAGTTTGTGGGACATCGGCACGGCAGTAGAAAATCACAATGTCATGGAAATTACCTACTGCCGCACCCACGATGGCGAGACCCGCGTGCGCACCATTGAACCGGTGGGCATCCTGTTCAGTGAGTATTATTTTTATCTGGCAGCGTTCATTGAGGGCATCGACAAGGATAAGCATTTCCAGAACCCGCAGGATAACTCCCCCACCATTTACCGCATCGACCGCATCCAGAACTATAAGACCCTTGACCGGCACTTTGCCCAGCGGTACACCGATCGCTTTCAGGAGGGCGAGATGCGCAAGCGCATCCAGTTCATGTACGGCGGAGAGCTGCAGACCATCCGGTTCGAGTACACCGGGCCAAGTCTGGAGTCCGTGCTGGACCGTCTGCCAACTGCAAAAGTTTTGCGGGTGACAGAAAAAGGCTGGCTGCTGGAAGCGGAAGTATTCGGGACGGGCATTCAGATGTGGGTGCGGAGTCAGGGAGACTATATAAAAATTATAAATACATAGGGAGACTATCATTATGAGCAAAATTCAGGTGGAAGTACGTTTTACGGATAAACTGGAGTCTATCCGTGTGGGTGGGCAGGAGATGGAGATCCCGAATGCCATCAAGACAAAATCTGTTGAAGAATGGTTTGAACCGGCGGCTGGCCGTGTGAAGTGGGGCGGTTTGGGAGCTGAAATCAAGGAGATGGGTTTCAGCAATGAGAAAAATGCTGTGTACAGCTTCCTGTTTATTGGCCCGGAAGATAAAAAGCAGGAGTTTATGGCTTGTGTGGAACGCTTCTGTCTGGGCGAGGAAGCGCAACAGGAGACGAAAAAGGAAACCGAGCAGGACTACCTGCATAATGCCCAAAATTATCAGCAGGCAGGCAATGTGGAAATGGCGTTCCAGCAGTACATGGTCGCGGCCAGAGATTACGGACACCCCGAGGCACAGTTTAAAGTGGCCTGGTGCTATCAGAACGGCACTGGTGTGGAAAAAAACGAAGAAAATGCGGTCGTGTGGTACAAAAAGGCCGCAGAGCAGGAATGCCCGGAAGCACAGTATGAGCTGGGTGTGTGCTATGAGACCGGCGACGGCGTCGGCAAGGACGAGGCAAAAGCCGCAGAACTATACCGCAAGGCGGCAGTGCAGGGCTATGCGGAGGCACAGAAAAAACTGGGCAACTGCTATAGTTGTGGCATAGGTGTCGCAAAAGATTTGGAGCAGGCGTTTGAATGCTACAGCAAGGCGGCAAAACAGGGCAATGTGAAAGCGCAGTACAATCTGGGCGTTTGCTATAAGTTTGGTTGGGGCGTGACAAAAGACCTTGCCAAGGCGGTGGAGTGGTACCGGAAATCTGCCGAGCAAGGAGATGCACTGGCGCAATGTAACCTCGGCGTTTGCTATGAGTATGGTATAGGAGTAACAAAAGACCTTGCCGAGGCGGTGGAGTGGTACCGGAAATCTGCGGAGCAAGGAGATGCACGGGCGCAATATAATCTGGGCTGGTGCTATGAGTATGGAGAGGGTGTGACAAAAGACCTTGCCAAAGCGGTGGAGTGGTATCGCAAAGCGGCAGAGAGGGGCAATGCGAAAGCGCAATTCGCTTTGGGCGAGTGTTATTATTATGGAGATGGCATAGAAGAGAATAATGAAGAAGCCGTAAAGTGGTATCGCAAAGCGGCAGAGAAGGACGTCGCAAATGCACAGTGTATGCTGGGAGAGTGCTATTATTATGGTTATGGTGTAGAAGTGAATAATGAAGAGGCCGTGAAATGGTTTCGGAAAGCGGCAGAGCAAGACGTTGCAAAGGCGCAGAATCTGCTTGGTGATTGCTTTTATTGTGGCTATGGTGTAAAGACGAATTATTGGGAAGCTGCGAAATGGTACGAGAAAGCGGCAAAGCAGGGCCATGCGAAAGCGCAGTGCAGTCTTGGCTACTGCTATGAGTATGGCAAAGGCATAACAAAAGACCTTTCCAAAGCAGCCGAGTGGTACCGCAAAGCTGCGGAGCAGGGATATGCTACGGCACAATGCAATCTGGGCATTTGTTATGAGTATGGCCGAGGTGTGACAAAAGACCTCAGTAAGGCTGCGGAATGGTACCGCAGATCTGCAGAGCAGGGATGGGCGCAGGGACAATACAATCTGGGCCTTTGTTATTATTATGGAAAAGGCGTAACAAAAGACCTTTCCAAAGCAGTGGAATGGTATCGGAAAGCCGCAGAACAAGGTTATGCGAATGCACGGTGTTGTCTTGGCTACTGCTATGAAATGGGAGAAGGCGTAACAAAAGACCTTGCCAAGGCAGTTGAGTGGTACCGCAAAGCTGCGGAGCAGGGATGTGCGCGGGCGCAGTACGATCTGGGCCGTTGTTATCATAATGAACAGGGAGTGGCGAGAGACCTAAAAAAAGCTATGGAGTGGTACCTCAAAGCCGCAGAACAAGGCTGGGCAGATGCACAATATATCGTTGGAGAATTTTACAGCCATGGATATGGCGGTATAAAGGTGAATAATGCGGAAGCTCTAAAGTGGTATTATAAGGCTGCAGAACAGGGGGTTGCAGAGGCGCAATTTATTCTGGGGCTTGACTATAAACGTGGCGAAGGAGGAGTGAAAAAAGATTTCGCTAAAGGAGCAGAATGGTATCGAAAAGCAGCAGAGCAAGGCCATATGTATGCTCTGTACAATCTTGCAGTATGCTACGAATATGGAGAAGGTGTCCCAAAAGACAAGGAAACAGCAATAAAATTGTATCAGAAGGCGGCAGAGCAAGGCCATACAGAGGCAGAAAAGGATGTCAAGCGACTGGAAGGCGGTGGCCTTGGCTCTGCCGTCGCAGCCAGTGCGGCACTGGCCGGTGCGGGCCTGATATGGAAGTTTTTGAACAGTTGACAGCAGAAAGGAAAATAAATCATGGCAGATGAGCTTGAGGTGCTTGAAAAACAGCAGCTTTACGCGCAGCGGTCGCTGAATGCACTGGCAGACCAGCTGACCCTTGCGGATCATCTGGTGTATAAAAAATATCTGACGGAACTGCAGAACTATGGCATGGTGGAGCTTTCTCAGAAGATGCTGGAGGTGCAGGATCCCGCTCAGTGTATCCGAATGTTCCAGCTGAAGAAACTGACCCTGAAAAAGGGCGAAGATATGTTCCAGAAGCTTTCCACGGTGTATTATTCCAGCATGGCACAAGGCTGTAGTCTGGCGGTGATGATCGATGTGCCGGAAGGAAATGCCGGTGCCAATATCTATCTGGGCGTTCGCGAGGATCCCCTGAAACAGAGCATGAAGAGCCGCAAGCTGGAAATTTCCAGCAAGGCGTTGCAGAAAGTGCTGCTCTCCAACTTTCCCGGTTCCGATATAAAAGGCATTTCTCCAGAGGCGGGAAAAAAACTGTTGGAAGAAGCCTTTGGCGAAGAGCAGGAGGCGGTGGCCTCAGTGTCCTGTGTGGCAGCGCTGCGCGATAAGTCCAAAACGGAAGACAAAGCTTTTGTGCAGGGTATCGAGCGCTTTATGGACGCGATGGAAGGAGAAAAGTATACTGCGCTGTTTTTGGCAGAACCTGTTTCCAATGAAACGCAGGCGGCTATCCGCAGCGGGTATGAAAATCTGTACAGCACTCTTTCGCCCTTCCGCAAGAGTACATGGTCTTATACCGAGAATCAGAGCACTGCTGTGATGGAGAGCCTGTGCAGTGGAACTTCCCATACCATCAGCGATACTGTCAGCACGACTACAACGGACGGTACGAACCAGTCCTCTTCGGTGACGGACGGCACACAGAAAACGAAAGGGGTCAGCGGCGGTATCAACGGCGGTGTCGGCAGCAGCTTCGGCACCTCGGTCACAAAAATCTCGCCGGTGGTTGGCGGCATTGCAGGCATTCTGGGTCTGGGCGGCTTGGCAGCTTCGGCCCTGATTCCGGGCGCGGGGGCCGTCATCGGCCCGCTGCTTGGCACGGCGGGCAGGGCCATAGGAGGCATGACGCCAGCCAGAACGGCTTTCAACAGCATCGCCCGGAACATCGGAGGCTCCATGGGCGTAAACGCCTCGCGGGGTACCAGCCACTCTACCACCGAGCAGACCGGCACTTCGCACAGCACCTCCGATGGAACGTCGCATGGAACATCGGACACCACCAGCCAGCAGGAGAGCCACGGCACAACGGACACCCGCGGCACGGGCCGTACTCAGCAGGTGGAACTGTGCAATAAATCGGTGGAGGAACTGCTGGAACGCATTGAAAACCAGCTCAAGCGTGTAAAGGAAAGTGAAGATTATGGCTGCTATAACTGTGCAGCGTATTTCCTTTCGTCTACTCAATCCACAGCACTTTTGGCGGCCAACACTTACCGCGCATTGATGGTAGGCGAGGGCTCCTCGGTGGAGAGCGGTGCCGTCAATGTGTGGAAGAACAATGAGGCAGAAGTGGCACAGCTGCGGGAATATCTCAAGCGGTTCATGCAACCGGTCTTTGCTCGCCCACTATGGGAGAATGCGCCGGATAGTCTGCTTTATACACCTGCAACGCTGGTCAGCGGGCGGGAACTGCCAATGCACCTTGGCTTGCCCACCCGCTCAGTGCACGGCTTGCCAATTATTGAGCACGCGGAGTTTGGCCGCAATGTGCCGGATGAGGCGATGCCGGATGAGGACAAGATGAATCTGGGCAAGATTTACCACATGGGTAAAGAGGAAGCGGCAGGACTGCTCTTGAACCGGCAGGCGATGGCTTCCCATACGTTCATCACTGGCTCGACCGGCACAGGCAAATCCAATGCGGTCTACCATCTGCTGGATGAGATCACAAAGAACGGACAAACGACGTTTCTTGTGGTGGAACCAGCCAAGGGCGAATACAAGAACGTGTTCGGCAATTGTACAGATGTGCAGGTGTTTGGTACAAACCCCAGAGAAACGCCGCTGCTGCGCATGAACCCCTTTGCATTCCCTGAGAATATCCATATTCTGGAACATATTGACCGTCTGGTGGAGATATTCAACGCCTGCTGGCCGATGTATGCAGCCATGCCAGCGGTGCTGAAGGATGCTATTGAGCGCAGCTATCAGAAAGTAGGCTGGGATCTGCGCAATTCGGAGAGCGAGAAGGGAGTTTTCCCAACCTTCTTTGACCTGCTGGATATTCTGCCGGGCGTCATTGAAGAGTCGCATTATTCCAAGGATACCCAAAGCGATTATGTGGGCGCATTGTGCACCCGCGTAAAGTCGTTGACAAACGGTATTTATGGAAGTGTGCTTTGCGCAGAAGATGCGCTGACGGACGAAGCGCTGTTTGACCGCAATGTTATTGTAGATTTGAGCCGTGTGGGCTCTATGGAAACGAAATCGCTGCTGATGGGCATCTTGGTGATGAAGTTACAGGAATACCGGATGTGCAGCAGCGGGATGAACAGCAGGCTTCGCCATGTCACAGTGCTGGAAGAAGCGCACAACCTGCTGCGCAAGACCTCGGCAGAGCAATCACAGGAAGGTGCAAATTTGCAGGGCAAGTCGGTGGAAATGCTGGCAAATGCCATTGCGGAAATGCGTACTTATGGTGAGGGGTTTATCATTGCAGACCAGGCACCCGGACTGCTGGATATGTCGGTCATCCGCAACACGAACACAAAAATTATTCTGCGCCTGCCGGACGAAGAAGATCGCAAGCTGGTAGGCAAGTCTGCCGCCCTGAAGGAGGCACAGATCGACGAATTGTCCAAGCTGCCGCTGGGTGTGGCTGCCGTTTACCAGAACGAGTGGCCGGAGGCGGTGCTCTGCAAGATTGAGGCGTATCCCATGCCGGAAAATGCTGTTTACCACAAGCCTTCAAAAATGCCGCATGAAATCAACGCAGAGTTTGTATTCGGACAACTGGCAGTGGGCAAAGAGCTGGAACCGCTGAGCAGTTCGGAGATGGAGCAGCTGAAGCTCTGGCTGAAACGCCATGAGACTGTGCTGAAGCCGGAGGACAGCCGCTACCTGGAACGGGTCTTTGCAGGCGGCGAACTGGATGTGGCTAAGACTCGGAAAACTGTGTTCGATTTCTTTGGTGGGATCGGTACAGTCGTTGATTACTGTGCCGCAGCTAAAAAGTCGCTCACACCCCGTAAAGAATTTCTGGAACAGCTGCAGGGACAGTACGGCCTGAAAGCTGCTGCTGCAGACTGGGTGCTAAATAGCGTGATAAGCATGGGCATGAGCCTGAACCCGGATGCAAAGGCTGTAGATAATCTAAGGACGAATTTTGAACAGCAGGGAGGTCGTGTGCTGTGAGGCGAGAAATCTCAGAAGCGAAACCGATGGAAGCAAAAATGCACATTGGGTTGGATGATGTCGTCAAACGGTCATTTGAACGTCTACAGAAAGGCATGATAGAAAAGGCAGAAGAAAAACTGGATGCTGCTACGGAAAAGTCATTTGCAGAGCTAGAAAAAGAGCTGGAATACAAAAATAACGATGATGGAATGCCGTACCGTATGGAGCAGGATCTTTTGTCGGATGCAGAGTATAAAAGAAACGGATATGAGTACACTACCGATCACCTTGGAAGGCTGTTTACAGCCGAGGGAGACCTGCATCTGAAAGAGCATGATGGTCGTCTGCAAATTAAAGACAGCATTGGAAAAGGATATGAAAAAAGTACCGATGATCGAGGTCATGCAATTGCAGATCGCTTTGATGGGGCAAACGATTTGGAAAATCTCATTCCGCAGGATTCTGGACTAAATCGGAACGAATTCAAAAATTTTGAGAATAAACTGGCACAGGAAGTGGAAGCTGGGAAAAAAGTCAATCTGAAATTGGAAATGCATTATCCGGGAGACTCCTTCCGCCCGGATGCCATTACTGCTGTGACAACGATTGACGGAAAGCAGGAAGTTAAAGTATTTCTGAACGATTAGTATTTATAAATCCACTGCACTTTCAGGTTATTACAATCCCGGTCGATTGCACATACAATACAAGTATCACTTCACAAAACGGAGGGTACTTGTACTATGGTGGACTACGCCGACATCGGAAAACGCATCCGTGCCTGCCGCCTTGCAAAAGGCATGACGCAGGAGCAGCTGGCCAATGAGGTCGGCGTGGTAGTTACGCACATCAGCCATATCGAGACGGGCAACTCGGTGCCTAGCCTGAAAACGCTGATCGACATCATCAACGCGCTGGACTGTTCCGCAGACGAGCTGCTGTGTATCGAGATCAAAAAAGCAAAGCCGGTGTTCGACAGCTGGATGACCGAACAGCTTGCAGATTGCTCTGCCGATGAGGCAAAGATCATCAAAGAAACGGTAGTCAGTCTGAAAAAATCGCTCCGAAAAGTGTACGGAAAGTCCTCTAAATACAGATATGACTAAAACTTCAAAAACTGAATGCCAGTTGGTAGGCATTGAGTGTCTGAAAGAACACCAATAAACAGAATGAACCGCCCCGGTTTCCGCAATGGAAGCCGGGGCGGCTTTTTATACAAAAAAGAAATCGTTTTTTTGTAGCTTTGATGAATTGGCGCGGAGCCGTTGACAGCAGAAGGGCAGAAGCGTATCTTTGGAACAGAAGGCGGAACAGGGCCATAAATAGCAGTTTTCTTTACCTTGCAAGGACACTTTCGTTTTGATGAGGCACGACCCGGTGTGCCGCTTTTTTCATTTGCGGAGATAAAATACAAAAAGTACGGATTATGGTACACATTATCTGCTATGCTCGGTACACGGAAGGCACACACACCGGAAAAGAAGCAAAAATGCGCTGGACGTTGAATAAAACAAGGCTTTTGGCCGGTAAAACGGACCCGGAGAATACCAGCCTGTGGCTGCCGCTCTGGATGCACCTGTGGGATACGGCGGGCATCATGGAGCGGCTGGTCCGGCAGTGGCTCCCGGAAAGTGCAAAACAGGCCATGGGCTTTGAGTGCGAGGAAGCGTTGCTCGCGCATGCCCGGTTTCTGGGCGGGATCCATGATATAGGCAAGGCTACGGTAGCCTTTCAGGCAAATATCCTGCGCACTCTGCCGGAGGCGCGGCAGCGGCTGGAAATGCTGACGCCGCTGGACTGTCCTGAACAGAACCGCAGAGAATCGCCTCATGCCCGGGCGGGAGAGGCAATTCTGCTGTGGAATGATTGTCCCGGCGGGCTAGCCTCCATTGTGGGAGCGCATCACGGCAGGCCACAGAGCTGCGCGGCGGTCGATGACCAGTTGGAGTGCTGGGAGAGCAACTACTACCCCAAGGGACAGGAAAAGGTCTGGCAGGGCTTCTGGACAGAACTGCTCATGACTGTTTTGCAGGACTGCGGCTTTGATGATACGGCGGAACTGTACGACCTGGACCCGCAGGAGGAAGTGCTTCTGACCGGACTTCTGATCATGGCAGACTGGATCGCCAGCAATACGGAATACTTCCCCCTGATCCCGGTAGAGGAGTTGGGCAGCATGGAGGATTACCCGGCGCGGGTGGACAGGGCTTGGGAAAAGCTGGCGCTGCCCTTCCCGTGGGAGGCACAGCCGGGCATCGCAGACCCGCAGGAGTTTGCGGTGCGGTTCGGCTTTGCGCCCAATGCGGTGCAGAGGGCTGTTCTGGAGGCTGTGGATACCGCAGCGGAACCGGGCATCCTGATCTTGGAAGCACAGATGGGCGTGGGCAAAACCGAGGCGGCGCTGGCCGCTGCGGAGATCATGGCCAGCCGGTTCGGGCTGGGTGGTGTCTTTTTCGGGCTGCCCACACAGGCCACGGCAAACGGCATCTTTCCCCGGCTGCTTGGCTGGGCAGACACGCAGTCTGAGGAGACGCTGCCGCAGGCTATAAAGTTGGCGCACGGCATGGCGGAACTGAACGAGTGCTATCTGCGGCTGCAGGGGCGCGGGGTGCAGCTGGAGGAGGATGCGCAGGAAGAGCATCAGGTGCAGGTACACCAGTGGTTTCGGGGAAACAAGCAGGCACTGCTGGCAAACTTCGTGATTGGCACAGTGGATCAGCTGCTGCTGGCGGCACTTGCCCAGAAGCACGTTATGCTGCGGCATCTGGGACTTGCGGGCAAGGTGGTCATTATTGATGAGTGCCACGCCTACGATACCTACATGAACTGCTATCTGGACCGGACACTGGAATGGCTGGGCTGGTATAAGGTGCCGGTCATTCTGCTTTCGGCCACCCTGCCCGCCCGGCGGCGCACAGAGCTGATCGAGGCTTACCAGCAAAAGCGCCGCCCCGGCCCGGATGCACCGTGGAAAACCAGCTGCGGCTATCCGCTGCTGACATGGACGGATGGCGCAGAGGTAAAGCAAACGGCCATCCCATCGGACGCACCCGGTCAAACGGTGCAGCTGACCACGCTCACAGAGCCGGAGCTGCCCGCGCTGCTGCGCCGGAAACTGGTCGAGGGCGGCTGCGCGGGGGTGATCGTAAACACGGTCAAAAAAGCGCAGAAGATCGCGCAGCTGCTGCGGGAAAGCCTGCCGGACAAAGAGGTGCAGCTGTTCCATGCGCAGTTCCTGATGCCGGACCGCGCGGCGCGGGAAAACCAGCTGATGGCACGCATTGGCAAGGGCTCTGCACCGGAGCGTCGGAACGACCTGATCGTGGTGGGCACGCAGGTGATGGAGCAGTCGCTGGACATTGATCTGGACGTTCTTGTCACAGAGCTTTGCCCCATGGATCTGCTGCTGCAGCGCATTGGACGGCTGCACCGCCACCACCGCAGCCGCCCCGCTCCGTTGCAGCAGGCCTGCTGCGCGGTGCTGGACACCGGGGAAGATGCCTTTGACGCGGGCAGCGAGGCGGTATATGGACAGTGGTTGCTCTGGCGCACCCGGAAGTTTCTGCCCCGGAGCATCCGGCTGCCGGAGGAAATCTCTCCGCTGGTGCAGCAGGTCTACGGCTGGGAGCGGGAAGCTCCCGGCGGGGCGCAGGGCGAGAAAATGCGCTGCATATATGAGCGGACGCAGGAGAAAAAGAAAGCACGCGCCGAAGCATACCTTGTGCCGCAGCCGGAAACGCACCGGCTGGCGCAGCTGAACACGCTGGACGACTGGATGCAGAACGAGGGTGCCCGCTCCGACCCGGCGGCGCGGGCGGCAGTGCGGGACGGCGACCCCTCGGTAGAGGTGCTGGTAATGCAGCGTCGGGCAGACGGCAGCATCCACTTTCTGCCGTGGCAGGAGGGCGGC
>OHZR01000519.1_pt1 | contig 11483 bp, 10 predicted proteins | sample 1580491 | NCBI WGS metagenome assembly OHZR01 (sample SAMEA3882555, study PRJEB24775) | human gut metagenome | biome: human-associated habitat; feature: intestine environment; material: feces | place: Netherlands | collected 2009/2010 | reverse complement strand
TTTTCGCCATTCGCCCTCCATCTGCGATATGTTCCGATCACAATATCTGCCTGCTCTCTTTCTGCCCGTGCGGCAAGGGAACGTATGGCAGATGAATCGTCCAGCTTGTCGTCTGCATCCAGGAAGAGAAGATATTTTCCTGTTGCTTCTTTTATCCCTGCATTTCTGGCTGCTCCACTGCCTTTATTATTCTGATGAATCACACGGATTCTTGGATCTGCTGCAGCAAGTTCCTCACACATTTGATTGGAACGATCTGTTGAACCGTCATTCACCAAAACAATCTCCAACTCTGAATAGTCCTGTTTTCGTACGCTCTCAACACACTCCGTCAGAAATTTTTCCGCCTGATAGACCGGAATAATCACACTTACCAGTGGATAAAACATCTTTTTTCTTTCCTCTTCTCCTATTCTTTGTACCCAAAATATAGCGGATTTTTAAAGAAACGTCAACTGAACTTTGCTTTCTTTTTGTTTTCATTTACAAATGTCTCAGCGTATTGATTCCTCCATTATTCTATAAAACAAGCTATTTCTCATCCACTCTTTACACCACAGTATATGTTGTGCTAAAGTTATAAAAGGGTCAAACATTTGCACACCCATTCCTATTTTTCCTGAAAACATTTTTCGGATATATTCTGCACGTTGGACATTACTGGCAGTATTCCTACTTAGCAGTTGCATCAATATATGGCTTTGGCGAACAGATCATAAAAAAATACGTTTTATCTGTCTGGATGCTTTTGTCATGTTGTTAATCATGAATCTTGGAAATGGATATATCCATTATTACCAGATGCTATCTTAAATAAAATACCAGAAAATGAGCGGTCCAGTGTATATAATTATGAGACAAGTTCCCAATGGCTGCTGTCTGGACTTGAACCTTATGACAAATACTGTATTACAGCAGACCATTTTTCGATGCTTTCAAATGAAATTTTTCAGCATATTCAAAATTTATTCGAGCACAGAGAGCCTATGTACATAGTAACAGGGCGCAATGTGCAGATTCAAAACCAAATTGTACAAACATATCTGGAAAAAGATTATACTGAATTGTATACCAACAACATTTATACATTATATCAAAAAATTCCTTAAACACTAAATAAATCGTTCTCACTATTAAAGTAAAGAAAAAAATATATCAACTTCTACAAAGAAAATTGAACAACTTTGACAATGTAAACTGATTTTTTGTACTGTTTCGTTATCGAAAGTATACTGTTTTTTTTGGTACAATATACGAAAGGATCGTTACAAATGAAAAAACAGATCATTGATTTTGTCATCACATGGGTGGACGGATCAGACCCCTTATGGTTTCGCCAAAAACAGAACGCCAAAAAAAAGCAAGGAGTTTCTGTTGATATCGACGACCGTATTGAACGCTATCGCGACTGGGAAATTCTAAAGTATCTATTTCGTTCGATAGAAAACTTTGCTCCATGGGTAAATAACGTATATTTTGTAACATGCGGTCATCTGCCGGCGTGGCTCAATACAGAATGTCCAAAATTGCAGATTGTTTCACACAAAGATTTTATTCCCGAAAAATATCTCCCCACCTTTAACTCGCATTCCATTGAGTGGAATTTCCACCGGATAAAAAATCTGTCGGAACACTTTGTTTATTTTAATGATGATATGTTTTTGCTGCATCCAATAAAGCCAACCGATTTTTTTGAAAACGGAAAACCCGTTGATATGCTTGCCCTGCAGCCCGATGTTGCAAACGTAGAAGATACCATTATGCCATATATCTATCTGAACAATACTATGCTGCTTGCCAAGTACTTTGACAAACGGGAAAACATGAAAAAGCAGCCAGGTGCCTATTTTCACATCGGATATCCTCCCATGTACTTTGGATATAATCTTCTGGAAATGGCATTTCCACGATTTACCGGTTTTTACACCGTTCATGGCCCGTCTCCTTTGAAAAAGGAGACTTATCGTTTCTTCTGGGAAAAGGAAGAAGAATTGTTAGACGGTGTCTGCAGCCACCCATTTCGTCATAAAGATGATGTGAGCCAATATGTTCTGCGGGAATATCAGAAACTGAGTGGTGATTTCGTTCCAAGAAACACGCACAAGTTCTGTAAATACTTCAATTTAAAACCGGAAAACCCGGAACTGGTAAAGACAATCACAAAGCAGACTGCAAAGTGCATCTGCATCAATGACAGCAATTTTGAAATCCCATATGAACATGTAAAACGGGAACTGAACGATGCCTTTTCCAAACTTTTTCCGCAGAAATCACAGTTTGAAAAGTAAATTTTGTTCCATATTCAGAGGCGGAAATTTATCTGCATCTATTTTGGCATTACGTTATCGGAACGTTCTTGTTTTTTTAATCGAAATAGTAACATTTTTACCCCAAATCTATTGACATTTGCGGGATTTTCCTCCTATAATAAGAATTGTAACCAAGGATGATTTTGCAAGAAAAGGACGTGAATATATATGACTAAAAATTACACAAAACCAATCGTTACAATTGATTCTGGTATGGCAGAAGGTGTTTATGCGGCAAGTGGTGCAACAAAAGGAACTCTGAACGTTACTTATTATGGCGTATGGGATCGTTGGGGCACAAATGGTGGTAAAGGACTTGCACAGGCAAGCTGGTCTGATCTGGATGGAACCATCACATTGAATATTAATTTCAATGATACTGTTGATTCAATCGAGACAGATGATGCCTCCGTACAGAAATCCTGGTCTGGAAAAACTGCCACCCTCACTTTTGCAAGCACAGCAACCAATCCGCTGACCATTGGTATTCATCTGAACCATGGAACCAGCATCGACGATCTGCAGCTCACTGGATTTGACTACTCAGTGAACTAAAAAATGAACCATGTATGTGAACCATATCTTTTCGCTTCGTTTGAAAAGATATGGTTCACAGAAAAAAGCAGCCAGAATGGCCGCGGAAGGGGTGCAGAAAATGAGTAAATATGTAAAACCTGTAATTTCTCTGGATGAAGGAATGGCTGAAGGTGTTTATGCGGCAAGTGGATGTTATACTGCATCTGCATATATTCACCAGACTCCAGAAAACGGACGTGGCGATTACCGTATTCAGGTAAATGGAAAGCATAATGCTGATCATACCAAGGAAGCCCAGGTTCTGACTATCAGTTTCAACCAGAATGTTACTTATGTTTCTGGCGGCGCAGGACTTATTTCCGGTAACGAAACCACTACACTGAAAGTAAAACTGGCTTATCATCAGAATCCAACCGATAATATCGGTTTCGGTGACTTGGTTGTTACTTCCGATGCAGGTCTTGCAATTACTGGAGTAAGCATTACCGATTAATGGATCACTTCCCGTATTCTAAAAAATGGAATGCCTTTTGGCATTCCATTTTTTATTCGCTTGTAACCTGTTTTTACAAATTCGGCTCCAAATTTTGCAGGTACTTTCAATTCTGCAACTTTCTTCAATTTTAGAAATCCTTCTCCATCTCCAAAATTTCTTTCTCGCCCAGCTCCTCACACTTCTTTCCTCGAATCGCATACACTCTCGTACAGATTCCAAGCACCGTCGGCCGGTGTGTCGTTACAATGCAGGTTCGCGGATACGTATCTGTCATAATATTTTTCAGCACTTTCCGTTCCGTCGCCACATCGAGCGCCGAAGTTGCTTCATCCAGCAGCAAAATCGGAGATTTTCGAAGCAGTGCACGCGCAATCGAAAGCCGCTGTGCCTGTCCTTCTGAGAATCCGCCGCCGCGTTCTTTCACCATACTTTCAATACCATCCGGCAGTTTCTCCACAAATTCCCATGCACATGCCAGTTTCAACGCCTCCACGATCTCTTCATCTGTGGCTTCCGGTTTCACATTTCGCATATTTTCTGCAATTGTTCCTGAAAACATCGTATTCCCCTGTGGCACATAAGAAAACAATTTCCTTGTGGACGGCGACAGTGCAATCCGTTGTTCTCTGTCTTCCCCTGCACCAATCCATGCTTCTCCCCCCTGGGCACGCAGCAAGGATAAGATCAGCCGCAGCATCGTTGTCTTTCCCTCGCCGGACGGGCCGACGAGTGCAATAATTTCATGCGGCCACGCTTCCAGTGATGCTTTCGAAAACACTTCTGTTCCCGTATGGTAGGTATAGCTCAAGTCCTCCATAGCAAGCCCGATGCCGCTTGCCCGGTATTTTTCTGCAAACTGCTCCACTTCCCGATCCGCACTGTAGTCCTCCTGCGGCATCTCCACAATATCCATCAGACGGCCGGCTGAGATGCCAAGAGAAATCGCCGATGGCACAAGGCTGACCAGCGAATTGACGGAACCCGTCAGTGTACCGGACAGAGACAGAAACATGGTCATGGTTCCGTAAGAAATTGCCCCGCTCCAGACACGGTAAATTCCCCATCCGTAGCAGCTGTAAGATACAAGATAGCTGATTAACGTCATCAGAAGCGAGGTTGCAATCGACATTTTCTGGAAATCCAGGCGCATTTTGATGTATTCCTGCTGCAGATTTTTCAGGCGATCGACATAAAAGCGGATCATATCGAATGCCTTGATTGTCTGAATATTGGAAAATGCTTCCTGATTAAATCCGTAAAGTTTCGCACTCATCTGTGCGCTCCGCTGGTTATTGTTCGTCATCCGGCGCAGCAGCGGGCGGGACAGAAGCGCACTGAACGGGATGCCAAGCAATGCAAAAATGGCAAAGGTGGGATCATAATGTACCACAATCGCCAATGCACTGATAAATTTCACAGTATAGATCACAAGATTCGGCAGCCAGTTCAGGATACCACTGGAAATATTTGAAGCATCAGAACTCCACCGTGTTACCAGATCTCCGGTATGATACGCTGTCAGCGATTCCCAGTCCGTGACCAGAATCTTGGCAAAAATATCATTCTGGATTTCGCGGTCTACCTTCAGGTTAATCATCGTAGATGCATACGCAGATGCCTGCGAAATCAGGGTATTTCCAAAAGAAAAGCCGATCATCAGTGCGAAGGTCTGCAAAATTTTTCCTGTCTGGTGCCCGGTGATAATATCAACCAGATCTTTCGATATCACACTGGACGCAAGAGAAACACCGGTTCCGAAAACACCAAGTGCGGTATAGAAAATCATGGCTTTCCAGTATCGTCTGGCATACTGTGCAATCCACAGAAATTCTTTCCACATCTTCTGAAGCATTTCCGCCTGGAGGCATTTTTTTATTTTTGTCCACAAGTTTCTCATTTTAAAGCCTCCTGCGCAAGTTCATCCTCCGTGATTCTGTGATGCATCACTTCTGCCGCTGTATCATTTTTCGTACAGCGCAGGAAGTAAACCGGCTTTTCATTTGCAATTTCTTCCGCAAAAGCAAGATTCTTTTTCATCAGCCCTGCCGTCCAGGGCGGCGAGATCATCCGCTGCATCACACGGAGTGTTTTCTGCTCTTTCGTCAGGGAAACGATTTTATCCTCCGGCGCTTTTTCCAGCAGCACAATCCCTCCCAGCTCTTTCTTTTCGACTGTGAAAATTTCTGATGTGCCGCACCACGGGATTCCGTATACTACAAACTGATCGCCCTCTTTTCCTATGAGGTTCAGATCTCCGTTCAGAAACGGCGTGTCAAACAGTTTTTTCCAAAGTGCCATATGAGTCGATTTTCCCATTCCCGACGGACCGGAAAACAGCCATGCTTTTTCCAGATAAAGAAGAGATGCGGAATGCAGCACAAACATGCCTTTTTTCTGTGCCAGGAACAGAAATACCGGCCGGATCGCCAGAAAGAGGGAATCCTGCTCTTCTTCTGTCATAGGCAGACGGTAATAAATACAGGCGAAGCTTCCATCCGCTTTCATCCAGATTTCATAGATATTTTTAAGAGCCGGGAACCAGAGGACATAGCCTTCTTCCCACGCGCAGACTGTCAGATCTTTATTCCGGATCAGAATGTTTCCATTCTGGTGGCTTTCCGGTACATGCTCGATCAATTCTAACGTGAGATCCGCCGCATCCTGCCTATTTTCTGTTTTTATCACCGTTTCTTCCACTTCTTTTTCTCCTGTTTTTTTCGCTGCCTCTCCTTCTGTTTTCTCTGTTGCTTCTTCCTTTCCTCTTTTCTTCTCAAAAGAAGCAAACTGTTTTGGAATGCAGCCCTCTTTTCCATAAACAGCAATGGAAATTCCTGCGATCTTCAATTCTCCGGCGCAAGTTCCATCCGGAGAACCAAGTTCCCGTCGTACCGCACCAAAGGCAAGAAGCTCCTTCACAAAAGCCTGAATATCTTTTTTCAGTTCCTCCTGCTCTTCTTCCGGCACTTCATAACAGCGAATCATTTTCTGCTGAAGTTCTTCCATTGTTTTTGGTGTTTCCAGCGCTTCCCAGAGAATCCGTGCGGTCTCATTCAGCTCCATTCCTCGCTGCTGGTCTGCTATTTTCTGCCCATAAGGCAGAAGATAATGTGTGTTCCCGATTTTCTGCAGTAAATATCCTTCCTGCCTTCTGATTCTCATAATCTGATTTCCCTTCCTGTGTTTGTTTTCTTATATTTGCTGTCTTTCGTTTTGTATGTAAAGTTATGCTTTTTCTGCTCATCATCCTTTTTATTTTCAGGGTAAGCTGTTATAATAAAATTCAGGTAACTATTCAGAGCCACTCGTCAAAATGCCACGCATTTCGTCGGTTCGGCGTATCCGCCAAATGGAGTTTTTTATGTACACTTACGATATTGAACAACTTTTAAAAAACGGTTCTGCCGTCAAACTGAAACCGCAGGGCTACAGTATGTATCCTCTTTTTCTTCCGGGCCGGGACGAAGCTGTCATTGAACACTGTGTTCCTTCCGAACTTCATCGCGGCGATGTAATTCTGTATCGCCGTGTGCAGGGAATCCTTGTTCTGCACCGCATCTGCCGAATTACCAGGGATGGCTTCTATCTGGTCGGGGACAATCAGACCGAAGTGGAAGGACCTCTTTCCCCGGAGCAGATTCATGGAAAACTGACTGGTGTCGTACGCAATGGAAAATCGTTTTCTGTTTCGCATCCAATTTATCGGATGCTTTCTTCCATCTGGCTCTTTTTACGCCCTGTCCGCCCGTTTTTCTGGTCGGTAACGGCTTTTTTCCGCAGGTTTTTTCAGAAGCACTGATTTTTTCATTGTCCTCTCCGAATTTTTTTCAAAATGCACAGAGAAATTTCTATTGCATCAGGCTTTTCGCATTCCCTTCACCATGGTTACAATGCTCTGAAGTCTCCAGCCTCTTCCAAAGATCACCAGATCCAGCAGCAGCGGAATCGCAATACACAGGAGAAAGCAGACGCAGAACAGAAGCATACCGCCTGCTCCGTATATCAGTGGTACGATTTTCTGCATCAGCAGAACTTCGCCCGCTATGACTGCCAGATACTCTCCGATATCCTGCGCATACCGCAGCGCCTCTCCCGGCATCTCGAGGAAATCCCGGAAATAAATGATATACCGATACAAGATCTGCAGCAGATAAGACAGTAAGGTTCCAAGCAGAACGCCTGCCATCCCATACGGTTTTACAAGTGCCAGTGACACGATCAGATTAAGAAGTGCGGAGGATGCTCCGACATTTTTCTCTTTTTCAAACAGTCCCGTCACGCCCATCACAAGGCTGAGCGGCAATCCCATAATTCGAACCAGCAATACTACAATACAAAAAACAGTAATTCCCCAGCCAAGTTCGTAGGAAGGACCAAGCCAGATATCACGGACAAATGGTGTAATCAGAGAAAACAGGCCAACCGATACAACCGACGCAATGCAGAAAAAGCCAAAGGTCAATTGCCGCAGAATCTCATAATTTCTCTGACGATTTTTTTCTGTAAAATAATCTCCGACCGTCGGCTGGATCGTATTCGCAAGGATCGTGAGAATATTGCTGATCGCCTGCGTAATCATACAGTAATTTGCATATCGTCCTACCGTACCGACCCCGATAAAACCGGAAATAATCAGGTTGTCCGTGCAATACAGCATTTTTTCTGAAATTCTGGAAATAAACAGGCTTTTCAGATCTCTTACAATTCTTTTCGTCAGAGACGATGTGCTCTTTTCTTTTCTCCGCTGGCGCAAAAACGGATATTTCTGCTCCACATACAGCACGACTTCCGTTACGGTTCCAATACCAAGCGCCAGCAGATAATTCTGTTCCCATGTAACCAGCAGAATAATCGCCAGATAGCTGACCACATTTAAAATCAGTCCGGTGATGCTTGCAATGTATTCTTTCTGATCCGCAATCAGCAACGACTTCCGGTACGTTAAAAGATAAGAAAGAACGGTTCGAACCAGCCACATCGCATACAGAACGCGGATATAGGATAACGAATAACTGTTATTTTTCATAAAAAGGTGGATGAACGGCAGAACCGCCATTCCCGCCGCAAATACAAGAACAGCAAAGACGTGATATGCCTTTCGGTAAAGATTCATCAGCGATGCAATCTCTGCCTCATCCTTTCTTGCAAGCGCGCCATACAAATGGTAAACGATTGCCGTGGATATGCCAAGCTCCGTCACGGAAAGGATATTGATGACATTGGAAATAACACCATTCATTCCAACCAGCTCCGCGCCCATGTACAGGTTCATGGCACGCTGGCTGAAAAAGCCGAGGATCAGAAGCGCAAACTGTGAAAGCATACTGAAAAAACTGTTTCGGAATAAATTTTTAATGCGCATAAGTTCCTCCTTCTTCTCGTTTTTATAACATGCTACGCGGGTAAACAGTTCCGTAATTTTACATCACTCTTATTTTCCACTGTTTTCATGGATTTTGTAACATTAAAATGGTATCATATATCTAATACCTGCTATCGTTGCTGCCGTTTCCAGATACCTGTGAATGGCAGTATCCCTTTTGGAAAGGCTTTCCTTTATGAAAACAAATAGAAAAAAATCATTTTCTTATCTTCTGTTTTTTCTTCTGCTTCTGGTATTCCTTGCACTGTTCGCATTTCTTGGTATCCGTTCTTTTTATCGTGCGAATTACATGCCGGAACCATGCACAGAATCCGCAGACGAGTTATCCAATCCATACATTGGATTTTATCACATGTATGGCTATGTTCTTGGAAGCGATTCGCTCTCGAATCTTCCTGCCGCCTCTGATTCCGACGCCAAAAACAGGCAGGGAATTGTCATGCTGGAAGTGAATCTGCAGAATTTTTCAAACGAAGATCTCTCCGATTCAGCTCTTTCCCAGCTTGATACCATTCTCTCTGCCTGGCAGAGACATGGCAGTCAGGTGATCTTACGTTTTCTCTACGACTGGGATGGAAAAGCAATGGAAACAGAGCCGCAAAGTCTGGAGCAAATTCTGCGTCACATGGACCAGACAGCTGAAGTTGTAAATCGCTACACGGACTGTGTTTTTCTGATGCAGGGCATTTTTGTCGGAAACTGCGGGGAAATGAACAATTCTCACTACATGTCCGATGAGGACTGTACTACCCTGATGCACCATCTGGCAGAGGTAACGGATCCTTCGGTTTTTCTGTCTGTCCGCACACCGGTACAGAGGCGGAAAATTCTGGATTCCTCCGAACGGCCGACAAAGGAAACAGCTTTTGATGGTTCGCTTTCCTCCCGGCTTGGACTGTTTAACGATGGTATGCTCGGAACGGCCAACGATACCGGCACTTATGGTGATACCGCTGCCTCCGCAGACACTTACCGTTCCGCCTGGGTTCGTGAGGATGAGCTTTCCTTCCAGAATGAACTCTGCAATTTCGTCCCAAACGGCGGCGAGGTCACTCTGGATAACCCATTGAATGATCTCGCACATGCCATTCAGGATTTATCGCGCATGCATGTCTCCTATCTGAATTCGGAACACGATCCCGCGGTTCTGGATAAATGGAAAGCAGCTGCTTACAAAGACAAAGCTTCCGTTTTTAACGGATTGTCCGGCTATGATTATATCGAGCGTCATCTGGGATACCGCTATGTCATCCAGGACACTGCTTTGGATTCGTCTGATTTTCAGATACGGCTGGAAAATGTTGGTTTTTCTGTCTGCTATCGAAAACTGGATTTACAGCTCACCCTGGTTTCTTCCGATGGTGAGGTTTTCTCATTTCCCATCTCTTCGGATTCCAGATTCTGGATACCGGGGACTACTGCAGAGCTCTCTATTTCTCTCCCGCTTGCGAGACTCGCCAAAGGCAGTTATACGGTATATTTCCAGATGACGGATCCTGTTCTGCAAAGGGAAATTTTGCCCGCAAACACATTTTCTCATGATACGCATGGATTTTCGATTGGTACGCTCGAAATCAGCAAATTATATTAAAACAATCGGGTCAATTTTGAAAATTCCCAAAAAGGGGCGTCCCTGTTTTTCTCCCTGATTGGCAAATGAAATAGTTCTTCCATCCCGCCTGCGGTACAGCGCCAGATACAGTTTCTGTTCTTCTGGTTCTGCTAATTCCGCAGGCAGTTTTATTTTCTGGCAAAGAGTGGTTTTTTCTCCGCTCTTCCAGAGTCTCGCATCTGTTGCAATCTGTATTTTTTTCTGAAGCGTTCCGTTTCTTTCCAGCTCCAGATAACAGTCTGCCTCTTCGGTCAGTTCTGCAAATCCTTTGTTTTCCAGTGTAATCTGAAGTTCTTCCCTTTCCGAAACAAACTCCACACCTTCCACAACAAACCGATAGCCGAGACGTTTTCCAATTGCCTCCAGGCCGCTTTCGTCCTCGACCGTTTCTGCTTTCCATTGTTCCAGCCGTCGTAAATCATACGTACTGTTCAGATAGGAAATATGCATTCTTTCGAGATCCGCCATTGCTTTTGGGGCCGAGACGAAAGGAGCCGGTTCTGCCCCACTTCCCCATATGGCCTCTCCGCCGCAAAATTTTCCGCACATTTCGTTTTTCTGCCATTCCAGTTCTTCTTCCCGGCTGCAGATTTTCTGTCCCGGTGTTTCCGGTGACAGTGTGCCATACGTTCCAAGATCCGTTTCCGATCCGAATATCCCATCGTTAAACAGAGTCAGTTTTTTCTTTTCCTGCTCCGTCCAAAAGTCAGTTCCCGCCACTGCGCCGGTTTCCGCACTGCAACCGGGCAGGCGCCGTCCACTGCTTTTATCATGGTATCGGTCAGGGTTCGAAAGGCATCCGGGGTCAGATAACGGGAACCGTGCATTTCGCCCCAGTTCCCGATCAGAATTCCCTGTACTGCAAAAATATCGTCCGCATATTCCCGAATGACTTCTCCGATCTGCTGCATATGTTCTTCCACCAGACGGATACTGCCCGGCTCTTTCTCCAGTCCTTTTCCCTCAAGATCATAGGAAAACCGCAGGATCATTCCTTTTCTTTTCTCCCGAAAAAATGCCAGAATCCTTCGAATCCATTCCAGAGACGGTTCTGAAATCGGCTTGTCCCAGAATGCTCCGATATCAATTCTGAGAAGGACAAGTTCTTCCTCTTCACAGGCGATGTAGAGCGGTTCCCCGGTTTGCGCC
>OHZR01000515.1_pt1 | contig 11540 bp, 8 predicted proteins | sample 1580491 | NCBI WGS metagenome assembly OHZR01 (sample SAMEA3882555, study PRJEB24775) | human gut metagenome | biome: human-associated habitat; feature: intestine environment; material: feces | place: Netherlands | collected 2009/2010 | reverse complement strand
CGGTGGTGGTCAGCGTGGGCGGGGCAGACTTTGCAAACGACCCCCGCCGCGCCATCGCTTTTCAGCGGGAGCTGGAAGCAAAAGCCTACGCCGCTGGCCGTGCCGCCGGGGCTTACGCCGCCCCGGCAGAGAACGTGCAAAGCTTTCTGGAAGGGCGCGGGCAGCTGCGCATCGGCAGCGTGCAGCCCACCTACGACCGCGGCGTGACTGCCGCAGACTTGGGCGCACTGCTGCCCGGGGAATTGGCGGACACCCTGCGGGCGGGTCTGCGCGCCTACGAGCGCAAGATCGCGGGCTACACCGCGCCGGACGCCATCCTCACCGGCCTTGAGACCCGCACCAGCAGCCCGGTGCGGCTCAAGCGGGAAGAGGACTTTGTGTGCACCCAGCTGGCAGGGCTTTACCCCTGCGGCGAGGGTGCGGGATATGCGGGCGGCATTATGAGCGCCGCCGTGGATGGTCTGCGGGTGGCCCGCGCCATCATCAGCCGGTATGCACCGGCAGAAGGGTGAGAAAATTTTGATGTACGATCGTGAAAACGATAACCGAAATAACGAAGGCCGGCAGGTGCAGCAGGAGCTGGAAGATCAGCTGCGCGCCTTTGGCGACACCATGACCGATGCCTTTGCCCACGGCTTTGAGGGCAGGGGTATGGACATCGGCGACCGGGCGTGGGATGTGGGCAAGGCAGCTGTTCATGCAGCCAACTACGGCATCGGGGAGGCCGCAAAAGCTTTCCGGCAGGGACGCAGGGGCTATCCCTACGGGGACGCAAAGCAGCCCTCTGACGAAGGTGCTGCGGATGCCGACCCCGCCGGGATGCCCGGCTGGTTCCGGCAGATCTTTGCAAAGCCGGAGCCGACCCCGGTGGAAAGTATCCGTATCAGCGCAAAAAAACGCCATAGCGCAGGCTGCACCCTGCTGGCTGTGGGCATCACCTTTGCGGTGATCTTCGGGCTGGGGACGCTGGGCTGTCTCATCGGGCTGGGCACTATTTCGCCGGCTGCTTTGGGTGACGTTGTGGTGTCGGCTACTGAGGGCGGCGGCATCCTGATGACGGGCACGGACTACGTTATGAACACCGCCTACAACGTGCTGGGCATCGTCAGCAGCGTGCTGGGCCTTGCCACGGCGGGCTTTGGCTGGATGACGGCCTGTGGTGCAGCCCGGATGAAGGCGGGCAGACAGATGGGCCAGTTTGCCGACTACGCCGACAGCGTGGACTACCATAAGGGCCTGCCTGTTTCGATGCTGGCAGACCAGACCCACCAGACCAAGAAAAAAGCGCTGAAAAAGCTGCGCAGCTACATCCATAAGGGCTGGCTGAACGCATGGCTGGACGATGAGACCGAGACGCTCTACCTGACGGCAGAGGACTACCGCGCCGCCAAGGAGAAAGCTGCCGCTGCCGCCGTGCCGCCGCAGCCGCAGCCGGAAAAGGCAGAAACCGGCGATGCTCCGCTCAATCTCGACACCGCCCGCCGCTTTGCTGCCGTGCTGGAAAAAGAGCAGCAGCTCATGCAGGACGCACAGGCACGGGAAGAGCTGGTGGCGATGCACAAGACCACTACCGCCATCTGCGACTGGCTGGAAGCACACCCGGAAAGCCAGCCCAAGACCCGCCGCTTTGCGGAATATTATATCCCCACTACCCTCAAGCTGCTGCACACCTATAACGATGTGCAAGGGCAGCAGGGCGAAAACGCCGAGACCATCCGCCGGGATATCGCGGGCATCCTGCATACCTTGAATCAGGCGTATGAGAACCTGTATAATAATCTGCTTTCGGACGTAGCCATGGATATTTCTTCCGAGATTGCCGCTTTGCAGGGAATGCTGGCCAACGACGGCCTGACCGGGAGGGAATTTGAATGACCTACCGTGCTTGGGAACAAAAACCGCTGGACCGCACCGCTGTGCGGGAGCTGACCGCCGCCATTGCCGAGCAGGCAGCGGCACAGCTGGAAGAGCAGGCCATGGACGAAGCGCCGTGGTCAGACGAAAAATATAAGGCTGTGCTGGCTGCGCAGCAAAAGGAAAACGCCTTGCTGGCGGGCATCCTTGCTGCCCGGGGCATCACCGACCCCGCCGAAGCGCTGACCTTACTGGCAGGGGAGGAGGAGCTTTCCGACCCCGCTCTGCTGACCGATATGGACGCCGCCTGTCAGCGCATCTGGCAGGCCATCGACAACGGCGAGACCATTGCAGTGTTCGGCGATTACGATGTGGACGGCGTGACTGCCACCGCCCTGCTGTACCAGCACCTCAAGGGCATGGGCGCGACCGTCAAGTGTATGCTGCCCAGCCGCGAGGGGGACGGCTACGGCCTGTCCAAAAACGCCATCCAGTCCATGCACAACAAGGGCTGCACTCTTATCGTGACGGTGGATAACGGCATCTCTGCCGTGGAAGAAGCCGACTTTGCGGCTTCACTGGGCATGGATCTGATCATTACCGACCACCACTTGCCGCCGGACACCCTGCCCAAGGCGGTGGCCGTGGTGGATCCCCGCCGGGAGGACGACCACAGCCCCTTCAAGGGTCTGTGCGGCGCGGGCGTAGCCTTCAAGCTCTGCGCCGCGCTGGACGGCTGTCCGCCGGAGGAAATGCTGGATTACTGCGGCGACCTTGCCGCTGTGGGCACGGTGGCGGACGTGATGCCGCTGGTAGGGGAGAACCGCACCCTTGTCAAAGCCGGGCTGCGGCAGCTGCAACAGACCGACCGCCCCGGCTTTGGGGCACTTTTAGAGGAAGTCGGCCTTGCGGGCAAGCCCATCACCGCCGAGAATATCAGCTACGCCATCGCGCCCCGCATCAACGCGGCAGGCCGCATGGATAACGCCGTCACCGCTTTGCAGCTGGTGCTCTGCGAGGACCCGGACAGAGCCGAGGAACTGGCGCACAAGCTGAACGAGATCAATGCCCACCGGCAGGAGACCGAGCAGCAGATCTTCAAAGCTGCCGAAGAGCTGCTGGAACAGCAGCCCGAGCGGCTGGATGACCGCATCATGCTGCTGTGGGGACGGGACTGGCATCCCGGCGTCATCGGCATCGTGGCGTCCCGGCTGGTGGAGCGCACCGGACGCCCGGTCATCGTGGTCACCATCGACGAGCACGGCGAGGGCAAGGGCAGCGGACGCAGCGTGCAGGGCTTTAACCTGCACGCCTGCATCGGCTCCTGTGCCGACCTTCTGGTGCGCTACGGCGGTCACGCCATGGCGGCGGGACTTTCCGTCCGGGAAGAAAATCTGCCCGAGCTGCGCCGCCGCCTGAACGACTGGGCTGCCCGGGAATGCCCGGTGCTGCACACCCCGCCCCTTACCTGTGATGTGACCATCCATCTGGACCGCATCACGGTGGAGAGCGTGCGGCATCTGGAGCAGTTGGCACCCTACGGAGCCGAGAACCCCACCCCGGTGTTCCTGCTGCAAAGCGCCGTGGTGGACGGCGTATACCCGGTATCGGAGGGGCGGCACAGCCGTCTGCGGCTGCGGCAGGGCAATAGCTGCCTGTACGCCGTCTGGTTCGGGATGCCCGCCGAGCAGCTGCCCTACGCGCTGGGTGATGTGGTGGACGCAGCGCTGAACCTTTCGGTCTACGAGTCCGCCCGGGGCGCGCAGCTTTCCGGCCGCATCATCGACCTGCACCCGGCAGGGCTGGGCGCAGAGCTGGCGCGGCAGGCTGCACTGGTGCAGGCACTGCGCCGGGGCACCCCCCTGACCGATGAACAAAAGAAACAGATCGCCCCCGCACGCACGGATATCATTGCCGTGTACCGGGAATTGCAGTCCCGCCGCTGGCACGCCGAGGATCTGCAGCCCCTGTGCGCAAAGCTGGGCGAGGAGCAGACCGGCAAAACGCTGGTGGCAGTTGCCGCCTTGGAACAGGTGGGGCTGATCACCGCAGCGGAAAAAGGTGGGGCAAAGTTCTGGGAGCTGGTGCCGACAGCAGGCAAAAAGAACCTTGGCGATGCCCCCATCCTGAAATGTCTGGAGGAACTATAAATGCCTGAGGGAAAGAAAAATACTGCCCCGGTCCCGGCTCCGGTACGGGACGAGGACGGCTACTCTGCCAAGACCCATCTGCACCAGCCGGTGCAGGAGACCGCCACCGTAGCCGCTACGGCGCTGCTGGCAGACGCACCGGAGGGGACGCTGCCCTCTGAGGTGCGCCCGGAGATCGTAACGTGGGAAAAGCTGTGCGAGGCCATTCAGGCCAGCGGCAAGGCCTACAATATGGAGATGATCCAAAAGGCCTACGAGCTGGCCAATAACGCCCATAACGGCGTGTGCCGCCGCAGCGGCGAGCCCTATATCTGCCACCCGCTGGCAGTCGCCCGGCTGGTGCTGGATCTGGGCATGGACTCCGAGAGCATTGCCGCCGCCCTGCTGCATGACGTAGTGGAGGATACCCCCACCACGCTGGACGACCTGAAAGCCGCCTTTGGCGAGGAAGTGGCGCTGCTGGTGGACGGCGTGACCAAGCTGACCAAGATCCAGTTCTCCAATATTGAAGAACTGCAGGCCGAGAACCTGCGCAAGATGCTGCTGGCTATGAGCCGGGATGTGCGTGTGATGATCATCAAGCTGTGCGACCGGCTGCACAATATGCGCACCGGCGATGCATGGCCGGAGCAAAAGCGCCGCGATAAGGCTCGCGAAACCATGGAGGTGTACGCCCCCATCGCCAACCGCCTTGGCATTTTGAACGTCAAGGAGGAGCTGGAGGATCGCAGCCTGCATTATCTGGACCCCGTGGGCTATTCCGAGATCAGCCGGATGCTCAGCGAGCGCGCCGGTGAGGAGTTTTTGATCAAGGTGTCCGGCGTCATTGAGCGCCGTCTGGTGGAAAGCGGCATCGAGGGTGCCACCATCAAGCGCCGGGTCAAGAGCATCTACGGCATCTACCGCAAGACCATCATGCAGAACAAGTCCTTTGACGAGATCTACGATATCTACGCGGTACGAGTCATTCTGGATTCTCTGGCTGAGTGCTACAGCACCCTTGGCCTCATCCACGATATGTACCACCCGCTGCCCAACCGCTTCAAGGATTATATCTCCACCCCCAAGCCCAACGGCTACCAGAGCCTGCACACCACCGTCATCGGCCACGAGGGCATCCCCTTTGAGGTGCAGATCCGCACCCGCAAAATGGACGAGCAGGCCGAGTACGGCGTTGCCGCCCACTGGAAGTACAAGGAGGGCCGCGAAGGCCACGATAAGCTGGACGACCGTCTGGCATGGGTCAGCCAGCTGCTGGAAAACCAGCGCGTCAGCGAGGATTCCGGCAACCTGCTCCATGACCTGAAGAGCGACCTGCTGCCCGAGGAGGTCTTTGCCTTTACCCCCAAGGGCGATGTCATCAACCTGCCCACCGGCGCTACCTGCATCGACTTTGCCTACGCCATCCATTCGGCGGTGGGCAACCGCATGGTGGGCTGCAAGGTGAACAACCGCATGGTGCCCATTGACCATGTGGTGGCTACCGGCGAGATCATCGAGGTGCTGCTGGGCCCGGCAGATAAAGGCCCCAGCCGCGACTGGCTCAAGATCGTGCGCACCAGCGAAGCCAAGAGCAAGATCCGCAACTGGTTCAAGAAGATGCGCCGGGAGGAGAATATCCAGCAGGGACGGGATGCCTTGTCCAAGGAGCTGCGCCGGGAGATGATTATCATCCCGGACGACCAGCTGGATGCCTTTATCGACGGCTGCTCCCGCCGGATGCGCCAGAACAACGCGGAGGAGCTGTACGCTGCCATCGGCTACGGCGGCATGACCATTGCCAACTGCCTGCCCAAGCTCAAGGAAGAGTGGCAGAAGCTCAAGGCAGCCGAAGCCGAGGAGAATAAGTCGGTGGAGGATCTGCCCAAGGTAGACCTGAGCCGTGTGCACGCCACCGACGGCGTGGTGGTGGAGGGCTTTGATAACACCCCCATCAAATTTGCCAAGTGCTGCAGCCCGCTGCCCGGCGACCCCATCGTGGGCTTTATCACCCGTGGTTTCGGCGTTTCCATCCACAAGCAGACCTGCGCCAACGCCGTTGCCAGCATGAAGGACCCCTCCAACGCTCCCCGCTGGGTCAAGGCCTACTGGGCAGACAGCGTCAAGGACAGCTACAAGGCCGGGCTGGAGATCATTGCCCTGAACCGCAACGAGCTGCTGCAGGACGTGCTCAGCGCACTGGCGGATATCCGGGTGCCCATCTATGCCATGAACGCCCGTCAGGTAGAAAACAACTGCGCCGTGGTCAGCCTGACCATCGGCATCAACAATACCGAGCACCTCAACCGTGTGGTGGCGCGCCTTTCCAAGGTGCGGGACGTGCTCAAGGTGACAAGGAGTTAACGCAATGCGAGCAGTCATTCAGGCCGTATCCTCCGCCAGTGTGCGGGTGGAAGGCGGCGAGCCCCGCGCCATCGGGCCGGGCATCATGATCCTGCTGGGGGTCAGGGACACCGACACGCTGGACATCGTGCCCAAGCTTGCCGATAAATGCGCGGGTCTGCGCATTTTCCCGGATGCCGAGGGCAAGCTGAACCTGAGCGCCCGGGATCTGGGCTATTCCGCGCTGGTGGTCAGCCAGTTCACCCTTTACGGCGACACCAAAAAAGGCTACCGTCCCAGCTTTATCAAGGCTGCAAAGCCGCCGCTCTCGGTGGATGCCTACGAGCTGTTCCTTGCCGAGATGGCTAAGCACGGCCTCAAGGACGTGCAGCACGGCGAGTTCGGCGCCCATATGCAGGTGTCGCTGGTGAACGAGGGCCCCTGTACCATCATCATTGATACCGACGAGTGGAAAAAAAAGGAGTAACCATGCAAGGTTTTCACATTCCTGCGGCACCGCCGCTGTATACCAACACCTTTCTGCTCATCTCCGATGCAGGCCATGCCGTGGTCATCGACCCGGCGGCAGAGGTGCACAGCTACGACGAAATTTTAAAGCAGCACAACGCTACCCTTACCACCATCCTGTGCACCCACGGTCACTACGACCATGTGGGCAGCGCCGCCGCCCTGAAGGCGGAGTGGAACGCCACCCTCTATTGTGAAAAGGCAGACCTTGCCGGGGACAGGATGTACCCGCTTTCCGCTGCGGACTGCGGCTACACGGAAGGGGAGCAGATCGCGGTGGACGAGTTGCGCTTTACCGCGTGGCACACCCCCGGCCACACCCCCGGCAGCGTGGTGCTGCTGTGCGGCGAGCACCTGTTCTGCGGTGATACGCTGTTTGCGGGCAGCATCGGCCGCACCGACCTTGAGGGCGGCAGCAGCGCACAGATGGCAGACAGCCTGCGCAAGCTGGCACAGCTGCCCATCCCCCGCGAAACACAGGTGCTGCCCGGCCACGGCGAATTTTCCACCTTTGGCGCGGAGCTGGACAACAACTACTATATCCGCAGCGCCCTGCGCGGCGGCAACGACATTTTTTAAAGAGAGAACGACATGAAGATCTATATCACTGGGCTGCCCTCCGGGTACGAGGTGGAGCACCTTGCCCGCCTGTTTTACCCCATGGCACCCCTGACCCTGACCCCGCCGGAGCCTGCCGAGGACTGTCTGTGGGCTGAAAAGACCGATACCGGTCTGCGGGTGCTGGTGCGGCAGGGCGAAAAGAGCAAAACGCTGGAAGCCCCGCTGCCGCTGCCGGTGGAGCAGGGCGGCGAAACCCCGGAGTTTGCCCTTGCCAGCCTGACTTATGACCTGCTGCGCCAGTGGACGGGCATCCGCCCGCCTTGGGGCAAGATGACCGGTGTGCGCCCGGTGCGGCTTATCCACGACAAGCGCGCCGCCGGGTGGAGCGCAGAACAGATCGACCGCTTCTTCTTGCAGCGGTTCGACTGCTCGAAGCAAAAATACGAAATGGCAAAGGAAATTGCCGACTTGCAGGAGCCGATCCTGCGGCTGGGCAGCGCCCCCAAGACCTACAGCCTGTATATCGGCATCCCGTTCTGCCCCTCCCGGTGCAGCTATTGCAGCTTTGTCAGCTGCAATCTGGACCGCGACCGCAAGCTGGTGCAGCCCTATGTGGACTGCCTGTGCAGAGAGGTGGAGGCCATCCGGGAGCAGGCCGACAAGGCAGGACTGAAGCTGTGCAGCATCTATATCGGCGGCGGCACCCCCACCAGCCTGTCCGCTGACCAGCTCCGCCAGCTCATGGGCACGGTGCGGGAGAACTTTGACCTTTCCAAGGTGGTGGAGTACACGGTGGAGGCGGGTCGCCCCGACTGCACCGATGCCGAAAAGCTGGCTGTCATCAAAGAGTATGGTGCCACCCGCATTTCCATCAACCCCCAGACCTTCTCGGACGAGGTGCTGGCGGGCATTGGCCGCAGGCACTCGGCGCAGGATATCCTGGACTGCTATGCCGATGCCCGGAGGGCGGGCCATGAGGACATCAACATGGATCTCATCGCGGGCCTGCCCGGCGATACGGTCGCGGGCTTTGAGCACAGCCTGCGGCAGGCCATCGCGCTGGACCCTGAGAACATCACCGTTCACACCCTGACCCTCAAGCGGGCCTCCCGCATCGTCATCGAGGACCAGAAGGAGAACGACTACGCGGACGTAGCCGCCATGCTGGAAAAATGCCATCTGCTGGCAGAAGCGGGCTACCGCCCCTATTACCTCTACCGGCAGAAGAATACGCTGCAGAATCTGGAAAACGTGGGCTGGTGCAAGCCGGGTCACGAAGGTTACTATAATATCTATATCATGGAGGAAGTCCAGACCATCCTTTCGGCCGGAGCGGGCGGCAGCACCAAGCTGGTGGCCGACGGCGGAAAACGGATGCAGCGCATCTTCAATTTTAAGTATCCGAACGAGTATATCCAGCGCTTTGCGGAGGTACTGGAACGGAAAAAAGGAGTGGCTGAGTTTTATGATCACGATCTGGGTACCGAAACGACTGGTTGAAGTAGACCTCTATAACGTAGCAGCCCGCAGCCCGCAGGCGCTGGCCGAGCTGAGCGAGAACAGCTACGCCCGGCGGGTGCAGTATGCCGCCCAGAAGGTGCGCGGCTCCGGGGCAAAAATCGTTATGCTGACCGGCCCCTCGGCAAGCGGTAAGACCACCAGCGCCCACTGTCTGGCAAAGGCGCTGGTGCAGCAGGGCACCCCGGCACAGGTGGTCAGTCTGGACAACTTTTTTAAAGGCGCTGCCTACTACCCCAAAATGCCGGACGGCACGCTGGACTACGAAAACCTTGAAACGCTGGATCTGCCCCTTATCAAGCAGTGCCTGCGCCAGCTCAGCGAGACCGGCAAGACCGAGCTGCCCATTTACGATTTTGCCACCGAGCAGCGCTCTGCCGAGGTGGAGCCCATCGATCTGCAGGGCGGTGTGTGCATCGTTGAGGGCATCCATGCTCTGAACCCGGAGCTGACCGGCCTTGTGCCGGACGACCAGATCTACCGCATCTACGCCGGTCTGCGGGAGGAATACTGCATCGACGGGCGCCGGGTCATCAATACGCAGGATATCCGCCTGTGCCGCCGCACCCTGCGGGACGCCGCAGCCCGCGGCCGCAGCCCCGCCAAGACCCTTTCCATGTGGGACAGGGTGCTGGACGGCGAAACGCGGTATATCAAGGGCTTCAAGACCACCGCAGACTTTTTGCTGGACACTTCCTTTACCTACGAGCTGGGACTGATCTCCCGGCTGCTGGGCGAGGTGCGCCGTCAGTTCACGCTGGAAGGCCACAACGCCGAGCTATGGGACGAGACCGCCCGCCGCTTTGAGCAGGTGGACCCGCTGCCGCTGGAGCTGCTGCCCGCCGACAGTATGCTGTGCGAGTTCTACGGCAGCCGCACCTAACCGGTGAAAAATGCGTAAAATTTGTTTCCAAACCAGCACCAAACTGTAAAAATTGCGGTGCATTCGTTGCAATTGCCATAACGCTGCGCTATAATGAGGATACGACTCCGGTATGGCGCAGGATGCGCCGCCATCTGCAGAGAATATACTGCCAGAATAAGAGAGGTGTCTATTATGGATTTTAACAAGATCAAAGCAATGGGTCTGGAATATGCCGAAAAGGGCAAGAACGCCGCCATGGATCTGGCCGAAAAGGGCAAGACGCAGGCGCTGCTGGTCAACGAGCAGGGCAAGCTGCTCAAGGCACAGCGTCAGCTGGGCGCACTGGTGTACAGCCTTGCCAAGGGCAAGGAAGAAAACCAGCCGCTGGTGGATAAATACATCGAGATGATCGATACCATCGAGCAGGAGATCACCCGCCTGAAGGCTACCCTGACCCCGGCAGAAGCCGCCGAGGTGGACTACGAAGCCCCCGTGGAGGAGGAAGAAGCTGCCCCGGAACAGCCCGCCCAGCCTGCCCGCAAGACCTGCCCGCAGTGCGGCGCGCCCGTCTCGGACGATGCGCTGTTCTGCAATAAGTGCGGCGCACAGCTGTAAGCCGGTAACCGGAAAAAGCTGCAACAGGGCGGTATCCCCCACAGGACACCGTCCTGTTTTTGTGAAAAGCGCAGAAAACCATGAAAAATGCTGGAAAATTGCGGTTTTTTGCTTGAAAAACCGCAGCAGCTGCGGTACAATTTACAGTATCTTTTCAAAAGGAGATGGAACGTGTGCTGGACTGGACCCCACAGCCGCCCTATACAGCGGAGCAGCTGCTGCAGGTGATCCGCATCCTGCGGGACCCGGAAAACGGCTGCCCGTGGGATAAGGTGCAGACCCATGCGTCCATCCGCAAAAACTTTCTGGAAGAGACCTGCGAGGCGCTGGAGGCCATTGACGCAGATGACGCCGTTCTGCTCCGGGAGGAACTGGGAGACGTGCTGATGCAGGTGGTGTTCCACGCCGCCATAGAGGAAGAGCGGGGACGCTTTACCTTTGAGGATGTGTGCCGCAATGTCTGCGAAAAGCTGGTGTTCCGGCACCCCAACATCTTTGCATCCTCCGCAGCGGAAAACGCCGGTATAAATGGCTGGGATGCGCTCAAAAATAAGGAAAAGGGGCGCACCACCCTTGCCGACGAGCTGGCCACCGTGCCCGCTACGCTGCCCGCGCTCATGCGGGCGCAAAAGCTGCAAAAGCGTGCCGCCGGGCATGGCCTTGGGCAGCAGGATGCAGCCGCAGCACAGCACCGGCTGGAAGCCGCCGTGCAGGACTTTGCCACGGCAGGCGCCGCCGCAAAGCAGGAAGCCGCAGGCCGGCTGCTGTTTGCAGCGGTAAACGCCGCCCGGCTTGCGGGGGTGGATGCAGAGGAAGCACTGACCTTTGCATCCAAGCGCTTTGCACAGCAGTGTCTGGAACAGGAACAAAGCGGTATTCAGGTCGAATGACCTGCTCCGATAGAACGAGAGAATTCAAGACAAAATCAGATGGAGGCAAATAATATGACCAAGACCGACTTGATCGCACAGGTTGCGGCAAACACCGAAATGAGCAAGAAGAGCGCCGAGCAGGCTGTCAACGCTGTTTTTGAGGCACTGGGCAAGGCCATGACCGAGGGCGAAAAGATCAGCATCTCCGGCTTTGGCACCTTTGAGGTGCGCGAGCGCGCCGAGCGTCAGGGCATC
>OHZR01000510.1_pt1 | contig 11595 bp, 9 predicted proteins | sample 1580491 | NCBI WGS metagenome assembly OHZR01 (sample SAMEA3882555, study PRJEB24775) | human gut metagenome | biome: human-associated habitat; feature: intestine environment; material: feces | place: Netherlands | collected 2009/2010 | reverse complement strand
CGCGAGCTGGGTTCAGAACGTCGTGAGACAGTTCGGTCCCTATCTGTCGTGGGCGCAGGATATTTGATGGGAGCTGTTCCTAGTACGAGAGGACCGGAGCGGACGTACCTCTGGCGCACCAGTTGTTCTGCCAAGGGCATAGCTGGGCAACTATGTACGGATCGGATAAACGCTGAAAGCATCTAAGCGTGAAGCCGACCCAAAGATAAGATATCCCATTGTTTCAAACAAGTAAGACCCCTTGAAGACTACAAGGTTGATAGGCACGATGTGTAAGTGGAGTGATCCATTCAGCAAGCGTGTACTAATAGGTCGAGGGCTTGACCACAATTCGCTTGAGACTTTTAAGTCAACGAAAAAATGTTAGCAGTGATTATTCAGTTTTGAAGGCACGTCCTTCAGGAAATACTGGACAGAAGCACAGAAATGTGTTATACTGATTCAGTCAAATCGGTCGGTGTCGATGACGGTAAGGTTCCACCTGTTCCCATTCCGAACACAGAAGTTAAGCTTACTTGTGCCGAAGATAGTTAGCTGGAAACGGCTTGTGAAAATAGGTAGTCGCCGACTTAACTGAAAGCTCTGAGATGAAAGTCTCAGGGCGTTTTTTGTTGCGTTAACATAAAAATACATAGCCGCAAAGTTGCAGGAAAAAGCGCTTTTGTCTCGTGTTAAGAGATGAAAGCGCTTTATATTTTGCAAAAAGGATGCGATTGATCATGAAACGATTCCACCGCCGCTGTCGGCGGCTATGTGTTTTGGCGGCATTGCTTGTGTTGCTGGTGCTGTTTCTGCGGCAGAATGTTCTGCTGGATACGGCCAGTCGACACGCGATCTTACTGGATGCCCAAAGCGGGCGGGTACTGGCGCAGAAACGTGCTGATGAGCGTACTGCACCGGCATCCCTGACAAAAATGATGACCGTACTGCTGGCCATTGAGGGGGAACCCGATCTGGATAAACAGGTAACACTGCCGGAGGATATTTTTCCAGCCTTACAGACCGAAAAAGCATCTATGGCAGGCTTTGCGCCCGGGGAGACGGTCACGGTGCGGGACTTGCTCTATGGTGCGATGCTGCCTTCCGGTGCAGAATGCTGTGAGACGCTGGCGCGGCTGGTGAGCGGCAGTGAGGATAACTTTGCCGCACTGATGAACCAAAAGGCTGCAGAGCTTGGTATGAAGAACACCCATTTTACAAACGCTACCGGCCTGACGGATACCGAGCACTATTCCAGCGCGGCAGATATGGTAAAGCTGTTGCAGGCAGCACTGCACAATGCGACCTTTCGCACCATTTTTACTGCGGAGCACTACACCACCACAGCGACTGCGCAGCACCCGGAGGGCGTTTCGCTGACCAGCACACTGCTGGGCAAGCTGGACGGAACAGAGCTTCCCGAGGGGGCACAGATCGAGGGCGGCAAAACAGGGTATACCGCTGCTGCAGGGCTGTGTCTGGCCAGCCTTGCCACCGTGAACGGAAAGGAGTACATCCTTGTTACACTTGCCGCACCCGGAGACCATGGAACGGAACAATATAACATCCGCGATGCAGTGCAGGTGTACCAAAAGCTTGCAGATAAAAAATAACTGCACAGTATAGAGACTGCCTTGCAAACTGGATATTTCGGCGGTACAATAGGGGCATTCTATCACGGAAAAGGATGTTTGACTATGCGAGACGAAGCCATTGACCTGTGCGGACAGATAAATTTTACCCGTACCGATGCCATGCCTCTACTGGAACGTGATGCACAGTTCCGCTTTGCCTGTGCGGGCTGCGGCAACTGCTGCCGCGGGCGGGAGGATATCGTGCTGTCCGGGTATGACTTGTGGCGTATTGCTGCCCGGCTGCGTCTGCCGCCGCAGATCGTGGCACGGGGCTACTGCCGCAGCAGCATAGGCAGAGTGAGCCATTTACCGGTGCTGCGGCTTGCTCCGGTGAAGGAAAACCGCAACAACTGCCCCTTTCTGACCGAAAACCACTGCGCCATCCATGAGGCTGAGCCGCTGGTGTGTGCGCTGTATCCGCTGGCGCAGGAGATCAGCCGGGCAGGGGAGGTACACTATTTTTTGCAGCCCACCGGCTGCGGCGGGCAGGTGATCGAAGCAAGGGTGCAGGATTACCTTGCCCGCTACGATGTGCCCGCCCGGGAAAAGACCGACGTCCGCTGGGCACAGACCTGCATGGCGCTGGAAGATACCGTGGAGCGGTTAGAAGAGGTACTCAGTCCGGTGCTGGTGCGCCGGATGCAGGCAAAGCTCTGGCAGGCACTGTATTTTGGTTACGATTATGCGCAGGACTATCTGCCGCAGCTGGAAGCAAACCTGCAAACGCTGGACACGGAGCTGCGTAAACTGACGGAGTATCAGAAAAAACGAAACGATAGTTCAAAATAATTGATAGATATCTTTACTTGAATCGATAATAAAGGCCGTTTTCAGGGAAAAGTGGATTGTTTTGCCAGTGATTCTGTGATATACTTCACGAGTGTAAAGCGAACCTTATTTGATCCGCTTACAATATCGGCCCGGAGTGCGGCGTCCTGTTGGCTGCAAGGGCTGAAGATAGAGGAGATCATCAATATGCGTAAAATCACTCGTCGTTCCTTCCTGACTGCTGCCGCTGCCTGCGGCGCAGCAGCTGCTCTTTCTGCCTGCGGCGGTTCTTCCTCCGCATCTTCTGCGGCAGCATCCTCCACGGTTGCTTCTGCATCGGTCGCTGCCGCTTCCAACGGCGAAAAGTTCACCGTTGGTATCTGCCAGCTGGTGCAGCACGCTGCACTGGATGCCGCTACGCAGGGCTTTGAGGATGCGTTGACCGCTTCCTTTGGCGAGAACGTCACCTTCGACTTCCAGAATGCACAGGGCGATTCCGCTACCTGCGCCACCATTGCCAACGGTTTTGTTTCCTCCGGCGTGGCCCTGATCATGGCAAACGCCACCCCTGCTCTGCAGGCTGCACAGGCTGCTACCAACACTATCCCCATTCTGGGCACTTCCGTTACCGAGTACGGCGTGGCACTGGGTCTGGATAACTTCTCCGGCACCGTGGGCGGCAACGTCTCCGGCACCTCCGATCTGGCACCGCTGGATCAGCAGGCAGACATGATCGTGGAGTGGATGCCCGAGGTCAAGAAGGTCGGCCTGCTGTACTGCTCTGCCGAGGCCAACAGCCAGTATCAGGTGGATGAAGTGCAGAAGTATCTGGAGGCTAAGGGCGTAACTGCTACCCAGTACGCTTTCTCGGATTCCAACGATCTGTCCTCCGTCTGCCAGAAGGCTGCGGACGAGAACGACGCACTGTATGTGCCCACCGATAACACCGTTGCCGCCAATACCGGCATCGTGGACGGCATCTGCCGCCCGGCTAAGAAGCCTGTGTTCGCCGGTGAGGAGGGCATCTGCTCCGGCTGCGGCGTGGCTACCCTGTCTATCAGCTACTACGATCTGGGCTACACCACCGGTGAGATGGCAGTCAAGATCCTGAACGGCGAGAGCGATATCTCTACCATGCCCATCGAGTACACCGATGTGACCAAAAAGTACAATAAGGCTGTCTGCGATGACCTTGGCCTGACCGCACCGGAAGGCTATGTTGAGATCGAAGCCTGATAACAGCAAAACCGGAACAATATAAAAATAGCGGAGAAGAGTGGATTCTTGCTCTTCTCCGCTTTCCCGTATCAAAGCGGGAGATAAAAAAGTGTAACGTTTAGGAGGAAATTGTTTTGGAGATCATTGCAAGACTTGCAAACCTGCCGGGTGCTTTACCGGGTGCCTGTGCGCAGGGGCTTATCTGGGGTATCATGGCCATTGGCGTGTACCTGACCTACCGTATTCTGGATGTAGCCGACCTGACCGTGGACGGCAGCTTCGGTACCGGCGGCGCGGTGTGCGTCATGTGCCTGCTTTCCGGCATGAACGTCTGGGCAGCATTGGCGGTAGCGGTGCTGGCTGGTCTGCTTACCGGCCTTGTCACCGGTCTGCTGCACACCTTTATGGGCATTCCCGCTATTCTGGCAGGTATCCTGACCCAGCTGGCGTTGTATTCCATCAACTTGAAGATCATGGGCAAGGCCAACCAGTCCATCAACGTGGACAAATACGGCCTGCTCATCTCCCTGCGCTGGGTCAAGGAATTTGCCCTGCACAACCCCATCATCATGGTCATCCTTGTTACTGCGGTGGTCATCGGGGTACTGTACTGGTTCTTCGGTACGGAGCTGGGCTGCGGCATCCGCGCTACCGGTTCTAACCCTGCCATGTCCCGCGCACAGGGCATCAACACCAACTTCAACATCGTGCTGGGTCTGGCCGTTTCCAATGCGCTGGTGGCGCTGTCCGGTGCGCTGCTCAGCCAGTATCAGGGCTTTGCAGATGTCGGCATGGGACGCGGTGCTATCGTCATCGGTCTGGCTGCCGTCATCATCGGCGAGGCCGTGTTTGGCCGCATCTTCCACAACTTTGCCCTCAAGCTGGCCTCTGTTTCCATCGGTGCCATCATCTACTATATCGTCATTCAGCTGGTACTGACGCTGGGCTTTGATGCAAACCTGCTCAAGCTGCTCAGCGCCTCCGTGGTGGCGGTGTTCCTTGCTGTGCCGTACTGGAAGGGCAAATACTTCTCGAAGCCGGTCAAAAAGGCAAAGGAGGACGCAAAAAATGCTTGAGATCCAAAATGTTTCCAAAACCTTCAATGCAGGTACAGTGAACCAGAAGACCGCCCTGAACGGCCTGAACCTGAAGCTGAACGAGGGTGATTTTGTTACCGTGATCGGCGGCAACGGTGCGGGTAAATCCACTATGCTGAATGCCGTTGCCGGTGTATGGCCGGTGGACGAGGGCAAAATTTTGATCGACGGTGTGGACGTCACCCGCCTGGGTGAACATCAGCGCGCCGCCTACATTGGCCGCGTGTTCCAGGACCCCATGACCGGCACTGCTGCCACTATGCAGATCGAGGAAAATCTGGCGCTGGCAGCCCGGCGCGGCAAGCGCCGCACCTTGCGCATCGGCATCACCAAGGCTGAGCGGGAGCAGTACCGCGAGTTGCTCAAGACCCTTGATCTGGGCCTTGAGGATCGCCTGACCGCCCGCGTGGGACTGCTTTCCGGCGGTCAGCGGCAGGCGCTGACCCTGCTGATGGCTACCATGAACAAGCCCAAGCTCCTGCTGCTGGATGAGCACACCGCCGCTCTGGACCCCAAGACGGCGCTCAAGGTGCTGACCCTCTCGGCCAAGATCGTGGAGGAGAACCACCTGACCACCATGATGATCACCCACAACATGAAGGATGCCATCAAGTACGGCAACCGCCTGATCATGATGCACGAGGGCCACATCATCTATGATGTCTCCGGGGAAGAGAAGAAGAACCTGCATGTCTCCGACCTGCTGGCCAAGTTCCAGATCGCGTCCGGCGGCGAGTTCGCCAACGACCGCATGATCCTTTCCTGATGCATTTCTGATATGGAAAATCCCCTCCGGTGTGCGTGCCGGAGGGGATATTTGCGTATAAAGGAATGTTACCGCTTGATGTCGTAGTTCATGTTCATCAGGTTGCGGATGGAGCTGACATCATCGGTGATGTTGGCATCGCCGTGGATGGTGTGCTTGATGGCGCTGCTTGCCACGGCAAAGTTGATCATGTCCATGGCGCGGTAGTCGTGGAGCATGGCGTAGATCAGGCCGCTGGCAAAGGCATCGCCGCCGCCCACGCGGTCCAGAATGTTAAAGGTGTACAGCTTGCTCTCGAAGGTGTGCCCCTCGTACCACATAAAGGCCTTCAGGCTGTTCTCGCTGCCGCTGTGAGCGTAGCGCACATGGCGGGCAATGCACTTCAGGTTGGGGTAGCGCTCGATAAACCGCTGGAAGATCTCGTCCTGCTGCTCGTAGCTGGGCTGCAGGGGCACGCCGTCCTTCCAGTCGCCCTTGCTGTGGTCGTTTTCGTCCTTCCACAGGTGGTAGGGCTCAATACCCAGCAGCACGTCCACATAGGGCAGGCACTCGGTGCAGAAGTCCCGTGCTTCCTCCCAAGTCCACAGGGTGGAGCGGAAGTTGCCGTCAAAGCTCACGGTCAGGCCCTTCTTCTTGGCAACCTTCAGCATATCAAGGATCAGGCTGCGGCAGTTGGGCGCCAGTGCCGGGGTAATGCCGCTCAGGTGCAGCCAGTCGTAGCCGTCCAGCAGAGCGTCCAGATCGACCTGAGAGAAGTCATACTCGGTAATGGCACTGTGCTTGCGGTCATAAATGACCTTGGAAGCGCGGATGCCGTAGCCAGTCTCCAGATAATAAGTACCCAGCCGGTTGGAAGGGGTCTCGTTGGGCTCGGTCAGGATCATGGGGGTGCAATGCACATCGTTGGAGCGCAGCCAGCGCACAGCGCTCTTGCCCAGACTGTTGTTGGGCACTACGCTGAAAAAGGTGCTGTCCACGCCAAGGTTTGCCAGCGCCAGCGCAATGTTGGCCTCGCTGCCGCCGTAACTGGCCTCAAAAGCCGATGCCATGCGGATCTTTTCGTAGTTCGGCGGGGTCAGGCGCAGCATGATCTCACCACAGGTGATGAACTTCTGGCCATTGGGTTCGCTGCCAAGGATCGGATTGAAATGTTCCATAAAGCTCCTCCTGATGACATTGCGGAAACCCGCAACTATTAACACATCGTTGTATCCATTATAGTGCGTTCCCGGACAGAATGCAAGCGTTTGCACGCGCAGACAAGAGAAAATAAACCATAAAATTTGGTAAAGTTGCCGAAAAAACTGCCCTGCCGCAGGATCATACCCCAGTCAGGTCAAAGCTTGGGGTGTATTCCTCCTTGGCGCTGCTCTTCTGCTGCATATAGCCCTGCACAAGCCCCTTGTCCATGGCGTAGTTCACCACCCGGCGGTATTCATAGGTAGTGATGCGCCGCCCGATGCCATGCTCTGCGGCCTTGTAGAAAGGGGTGTACTGGCTCATGACGCTGGGCAGAAAGCACCCGGGGTCGGCGTCATTCCATGCAGCCATCTGATCCAGCACGGCAAAGCTGTCCTTCACATGACCCGGCAGCGCCAGATGACGCAAAATGACCCCCTTTTGCAGGATGCCGTCTGCATCGAACACCGGATGTCCGGCCTGCGCCATCATGGCCTCGATGGCGGGCTTTGCCTCGGCAAAATAGTCCGGCGCGGCGGAAAGCTCTGCGGAAAGGGCAGAGGACACATATTTTAAATCAGCCAGCCAGATGTCGATGTACCCGCGCCAAGCCTCTACGCTTTCCACGGTCTCGTAGCCGCCGGTGTTGCACACGATGGGCAGCCGCAGCCCCTTGGCGCGGGCAATGTCCAGCGCGGCAATGATCCACGGCTGCCACTGACCCGGGGTGACCAGATTGATGTTGTGTGCGCCCTGCGCCTGCAAATTCAAGAAGATCTCAGCCAGGTGCTCCACGGTGATCTCTTTGCCCAGCCCCTCTGCGCTGATGGGGTAGTTCTGGCAGAAGCAGCACTTGAGGGTGCAGCCGGAAAAGAACACCGTGCCGCTGCCCCTTGTGCCGCTGATGCAGGGCTCCTCCCAGTGGTGCAGGGCAGCGCGGGCGGCTTTCAGGGCAGCGCCTGCCCCGCAGAAGCCGGTGCGCCCGGCGGCACGGTTTGCACCGCAGCGGCGGGGGCAGAGGGTGCAGCAGGTGGGAACGGAAATGGTTTTCGGCATAATATCCAAAGTCCTTTGCTTAAAATTTTCGTATTCAGTATACCACTTTTGGTGCCATTCGTGCTATACTGAAATATAGAGAAACGATAATACAAAAAACGCAACATCTTTGCAGGACAAGGAATGTGTTATGATGGAGGAGACCATGCGCACCGAAACCGATGAGATCCGCGATAATCTGAAGTATCTGGCTCTGCTGGCCAGAGATTACCCCTCGCAGGCGGCAGCTGCCAGCGAGATCATCAGCACACAGGCGCTGCTCAAGCTGCCCAAGGGCACCGAGCATTTCATGAGCGACCTGCACGGCGAGAACGAGGCCTTCGTGCATATCCTGAACTCTGCCTCCGGCGTTATCCGGGAAAAGGTGGATGCCGTGCTGGGCGATACCATGCCGGAGGCAGCCCGTGCAGAGCTTGCCACCCTGATCTACTATCCCACCGAAAAGCTGCCCCAGCTCAAGGCGCGCTGCACCACCGAGGATGCGCTGGAGCAGTGGTACACCCAAACCCTTCTCCAGCTGATCGATATCTGCCGTCTGGTGTCCTCCAAGCACACCCGCGACCATGTGCGCGGCTGTCTGCCCTCCAGCTGCGGCTATATTCTGGACGAGCTGCTTCATGCCCACTTTGAGGATCACGATAAAGACTTGTACTACGGCCAGATCGTGGGCAGCATCATTGAGAACGGCCGCGCCGACCGCTTTATCGTGCGGCTGTGTGAGCTGATCAAGCATCTGGCGGTGGATAAGCTGCATATCGTGGGCGACCTGTTTGACCGCGGCCCCCGCCCGGACATTATTCTGGATCTGTTGATGCGTCATCACAATGTAGATATCCAGTGGGGCAACCATGACGTGGTGTGGATGGGTGCTGCTGCCGGCAGTCCCATCTGCATCTGTACGGTACTTAAAACTACGCTTGCCTACCACAACCACGGGATGCTGGAGGACTGCTACGGCATCAATCTGCGGCACTTGCAGCGTATGGCGGAGCAGTTCTACGGCGAGGATGACCTTTCCATCTGGATGCCCCACACGGACGCCGCCCGCGGCCCCTATACGGAAGGAATGCTCCACCGCTGTGCCGTGATGCACAAGGCCATCTCCATTCTCATGTTCAAGCTGGAGTGTCAGGTCATTGATCGCAACCCGGATTTCCAGATGCAGGGGCGGGATTATCTGCGCCGCATCGACTGGGACGCCCACACCGTGCAGGTAGGGGAGAAGAGCTACCCCCTGCGGGACACCGCCTTCCCCACGGTAGACCCGGCAGACCCCGCAAAGCTGAACCCGGACGAGCAGCTGGTACTGCAAAAACTGGTGCAGTCCTTCCGGCAGAGCGAGAAATTACAACAGCATATTGAATTTTTGTATGCCAAGGGCAGCGTGTACCACATTGAAAACGGCAATCTGCTCTACCACGGCGCTGTGCCCATGAACACGAAGGGCGGCTTTGCGGTGGAGCACTTCGAGGGACGCCGCTACTCCGGCCGTGCCCTGATGGATTACTGCGACGCCCGCGCCCGCCGTGGCTACTACGGGGCAGAGGGCAGCGCTGCCCGCCAGAGCGGACAGGATTTTCTGTGGTATCTGTGGTGCGGCAAGCTTTCGCCGCTGTTTGGCCGCAGCGCCATGACCACCTTTGAGCGGCTGTATATCGCCGACCCCGCCACCCATACGGAGGTCAAGGACCCCTATTATAGCTGGTACAACGACGAAGCCGCCTGCCGCCGCATTCTGGCAGAGTTCGGTCTGCCGGGCACGAGCCATATCGTCAACGGCCATGTGCCGGTGCAGGAGAAAAACGGCGAGAGCCCCATCAAGGGCGGGGGACGGCTGGTGGTCATCGATGGTGGGTTCTGCCGCGCCTACCACGAAAAGACCGGTATTGCCGGGTACACGCTGGTGTATTCCAGCCGCACCATGTCCCTGCGCACCCATCAGCCCTTTGAAAGCGCCGAAAAGGCGGTGCGGGAGAATTTGGACATCCTGTCCCAGAAGAACATTCTGGAAACCGAAAATCATCGCATCCTCGTGGAAGATACGGACGAGGGCGAGGTGCTGCGGGAGCGCGTGCATGACCTGAAGCAGTTGGTAACGGCCTATCAGCTGGGCTGGATTCCGGAAGCGCGATGCGAGGATCACGTTTGGTGATATCGCCAAAGGGTAAAATTTGGGTCGGCATTCGTCAAAATTGATGAAAAATTCAATAAATTTTTGGAATATCCGCGTGTAATCTGGGCAAAACAGAAAATAATGAAACAGATACAAATCGGGCTTTGCTTTTTTGTGGAAGTAGTGTATAATAGGATAGTTATAAATCTGCCCCGGTGTTGGTGAATCTGTACACCCCGGCGGTATAAGTAACGAGATGGAATGCTTTCAGTAGCCTTAACAGGCCTGTGGCACAGGCCTTTGACAAGGAGATCATAAAAGTGGAGAAATTTGTTATTACCGGCGGTAAGCCCCTGCACGGAGAAGTGACCATTTCCGGCGCAAAAAATGCGGCTGTGGGTATTCTGCCTGCTACCATTCTGGCAGCGGATGTCTGCGTGATCGAAAATCTGCCTGATATCAGCGATGTGTCGGTCAGTCTCAAGATCCTGAGCACCTTGGGTGCACAGGTGAAGATGCTCAACCGCAACACCTACGAGATCGATACGCGGCATCTGGTCACCACCAATGTGCCGGACGATCTGTCCCGTCAGATGCGCGCCAGCTACTACTTCCTTGGCGCATTGCTCTCCCGCTTCGGCAAGGCACAGGTTGCCATGCCCGGCGGCTGCAATCTGGGGCCCCGCCCCATCGACCAGCACCTGAAGGTGTTCAGCGCACTGGGCGCAGAGGACAGCGTGGACTACGGCATGATCACCGTGCGCACCAAGCAGGAGCTGACCGGTGCCCATATCTTCTTTGATAAGGTCAGCGTGGGCGCTACCATGAACGGTATGCTCTCCGCTGTGATGGCACAGGGCCAGACCATTCTGGAAAACTGCGCCAAGGAGCCCCATGTGGTGGATCTGGCAAACTTCCTGAATATGTGCGGCGCAGACGTGCGCGGCGCAGGCACCGACGTCATCAAGGTGCGCGGCGTGGAAAAGATGCACGGCTGCACCTACAGCATCATCCCGGATCAGATCGAGGCCGGCAGCTACATGGTAGCTGCCGCTGCCACCGGCGGCGATGTGCTGGTGAAGAACGTCACCCCCAAGCATCTGGAACCCATTACCGAAAAGCTGCGCCGTGCAGGCGTGGAGGTGGAAGAATTTGACGATGCTGTGCGTGTGGTAGCATCCAAACGTTTAAATAGCACAAACGTCAAGACACTGCCGTATCCGGGGTATCCGACCGACATGCAGCCGCAGATCGTAGTTGCCCTGGCTCTGGCACACGGTACCAGTATCGTGACAGAGAGCATTTTTGAGAATCGTTTCAAATATGTGGACGAGCTTACCAGAATGGGTGCGACGATTAAAGTAGAAGGCAATTCTGCTATTATCTACGGAACCGATGGGTTTACAGGAGCAAGAGTCAGTGCACCGGATCTTCGTGCAGGCGCGGCACTGGTAATTGCCGGACTGGCTGCAGAGGGTATTACAATTGTGGATGATATCGTATATATCCAGCGTGGATATGAGGATTTTGAAGGAAAACTGAAGAGTCTGGGCGCAGAGATTGAGCGTGTGACCAGTGAAAAAGAAATTCAGAAGTTTATTCTGAAAGTTTCATAAATAAAAAGAACGGGCAAAAAAGGGAGCGTGAAAAACATTGGTATGTTTTCACACTCCCTTTTCATTTGAAAAATTTATAAAACCGCTTTGATATAGAGGTCGCGGCTGGCGGTGGAAAGATCCAGACAGGATTTATCATCAAACTGGACAATCGGACGGGACAGTGCAT
>OHZR01000509.1_pt1 | contig 11603 bp, 10 predicted proteins | sample 1580491 | NCBI WGS metagenome assembly OHZR01 (sample SAMEA3882555, study PRJEB24775) | human gut metagenome | biome: human-associated habitat; feature: intestine environment; material: feces | place: Netherlands | collected 2009/2010 | reverse complement strand
GCGCTTTTGGCTTAGCATCTGCCGCACCTCGCTCGCCGTATCGGCACTTAGAATTGTGCGGTGTTGCCTCAATCTGCCCCTGCCTGTGATGCAGGGGAAATGTTCTCGTTCCTGGTTTCACTCAATAAAACGATGCAGCTCTGCGTTTTGTTACAACTTTTGTGCGGAAATTTTTTCCTATTGACTCTGGAGATTCATTCCTCGCCGACTGCCAGCTCGCTCAGGTTCTGCACGCTGCCTTCGATATAATCAGAATAGGCATAACTCTCCCCCGCGTCCGCTTCGCTGGCTTCCAGCGCGGGGGCGGGCAGGTTCAGGTCCTGCGGGTCACAGTCCAGCCCAAAGCGCACCCGCAGCAGCGGCGCCATAATCTCTGGGTCCCACACAATCGCGCCGACGCTGTTCGTCTGCACCGCGTAAGCACTGGGGATGGTAAACACCACTTGTTCTGCCTGCAGGCTCTCCGCACTGGCGGCAAGTTGCATCAGGGTATCCATATCCAAATTGGTCTGCATATAGGGCATAATAACCGGCACCAGCTTGGCGGCATCCACCAGGGTACAGCTTTGGGCATACCGCAGCAATCCGGCAAACACGCTGCGCAGCACGCGCTGGCGATCCATATCACCATACGCATAACTGCGGCGTTCCCGCACCAGGAACTCCACCGAGCTGCGATCCAACAGGTACCTGCCTTTGGGCAGGTAGGAACCGCCGTTCTCTATTTCCTGCGGAATATCCACTTCTACCCCGCCGATGTATTCCACAATATCGCCCAGGCCGTTCAGATCCATGCCAAGGTAGCCATCCACCGGCAGGCCGGTCATGGCGGTGATTTCATCGCAAAGTCCCTGCAGACCGCCTGTCTCCCTGGCTACGGCATTGATACGCCCCGTTGTGCTGCCCTGGCCGGTGGGGTTTGCGGCGTTTTCTTCCCCCTCGCCTGCTTCCGCCTGGCCGGTGCTCCACCCCACATACAGGCTGGGCGGAACCTGCAGCACCTCCAGCTTGTTCCGGTCACAGTCCCACTGCAGATACAGGATCATATCCGTCAGGCCGATCTCTTCTTCGCCGTCCTCCGCCGAACGGTCATACCCGGCCACCACCAGGCTGATGGTACCTGTATAAGGCTCTGCCGGGTCGGGCTGGCCGGTCAGCAGCTGGCCGATGGGGTTTACACCCGCTGCAACCGCCGATGTTTTATGCCTGGTATACCATCTTTCCGCCAGCCAAACGGCCGCCAGCACTGCCAACAATATCAGGACCACTGCAACTATTTTGCGATATTTTGCGCTTTCCTGTTTGTATCTTGCCACCCTGCACACCAGCCTTTCCAAATCCACCATCGTTATCTGTATCATATCCTGTACTGGTATCAAAGTTGTAGCAAAAGATGACCAAAACGTACATAAATTGCAATTTTTATACACGATAAAACGTTATTTTTCTTTTTTTGTCAAAAACGCCGGGAAATTTCATTTTTTCGATTGCCAAATATTGACATCAGTGGAAATTAAAGGTATACTGTGTATACAAAAAGCGTTGGTGTCGCTTTTTCCAGGTGATGTACTACATATGAAAGAGGTTAGCCTATGAAATCTACTGGAATCGTCCGCAGTGTTGACAGCTTAGGCCGTTTTGTTCTGCCCAAGGAACTGCGAGATTCGTTTGGTATCACCACTGATACTCCCATTGAAATCTTTACCGATGGTAATACCATCCTGCTGCGCAAGTACCGCGCAGACGGCTGCTGTGACCTGTGTGGTGAAGTAACCGGGGATAGCATTCTTTTCCGCGGCAAGCGCATCTGTGCAGCCTGCCGCAAGGAGCTTGCCAAACTGTAAGCTCTGCCGCACCGTTCACCCTTATACAAACACTGCCTGTCCCAATCCCTTGGGGCAGGCAGAATTTTTGTTATTTTGCAGCGGCATCCGGTTCAGGCATTGTGCTTGCGGACGACTTCCTCGCTGTTCTTGATCAGGTTCATCAGGCTGGTGGCGTGGCGCGGGTAATCCCTGGCCAGGGTCTCGGTGTTCATCTCAAAGGCAGCGGGGTCGGGGCATGCGCCGTTCTCCCCTGCCATGGTGGCTGAAAGCTCACCTTCCTGCAAGAACATGGCGGCATCGGCGTCACGCTCCCAGCGGGCGGGCGTTACGCGGAACATGCTGGCCACATTGCCCGGCGCAGCCTGGTACAGGCGGCGGAACATACGGTAGACGGCCAGCATCAGATAATTGCTGACGGAGGTAACCACCCGCTTATCCCTGCACTGATCCAACCGGTCAAACAAAATGTCCAGCGAATTTTCAATCAGTTTTTTATACATGGTGGGCAGCACGCTGCCGCGGTAAATGCTGCCGGAGGTTGCGCCGCCGGCATCGGGCAGTTCTTCCACCTTGATGGTCTGGCCGCTGCGCTCTGCGCTGCGCCCCAAAAGGTAGTCACAGGAAACATTATAGTAATCCGCAATCTGCACCACAAATTCAAGGCCGCATTCCCGGATGCCTTTCTCATAATGGGAAAGCTGCGCCTGGCTGATGCCAAGCTCCTGCGCCGCCTGTTTTTGGGTAATGCCCCGCTCTTTGCGCAGCAGGGTAATGATGCGGTTAAATTCTATTGCCATCTTGTTGCCATCCTTCACACTTTACCAGAACGCAGCGCGCAAAGGCCGCACAGGGTTTGCGCTACATCGCCAGGGCGCAGGGGCCGGACATTCCGCCGGTTCCTGCAGCACCCCCGCCGTTCTGTTTTCCGCCTTGCGGGTTTGCACCGCTGCCTGCCGCCTTACACCCTGCCGGGCTTGCGGCAGATAAAGACCCCAAAATGCGCAGAAATCCCCAAAGCACACCGGAATGTAGCTTAAGGGTTCGCTGCGCCGCGTTGGGCCGGGTAGGCATCCTATTGGCAGGAACCGCGCTTTTGTGCGCCGCTTTTGGCTGCGGCACAAATGCGGGCTCTACTGCATTCTACATGGTGTAAATTATATCTGCCAAAAAACGATTTGTAAACATCAAATTCGCCAATTTTTTGTCAATTTTTTCGGTATTTCCTTCAAAGCGGGCCAAACAAACTAGATATTGACATTTCGCGTGTTTTCCTGTACAAATATTGTGTGTCTTTTTTTACCCGTTCTTATTTTGTAATCTTTTTGTAATCTTTTTTTTTGCAACATATATCCGTCAGGAGGTTTTGTTTTTGAAATATTATAAACTGCATCTGATCCGCCACGGCCTGACGGCGGGCAATCTGCAAGGGCTGTACATTGGCAGCGGCAGCGACCTGCCCCTGTGGAACGGTCTGGCCCGCTCCCTGAACACCATCGCCATCCGGGTGGGCGACCTGGTGGGCGCAAGCAACATCTTCAACTTTGTCTACAACACCCTGCAGCTGACCACCCTGGACCCCGCCAACGACGTGGGCCTTGCCCAGATGGTCATGGGCAGCCAGACCCACGGCGTGACCCCCACGGCGCTGGCCGCTGCCTTCCAGATCTTCTATGACGGCGAGTACACCACCCCGCACCTGTACACCCGTGTGCTGGACCGGGACGGCAACATCTATCTGGAAAACAACGCCACCAGCTATCAGGCGCTGACCCCCGATACTGCCTATGTCATGAACCGTCTGCTGAAGAACGTTCTGTTCTCCAGCGTAGGTACTGCCAGTGGCCGCTACCCCAACTCCAACGGCATGGAAGCCTTTGGTAAGACCGGTACTGCCAGCGACGAAAAGGATCTGTGGTTCGTGGGCGGCACGCCCTACTATGTCACCGCTGTGTGGTGGGGCTACGATGCACCCTACGATATGACCAAGACCCTGTCCAAGCAGCAGGCCAAGACCCGCACCTGTGTGACCGCGTGGAAGGCACTGATGGAGCAGGCACAGGCAGATCTGCCCTATAAGGCATTCCCCACCTCCGCAGGCGTGGTGGAGCGCCGCTACTGCACCCAGAGCGGCCTTCTGGCCGGTGCGGGCTGCCCGAGCACTGCTGTGGGCTACTACCGCGCCGATGACCTGCCCGATACCTGCACCTACTCCCACGCAGCCCCGCAGGCTGCTGCCCCTACCGAGAACACAGACGATGCTGTGCCCACCCAGCCGGTCATCCCCACCGATACCAGTGCGCTGGATACGGAATAAGGGCAAAAATCGTACTTTTTCGCCCCTTTGCTGAAAAATCCGGCAAGGACAGGGCGCACTTTACAAGACAAAACTGGACAAAGTGACAAAATAGCATCCGGGCTCTTGCATTGCAGGGGTTCGGATGCTATTATATTTTCTGCAAGAACACTTGTGTTTGAGAGGTGAACAAGTTGGAACGCCGTTTTTATCTGGTAGATGCGCAGGTGCTGCCGGAGGTCTTTCTCAAGGTGGTGCGCGCCAAGGAGCTGCTGGCCAGCGGAGAAGCCCGCAGTATTTCAGCTGCGACCCGTGCGGTAGAGCTTTCGCGCAGCGCATTTTATAAGTATAAGGATTGTATCTTTGATTCCGAGAACGGCCGTGAGGTCATCACGGTCATGGCCACCCTGCGGGACGAGACCGGTGCGCTGCAAAGCCTTCTGGCAGGCATCAGCGCCGCAGGTGCCAGTATTGTGACCATCAACCAGTCCACCCCGGAAAACGGAGCTGCGCTGGTGGCGGTCACCATCCGCACCGACACCATGCAGATGTCCCCGGAGGAACTGACCGAAAAGCTTTCGCGCCAGCGCATGGTCGTGGGTGTGCGCTGTGGGTATAACCTGTAACAAAACAGGAAACGAGGGAAAGAGAGTATGGCTAAAATTGCAATTCTGGGCTTTGGCACGGTGGGCAGCGGCGTGTACGAGGTGCTGCGCCGCAATGCCGCAAGCGTCTCCCGCCGGGCTGGCGAACCGGTGGAGGTAAAGTACATTCTGGACCCGAAGGACTTTACAGGCAACCCGGTGGAGCCTTTGGTGGTCAAAAGCATTGATGTGATCCTGCAGGCCCCGGAGATCCGGGTGGTGGTGGAAACCATCGGCGGCACCCGCTTTGCTTACCCCTATGTCAAGGCGTGTCTGGAGAGCGGTCGCAGCGTGTGCACCTCCAACAAGGAGATGGTGGCTACCTACGGCGCAGAGCTGCTGGCGCTGGCCAAGGAGCACGACTGTGCCTTCCTGTTCGAAGCCTCTGTGGGCGGCGGTACGCCCATCATCACCCCCATGCACCAGTGCCTGGCGGCCAACGTCATCACCGAGGTGGAGGGCATCGTGAACGGCACCACCAACTTCATGCTCACCAAGATGGTGCGGGAGAATCTGGGCTTCGACGAGGCACTGAAGATCGCGCAGGAGCTGGGTTACGCCGAGACGAAGGACCCCAGCGACGATGTGGACGGCCGCGATGCCTGCCGCAAGATCGCCATCCTGTCCTCCATGGTGTGCGGCCACCAGATCTACCCCCAGAACATCCCCACCCGGGGCATCCGCGCCATTACCGCCGCCGATGTGGCCAGCGCCGAAAAGCTGGGCTGCGTCATCAAGCTGATCGCATGGATGAAGCGCGGCAAGGACGGCAGCGTGGCTGCCGGTGTGGAGCCGTGTCTGGTGCCCAAGGCAAACCAGCTGGCCAGCGTGGACGATGTGTTCAACGCGGTGCTGGTCAAGGGCGATATGCTGGGCGACGTGGTCTTCTACGGCAAGGGCGCGGGCAAGCTGCCCACCGCCAGCGCCGTGGTGGCCGATGTGGTGGATGCCCTCAAGAATGGCTCCAAGGTCCACGACAGCCTGTTCTGGCAGCCTGCGGAGCCGGTGGAGGGGATGCTCACCGACCCGGCTCCCGCTGCATATTATGTGCGTGTGGCGGGCATTGCCCCCGCTGTGGTGGAAGCCATCTACGGCTACGGCAAGGTGGTGGATGAGCGGTACGAGGGCTGCGCCTACTTTGTGGAGCGCGCCGATGAGCGCGCGCTGGCAGAAGCCGCGCGCAAGGTGGAGGCCGTGGGCGGCAGCGTGAAGCTGGTGCTCAAGCGTCTGCCCGAGGAAGTGTAACGGAAAGGAACTGCGGCAATGAAGATCAAGGTTTCGGTCCCTGCCACCAGCGCCAACGTAGGCTCCGGCTTCGATGCGCTGGGTCTGGCAGTTACGTTGTACAACACAGTCACCTTTGAGGACAGCGAGGTGCTGGAGATCTCAGCATCGGACGGCACCCGCATTCCCCGGGGCGAGTCGAATCTCGTGTACCGCTCCGCCAAGGGTCTGTTCGAAAAAGTGGGCAAGCAGATCCCGCCCCTCAAGATCACCCAGACGAACCCCATCCCCATGGCGCGGGGTCTGGGTTCTTCTTCGGCCTGCATCATCGCGGGTCTGCTGGGCGCAAACCGGATGCTGGGAGATGTGCTCAACACGCAGGAGCTGCTCACGCTGGCAACTGCCATTGAGGGACACCCCGATAACGTGGCTCCGGCCCTGCTGGGCGGCCTGACCAGCAGCGTGTTCGAGGACGGCAAGGTGTATTCGGTCAAGCGGAATGTGGACGAAAGTCTCTGCTTTGCCGCCATCGTGCCGGACTACAAGCTGCTGACCGAAGCAGCCCGCGCTGCCCTGCCCAAGGAGGTATCCCATAAGGACGCGGTGTATAACCTGTCCCGTGCGGCGCTGGTGCCCGCAGCCTTCTGCGAGGGACGGCACGACCTGCTGGCCATTGCCACTGAGGATAAGCTGCACCAGCAGTACCGGATGCCCCTGATGCCCGGCTCCCGCGAGGTGTTCGATATGGCGCGGCTGTGCGGCGCAAAGGCCGTGTATGTGTCCGGTGCAGGCAGCACGGTCATGGCAGTGGCGGAAAAGGCCGAAGCCGAAAAGTTCTATTCCAAGCTGGAAAAAGGTCTGGAGCTGCTGGAAGGTCTGGACGGATGTGAAGCATTTACACTGTTGCAGCTGGATGCCGATAACACCGGCGCGACTGTGGAATGATAAACGGGTAAGGGAAGTGCAAGAACGCTTCCGCCCGGCAAGCCCCCGCAAGCGCGGGGCGTAAAGAGGAGAGTGACAAGATATGGCGTTGATCGTACAGAAATTCGGCGGTTCCTCCGTAAAGGACCGTGACCGTATCTTCAACGTTGCGCGGATCGTGGCCAACACCCACAACGCGGGCAATGACGTAGTGGTGGTAGTTTCCGCACAGGGCGACACCACCGATGACCTGATCGCCAAGGCAGGGGAGATCACCCATAACCCCTCGGCGCGTGAGATGGATATGCTGCTGGCCTCCGGCGAGCAGATCAGCATCGCACTGCTGGCCATGGCGCTGAACGAGCTGGGCTGCCATGCCATCAGCCTGACCGGCTGGCAGGCGGGCTTCCGTACCGACCGTGCCTACACCAAGGCGCGCATCACCCGGCTGGAGACCGAGCGGATCTCCTCGGAGCTGGAGCGCAACCGTGTGGTGGTGGTGGCAGGCTTCCAGGGCTTGAACAAGCTGGACGATATCACCACGCTGGGACGCGGCGGCTCCGACACCAGTGCTGTGGCCATTGCCGCTGCCCTGCACGCTGACCGCTGCCAGATCTACACGGATGTGGAGGGCGTTTACACCGCCGACCCGCGCAAGGTGCGCAACACCCGCAAGCTGGAGGAAATCACCTTTGACGAGATGCTGGAGCTGGCATCTCTGGGCGCACAGGTGCTGAACAACCGCAGCGTGGAGCTGGCCAAAAAGTACAATGTGGAGCTGGAGGTGCTCTCCAGCCTGAACCCCATCCCGGGTACGGTGGTTAAGGAGGTTACAAAGGACATGGAAGGTATGCTGATCAAGGGTGTTGCCAAGGACACCGATGTTGCTGTTATCACGATTCTCAACGTTCCCGACGAGCCGGGCATGAGCTTTAAGATCTTTGGTCTGCTGGCACAGAAGAACATCAACGTGGACATCATCCTGCAGTCCACCGGCCGCGACGGCAAGAAGGACATCAGCTTTACCTGTTCCGAAGGCGAAGCCGAGCTGGCCATGCGTGTGCTGAAGGAAAGTGCACACTTCAGCGATGTCAGCGTGGACACCACCTGCGCCAAGGTCTCCATCGTGGGTGCCGGTATGCAGAGCCACAGCGGCGTTGCTTCCAAGATGTTCGAGGCACTGTCCAACAACAATATCAACATCAAGATGATCTCCACCAGCGAGATCAAGATCTCCTGCATCATCGACCGTGCAGACGCCGACAAGGCTGTCAGCGCCATCCACGATATGCTGTTTGACTGATCTGCGTAAAATTTTCGGTTATGGCCTGTCTGCTCCCTGCCGGGGCGGGCAGGTCATAATTTTTTTACACACAGCGGCGTTTACACAAATTGCAAAGGGGTGTATAATATAGTTTGAATCTGTGCGGCGCACCGGCGCTGCAACTATGCCGAAAAGGAGCCCCGCCGCATGAGTGAACCCACCCGTACCTCCAGAGCGCCTGCTGATAAGCGCCTGACCTATCAACAATGGAAACGCCGCAAAATGCTGCGGCTGGCCCGCAACTGGGGGCTGTTTCTGGCCGGCTGCGCGGCAGTGGTGGCGCTGCTGACCGGCGGCATCCTGTGGCTGCTGCCCAAGGTGCACGGCCTGCTGGCCGGGCCAAAGGTATTTGCAGCCAGCGTGTACAACGGCGCAGACTATGTGTTCAACGCCGCAGACACGCGGCTTACGCTGGTAAATGCCAATCTGCCCTATACCGTCGAGCCGACCCCGCTGCTGGATATTGCCGACGAGACCACCGGCCAGCAGCTGGAAGCGGAAGCCGCCATGCAGTACCGCAGCATGGCCGCCGCCGCGCAGGCGGACGGCGTCAGCCTGACCCTTGTGGCCGGTTATCAGGACGCCGACATCCGGCAGGATGCCTATGAAGCCCGGGTGCAGACCTACCGCGATAAGCGCAAGAGCGAAGAGGAAGCCGCCCGTCTGGCGGCTACCATCCAGCCCGCTGCCAATGCCAACGAGCACGGCACCGGCTACGCGGCAGATATCCTCAGCGCGGACGACCCGCAGCAGGATACCAGCTTTGCCGAGACCCGTGCCTACGAGTGGCTTACGGCCTACGCGGCGGAATACGGCTTTATCCTGCGCTACCCGCAGGACCGGCAGGCCGCCACCGGCATCGTGTTCGAGCCGTGGCACTGGCGCTATGTAGGGGTGGAAAACGCCCTTGCCATCCGCGCCAGCGGCCTGAGCCTGGAAGAGTTCATCGCCCTGCAGAGGGCAGACTGAATCAAATGCTCTGTGCTGCGGCACAGAGAGAAGGGAACTATCATTGGAACGTACTCTCATTGCACCGGGTGTGCATCTTTCCTGCGACCCGGCTTCTAAATTCAACCGCTGCCGCATCAGCATCCACTTTGCCTTCCCGGCAGAGCGTAAAACGGCCACTGCCCATGCGCTTTTGCCGTTGGTGATGGAGCGCGGCTATGCGGACTGCCCGGATATGACCCGGCTGACCAAAAAGCTGGCAAAGCTTTACGGCGCAGACCTGACCGTGGACGCCCGTCCCATGGGCTGCAACCATAACCTCTGCGTCAGTGTGACCGGCATCAAGGATGCCTTTGCGCTGGAAGGCGAGGCGCTGACCGCCGAGTATACCAAAATCGCGCTGGGCGCGGCTTTCCATCCTTATCTTGTGGACGGCTGCTTTGACCCGCAGGCCGTCAGCATTGAAAAGCAGATGCTGAAAAAAGGCCTTGAGGACGAGATCAACGATAAACGCATCTACTGCCTGCATCAGGCCAACCGGGAATTCTTTGGCGACAGCCCGGCGGGCGTGCGGCAGGAGGGCTATCTGGAAGAGGTGGACGGCCTTACCCCGGTCATGCTGACCGCCGCCTACCGGCAGATGCTGCGCACCGCCAATATCGAGCTGCTGGTGCTGGGCTGCGATGCCGCCCAGACCGCCGCCATCCGGGACGCTTTGCTGGCAGAGCTTGCCTGCATCGACCGCGCCCCGCTGCCGCTGGTGGAAAACATGGCCATGCCCGCCATTGCACCGGTGCACAAGACCGAAAACTACGATATGGTGCAGGCAAAGCTGTGTATGCTGTTCACACTGGGGCAGCCCATGCAGCCGCAGCAGCTGGCAGCCGTGCGCCTTGCCATGGCACTGTACGGCGGCAGCGTGACCAGCCGCCTGTTCCTCAATGTGCGGGAACGGGACCATCTGTGCTACTACTGCTCCTCTTCGTTCCAGAGCTTTACCGGCAGCATGGCGGTGAACAGCGGCGTGGAGCACGCCGATGCCGCCCGCGCAGAGCAGGCGATTCTGAAAGAGCTTGCCGACCTGTGCACCGGTCCCATTACCGACGAAGAATTTGAGGACTGCCGCCGGGGTTTGCTCAGCGGCATGAACGGGGTAGAGGACAGTCTTGGCGGCATCGAGAGCTGGTACTACATCGAGGTGCTGCGCGCCGGTGCCAACAGCGCTGCGCCTATCCAGAGCCCGGAGCAGGCACGGAATGCCCTGCGTGCCGTGACCAAGGACGAGGTGCGGGATATCCTGCGCCGCCTGACCCTCTCGGTCAGCTATCTGCTTACAAAGGAGGATGCTGCCCATGCCGCAGAATAACCAGACCCTGCTGGAAAAGACCGTGGCCGACCAGTGGCAGACCCTGCCCTCCGGCCTGACGGTGCTGGTGCGCCCCATGCCGGGCTATTCCAGCACCCATGTGATCTATGCCACCAAGTTCGGCTCCATCGACCGGGATTTCTGCCTGAACGGGCAAACGGTGCATCTGCCGGCGGGTGTGGCGCATTTTCTGGAACACAAGATGTTCGAGGACGAGGACGGCGATGCCTTTGCCAAGTACGCAAAGACCGGTGCCAACGCCAACGCCTTTACCAGCTTTGACCGCACCTGCTACCTGTTCACCGCTACCCAGCAGTTGGACGAAAGCTTGGACGTGCTGCTGGGCATGGTAGGCCACCCCTACTTTACCGAGCAGACCATCGCCAAGGAGCAGGGCATCATCGGGCAGGAGATCAAAATGTACGATGACAGCCCGGATTGGCGGCTCATCACCGGCCTGTTCGAGTGCCTGTACCATAGTCACCCCATCCGCAGCGATATCGCGGGCACGGTGGAGAGCATTGCCGAGATCACGCCGGAGATGCTTTACGACAGCTGCAAGGCCTTCTATGCACCGGGCAATATGGTGCTGGCGGCTGCCGGCAACACTACCATGGAGCAGATCCTGGCTGCCTGTGAGCGCCATGGCCTGATGAGACCGCGCAGCACCGAAAGGGTGCAGCGGCTGTGGAAGCCGGAACCCATGACGCTGGCGGCAGCCCATAAGACCCTGAAAATGCCGGTGTCCAAACCCTGCTTCGGCGTGGGCTTCAAGGAGAAGCCGTTGCCCCCGAACGATCTGCGTACTGAAGCGCTGTATGATCTGATCCTGAGCTGCATCACAGGCGGCATGTCGCCGCTGTACCGCCGCCTGTACGACGGGGGCCTTGTGAACCCCGGCTTTGGCGGGGAAGTGCTGCGGGTAGACGGCTGCTGCTGCATCCTGTTCACCGGCGAGAGCGATGCCCCCGATGCCGTGAAGCAGATGCTTCTGGACGAGATCGCCCGCATCCGCGCAGAAGGCGTGGACCGGGAGATCTTTACCCTGTGCAAG
>OHZR01000505.1_pt1 | contig 11647 bp, 6 predicted proteins | sample 1580491 | NCBI WGS metagenome assembly OHZR01 (sample SAMEA3882555, study PRJEB24775) | human gut metagenome | biome: human-associated habitat; feature: intestine environment; material: feces | place: Netherlands | collected 2009/2010 | reverse complement strand
GCAACGACAACCGTCCTTCAGACAGACAGTCTGCTCTTCCGCCCGGCACTTCCCGACGATCTGGAGCGTATCTGCACGATCATCCGCCAGGCCCAGGCGCAGATGCGCCTGCGGGGAAGTCGCCAATGGCAGAACGGCTACCCGGCGGCGGCACATATAACGGACGACATCGACCGCGGATACGGCCACGTACTATGTACTCACACAGGACTCGTCGTCGCTTACGGGGCTGTCGTCTTCGACGGCGAACCGGCCTATGCCGAAATCGACGGCACGTGGCTCGACCAAGCCCCATACGTCGTCCTGCACCGTCTGGCCGTCGCACAGGAGGTCAAAGGACAGGGCATAGCGACCGAATTCATGCGCCGCACCATGACATTGGCCCGGGAGCGCGGCACAGGCAGCTTCCGGATAGACACCAACTTCGACAACCGTTGCATGCTCCGCCTGCTGGCCAAATTCGGCTTCGTCCGCTGCGGAGAAATACATTACGCCGGAGATCCTCGCATCGCATTCCAGAAAATCCTCTGACCGGCACATCCTGCCCCGCAAAACGTCGAACCGGTCGTTTTCTCCCACAAATATCCGGCTGCTTCCAGACACCCGAAAATGCCGACGGACGGTCCATCCGACCGTATTTATTCGTACCTTTGCCTCCGCTTTAGGTACTTCGCCCGGCAAAATGCCGATAAATTTACCTTGCACGCGGCTTTTTCCGCACCTTTGCAAGAGGATTCTTTTACGATGAAAGCAGGTCTGCGACAAATTCCGATACAGGGTGCAGCACCCCGTCTGGCCGGCAACAGGGAGTGGGACGGCCTTCCCATGCCGACCCGATTCTGGGCCATCCTCGCCGTAGCTTTCGGCGTATCGCTCTCGGTCATAGACGGAGCCATCGCCAACGTCGCTCTGCCGACCATGGCCCGTATGCTGGGCATCTCGTCGGCCAATTCGATCTGGATCGTCAATGCCTATCAGTTAGCCATCGTGGTTTCCCTGCTCTCGTTTTCAGCATTGGGCGACGTGATCGGCTACCGTAAAATCTACATCGGGGGACTGGGTATCTTCATCGTCGCCTCACTGGGCTGCACGTTGTCCGACTCTCTCGCCACGCTGGTCACGGCCCGCGTCTGCCAGGGATTCGGGGCGGCAGCCATCACGAGCGTCAATACCACGCTGATCCGCCTGATATACCCCCGCCGGCACCTGGGACGCGGAATGGGCGTGAACGCTACGGTCGTAGCCGTCTCCTCGGTGGCCGGCCCCACATTGGCTTCGGGCATTCTCTCCATCGCCACCTGGCCCTGGCTTTTCGCTATCAACATCCCGATCGGACTCATCGCGTGTTTGTTGAGCTACCGATTCCTGCCTAAAAATCCGGTACGCATCCGGGGCCACTTCGACTGGCGGGACGGGTTGATGAACGCCCTCACCTTCGGATTGCTGATCGCTTCGATCGAAGGTTACTCGCACGGCCTCAAACCCAGCTATATCGGAATAAGCGTCATTCTGCTGGTCGTCATCGGCACACTGTTCGTGCGCAGCCAGCTCCACAAACCCTATCCGATCCTCCCCTTCGACCTGCTGCGCATCCCGATCTTCTCGGTTTCGGTCATCACCTCGATCTGCTCGTTCATCGCCCAGATGCTCGCTATGGTCGCGCTTCCCTTCTACCTGCAAAAGACATTCGGATATACAGAAGTACATACGGGCCTGATCCTCACTGCCTGGCCCGCTATCATTATGGTCGTGGCTCCGATCGCCGGCTTGCTGGTCGAACGGATCCACGCAGGAGCCATGGGCGGCGTAGGACTGCTTATCATGGCGGCGGGCGTGGTTCTGCTGGCTTTTCTGCCCGAGCAACCCCACGTCGCCGACATCGTCTGGCGACTCCTGCTCTGCGGCCTCGGATTCGGCCTGTTCCAATCTCCCAACAACAGCATCCTGATCGCCTCCGCACCGCCCGAGCGAAGCGGAAGCGCCAGCGGTATGCTGGCAACAGCCCGGCTCACGGGACAGACGACCGGAGCGGCTCTGGTAGCCCTGCTGTTCCATATCGACCCGGAAAACGGCTGCCATATCGCCCTGTTGCTTGCCGGAGGGTTTGCCCTGGCCGGTTCCGTCGTCAGCTTCTCACGGCTATCGCTCTCCCTGCCGCAGGGCCTTACCCGAAGCAAGGGAAAAGCCTGAATCCCGCCTCCGACACACTGTTTTGCGGATCCTCCCCTCCCTTTTCCCTATACCCAAAAGAGAGAAAAGACAACGCCACCGGCATCGCTCGTGCCCGGCAACAAAATCCGGAAGTGTACTACGAACGAACACATAAATATCACTGCTTTCCCGAACACCCCGGGACACGCACCACATTGACAAAAATATCCCGACCGATAAAGAGCCCACTTATCACCAAGAAAAAACAAGCATATTGCATTATTCCGGATTATTTGCATCAGACTGCAAGGTCCGAAAATCCTCCTGCGACAGTATATCCGGAATCCCGAATCCATTTCCAAACCGCGTCAGAAAAGAGAAGCTGAACCTCTCAACGAAAAAGGAGAATCCATACCAACCCATTCATTCAATATGATCGCAAAATAAAAAGGATCGACCCGTAACGGGTCGATCCTTCACATATCTTGTCAGATCAAAGATATCTATTACAAATATCCCTGGTTCTGGCTACCGAAATTCGGGTTCTGCGTCATCTCGCTATTCGGAATCGGCCATACGAACTTCGGGCTACCAGCAGTCTGTTTCATAGTCTGCAAATAAGACACCTGGTCAACCAAAGGAGCAAGTTTGGCATTGATATCACGTTTGAAACCTTGTCCCCAGCGCTTCAGGTCGAAAAGACGCGTACCCTCGGCAAGCATCTCGCGGCCGCGCTCTTCCTGAATAGCATTGAAAAGTCCAGATATCTTCGTGCCGTCAAGCAACGTAACATCATCCTTCACATCATCCGCCGTAAGGGCTGTCAGACCACGGGCCGTACGCAACTGGTTCAGCGGATCCAAACCTTTAGCAGGGTCCAAACGATACTGCGCCTCGGCATCGACCAGATACATTTGGGAGATACGGAACATCTTAGGTCTGTTGCGATAAACCAACGTAGTCGTATTGGTCTGGAAATTCTTGTTACCGCGGAACTTACCAATAAGAACTCCGACCCCCTTATTTCCACTGATCGTAACATTGGCATTCTTAACAAGGAAAATATCCGTACGGAAATCGGCATCTTTGAACAACTTGACAATATGCTGCTCCGGAATATAGGTAGGAGCATAGAAGTATACCCCCGAATTCGGCTCCCAGCTACTGTTCAGATAGCTACCGAACGAGTTCACAGTCGTCATGGTCGTACGAAGTACCTCCAGTTGCAGAATATTCTCGGTAGAAGTATCCTCGCGCCACATTCTTTCGAGACCTTCAGCCGTTGTCACCAAAGGATAAGTTCCATAAAGAGACTGGGCATACTGGCTGGCCTCCGTGTACTGGTGGAGATGCAGTGCCAGCTCGGCGCGGAATGCGGTAATGGCATCTTTGGTCAGGTAAATCTGATCCGTCGGAGTACCCTGAGCAGTCACGGTTTTTTCAGCTTCTACGAGGTCTGCCTCTACGTTCTCATACAACTTTGCCAACGTACCGCGAGCCAGTTTCGCTTCCGGCTCCCACTCTTTCGGATAGGGAAGACCCAACTGATCAGCGGCCTTGTCCGGATCATAGTCCTCACAGAAAAGCAGCGCGGCACGGTGCATTACATAGGCGCGGAAGAAATACATCTCGCCTTTGTAAACATCCACTTTCTTTTGCTCGTCGGGAGTAAGATATTCATAAGCTGCATCCATATGACGGATCGCATAGTTGATATGCATCATCGTCGTATAATAACTGGACCAGAACGACGTTACATCCTGATCAGTGGGATACAAACGCCAGTTGAAAGAATAGATACCCTGATTACCGCTACCGATGCAAACATTCAGAACATCCACATAAAGGTCCGGTGTCGAGTAGAAACCACCGGAAAGGAGCGCTTTCAGGTCCACATAAACGTAACCTCTCACACCCTCGCAATATTCCATGGTGTACGCATCCTCGGGCCGGATCGCCGTTTCGGGGTCCATATCCAAGTCGCACGACGTCACAGAAAAGAGGGTAACGAATGCCAAAATCGAATTTATTATCTTTTTCATAGTCTAAGCCTTGTATTTATTTTTTTATAATGAACACTGAAAATTAGAACTTAAACTCAAGGCCGAAAGTGAACTCGCGCGTATTCGGATAAGTATCGACATCGACACCCTTCTCTGCAGCCTCAGGATCCAGGCCGTTATAGCCCGTCACAGTCCAGAGGTTACGGCCACCGACCCAAACCTTAAGGCCCTTGATGAACTTCGTCTTCTCCATAATATGGCTCGGGAGCGTATAAGCCAACTGGATATACTTCAGACGCAGGAACGAAGCCTTCTCAAGCATACGGCTGTCAAAATTGATCGCCTGGTCCAGACGGGGATATCTCGCCTGGTCGCCTTCCTGCTGCCAATAGTCCCATGCCAGGTCGCACTGGTTGAACTGGGAAGAGAGTCCCATATCGGCATTAGCAACGAAATACATCGTATTGTTGAGCGCGTAGTTGCCGTGAACCCAAGAGAAGTCTGCCGTCAGGCTGAGTCCCTTCCATGCGGCTGTCACACCGAAACCGCCGGTATAAGGCGCATAAAGCGAAGTACCCAGATTCACCAAAGCAGCCTGGTTGAAATTGGAAGTAATGCCGCCGTCTGCCGTAGTCCAGGTATCCAGACCGGTTTCAGGATCGACACCGCGCCACTCCTGCATTGTCCAAGTCGGGAACGGATCACCTACGCTGTAAGCCTGCAGACCGTTGCCCATATAAGCGAATTCAAGACCCGGTTCCCAAAGATCGGTCAGCTGGTTCTTGTTGTAGTTGAAAGTCGCGTGGAAATTCACGAACCAGTCTTTCGAAGCGTAAATATCGTAGTTCAACGAAAGGTCGATACCGGAGTTGCGCATACCGCCGACGTTACCGGCACGACCGCTGTAACCACCTGACGGAGCCAACGGAATGGACATCAGCATATCGTTGGTTTGACGGCGATAGTATTCAATCGAGAGAGAGAGTTTTCTCCACAACTCAATATTGGCACCCACGGTCAATGTATTCTGGCTCTCCCACATCAGATCAGGGTTACCGATACCGGATACCATCCAAGTCGTGTAACCGCCGTAAGCCGAACCCGCAGCCATATATTGACGGTGGTTGTAGTCACCGATACCGGAGTTACCCTGTGTACCGTAAGACACTTTCAGACTCAAATCACTGATAGTCTGATTGTCGCGCAGGAACGTCTCATTCTTGATATTCCACATACCGCCGACAGCCCAGAAAAGCGCATTGCGGTTGTTCTCACCGAAACGCGAGCTTGCGTCGTTACGCAACAAACCGCTGATGAAATAACGCTCTGCGAAGTTATATTCAAGACGGCCGAATACAGAATTCGAAGCTGACTGTGCGATGCTATAGGTCGGCAGACCGCCGGAAACTTCCGTACCCATCGCGATATTCAGGAAGCGCGAAGAAGTGATACCGGTCGAAGTTACAGCGAAGCTGTTGTTATTCCGATAGAGGGTTTCCTCACCGAGCAGCGCCGTAAAGTTATGAACCTCATTCCAAGTATGCTTGTACTCGGCGGTATTGGTCCAAGTCCATTCATAGAAACGCTGGAACAGTTCACTGGCACTACCAGTACCGAACTTACCCGAAGGAGTAGGAGTTTCAGGGCTGGACGCACCGTGTGAACGCCAGTCAAAAGCATCCACAGCAAGAGAGGAGCGGATCGTCAGCCCCTTCACCGGAGTCAGTTCAATGAAAGCCATACCATTCATCGTAATACGATTCTGCCAGCGAGGCATATAGTCTGCAGTCATCAACGGGTTGATGGCTTGGGTAGCATCAAAGAAATTGAGCATCTGACCGTTATCGTCATAGAGAGGCTGGTAAGGAGGCGTAATCAACGATGCCATCACCGGGTTCGATACATACAGAGCGCCCATCGATTCATCCGTATCAGCAATCGAACTGTGCTGATAACCCAAACCGAGGTTCAAGCCCAAACGCAGCCAGTTGTTAGCCCTGGTATCGATATTCGTACGGAAATTGTAACGATCCAACTCCGAACCGGGCAGAATACCGGTCTTATTGGCATAGTTACCCGAGAAATAGTAAGAGGTCTTCGCCGAGCCGCCCGAAACCGACAGATCGACCTGATACATCGGCGCATTTCTCTCAAGAATCTCGTTCCACCACTTGTAGTCATTCATAGGATTATAGTTCTCATCCATGAACTTAGCCAGACCGAAATTACGGATAAAATATTGACGGCCGGACGCAATCTTATCAGGAGTCGTCAAGGCATCGCCCGACAAACGAACGGCAACAGCCGCACCGATATAATCCAACATCTCGTTCGCACTCATCATATTCAATTCAGGCGATACGGCACTCGACATGGAGTATTGTCCCGTAAGCGTCACATCGACACTCTCCTGGTTGCGACGACCGGTTTTGGTCTGCACATAGATAACACCGTTGGCAGCACGCGAACCGTAGATCGAAGTCGCCGAAGCGTCCTTGAGGACGTTCACCGAAGCGATATCGTTCTGGTTGATCGTCTGCAGCGTCGAAGCCTGAATCGGCGCACCGTCCAACAGAATCAGCGGCGACGTATCGGCACCCATAGAACCCAGACCATGAATACGGATCGAAGAAGTCGAAGTCAACTCACCGTTACCGGTCATAATCTGAAGACCGGCTACCTGACCCTGCAAAGCGTCCACGACGTTGGTGCTGGGACGGTTTTCGATCTTCTCGGACTTCACCTGATCTACAGAACCAATCACCGAACCGATCTTCTTACCCGTACCATAACCGATCACCACGACATCCTCGATGCCCGTAGCCTCTTCCCCGAGAGTCACGTCGATATGCGTCTTACCGGCTACGCTCACCTTCTGGGTTTCGTAACCGATAAAAGAGATCGAGAGCGTCGCATTGGCGGGAACCGTCAATGTAAACTGCCCGTCTCCTCCGGTCGTCGTACCGGCAGACGTACCCTCTGCCACAACCGTAGCACCGATGATAGGTTCTCCCTTCTCATCGGTAACCGTACCCGTCACCTGCTTGTTTTGCGCAAGAGCCAACGAACAGAAACTCAGTACAGTAATTAACGATAGTACAATTTTCTTAATCATAAGCGTTAATTTAAAAATTGAGTTTGAAATAAAAAGTTCCGAGCAAATATAGAAATTAATTGCTTCATAAGCAAATAACCGTATTCAAAATAATCAAAAAAAGCACGTATATTCGGATTTATCTCCTTTCAAATCCCATATTGACCAATTTAAGATCTGACTTGCGACAAAAACGGCGCGGAAAAGCCATTTGCCCGACAAAGCAGCGGAAAAATACCGGTTTTACACCCCGCTCTTATTCGACACCTTATAATATATAAAATTCGGCAGCAATGGATCGAAACGATTTTTTTCGTATCTTCGCGCCGAATCAAAACCTAAACAATTTATGGCTTTTACAGAAATATTACCCGGAATACACTACGTCGGCGTCAATGACCGCACCACGACCCGTTTCGAATCGCTGTGGTCGCTTCCTTACGGCGTTTCCTACAACTCATACCTGGTCATCGACGAAAAAGTCGCTCTGATCGACACGGTCGAAGTATCGTTCGGCGAACAGTTCATCGACAATATCCGCGCGATCCTGAAAGACCGGCCGATCGATTACCTGGTGGTCGATCACATGGAGCCGGACCACTCCTCTTCGATCAAAACCCTGCGCCTGCTCTACCCCGAGATGCAGATCGTGGGCAATGCCAAAACCCTTCAGATGCTCGACGGATATTACGGCATCCATACCCTCACCCGGGAAGTCAAAGAGGGCGAAAGCATTTCGCTCGGCCAAAAAAACCTCTCGTTCTATATGGCGCCGATGGTTCACTGGCCCGAAGTGATGGTCACTTATTGCCCCGAACACAAGGTACTCTTCTCGGCGGATGCGTTCGGCACGTTCGGTGCCCTGAACGGCGGTATCCTGGACAGCCAGCTTTCGCTGGACCATTTCTGGGACGAGATGCGCCGCTACTACGCCTGCATCGTGGGCAAATACGGCGCCCCCGTACAGAAAGCCCTCCAAAAACTGAGCGGCCTTCCCATCGAAACGATCTGCTCGACGCACGGCCCCGTATGGCAGCAGGAAATCGGGCGCGTAATAGGTATCTACGATCAGTTGAGTCGCTACGAAGGCGAACCGGGTGTGGTGATCGCCTATGGTTCGATGTATGGCAATACGGCCCAGATGGCCGAGAAAATCGCTCGGGAGCTGGCCGTACAGGGTGTAAAAAACATCATCGTTTACAACCTTTCGTATGCCGACATTTCGAATGTCATCCGCGACATTTTCAAATACGACACGCTGATCGTGGGTTCTCCGACCTACAACGGCGAACTCTTCCCCGAAGTCGGGTCCCTGCTGCAAAAAATCAGCGAACGTTGCATTCCCTGCCGGAAATTCGCCTATTTCGGCTCCTATACCTGGGCTGGAGCAGCGGTACGCCTGCTGGGAGAATTCGCCCAGAAAATGAAATGGGAGGCCATCTGCCAGCCGACAGAAATGAAACAGGGATACGACGATCAGGGGGCACAATGCTGCACGGCACTTGCCAAAGCCATTGCCGAAAAAATCCGGTAGAAAATCCCGATTCGTCCGCAATAAACAGGGACGGTGCCGTCATTGGCACCGTCCCTGTTTAGTTTCTATCTCTTTCCGAGTCCTGCGACACGCGGCACAAGCCCCTATTTCATCACCTTTACGACCGCCTTTTTGATCCGTCCCCGACCGATCATCGGAGCATGGGCGTCCTCGGGACCGAAAACGACGAACTGTCCAGGCCTGATCCCGACGAAAAGCTGCGGCCGGTCTGCAAAAAACCGAATGTCTTCTTCCGCATCGAAAGGCCCCCGGGGAACACGGCACTCCCGACGCTCCCGCCAACCCATCGTTTCGACTTCGCCGGCGATCAATACCTGTACGTCGATATATTTATCGTGCACCTCCAGCGAAGCCTCCTCTTCCCGTTTGAGCTCCCCTTCTGTCACTTTCATAAAAATTTCAGCTCCTTCGATCTCGTACCGCCCCGGCTCAAGAGTATTCAAATCGGCCGCTGCGAGGTATTCCAACGCCCGCTTCAACCGGGAATCGGCCCCGCAATAAAAAGCCCAGTTTCTCAATGAATCCAAAATCATAACAACAACTATTTTTTAACCGGCCTCAACCGGACTACGACCGGATAGTGATCCGACAAATCCACATCGTACAAAACCTGGTAATCGAGACACTCCAAATCTTCGGAATAGAGGACGTAATCGATCCGCAAAACATCCATGAATCCGCGAAAAGTATAGGAATACCCCTTACCGCTCGCCCGGAAAGCATCGTCGAGGTCTTGTGCCATCACCCGATAGGCATAGGACATAGGCGTATCGTTAAAGTCACCGCAAACGATCTTACAGCCCGGAGTCGCAGCGATCGCCCGAGCGATCGTGTCCGCCTGTGCCGCCCGCAACATGCTGTTGTCGCGGAACCTGCGGAAGATATTCTTGATTTTCGCTCCGCCAGCGGTATCCGTAAGAAACTGATGCTCCGAAAGATACTTATCGTCATGCACGGTAATTGCGGTCGAATGCAAGTGGTTGTTAAAGATCCGAATCGTATCGTCCCCCACCAGCAGATCCACCCATACCGACTGCCCGTCCTGCTTCATAGGACCCAATATCGAATGAGATTTTCCGAGGATCCGGTATTTGGTATAAAGCGCCAGCGGAAATACAGGATCCCGTCTGTTCCCCTCCATAACCACCGTACGATCGTAATCGGATAACAGCGAATCCAACTCTTCGGCCTTGCTCGAGGTACGGTTGAACTCCTGTAAGCAGACAATATCGGGATTCACACGGCGGATCACCTCCGTCACCCCGTCGAAACTCCACTGTCCCCGGTCGTTATAAAAACTGCGAACATTGAAAGTCAGCAGGGTGATCGCCCCCCGGCCGAAGCTCGTCTCTTCGCCGTAATGACGGCGCAACTCCGGCTTCAGGAAGAGCGGCACCTTGAAAAGGCCCGCCAGCAACAGTACGACAAGCGGAAGGGCAATGCGCCACCGCCACCGAATGATCCAGTACAACGTCACCAGCAGGGTGATTACATAAACCGCCGGAGCGACCAACCCCAGCACCGGAAAAATCCAGGTTCGCCCCGGGTGCACGAACGGTGCCAGCAGCGTTACGATCATGGCCGCACCCGTCGCGGCCGAAAGGATCAGCATCACCCCATTGAACACGCTGCCCGGCAAACTTTTCCGACGTTTCCGGGAAGCACCGTGTCTGTAATCGTCGTAATACTCCCTGCTCATCGATCAATAGCGGATCACCCCTTTGTGTTTCCAATAATAGAGCAGCAGGAATCCCCACAGCATACCGCCGACATGGGCGAAGTGGGCGACACCGTCCATCCGGCCCGAAATGCCGAAGAAAAGTTCGATCACGCCATACACGACCACGAACCACTTGGCTTTCATCGGAATCGGCGGAATGAGCAGCATGATGACCGCATTGGGGTGCATTACGCCGAAAGCAAGCAGCAAACCGAACACGGCACCCGAAGCTCCGACCGTCGGCACCATCAGGGCCATCATACCGACATTGCCATAGCGGTATTCCAGCCAGCCGACCAACAGTTGCAACACTCCGGCACCGACGCCGCACACCATGTAGTAGGTCAGAAACCGCTTCGACCCCAACTCGTATTCGAGCGTACGCCCGAACATCCACAAGGCGAACATATTGAAAAACAAGTGGGAAAATCCACCGTGCAGAAACATATAGGTCACCAGCTGGTAGGAATGGAACAGCGGACTCTCGACATTGAAAAGCGCCAGCGCCCCGACGATTCTGTTCCCGACAGGCAGCAGCTCGGTCGCAAGAAGCATCAACGCATTGATGATAATCAGGTTCAGCACTACAGGAGGCGTCGAAGAAAAATATCTGCTATTATTCATAGACAAAGTAAGATTTAGATGCAAATGTAACGATTATATCCCTTCCGGCAACTCTCAGCCAAGTTTATTGCGGATTTCTTCCAACGTGATTTCGGCCATGACCGCCTTGCCCGAAGGCGTGAAGCTGACATTTCCGCCTTCGCAGAGCTGCCCGAGCAGCGATTCGGCCTCCTCCGTCGAAATCGTACGGGACATGCTGCGGGCTCCGCTGCAAGCCATGACAGCGGCGATCTTCTCGCGCCGCAACGCCTGAACGTTCACGGGCACGGCGAACTCCTGCAGCAATTCGTAAATCAACCGGTCGATCGTATCGTGCGGAATGTCGGCCGGAACGCCCTTTACCTCGACGGCTCCGCCGCCGCAAAACTCCAGGTCGAAACCCAACGCCGCGAAATCGACCGCATTCTCCTCGAGCAACGCATATTCGTTTTCCGAAAACGCGAGACGCTCCGGGAAAAGGAGCTGCTGGCTGACCGACGATCCGTTGGTCAGGAGCAGCA
>OHZR01000495.1_pt1 | contig 11774 bp, 9 predicted proteins | sample 1580491 | NCBI WGS metagenome assembly OHZR01 (sample SAMEA3882555, study PRJEB24775) | human gut metagenome | biome: human-associated habitat; feature: intestine environment; material: feces | place: Netherlands | collected 2009/2010 | reverse complement strand
CGAAGCCGGGAGCAACGATGAAGGAAGCACCGGCAGCCATAGCACGGTCAGCCTGCTCGCAGGTCAGAACGGTGCCGGCACCCAGCAGCATCTCGGGCATCTCCTCGTGGATCTTGCGGATGCACTCTTCAGCACAGGCAGTGCGGAAGGTGACCTCGGCTGCGGGCAGACCGCCCTCAGCCAGAGCCTTGCACAGGGGCAGGGCCTCATCAACGCTGTTAAAAGCGATAACAGGGATAATGCCGATCTGATAGACCTTTTCTACGATGGGATTCATAACGCATTTCTCCTTTTATATTTGAACTCTCTCGGTGCGTCGGGCTTGCTCCTGTGGGCGCAATACCCCCCTACGCGCTTATGATACTAGTATAAACGAACAGCCCGTCTTTGGTAATACTCAACAAGCACAATGTTTGGCATAATAGCTTGTATACATTGCACAAAAATGACGAACGACCCGAAAAATCGGGGCAAAACCCGGTGAAAATGCTGTGAAATGCTGTAAAAACTGGCTCAGATGCCAAGTGTTTCCAGTATCTCTGCCACGCCGTCGTGGTCGCAGTCGGCCTTGCTGACAAGGCGCGCCAGCGCCTGAATTTCCGGCATTCCGTTGGCCATTACAGCGGCGACCCCTGCCTTTTGCAGCATGGCGCGGTCGTTCTCACTGTCGCCCACCGCAAGGGTACTTTCGTGCGGGACGCCCAGCCGGTCTGCCAGCGCGCGCAGCGCTTCGCCCTTGTCCACACCGGCGGCGGTCACCTCCACATTTTTCGGCGACCCCTGCACGACCTCCACGCCCGGGACGGCGTAAAAGCGGGGCAAGGCAGCCGCAGCCTGCTGCGGGTTTTCAAAAAACACGCAGAGCTTTTCAATGGCAAAGGCGTTGCGGCTCATCCACTCGGCTGCGTCCCGCAGAATGGTAAAGCGGCCATCGTTGGGCTGACACGCTTCGGTGCCGTCCTTCTTTGCTGCCCGGGCAGCGGCCAGCGCAATGCTGCGGGCATCAGTGCAGGCGTATCCGTCCGAAAAAATGCGCAGGTCGGCGTGGTAGCTCTCGCAGACGGCAAAGGCTTCGCGGGCAGTCTCCACCGGCATCAGGCTGTGCAGCAGGCAGACCGGGGTGCTGGTGCGGTGCTCTTTCGCGTTGGAATAGCGGCTGTACACTGCGCCAACGGGGTCTGCGCCCAAGTCCCACACGGCGGCACCGTTGCAGGTGATGACGTAGCGGATGCCGGGCAGCTGCGCCACCTCCGGCGGCAGACTGGCCAGCGGACGCCCGGTGGCGGGCACGATGTACACGCCTTTATCCACAGCAGCTCGTAGAGCGGCGCGGGTGCAGGGGGTGACGTGCCCCTCGCGGTTCAGCAGAGTGCCGTCCAGATCCAGTGCGACCAGACGGATGTCGGGAAATTGTTGTGGCATAGGGTACTCCTTTTATAATAAGATCCAGCTTATTTTTATTGTATCGCAGGGGCGGCATTTGCGCAAGTGGATGGAATGTGCTATAATAACACGTCAATTCACATAAAAAATAGGAGAAACGACATGAAACTTAGCCAACTGCGCAGCCGGTGCCGCCCGCATTTGTGGTACCAGCTGTACTGGGTGGTGTACCTGATCTGGTTCTTCTGGCTGGATCTCACCGTTACCGCCCCGAAATATATCCTGCACAGTCCGCTGGACGATCTGATCCCCTTCAACGAGTGGTTCGTGATCCCCTATTGCAGCTGGTTTTTGCTGCTGGCGGGGGTGACAGCGGCACTGTGGTGGTGCGATACCGCCAGCTACGATAAGCTTTGCCTGACCATGTTTTCCGGCATGACCTTCTGCCTGATCGTGTACATGATCCTGCCCAACGGGCTGGAGCTGCGCCCCGCTGTGGAGACCCTTGGCAGGGATAACCCGGCGCTGCGGATCATGCAGCTGCTGTGGAAAGCGGACGCCGCCGTGAACGTCTGTCCCTCCATCCACTGCCAGAGTTCTGCCTGCATGGCAATGGCCTTCAGCCACAGCAAGCTGGCAGAAGGCAAGCCCCTGCGCAAGGCGCTGGCATGGGTTTGGGCGGCGCTGATCTGCCTGTCCACCGTGTTCACCAAGCAGCACTCGGTCATTGACGTGGCCTGCGGCTTGGCAGTGGCTTTTGTGTGGCTGCCGGTGGCGTACCGCCGGGTGCGGGCACTTCATTGAACAAAATAGCAAAAAATTGCCCTTGATTTTCGGTTGCTCCTGCTATTGACAGTTGCCCGGCAGTTGGGTAATATGGTCATATACTAGTATATCACCAACTGACCCCGAAGGGAGAACACTGCAATGGCATCTTTGAGTGCGAGGGAACAGGCGTATCAGACCATCCGAAGCCGGATCATCACCATGGAGCTGAAGCCCGGCGACCCCCTGAACGACAGGGAGCTTGCGGAGCAGATGGGCATCAGCCGCACCCCCATGCGGGAAGCGCTGATCATGCTTAACATTGCCCACATGGTGGACATCAAGCCCCAGAGCGGCACCCATGTGGCCCCTATCGACCTGAAGCGGATGGAGCTGGAGCAGTTTGCCCGTTTTACCCTTGAAAAAGAGATCCTGAACCGGGTGCGCGGCCATCTGACCGACCAGCAGGAGCAGGAGTACCGGCAGATCATTGAGAACTACCGCCTGCTGGAGGCCGACCAGACCCAGCCGAACCGGGAGACCCGCCTGCTGGAGCTGGACAACCAGTTCCACCGCAAGGCGTTTGAGATCACCGGCATGGAAGCACATTTTGACCATATGCTCGGCGAGCTGCAGCACGTGGAGCGCATCCGCAAGTTCAGCCTGCAGACCAACGAGAACAAGTCTGTCTGCGATGCGCACACCCGCATTCTGGAAATGGTGCTGCACGGCACCGCCGAAGAGCTTGGCGAAGCGCTGGAAAGCCACCTGAACCGCTATAAGCTTTCGGTGGAGCAGGCCCGCAGCGTCCACCCGGAATACTTTACCGAGGGTTGATTGAAAAGCCCCTGTCTGCAAGGCGGACAGGGGCTTTTTTCATCCGGCATCCGGCAGGCATAAAAACAGCCCCGCAGACGGGGCGCAAGGAGACCAAAGCTATGTATGATCAGGCAAACCGTGATATCCATTGCCTGCGGCTCTCGCTGACCGAGAGCTGCAACCTGCGCTGCTGCTACTGCCGCCCGCAGGAGCCTGCCGCGCTGCCGCCGCAGGAGCTTACCGATGCAGAGCTGCTGCATCTGGTGCAGCTGTTTGCCGCCTGCGGCATCGATACCCTGCGGCTGACCGGCGGCGAGCCTTTGCTGCGCGCCGGCGTACCGCAGCTGACCGCCCGGCTCAAGGCTGTGCCCGGCATCCGCAAGGTGACCCTGACCACCAACGGCACCCTGCTGTCGGCGCAGCTGCCGGCGCTGAAGGAAGCCGGGCTGGACGGTATCAATCTGAGCCTGAACAGCCTGAGCTATACACGGAACAAGCGCATCTCCCGCCTTACGCCGCAGCAGCACGCCGCCGTGAAGCAGGCTTTTGAGGATGCCATGTTCTGCGGCATCCCGCTCAAGCTCAACTATATGGCGCTGCGGGGCTATAATGAGCAGGACTACCGCTGGCTCGTCCGGCGGTATGTCCGGTTTTTCCCCGTCCGGCTGCGGTTTCTGGAGCTGATGCCCGTGGGCTGCGCCCGGGAACTGCAGGAACTGGGCGTCCCCAACAGCGAGATCCTGCAGCAGTTGCGGCAGGATTATCCCCGGCTGTACAGCCTGCCCCCGGCGCAGAGCGCCGCTTTTGGGAACGGGCCGGCGGTATATTACACAAACCCCGGCTGGGCGGGCAGTGTGGGCTTTATCAGCCCGGTGCACGGCAAAGAGCCTTTCTGCACCCGCTGCAACCGGGTGCGGTTGTCGGCCTCCGGTTTCCTGCGGCCCTGTCTGGCCAGCGAGGAAGGCGTAGAGCTGGGAGAAATGCTGCGCGGCGGTGCATCGGATGTGCAGCTGCTGGAAGCCATCCGGGCGGCTGTCCGCAGCAAGCCCCTGCAGCATCCCTTCCACCCGTGGGACTGCCTTGATATCCCGGTGACCCGGGATATGTACCGCATCGGGGGATGACGGTGCTGCAGGTCAATCTGTTTTGGTAGGACGGATAGTCACTTCGCCGCAGCGCAGCGCTTCGATGCGGCCGCCATCCCGCTGCACCACCAGCCGCCCGGTGCCGTCGATAGAAAGCGCCTGTGCGGCGTAGGTCTCGGTGCCGGTGCACACGGTCACCCAGTGGCCGGGCACAAAGCAGCGGGCGCGGTACTCGTCCAGACATTCAAAACCCGGGCACAGCGCTAACAGCTCCCGCCCGATGGCACCCGCCAGCGCCGCCCGGCTTACCGGGGCAGGGCCGCCGGGGTATAAGCTGCCTGCTTTGGCGGTCAGCTCCGGGGGAAAGTCCTCAGCCGTGGCGGTCAGATTCAGCCCAATGCCCACCACCAGCCATTCCAGCTGACCGCTTTCAAGGTCAGTACCGGCTTCGGTCAGGATGCCGCACACCTTTTTGCCCTTGTAATATAGGTCGTTCACCCACTTGATGGCAAGTTCCAGCCCGCACAGCGTCCGCACCGCCCGGCATACTGCCACCGCCGCGCCGATGGTGGCGGTCTGGGCGTTGGCGGCAGGCAGCGGCGGGCGCAGCACTATCGAGCAGTACACCCCTTTGCCTGCCGGGCTGGCAAAGCTGCGTCCCAGCCGCCCGCGCCCGGCGGTCTGCCCGCCCGCCAGCACCAGCGTGCCGTGGGCAGCGCCTTCCAGCGCCAGCAGCTTTGCGGTGCGGTTGGTGCTTTCCAGCGTGTCGTACAGCTGCACCGGGGCGGGGTAGGGGCCTACCGCTTCGGCGCAGAAGGGGTCGCCGCCCAGCAGACGGTACCCCCGGCGGGAGGCGGCCTCCAGTGCATAACCCTGTGCGGTAAGCGCCGCTGCCGCCTTGTGCACGGCGGCGCGGCTGACCCCCAGCTGCTGCGCCAGCTGCTGGCCGGAAATATACGCGCCCTCGGCGGCGCTGAGCGCCTGTAAAAGCGCCTGACGGGTGGTAGAAGCCATGGCGTAAATCCTCCCTGTGTGCTATACTGCTATTGTACCATATCTGTGGAAGAAGAAAAAGTTTGAAAATATTTCAGGTTTTTGCAGGAACTGCCGCCGCTCCTTCGTATTAAAGACAGAAGGGCGGCGCAGAGCACCGCATCCAGAACCGGAAAGGAGGCCGTGCAGCGCGTTGACAACACAGGAATTCAGCACGATGGTGCAGAAATATCAGGCGCTCGTGTACACGGTCTGCCACCAGCTGGTACCGGATGTACAGGAAGCGCAGGACCTGACGCAGGAGACTTTTCTGGCGGCGTGGCGGGCCATCGACCGCTGCCCGCCCGGCTTTGAAAAGCAATGGCTGGCGCGCATCGCCGCCAACAAAGCCAAGGACTATCTGCGCAGCGCATGGGTGCGCAAGATGAACACCCCCGGCGACGAGGTGCTGGCGCTGGAGGGCGCGCCGCCCGGTATGCAGCCGGAGCAGCAGGTGCTGGAGGCGCTGGGCGAAGAGGAGCTTACCGGAATGATCTTAAACCTGCGCGAGCCCTACTGCACGCCCTGCCGTCTGGTGCTGCTGGAGCAGCACACCATGGCCGAAGCGGCAAGGCTGTGCGGCCGCCCGCCCAAAACGGTGGAAGCGCAGGTCTACCGCGCCAAAAAGATGCTGGCGCAGCAGATCTTGCAAAACGACCGCATACCCTGTGAAAGGAGGAGCGTACATGGAACTGTTTGACGCAAAAGGCTGTCTGAGCGAGGAAGGCTTACAGGCACTGGTCGGCGGGCAATTGGACGAAACGCAGCGGCTGGAAGCCGCCGAGCATCTTGCCTACTGCGACCGCTGCATGGACCGCTACACCGCCCTGCTGACCGATGATGTGCTGGAGCAGCCGCCGCGCTCCGCCCGGGGCGCGGTGATGGGCACCATCTGGATACGGCTGATGCAGAACACATGGGGACGCGCCGCTGTGGCAACGGTGGCGGCGGTTCTGGCGCTGACCATGTGGCGCACCGGTACGCTGGAACAGATCCTGCACACCGGGCAGCAGCTGAACACATGGCTGCCGCAGACTACTCAGCAGACCGAACCGGAGCTGCTGGGCAAGCCGGTGAACGACAAAGCCCCGCAGCCCTCCACCGCCCCGCTGGGCAAGCCCATAGAGGACAAAAAGCAGCTGACCGAGAAACTATCCGATGCACTGGATGCGCTTTTGCACCACAGTGCAGACACCACTGAGAAATGAGGGAACTGATTATGAAGAAAAACGGGATCCTGACCCTGCTGTTTGCCTGCATCCCCGGTGCGGGGCAGATGTATCAGGGCTATATGAAGCGGGGGCTCTCGCTCATCACCATGTTCTGCCTGTTTATTATCCTAGGCAGCACCACGGGGCTGGACGCACTGGTAGTCGGCTGCATCGTTGTGTATATGTACAGCTTTTTCGATACCTTGAACCTCCGCGCGCAGCTGGCAGCGGAAAAAGCCCCGGAGGACGATTATCTGGTGCACTTTGACTGGCACGATGCCCGCATGACCCAGTTCATGGGCGAGAGCCACAAGCTGGTGGGCTGGGGGCTCATCGCGCTGGGCGCGATTGTGTTCTACAACAACATCATCATGCGGGTGCTGGGCGATGTGATGTGGCGCTGGGGACAGGATAACCCGGTTTTCCGCGCCATCTACCTGATGCTGGACGCTCTGCCGCAGATCGTGGTCTGTGTGGCATTGATCGTGTGCGGTATGTGGCTGGTGCGCGGCCCGAAAAACAAAAAGGGCAAGCAGCCCCCTGAAGAGGAGACTGAGGAAGCCGAGGATTTCCACGCCTACACGGCTGCGCCGCAGACTGAGGATGCAGAGGACACCGCAGACACGGACACCCATTTTGCCATGCCGGAGCTTTCGGCGCTGCTGGGCGAACCGGTGACCGGCGCAGAGCAGGACGAAGCCCCTGCGGAGGATGACGATGACCGAGCAGAATAAGACCCCTTTGACGGCACAGCCGGGCAGCGTGCCCCCGCCGGAACGCAAGCCCGCAGAAAAGCCCCTGCGCCGGGTGGGCAGCCTGACCTTGGGCGCGTGCCTTGTCGCGGCGGGCGTGTTCTTTCTGCTGTATTTCTTCGTGCCGGGCTTTGATGTGCAGCTGACCCTGAAAATTGCCCCGGCGGTGGCGCTGGTTCTGCTGGGATGCGAGGTGCTGTTTTTTGCCGCCCGCCCCGGCCGCTGGAAGTACGATTTTGTGTCCGTGCTGGTCTGTCTGGTGCTGATGGCGGGCTGCTTTTGCATGGCAATGCTGCCCATGCTGTGGGACGAGTTGAGCGGCGAAAATCAGCAGACCATGAACCGCCTGAGCACACAGGCCATTGATGAACTGTACTCCGCCTGCAAGCAGGACGCGCAGGATATCGCCATCCAGAACATCAGCGGCTGGCTGTACCTGAACGGTGCAAAGGCCGAGACTTTGCAGCAGGCCGCCGCCCTGCCCGCCGGGGATACCTGCCTGACCTTGACTGTGGAGCTGTTCGGCCCTTACGACAGCGCCGCCGCCTTTGCCCGGGACTGCTACACCCTGACCGCACTGGCAAAGCAGTGCACCGTGCCGCCGGAAAAGCTGCACTTTACATGGGATGCCCGCAGCGCAGCGGAAAGCAGCCTGAACACCGGCAGTCTGCTGTACACCGAGGACTATTCGCTGGACCTGAGCGGCGCTGTGCAGCTGGACTGGACAGAGCAGCAGATGGAGCAGCAGACCGAGACCGAGTATCTGCTGGATGCAGAAAATATCCCCGATGGGGAAGAATGAAAAATACCGCCGCACAAGGTCAGCATCCTCGCCCTCTCCGTCTGCTCACTGTGTTCGCATCCACCTCTCCCAAAGGGAGAGGCCTTGGCAAAGAGATGAAGTTTGCGTGGACTGCCAAGGGCTCTCCCTTTGGGAGAGCTGTCAAAGCCGACAGGCTTTGACTGAGAGGGCGAGGACGCTGCGCGACCAACGGGAGCAGACGGAAGGGGTAATTTTCGAGGGAGCTGGCAAAACCGTCAGGTTTTGACTGAGGGAGTCAAGCTCCCCCGTATGGTGATTTTGCCCATATTTTTGTACCAAATTTTGGCAGATGCGGCGGGCGAAAATGCTTTATTTCCATAAACTTTAGTGTTATACTCAACTTGGCCTTTTGTCCGTTCCGGTTGTTCCGTTTGGGAGGACAGCCGGGCAAATCGATCAACAAAGGAGAGGATATCATGAAAAAACGCATCGTGAGCATGATACTGGCGCTCAGTATGGTGCTCTCCATCCTCCCGGTATCTGCATTTGCAGATGCTGGGACGTCTGCTGCGGCAGCAGAGACGACAGCTGCCGGTACGAACGAGGAAACAACAAATCCCGTCGTTACGATCAAGATCGGCGCGGACGGTCTGCCCGAAAAGCAGTCCGGCACTGGCTGGAGCTGCAGCGAATCCGGTCGCTCGCTGACCATCACCGGCGTTGAAAATGCAAAGACAGAGTACATTCTGTCCGGCGAGTACAACTGGAATGTGGCCATCACAAATTCCGGCAATGAAGTATATCTGCTGGACGGCGTGGTCAAGGGCCAGCTTTGGGTCGGCAACCGGAATGCCTGTGTTCTGGGCGGCAGCTACGCCGAAGCAGTGCTGGAAAACGGCACCATTGACGGCGGCACCTACGGTAAGCTGACCGAGAACGGCGGCAGCGTTAAGGGCGGCTACTTCAAGGATATTTCCGGCCTGCAGTCCGCTACGCAGCAGCAGGCACACAAGCTGATCCTGCCGGAGGGCTGCACCCTGAACGGCCAGCCGGTGACCGGGGATGTGTATATGCTCAAGCGGTACAGCGATCACAGCCTGAAGCTGGAGGTGCAGTACGCCCCCGGCTGCGTTGCATGGGCGGCAGCAATCGGTGGTATGTCCGACATCACCTCCCTGCCTGTAGGTATCAGCAACTACCCATTGAACGGCTATGGCACGGTTTCCATCAGTGCTACAACGATCTCTGCCGAGGTCAGTATGTTCCCGCCGCTTTCAGAGAGCAACGCGCCCATAGCACTGACCCCGATCCCGTCTATGGACAAGGAACTGAGTTTTACCGATAAGGGTACGCCCGATGTGAACGGTGTGCCCTGTGTGTACAGTCTGGACGAGGGCATGGATCAGTTCTGCAAATACTATGGCAAGGGCTGGACTTATACCTGCTACCCCAATGTCGCCAGTGCGACCGGACAACTGAAGCTTGGGGATCAGGGCGGTAATGTGATCAATTTCAGCCATCTGAGCGCAGTGCCCATCAACTGCTATATCGAGCTTTCGAATGCTACCGTGACCGGCGGCATCATCCGTCAGGCTAACTTCAAAAATGTCACGATCGAGGGCAGCACCTTTGATTACCTCTACTGCGCGGGCAAGTGCACCATTTCCAATGTAGTGGCCCAGAGCTTCAGCTTTGACAGGTTTGGCGACCTTGCCATTTCCGACACCGTTCTGTGCAAGCTGTCTGACAACGGCATAGAGAATGCGCTTGCCGTTGGCCAGAAGCTCAGCAAGCTGACCGTGCGCAACGGCGGTGTGACTGCGATCAACGGCAGAGACCTGCCCCTTTCTGTCAATACCCTCTATCTGGTGGGCAATGCCAGCGCAGAGCTTACCCTGAACACCGATGTATACAGCATCAACGATGCAGCGGCCAACAGTTACAATGAACAGACCTATGCCGAGGGCAGTGTACTGCATATCACCGGCAACAACGATGGCAAGGAGATTCTGGTAAATCAGGCTGGCGATGCCAGCAACCTCAAGCCCCTGCGCATTACCGAAGAAGGTAAGCCCGACCTGACCGAGGTGACCCCGCATTACGTGAGCCAGGATGGTATGACCGGCAATGTCTATGAGGGCCTTGGCTGGCAATACCTTGTGGTCTCCGGTGTGGTCGAGGATGGTTATGAAACGATGTCGGTGCTTGTCCTTACCAGCCCCGATGGCAGCCCGGTGGATCTGACCTCGGATACCATCAACCCCTATCATAAGGCCATTGCATCCGATCAGATCGTGCTGGAGGATGTGACGGTTGCTGGTATTCAGGCTGGCGCGCCTGTTACCGCCCAGAACGCCATTATTAAGGGCGGCACTTTCCAGAAGACTGTTAACATGGATGAAAACAGCATTATCGCAGGCGGCAGCTTCCAGCAGGAGGTCAGCGCTAACGGCAGCATCACCGGCGGTACCTTCCAGCAGAATGTTAGGGCTAGTGGCGAGATCACCGATGGTCAGTTCGACGCGGAGGTCGATTTGGGCTATAACGGCAGCATCACCGGCGGTACCTTCCAGAAGAATGTTAAGGCTAGTGGCACCATCACCGGCGGTCAGTTCAACGCAGCTGTCCAGTTGGATAGTAGTAGCGCCCAGATCCTCGGCGGCGTGTTCAACAATATCAAGCTGCCCGACTATTATACATCGGATGGAACGGTCATCCAGAATGCCGTGATCACCGGCAGCCTGATGGCGAATACTTACAGCAAGGCTGCTGTTTCCAATACGGTGAGCTTTAGCCCCATCGAAAGTCAGCACCGTGCTTATGGTCAGCAGCTGAGCAAGCTGATCGTTGCAGACGGCACGGTGGAAAGCGTAAACGGCGTGACGAAGAAGACCACGGAGCTTTACCGTATCGGCGATGTCGAGATGAATATCACCTTCAGCAAGCCGGTCGAGAACATCAACGGTGCTGCGGTCAGCGATTATACCGGCGCACAGCTTTCCGCAGACGGCAAGACCCTGACCCTGACCGCCTTGAATGACGGCAATCCCATTGTGGTGAACAAGGCCGAAGGAAAGCTGCCCTTCTCTGCCCTGGGCGCGGGAGACTTTACCACTGATGAAACGCCGGAGGGTACAAAGGTTACCTGCTATCAGGAGGGCGTGGGCAAGCTGAGACTTGTCTATGTGCGCACCTACGATGATAAGGAGTTTACCAGCATCCCCGCTAACGAGCCCGGCATCTATAAAAAGCGCGTTGTAGCCGAAGAGGGCGAAAAGTACACGAGCGGTTGGGTCGATATCGGCGAAACCGTGATCAAGTATGCCCCGGCTCTCACTGACTTCGAATGGGATGTCAAGACCGGCACGGTGAAATATAACGGCGAGCACTATTTCGGCGAGGAACTCCCGCCGGCTCAACTTGTGTACATCGTCGGAAACCACTATTACTATTTTGTGCCTACCGAGGTGGGTACCTACGAGGTCCACCTTATGGTGAACCGTAACTACGACAGCAACTACTATGAGCATAGCGATTACACGTTGGAGGATTACACCGTCCGCTACACGCCCGTAGCCGCAAACTTTACCTACGATGCTGCGCAGAACACGGTGACCTACAATGGCAAAAAGTACAACGGTGCTGACCCGAAGACCACCCTGCTGTACGCCGCCGAGGGCAGCACTGAAACCACCGCGATCATCCCCACCAACCCCGGCAACTACGATGTGTACGTTCAGGTGACGGCGGACGAGAACTATAACGGGACCATTACCGAAAAGGTGGGCACTTACGTTGTGAAGGGAACCGATCCCGAGCCGACCCCCGACCCGGATCCGAATCCGACTCCCGACCCCAACCCGGATCCGAATCCGACTCCCGATCCCAACCCGGATCCGAATCCGACTCCCGATCCCAACCCGGATCCCAATCCTACTCCCACTCCCAACCCGGATCCGACTCC
>OHZR01000482.1_pt1 | contig 11922 bp, 11 predicted proteins | sample 1580491 | NCBI WGS metagenome assembly OHZR01 (sample SAMEA3882555, study PRJEB24775) | human gut metagenome | biome: human-associated habitat; feature: intestine environment; material: feces | place: Netherlands | collected 2009/2010 | reverse complement strand
GTCCAATGGCATTGTTAAACTGTACACGGAAGCCTCTGTTGACCTGAACCTGTCCATTGTCATCAACCCAAGGTACACGGAACATAATCTGACGATCAGGCTCAGTGATTCTCTCAAGAATTGCATTCTTCTTATAAAGCTCCTCATTTGCATCAATAACCGGTCTGAGTGATTCAAGAACCTCTGTTACTGCCTGAAGGAATTCCGGCTCTGATGCGTTCTTCTCCTTAACTTTTGCAAGCACTTCATCAACGTATGACATAAAATTATACCTCCTGAAAGTTGTATCAGCCTATGCTGATTCATGACAAAGCTTTCTGCACTTTGCTCTGTTAATGCATTATACAATAAAAGTAAATCATGCGCAATAAAAAAATTATGATTATTAAATAAAATGCACCATTTTGTTTACCGCTTCATTTTATTAAGTTTTTTATGCCGTGTGCTTTCATCCATTCTGTCCAGAGCTTATAATATTCAGCCTTCAGATGAACACCATCATAGCTGTAGTCCCCGATAACTCCTCCCACACCGTCATCCACGCACTCATTCATATCAAGATAGAAAATATCCCTGCCGTTGGCAATAGCGGCAGCAGCCGTATTTCTGGCATCTATATTATCGTTGTTAAACACATCACTTGAATTGGAATACTGTGTTGTCACATGCATCATGCCTATTATGAATATGACTGCATCCGGCTGAAGCTGTCTTATAGTCTCTATATCGTTTGAATAAGCTTTCGCATATTCATCCGGAGTCCTGTCACCAAGCTCATTCACACCGACCATCATATATATATGTGAATACTTCTTCCCGGAAAGCACATCCGTCAACAGGCAGCTTCCGCCGCCGTTCATGGACAGCTTTATATTCATTATGTCATACACTGTGGCTCCCGGCTTATACAAAAAATCCGCTTCCTTTAAATCGCCGTAAAAATACAGCCCCTCCATTCGTGAATCGCCGATAAAACAGGCATTTGAAAAATAATCACTGTCCACCTTTATATAATCAAGCTCAGAGGTGAGTGCTATAGTGTCAAAATCATTGTAATATCTCGACCTCGCGTGGCGCATATCAACCTTGACGAGCTCTGCCTGCCCAGAGTATGCACTGTCAGTGCCGTATTCACTGTCAATACCATTCTTATCCACCTTATCAACCTCTCCGCTTCCTGCCTCTGTCTCCTTATTCGTCACATCAGTCACCGGCTCTGTGCTGTCATCCTTATCAATAGTCTCCGTTCCACCCTTCCCATCGGATGTCGTCGTACCGGAAGCCGATGTTTTATCAAGCTTTTCTTCCTTTATAACCACTTCAACCGGAGTATTGGCTTTCTCCGTGCCGCCATCATTTATATCATCGTTAAAAAGTGACACAAAAATAGGCCGTGTCCATGAAATATCATTCTTAAGCTTACCGCTTTTAACGCCCGCGAAGCTGACTATATATATCATGACTACCGATAAAATCAGCATCCATGTAAAAGAACATTGTTTAATAAATTTAGCTGCCGTAAGACACACCTCCTTAAGTACATTACTGATATTTTAAAATCTGAAATACAAAAAAGGATTGCTCTTTTGTACTGATAGCAGATATACGCATATCCAGAACAGAAATACAAAAAGTATCTTCAAAAAAATATTGTTTTTGTACCTGCTTATAAGCCTCATCGGGAGCGGTGTTGCACACACCATGCATATTGCCAGCATCCACCAGTATTTTCCAAAAAGACTGACGAATTTCTCCATGCCGCCGAGCGGCACACCGGATACAGCATGATTTCCGAACATTCTGAGCAGATACAATTTAAGCTCACCAAGATTGCTGATATTAAATATAACCCATGATACCGGAATTATAATGAGCATATACAGATGCCCTATTATCGGATGTTTTTCCAAAAACCTCAGGTAAATGAACTTTTCAAGCATCATAAGAATGAAGAAAAACATTCCCCATATAATAAAATTCCATGCCGCGCCATGCCACAGACCTGTGAGAAACCATACAATGAAGGTATTGATAACAAGTCTGAACTGTCCTTTTTTATTTCCTCCAAGCGGAATGTAGACATATTCGCGGAACCATCTTCCAAGGGTTATATGCCATCTGCGCCAGAAATCCGTGGAGGAAGTGGCACAGTATGGGTTCTTGAAGTTTGTCGGGAATTTGAATCCAAGGATACGTCCAAGTCCAATCGCCATCAGGGAATATCCGAAGAAGTCGAAGAAGAGCTGCATCGAAAATCCCCATGAACCAAGCCATGCGGTCAGTGGATGAATCCCCATAACGCCAGCCGTCATAACCGTATTCCAGAGGGAAGCTATCTTGTTCGCCAGCAGTACCTTGTAAGCAAGTCCAAGTACAAAGATCGTCGTGCCCCATTCAATCTTTGGCAGACTGATCTTGCGCTGCTTGTGCAGATCAATTTCCTGCGGTAGATGTCAATCACATAGGAAGCAGCCTGAAAAGTGTAGAAGCTGATTCCAAGCGGTAGGGTAAGTGACACAAGCTTTAATACGGTTGTACCTGCAATTCCATTGATGATGCCGATAAAAAAGTTCAGGTACTTAAATACAAATAACATTCCGAAATTAAAGACCATGGCAGCAATAAGCCAGACCTTTCGGTTTGTCTCTGTGGATGCCTGCGTGTCATCCTCGCGTTTCCATGCGGTGTAGATGTTGACGGCTGCAAAATGATTGACGAGGATGGAGAGAATCATCAGGATAATATACGAAGGCTCTCCAACGCCGTAGAAGATTAAGCTGCCGATCAGCAATATTATATTTCTGTATTTCGGTGCCGCTGCAAAATACACAATCAGAAAGATTGGTAAAAAGCGGAACATAAATTCAATACTTGAAAAAACCATTCTACTAAATCCTTTTCCTATATATTATGAACGATAAATCCTTTTCAGATTGTCCAGCTTTGCGGTTGCATTCTGCATCAGCAGATCCAATACGGTAATCGCACACATGGATTCAACGACAACGACTGCACGTGGACCGATGATCGGATCGTGACGTCCCTTGATCTCCATTACAATTTCTTCGTGTGCCCGTGTGACAGTATCCTGCGCCTGAAAGATCGAAGGTGTTGGCTTGAAAGAAGCACGAATGAGAATCGGACTGCCGTCACTCATGCCACCTAGTGTGCCGCCAGAGTGGTTGGTGCGCTTTTTGACAGTGTCGCCATCCATATAGAAGTTGTCGTTGTTATCAGAGCCGATGGATGAGACAACAGCAGTACCATCTCCGATTTCGATTGCCTTGACAGCGCCGATCGACATGACTGCCTGTGCCAGCTTCGCATCAAGCTTGTCAAATACTGGTTCGCCAACACCGGCAGGAACACCGGTTATGATACATTCCACTATAGAGCCAACCGAATCCTTTTTCTCCATCATTTCATTGAGATAAGCAGCTGCATCTGCTGCACAGGTGTTGTTTGGCATATAGAGCGGATTCTGATTGACCATATTAAGATCGATCGCATCGTCTGCAACCTTGATCGTTCCGATCGCACGTGTGTATGCAGTAAGGGTAATACCGAGCTCTTTTAAGACCTTGGCAGCGACCGCGCCTGCGGCAACTCTGCCGATTGTCTCCCGGCCGGAAGAACGACCGCCGCCCCGGTAGTCGCGGAATCCATACTTCTCATCAAAGCAGTAGTCCGCATGCCCCGGACGATAGCTTTCTGCAATCGAACCGTAATCTTTTGATTTCTGATCTTCATTCATGACAACGAGGGAGATCGGCGTTCCGGTTGTTTTTCCTTCAAAGACGCCGGACAAGATAGAGACCTTGTCGCTTTCATTTCGCTTGGTCGTAAATTCGTTCTGACCTGGCTTTCTGCGATCGAGATAGATCTGGATATCCTCCTCAGAAAGCGCAATCCCAGCCGGACAGCCGTCGATGACAACGCCGAGTCCTTTGCCGTGTGATTCACCCCATGTAGTGACTGTAAATAATTTTCCGTATATTGAACCAGCCATGGTAATATAATCCTTTCATATTGTATATACATTTGAAGGGATTATACATCTTTTTGTGAAAAATAGGAAGAGCCTGTTGATTTTTTCCTATACATGTGCGATAATGTTACAAAATTGTTACAAAACAAAGAAGAGGAATAGCAGATGAAAAAGATTTTAGCGAGAATATTGATATGTGTGATGGTGCTTGGACTGGTACAGATAGGAAATACAGCGGGCACAGCGAAAGCGGCAAGTACAGATGCAGATATTTATTATGCAGTACATTGTCAGACGTATGGCTGGGGACTTGGCGTTGCTAAAAACGGCGAGGTAACTGGTACGCAAGGACAGGCGAAACGTCTGGAGTCTATCAAGATCTGGGTAAAGTCCGAGCTTTCCGGTAGTGTGGAATACGAGACACATGTGCAGACGTATGGCTGGAGCATCGGGACAAAGAAGGACAGTGAGGAGTGTGGAACGACCGGAGAGGCAAAACGTCTCGAAGCGATCAAGATCCGTCTGACCGGACAGCTTGCTGAGGTGTATGACGTTGTATATCGTGTACACAGACAGACTTACGGCTGGACAGACTGGGTAAAGAATGGTACTGAGTGTGGAACGACCGGACAGGCGAAGCGTCTTGAAGCAATCCAGATCAAGCTCGTTCGTAAAAATGGCGCCGATGATGCAGACCTCAAGTATACGACACATGTACAGACACATGGATGGCTGGATTATGTAGTAGATGGTAAGCAGTCAGGTACAACTGGTGAGGGCAAACGTCTGGAGGCAATTAAGATTGATGTGCCCAATACAAGCTGTACAGGTGGTATTACCTATTCCGTTCATTGCCAGACCTACGGCTGGATGGACTGGGTAACGAATGATATGCAGGCAGGTACATCCGGACAGGCGAAGCGTCTCGAAGCGATCAAGATCAAGCTGACCGGAGAGATGGCAGAGAAGTTCGATGTGTATTATCGTGTACATAGCCAGACGTATGGATGGCTTGACTGGGCATGTAACGGAGAGGCTTCCGGAACGTCGGGGCTTGCAAAGCGTCTGGAGGCGATCGAGATCGTGCTCGTAGAAAAGGGCGAGACTGCACCGGGCGAGACGAGATATCCGTATGTCGATGCTGCGATTGCAAAGCAGATCGAGAAGGAAAAGGAAGAAGAAAGAAAACGGCAGGAAGAAGCTGAGAAGGAAGCAAACGACAAGGCGACCAGCGAGAATCTGCGCAAGGTTCTGAGCGAGGCTGTGCTGGTTCCAACCATAACCAGAGATACGGCAATTGATACAAAAGTGCAGGAAGTATTGGCACAGGTCGTAAAGCCTGAAATGGATAATTATGACAAGCTTCTGGCATGTTATAAGTGGATTATAGATAATTTTATAAGTATGATGGCTTCACAGGATCATGGAACAACACTAATGTTTCGTATTCTAATAATCGGGATCGACAGGTTGTCAGCTTTGCAAAGACAATTATTTGCGGCGTGAATGGGCAACGTTACGGAACCTGTATCAATTATGGTTCGGCGATGGTTGTATTTGCAAGAGCACTCGGCTTTGAGGCGTATCGTGTCGGAGGCGAGACATTACGTGCAGATAACTCGTATGGTGAGCATTACTGGTGTGTCATCAAGATCAACGGAATCTGGTACAACTTCGATCCACAGAATGCAGATAACAATTGGACAGATCCACTTCGATATTTTGGTAAAACCAACAGTGAATGGTTAGGAATCGGCTACAAATTCACACATGGAAGCGAGAAAGCCGAGGACTATATCAAGGGTGGAACTTATAAGTAAAATAGTGCTTTACAAGATGAAGGTCTTGTGGTAAGATATCAAATGCCGTCACTTGGTTATAGGATCACTCCGACCATAACTCAGCGACTGGACAAAATAAGAAAATGGAGGAAAAAAGCATGATTACAGCAGATCAGAAGAAAGAGATCATTGAGAAGTATGCTCGTACAGCAGGTGATACAGGTTCACCAGAAGTGCAGGTTGCACTCCTTACAGCAAGAATCAACGACCTGAATGAGCACTTCAAGGTACATCCAAAGGATCACCACTCAAGAAGAGGTCTTCTTAAGATGGTTGGTCAGAGAAGAAACCTTCTCGCATACCTTAAGAGCAAGGATATCGAGCGTTACAGAACACTTATCGAGCAGCTTGGTCTTAGAAAGTAATAACAACAAATTAGTAAATAAACTTAAAATCACACACACTACAAAAGGGATTGCATATGCAATCCCTTTTTTTATGATTCTTATTTATTTGTCTGGTTGTTGTCGGTTGGTTCCAGTGTGCCAAGCCACGGGTTGTAGATGCTGCCGTCGATGGCATTGATGATAACGTAGATGTTCGCATGGTAATATAATTTTTGCTGTTGCTCTGCGATGTAATACCATGCGGGGGTAAAAAGATAGGTGCTATGCTCCGGATCAGAAATGCGGATCATACCATAGCGGATCTGTGTGACAGTCGGAAATTCGCTCTCTGCGGAAGCAGATTCTGTCACCGTTTGTGTATCTGGATACGGAGAGCTTGCAGAGCGGGAATCAATATAGTTTCGCGCAATGGTATCGATCTGATCAAAGGACAGGGTTGGAGACACTGTGGTATCTATGGCGTCTACCTGCATGGGATTGTTCCAGATCAGATAGGAAAGTCCGTCATTGTCTACATTGGCGGTCAGGGTTTCATAGCCATAAAATGTATTGGTTTCGTCTGGCGCAAATGTCAGAAGTTTTCCGTCCGTAGTAAAGTCTGCGTTGGAATAATCGGTTAGTTCTGTCTGAAAGGTCTCATAGGAATAGATAGACGATAGACCATTTAAGTTTCGGCTGGCGTAGATAACATAGGAGTCGGTCACCGATTCTGTCTGCGGTTCTTCAACGATTAGAGAATCATCCATTGTATAATGAGATAAAGTCCGGGTGGCATCAAAGGTATCTTGTATGGTGTAATCGGAAAGCTTCAGTTTCTGCAGGTAGTCCTCTGCGATGCACTGTGCTTCCTGACTGGAATAGGCACATGCATTGCCGCCGTTTGATTTGGCGTAGGATGGATAGATTGGCTGCGCCTCCTGACTGAAATGGAGTAGATCCATATCGCCTGTACCGTAATTCCTGTATAACTCCATGCGACAATAGGAACGGGACTCAAAAAAGCAGAGGTAGTAATGGATACCCTGAATCGTTCCTTCCAGAATACAGAATTTGTGCGGCTTAAAAGTAGTTGCTGGGTCATCCTCCGGGTTATAGGGACTGATATACCATTTGATTTCACCGTCGGTTTCTACGACACGCTTTGCCGCGTCGGTATCATGCTGTTTGCCTGAAAGCGTATCTGTAGCGTCGTAGTATTCTGCAATCATATATTCCGGGATCGTAGAGAAATCCTCATAGCTTTTGAATGTATCTTCCCATGCGCCGCAGGCGGAGGTTAGATCCTCAATCGAACGAAAATCATATGGCATAAATAGTGAATAACTTCCCTCGTCGAAGATCAGGTCGGCATACGCCTGGATGTCTTCGTCCGTGAAGTCGGCACGGGATAAAGACGCAACCGGTGCTTATTTCTCGGCAAGTGAGGTATCCACCTGTGCTTGTACAGTCAGGGTTCCTTTGTCCCCCGGAACGGTGTAGTCAAGATTTCGGATAGGGTCATCTGTGGCATCGGATGTAGATGCGGTATCTCCCTGATAGATGACAGTCTCTTTTTTGCCGCAGGCAGAGAGACAGGATGCGAGAAGTGTAATAATTAAAATCCAGGATAGTTTCTTCATATGCGTTCTCCTTTCGCTTTAGTTGATGTTCCCGTTATAATCATGATAGATGCTTCCGTCGATGGCACTGATTATAACGTACGGGGAAAATGTACAAAATGGGGAAGAAAGAGATTCCCCATCGATCATGTAATACCACGCAGGAATATACATATAGGAATCAGATTCTTCGTCAAATAACCGGATCAATCCATATTGAATCTCCTTGATTTTGTAGGTGTTATCCGCAGAAAATGGTAAAGTCGTCCCATCGAACTTCGAGATGTAATCTTTGGCGATTGCGTCAATCTGATCGAAAGAGAGCAGTTGTGCATTTGTCTCTAAGACTTCCTCTACTTTCATCGGATTCTGGATAACCAGATAGTTGATACCATTATTTCCGACATTCGCGAAGATGGCTTCGTATCCATACCTGGCATTCGTGTAAGAATCGTTGGAGCTGCTGTTTTCACCGATTGTCCCGGAGACCAGTTCGCGGGAGAAATTGAAATCCGTATGAACAGGAGCGATACCGTCCACATTTCTGCCGCCATAGAGCAGATAGGAATCATAGGAATATCCATCGTTTGAAGAATCGCTGGCTATGATTTCCCCATCTTTCGTTATCTCGTAATCGGGCTTTATGGTCTGCGCCTTCTGTACATCTGTGATCGTGTAATCGGAGATTCCCATAGTCTGAAGCGTATCAAGCACCATTGCTTTTGATTCTTCCTTAGAATACTGACACTCATCGGAGTACGATTCATTCTCATAAAGAGGGTTTGCGTAGGTGTCGTAGTATTGCGGATACTGGATATATGGTTCGTAGATCGTGTGGAGCAGCATTGTACAGTACACATCCGTCTGTATAAACGACAGATAGTAAGGCTTCTGGCTGATCGTTCCTTTGATGACGCAGAAATTTGTATAAATATCCGTATTTTCGGAGGAGGTGAAACGATACCATTTCAGGGAACCATCCGTATGAATCGGGGTGACCACGTTGTCATTCTCCATACATTGCTGGGCGATATAGTATTCCTGCAGCAAAGAGTATGGAATGTCTGCGCTGTCGTTATATTGTGCGATTTTCTCCTGCATATCGGCACACGCACTTTTGACCTCCTCATCCGGGCGCAGGACATAGGGCAGGAATAATGCGTAGCTTCCAGCATCGAAGATGGCATCTGCAATCCGCTTCATATCATCCTTGGTGTAGTCGTTTCGGGAGACTTTTACCACAGGGGAACTTTGTGCCGATAAACTGGTATCGACATCGGCATCCACCGTAAATGTCAGGAGTCCGTCTGTGACCTCATAATTCCGGTGCAGAACCGAAGCGGTGACAGCATCGATTGTCGTTGCCGGTTCATCCACGTATGAGATATCTTTCTCTTTTCCACACCCGGACAGGGCGAATAATGCAAGGATGGATATGAGAATGCCTGCAATTCGTTTCTTCATAAGATCTTCCTCCTGTTAATCTGATTTGTTTCTATGCTGATAGATGTAGCCAAGTTCGTCATTGTAGATACTTCCGTCGATGGCGTTGATGATGACGTAGGCAGATGGGAAATAATAGGGTTTGCTTTCCTCGCTTCCTTCTGCAAGATAATACCATGCCGGGAGCAACTGGTAGGAATCATCCTCTTCGTTGGATACCCGGATCAGTCCGTACCGGATATCTGTTATGTCATACACCGTCTCATCAAAGGTGTGTTTGTTGATGTAGTCCTGTGCAATTGCATCAACCTGGGAGAAATCCAGTGTGTTCGCCATATCGACGTCGATGGTTTCAATCTTCATAGGATTGGCGACGATCAGATAATTCAAACCGTCATTTCCGACATTGGCGGTGATAAATTCATAGCCATAGAAGATATAATCCTGATAATTGGAGATTGTTCCGTTTTCGTCCTGATCCATGCTTTCATAATCAGTCAGCTCTGGTTGAAAGTTTGCAGTGGTGTAGACAGGGGTAAGCGCATCTAAGCTGCGCCCACCGTAGACCAGATAGGAATCATAAGAGATGACTGGTTCCTTGTCGTAGTTTGCGGTTACCTGATATGTGCTGCTGATGTCGTAGACGGTCCGGATGGTCTGCGTCGGAAATACGTCGGTAACTACATAATCATCGATTCCCATTCTGGAGAGCGTATCGGTGACAAGCGTTGAGGCACCTTCCGTGGAATACGAGCAGATGTTGTCGCTGCCGGCAAGCGTTTCGAGCATATCCGGACGGATCGGGGATAATTGGTTAAACAAGCCATAGGTAAGCTCTTCGTTATAATCTTTGTGCAACACAAGCATGCAGTGCTTGCGCGTCTGGACGAAGGAAAGCTGACAGTCCTTTCCGTCTATCGTGCCACGGATATTACAGAAGTTGCAAAATTCCTCGCTGTCTGCACTTGGCTTGATGGTTGGATAGTATTGAATCGTTCCATTTGTCTCGATAGGATCAAAGACGCCGCCGTCTTTTGCATTTTGTGCATAGGAGCATTCTGCCAACAGATTATACGGAATCTCGGATTTATCTGCGTAGGTAGCAAAAGTCTCTGCAAATGCATCGCAGGCAGCAGTGATATTTTCCTTTGACTGACGGCTGTATGGAAGGAATAATTTATAGCTTCCCTCATCGAAGATTGCAGCCGCAATGCGTGTGATATCTTCATTTGTATAGTCGCACCGGACGGCAGTCGCAACCGGAGCAGACTGCGTGGACAGACTGGTGTTCACATCGGCGTCGACATTGACGGTCGTGCGTCCGTTTGATACGGAATAGTTCAGATGTAAGTCGGATGCGGAAACGGCATCCTGTCTGGAATCGTTCTCCTGAATATAATCGACGCCCGCTTTCTTTCCACATCCGGATAAGATGGAAAGCAGGAGTGCACCGATCACCATTTTATAGAATATGGTTTTGCGTCTCATATGAAATTCCCCCTCGTAGTTTTTCGTGCAGCATCCCTGTTGATTGTCGGGCCTGCGTGTAAGAACTGTTTATATTATAGGATACAAATGTATCAGAAATGTATCTAAATGGTTGCAGGTTTTCACTTTTATGGTATTATATTTGAGGAAAATGTCTGATTATAGACAATTATAGACGAAACAGGGGAAAATAGCGATGGAAATCATGAAATATGCGATACCGGGTTACGAGGATGTCACCGCAGAGCATCTGCTTGGAATCTTCGGAAATCCGATCAAACATACATTGTCACCGGTCATCCATGACACGCTCAGCGATGCACTGGGGCTGTCAGAGCGGTATGTGCCATTCTGCGTGGAGGACGAGGATTTGTCCCGTTGTGTGAAGCTGGCGTATGACGAGGGCGTGCTTGGACTGAATATTACCGTGCCGCACAAGCAGCACGTGATGGAGAGTCTCGTGGATGTGGATATCGCCGCGAAGACGATCGGCGCGGTTAATACACTTGTCCGTGTGGAGGGCGGCTATAAGGGTTACAACACGGATATGCCGGGACTGGCGAAAGCGTTAGAGACAGAAGGAATTGCATTAAAGGATGAGACAGTTATCATGCTTGGCGCAGGTGGTGCCGCACGTGCGGTCGCGTATATGTGTGTCAGCTATGGCGCAAAGCAGGTGTATATCGTAAACCGGACATATGCACATGCACAGGCAATCGCGGACGATATGAATGCATTTGCAGGGAAGGCGGTCGTACAGGCGGTCGCTTCCGAGGATTATAAGAGTATTCCGGAAGGAAAATATCTGATGATCCAGTGTACTTCGGTTGGACTGCATGAGGGCGATGGAATGCCGTTTGATTTCGGCGATACGTTCTATGCGATGGCGAAGGCGGGCGTTGACTTGATCTACAATCCGGCACAGACGCCATTCTTAAAGGAGATGGAGAAGCTTGGCGTGCCAGCGGTAAATGGCTTGAAGATGTTGCTCTATCAGGGAATCCTTGCATATGAATTGTGGAATGATCTGACTGTTTCTGAGACGTTGACCGATAAAGTGTATCTGGCGCTGCAGGATGCAATCTATGGAAAGAAGCGCGGCGATAACATTGTCCTGATCGGTTATATGGGTGCCGGGAAGACAACCGTAGGAAAGGCACTTGCAGGGAAGCTTGGATATGAGTTTATTGATTCTGCGACAGTTATTCGATTTGACA
>OHZR01000450.1_pt1 | contig 12616 bp, 10 predicted proteins | sample 1580491 | NCBI WGS metagenome assembly OHZR01 (sample SAMEA3882555, study PRJEB24775) | human gut metagenome | biome: human-associated habitat; feature: intestine environment; material: feces | place: Netherlands | collected 2009/2010 | reverse complement strand
ACTTCACAGCGGGCCGTTTTTGCCATCTGGCAGACACTGGTGCGCCGGGCGGCAAGGTTCTCGGCCACGGCCCGGGTCACGCTCTGGTCCGTCTGGCTCACGCCCTGCGCCACCACGCCGTTGTCGGCGCAGAGCACCAGCACGGCCCGGCGGGAAAACGCCAGCTCTGCCGTACCGGTCAGAGCGGCGGCATCCTCCAGCATAGTCTCCAGCCTGCCCAGCCCGCCCAGCGGCTTGGCCAGGCTGGCCCAGTGAGCATGGGCGGCGGTGCGTGCGGTCTCGTCCGGCCGGGTGATCTTGGAAAGAAGTTGTTTCAGTTCAAGCTCTGTCATTGGTCCTGTTCCTCTTGATGATAGTGTGCGGCGGCATCCACGAACCGCCGGGGCAGGGCCGTGCCCGCCCAATACAAATGCGGGAAGCCCGCATAGAAATTCTCGTTTGCAAAGCCGCATTCCCACTGCCTTTTTTCGGCTTTGCGCACAGAAAAGTCTGTACCATTCTCAGAGGAATCCCAGTGGTGGAATTCATGGATGGGAAACGTTTCTCCGGCGCGGAAAAGCATACTGTCGGCCTTTGCCGTCATAGCGGCATAGCCAAAGCGTACCAGCCGCCCGGCGTTGTGCCCGCTGCCCGGCAGCACACCCGCCATGGGGTAAACCTTGCCGTCCACACCCTCCAGCGCCTGCCCTAGGTACAGAAAACCGCCGCACTCGGCAGCAGTGGGCAGACCCTCTTGCACGGCGTCCCGGATGGCAGTACGCAGGGCGCAGTTCTCGCTCAGCTGCCAGGCGTACAGCTCCGGGTAGCCCCCGGGCAGGTACAGCCCGCCGATATTTTCCGGCAGGGCTGCGTCCCGCAGCGGACTGAAAAACACAAGTTCCGCACCCGCGTCCCGCAAGGCGTCCAGCGTTTCGGCGTAGGCAAAGCAGAAGGCTTCGTCCCGCGCCACAGCAATGCGGACGGCGGACGTGCACGGTGCGTCAAGCAGTGGCGCAGCCGGGGCGGGGCGGTCGGTCAGTGCCGCCAGCTGTGCCCAGTCCAGTACAAGGGCATCAGCCAGTTGCTCTAACTTTTGTTGTAAGTTCATGATCTCCCCGGCGGTTTTCAGCCCAAGGTGACGGCTCTCAATGGCGCACCCCGGCAGATGGGGCAGATACCCCACCACCGGCAGACCGGCCTCGGCTTCCAGCATCGGGCGCAGCGTTTTGTACAAGGCTTCAGAGCAATCATTGAGCAGAATGCCCACGATATGGCTGGGCGTGCGGAACTGCAAAAGCCCCTGCAGCTCGGCGGCAAGGGTGATGCTTGACCCCTTTGGCTGCACCACCAGCAGCACCGGCAGTGCCAGCGTGTCGGCCAGTTCCCATGCGCTTGCGCGGGTGGTCAGCCCCTGCCCATCGTAAAAGCCCATGGCACCCTCGCATACGGCAGCGCCGTGCCCAGCGGCATACCGGGCATAAAGTGTGCGCACCGTATCCGGGGCAGAGAGGTAGAGGTCTAAATTGTGGCTTTCCACCCCCAGCGCGCTGCGGTGGAACATAGGGTCGATGTAGTCCGGACCGCATTTAAAGGCGCAGGGGTCAGCCCCGCGCCGCTGCAGCGCGGTCAGCACTGCACAGGTGACGGTGGTCTTGCCGCTGCCGGAGCGCGGCGCGGCGATGAGAAACTGCATCATGTCCGTGCCCCCGTAATGAGGAATACCGGGTTGTTGGCCATCAGCAGATGCAGACTGCCCGCCGTTTTTGTGCGGCTGACAGAAATCTGTGTCACCTCGGCGGCAAGGCCGTGGGCGGTCAGAGCAGCCACGGCGACGCTGAGTGTTTCCAGCGCAATGGCGGCGATGCACAGCCGCACGGCTGGATTTTTGTGCAGCACAGCGTTTATAACGGCGTCCATATTGCCCTTTGTGCCGCCGATGAATACAGCATCTGGGGCGGGCAACGCGTCCAAGGCTTCGGGCGCTTTACCCTCGATCACGGTCAGATTATAGGCTGCAAATTTCTCCCGGTTTTTCTGGATGAGCGCACAGGCTTTCGGGTCACACTCTACGGCATATACCTGTCCGGCATGGGCGGCAAGCGCCAGCTCCACGCTTACGCTGCCAGTGCCCGCGCCCACGTCCCATAGGGTATCCGTGGGGGTAACCGCCAGCTTTGCCAGCGCGGCGGCGCGCACCTCCTGTTTGGTCATGGGCACAGCACCCCGGATAAAAGCATCGTCCGGCAGGCCGGGCGTGCGGCGGGGCGGCAGGGCTTCCCGCTCGATAAGCAATACACTCAGCGGTGCAAAGCTCTGCGCTGCCAGCTCCCGGGCAAGGCCAAAGCGGATGGCTTCCGCCGGAGTGCCTAGGTTTTCGCCCACAAGGGCGTGGGCAGCGCCCAGCCCGGCAGCGGTCAGCTTGGCGCAAAGGGTGGCAGGGGTGTCCCCGCCGCCGGTGAGGAAAAACACCTGTGGATGCGCCAAAACCTCGGCTACCGGGTCGCAGGCGCGGCCATGGGCAGATACCAGCTTCCAGTCCTGCCAAGGGCGTCCCACAGCGGTGGCTAAAAGCTGCACGCTGGAAAGCCCGGGCAGCACCCGGACAGAGTATCCCATGGCCCGCAGCAGGGGCAGCAGCTTTGCCGCACCGGAGTAAAACCCGGTGTCGCCGCTATACAAAACAGCGGTGTCCGTATCCGGCTGCGCAGCCAAACACGCAAGGATATCCTCCAGCTTATACACGGCCTTGCAGTCAGCAGTGCATCCCGCCGGTAAATGCTCCAACAGGCGCTTTGCTCCAAGGATGAGCCCTGCGCCTTGCAGCGCAGCCAGCCCTTGCGCGGTCAGGCTTTCCGGGCAGCCGGAGCCCATTCCGATCAGAGAGATCATACCAGCACCTCCTTGCAGCGTGCCAGAATTTGTGCGGCAGTTTGTCCGTTTTCAGCCGGGCGGCGCACCACGATCAGCTGTGCGCCGGTGTCCTGTGCGGCCTGTGCCTTTTCGGCAAAGCCGCCCACAGCACCGCCGTCCTTCGTGACAAGATAGCGGATGGAGAATTGCTTCATCAAGGCGCAGTTCAGCGCATAGCTGAAAGGCCCCTGCATGGCAATGATATTCTTGTGCGGAATACCGACGGCCTCGCAGGCGGCAATGCCCTCCCGCGTGGGCAGCACCCGGGGGAACAGCCGCTCCGGGCTGAGCGGCGCAAAGGCGGCAAGTTCTTTTGCACCAGTGGCCAGCAGCACATTGCCGCTGCACCCGGCCAGAAACGCAGCTGCGTGGGCGGCGGTGGCAAACACCATGCTCCCGGCGGGCAGAGGGCTTTCTGCCCGCAGCAGCCGGTGATACTCCACCCCGGCAGCTGTGCACGCAGCCCGGATGTTTTTGGTGGCGTCCACCGCGTAGGGGTGGGTGGCGTCTATGCACAGGGCAGCGCCCTGCAAAAGGGTGGTCATTTCCTCGGGGGTCAGCCGCCCGCAGTGCACGGTGATGCTGTCCGCTTCGCCCTGCTCCTCCGCGCCCAGCGGGGTGGCAACACTGACCAGAACCTCCGCTCCCAGCGCCGCCAGCTGCCGGGAGAACACCCGCCCCTCGGTGGTGCCGCTGAAAACCACTGCCTTCATCTGCGGTACCCCCGCGGGGTGACCATTTTACTGCCAAGCTGCTTTGTGGCAGCATTGCCGATGTACACGGTGGTAAACATATCCACCGTGGTGCTTTCCAGCTGGGCAAGGGTCAGAATGCGGGCGGTTTGTCCCTCCCGGCCGATATTGCGCACAATGCCGCAGACGGTATCGGCGCTTTTGCCACTTTCCAGCAGGATGCGCACCGCCCTTGCCAGATAGTCCGGCCTGCCCTTGGAGGAGGGATTGTACAGCGCAACGCAGAAATCTCCCATGGCGGCGCAGGCCAACCGCTTCTCAATGACCTCCCACGGGGTCAGCCGGTCGGAAAGGGAAATAACGCAAAAATCGTGCGCCAGCGGTGCACCCAGCACCGCCCCGCCGCTGAGGGCAGCGGTCAGTCCGGGCACGATCTCCACGGCAACGTCCGGGTAGCCCGGGGCAAGTTCCAGCAGGGGACTTGCCATGCCGTACACCCCGGCATCGCCGGAGCAGACCAGCGCCACCCGCTTACCGGTGCTTGCTTTTTCCAGCGCCCAGCGGCAGCGGTCGATTTCCTGCGTCATGCCGGTAGAATAGTATTCCTCGCAGGGGAATTCATCGCGGATGAGGTCAAGATAGACCTTATACCCACAGATGGCGTCAACGCTTTCCAGCGTGTTCGCAGCCTGCTGGGTCATATAAAAAGGCTCGCCGGGGCCAAGCCCCACGACATAGACCACCTTCTCGGGACGGTCGATATCAATTTCCATCACGTCAACCATTCTGCCACCTCCAGTCCGGGGCAAAGGGCCTGCACGCCAGCGCAAAGGTCACGCCGTTGCAGGCAAATTTCGGGTAAAATAAGTTGCCGCCTGCGTCCAGCACTGCTGCCCGCTCACAGACATTGTCCACCCCGGTCACGCTCTGTACAAAAGGGGAGGGGGTGAACTGCCCGGGCGTGCTGCGCAGCTGTGCGGCAGTGTAAAACCGCACCGGCCAGCCGTGTGCCTGACAAAAGGACAGCAAGCCTGGTTCGTTCTGCTTCAGGTCGATGCTTGCAGCGGCGGTAACTGCCTGCGCAGCAAGGCTGTGTCGGGTGCAGAAGGCGGCAAAAGCAGCCTCCAGCGTTTCAGCGCTTGTGCCCCGCTTGCAGCCGATGCCCAGCACCCCGATGCGCGGCACAAGATGCAGCGCCTGCCCGGTGGGGCAAAGGGTGAGTGCAAAGTCGGCTTTTTCCGGGGTATCAGCGGGGAATAATCCTGCGGGCACGGTGCCTGTTACCGGGAAATCAGTCCGGTAATATACCGGTTGCCCGGCCAGTAATTTGCCGCTGACCAGCTTGATGCGTTCCGGCTCTAGTACCATGCAGTTTTGGTGCTTTGCCCACTCGTCCACCGCAAAAATGCCGTGGGCATCGGTGGCGGTGGTGATCACCGGCACAGCACCGCATACAGCGGCAATGGTCCGCGCCAGATCATTTGCGCCGCCCAGATGCCCGGACAAAATGGGCACGGCAAACCGCCCGCATTCATCCACCACCACCACAGCAGGGTCGGTGGTCTTGCTCTTGCAGTGGGGCGCGATAGCCCGCACCGCAATGCCCGCAGCGCCTACAAATATCAGCGCATCCGACTGCACAAACTGCACGCCTGTCCATTCTGCAAGAGAAGTGCCATCCTGCCCGCACCGGGCAACGCTGCCGGGCAGGGCAGCGGCAAGGCGCTTTGCCAGCGCAAGGCCGGTATCCGTAAAGGCAAGGTAGGCGCAGATCATACCGGCTCTCCTTTGCGGAACTCGGTGGTAAAGGCGGGGTCGTACAGCTTGCTGCGCTCGTACTGTGTGCCGAGAAAATCTCCCACTACGATAAGCGCCGTCTTGGTAATGCCTGCCGCGCGGGTGCTCTCTGCCAGAGAACCAACCGTGCACCGCACGATTTTTTCTTCCGGCCAGCTGGCCTTGTACACCACGGCGGCGGGAGTGCCCGGTTTGTACGCACCCTGCAAAAGCGCCGCCTGCACCTTATCGATCAGCCCGATGGACAGGAAGATCACCATGGTCGCGCCGTGGGCGGCAAGGCTTGCCAGCCTTTCCCGCTCCGGCACGGGGGTGCGTCCCTCCATGCGGGTGATGATGACCGTCTGGCTGACTGTGGGCAGGGTATACTCGGCGTTCAGTGCAGCGGCAGCGCCGCAAAAGCTGGAAACACCGGGGGTGTCATCGTAACAAATGCCGTCTGCGTCCAGTGCATCCATCTGTTCTCGGATGGCACCGTACAGGCAGGGGTCGCCGGTGTGCAGGCGCACGGTGGTTTTGTGCGCTGCTTCGTTTTCTTTCATGACGGCAAGCACCTGCTCCAGCGTCATCTCGGCGCTGTTATAAATGGCGCAGTCCGGCCCCGCCAGCCCCAGCAGCGCCGGGTTGACCAGACTGCCCGCATAAATAATGCAGTCTGCGGCTTGTAAAAATGCTGCACCGCGCCGGGTGATCAGATCCGGTGCGCCGGGCCCGGCGCCCACAAAATGTACCATGTGCATTACTCCTTCCATTCGTTCAGCAGGCGGGCGGCAGTTTCGGTCTGTCCCAGCGGGCCGAACTGGTTTGAAAACAGCACCGCGCCCACCCGGAACGCCCCGCCCGCGCGGCGGTCAAGATGCAGCTGGATGGCGGCAAGCAGGCTTTGCAGCACCGGTTCCCGCAGCCCGGCAGTGTCCAGAATCTCCAGACAGGCGTCTGTGGTGGCGGCATTGTACAGCGCGGTGCAAACCTCCCGGTCGGCACCGCACAGGGCGGCGTGGGTGCAAAACAGCTCCGTGCGGCAGTCTGCCGTGTGGGAGTGGGTGTTCATAATGCCGCCCGCCAGCTTGCACAGCTTGCCGATGTGTCCCACCAGCAGCACCTGTTCAAAGTGCGCCGCTGCTGCCATATCCAGCGTATCTCCGATAAAGTTGGAGGTCTTGACCACCGGGATGGCGGCAAACTGCGGGTAGGTTTCGTGCAGATAGTCCAGCCCGTAGTTGCCCGGGGCAAGGATGAGCCGCCGGTGGTCGTTTGCCCGCAGCGCCGCCTGATTCATCTCCAGCTGGATGGTGTCCAGAATGGCCTGCTGGCTCATAGGCTCTACGATGCCGCTGGTGCCCAGCACTGACAGCCCGCCCTCCACCCCGATATGTGGGTTGAAGGTGCGCCGGGCTACCTCCTCGCCGCCGGGGATGGAAATAGTCACGGCAAAACCGCCGGGATAACAGGCGGCTTCCGCCTCTCGGCGCAGCGCCTCGGTAATCATCTGCCGGGGCACATGGTTGATGGCGGTTTGCCCGACCGGCTGGTCCAGCCCGGGCTTTGTCACCCGGCCAACCCCTGCGCCACCTGTAATGCGCACCTCGGGCATGCCGGGCAGCAGCGTCACCGTGGCGGTCACCGGCAGACCGGTGGTCACGTCCACGTCATCGCCGCCGTCCTTTTCAATGGCGCATTCCGCGCCCTCGGCAGCAGCGCGGCAGAACAGGGGAGCTACCTCTACCACGATGCCCTTGGGCGTGCGCAGAGCGACGGTTTCCGGCGTAGTGCCGGTCAGCAGCAACCGGGCAGCCCCGGCTGCTGCCAGCGCCGCACAGGTGCCGGTGGTGTAGCCGCAGCGCAGCAGCTTTTGCCCGCTGCGAACATAGTGCTCAAATTGCGGCTTTTCCGGCTTCGGCGGGTCAAAAACAGCGCTGTACTGTTCTTCCGTCAGGCCGTAGAGCGCCTTGATATTTTCCCGGGCAAAGGCCTGCGCCGGGGACATGGGGGCAGAAACGCCGTGCGGTGAAACGCATACCACCGCGTCCGCGATCTTCTGCGCCATATCCAACTCGTGCAGGGTCACGATGACCGCAAGCTGCTGCTCATGCGCCAGTTTTTGCAAAATGGTCAGCAGCTCTATCTTGCCTTTTACATCTAAAAATGACGTGGGCTCGTCCAGCAGAAGCACCTGCGGCTGCTGACAGACTGCCCGCGCCAGCAAAATGCGCTGCCGCTGCCCATCGCTGACGCAGTTGAAGTCCCGGTCGGCCAGATGTGCCGCGCCCACCAGCTCCAGCGCGCTCTGTACCTGTTTTTTGTCCTCGGCAGAAAGGATGCCCAACCGCCCGGTGTAGGGGATGCGCCCTGCCGCTGCAAACTCAAAACAGGTGGTCAACTCGGTGCGGCGGGTGTGGGGCAGCATCAGCGCCAGCTTTTGCGCCCGAGCGTTGCCGGGGATGCGTGCCAGCTCCTGCCCGTCCAGCAGCACCGCACCACCCAAAGGGGCCAGCTGCCCCGCCAACGTTTTGAGCAAAGTGGATTTGCCCGCGCCGTTCGGGCCGATGAGCGCCAGCACCTGCCCCTTGGCAGCACCCAGCGCGATATCCCGTGCAAGGGCAGCTTTGCCGTAGCCGATGGCAAGGGCTTTGGTTTCAACGGAGTTTTTCATCGCACGTCCTCCCGGTTGCGGCGCAGCAGCAGCCCAATGACCACCGGTGCACCGAATACAGCGGTGACCGCGCTGATGGAAAGCTCCATGGGCGCAAACAGGCTGCGGGCAATTAAATCACACAGCAGGCAGAACGCCGCCCCACCCAAGCAGCACCCGGGCAGCACATACAGCGGGCGGGCACTGCCCAGCAGCTGCTTGACAAGGTGCGGCACCGCGATGCCCACAAAGGAGATCGGCCCCGCAAAGGCGGTAACGCAGGCGGCCAGCAGGCTGGAAAGCAGCACCAAAAGCCGGGAGAACCGCCGCACATCCACGCCCACGCTCCGGGCGTAGGCTTCACCCATCTGGTAAGCGGCCATGGGCTTTGCAAGGCAGAAAGCCGCTGCCAGCGCGGGCAGCACCACCAGCGCCGCCGTGCGCACATTGCTCCACGTCATGCCGGAAAAGCTGCCCTGCGACCAGTTGTGCAGGTTGACGATGCTGCTGTCCTGCGCAAAAGCCACCACAAACTCGGTGATGGCAGAGCAGATGTAACCGATCATTACGCCGCATATTACAAGGATGCTCATGCGCTGCACCCGGCGGGCAGCGGCCAGCACAAAGGCCATAGCCGCCATAGCGCCCGCAAAGGCCGCCAGAATGAGCACGGCAGAGCTGGTCAGCAGGCCGTAGTTCAAAAACAGCACCATCACCAGCGCCACCGCCAGCTTAGCCCCGCTGGAAATGCCCATCACAAAGGGGCCGGCAATGGGGTTTGCAAAAAAGGTCTGCAACAGATAGCCTGCTGCCGAGAGCGCAGCGCCCAGCAACACGGCCATCACCGCGCGGGGCAGGCGCAGCTGGGTAATGATGCCCACGCTCAGTGCGTCCTGCCCGTGTCCGGTCAAAGCGGCAAGCACGGCCTGCGGGGTAAGCGCAACGCTGCCCCAGAACAGGCTCACGGCAAACAGCACTGCCAGCAGCAGGGCAAGGCAGCAATAGGAAAAAACAAGGCGTTTGCGGCTGGTCATAAGCGGCTCCTTAGATGATCCTGGTCAAAAAATGCAGGGTGTCGGGGTCGGCAGTTGCCCCGGTAAAAACGGCATGGAGATCCAGCATAAAATCTGCCAGCGCCATGCTCTGCTGGAAAAAGCTGGGCGTCGTGCACCAGATGTCGCCGCTTTGCACCGCCTTGCACTCTGCCAGCAATGCGCAGCGGGCAAGCAGCTCTTCTTTTGTGGAGATGGTGCCTTCGATGGTGCCGTTGTAGATGAGCACATCGGCGTCCTTGACTCCGGCGTAAAGATCCTCCAGCGGGATATTCATGGTAGAAAGGCTGTTGCCGCTGTCGGCAAGGTCTGCAAAAACATATTCGCCCCCGGCCATGCCGATCATCTGCGCCACATAGTCTCCGCTTTTGCGCACAGTGGCAAGGCCGCTTGATGTAATAGAGAAAAACGCGCAGCGTTTGCCGGTGGAGGGCTGTTCCAGCAGCGGCGCAATGCGCTGCGCCTGCCGGGCGAACACCTCCTCGGCAAGGGCTTCTTTGCCCAGCAAAATGCCGTACAGCTTGATCCATTCCATCCGCGCCAGCGGGCTGCTCTCGTAGCTGGAACGCTCCACCAGCACCGGAATGCCGAACCGCTCCAGCTGCTCCTTCACTTCCGGGGTGTGGTAGATCATGGTATTTTCCACCGCAAGGCCGCATTCTGCGGTCAGGATGCGCTCGTAGTCCGGGGCGCTGTACTTGCCCGCGTAGGCAATGCGCCCGGACTGCATGGCCTGCTTTGCCTCGTCCAGATACCAGCCCTCGGCGCGTGTGCCGGAAAGGGCAATGCTGTCCAGCGCGTCCAGATGGAGGAATAAGTCCATGGCAGAGGTGGACACCAGATAGATATTCTGCACCGGCTGCTGCAAAACGGTCACGCCCTCGGGCACGGTGCGCAGGGTGGCAGCGCCCTCCGGCCGGACAAGGAACTTTGCCTGCGCATCCGGGATGGTCAGCAGGGTAGAGCCGTCTGCGTAGCAGTCGGCGGAAAACTGGGTGGCGTAGTCCAGCGGATAGGCGTGGTCAAACACCAGCTCGTCTGTATCAGCCGGTGCTGTGGGCGCGGCAGTGCAGCCTGCAAGCACCAGCGCGGCGGCGGGCAGAGCTTTTAAAAATTGAGCGCGGGTCAGCTTCATGGAAGGTTACTCCAAGGTAAAGGTCAGGGTGTATTCGATTTCGTGGGGCTTGCTCATGGCAACGGTGTCGGCGGTAACAGCCAGCGGGGTGCCCAGTGCAGAAACAGGGATCTCAAAGGTGGAGTTGCCCTCGGTGTTGGTGGGCAGATACTTCTCGCCGTCCACGATCATGTAATCATAATTGGGGCTGCTCCACAGGATGACAGCGGTCATTTTGCCGTCCGCCACGGTCAGGGCGGCAGGGCTTTCCACGGTGGCACGGCCAGAGCCGCCCTCCAGGGTCACATTCACGCTGTATTCACCGTCCGCAGGGGTCTCGGCAGCTTCCTCAGCCTTGGGCTGTGCATTGCGGATGCTCACGGTGTGGTCATACCACTTGCCCTTGGTCCCGAGGAGTGCCAGCTGGAAGTCCTGGTCCACAGCGGCCACGGGGATATCATAGCCGTAGACCTCCTCCGAGGTGCCATCAGAGTAGGTGACGGTGTCGGTGGTAGGCAGCAGCCAGTCTGCCTTGTTGGCCTCGGCATCGGCGGCCATGCCAACGTACAGGTTGACGATCTTCTTGGAGGACAGACTGACATGGAAGGTCATCTGCCCGCTCTCCACGGTCAGGGTGCCCATGCCATTGCAGGCTTCGTTGGCGTGGAACATGCCGCTGTCGGTGTCGAACTCAGCCGTGTATACGCCGTCCGGCAGGGCGGCTTCGGTGCTTTCGGAAGCGGCGGCAGCGCTCACGGCAGAAGCGGCTTCCGAGCTGGCAGCAGAGGAAGCAGTGGAAGAAGCCCCGCCGCAGCCGGTGAGGACGGCGGCCAGCATCAGAGAAGCAACGGACAGGGAAACAAACTGTTTGCAGTGCATAAACAAAATACCTCAAAAATTCAGAATTTGAAATGGGAGTGTTTCTCCTCATGCGGGGAAGCTCTCCATAAAAAATGCCCGAAAAGATTTCTCCCTTCGGGCATTGGAATGCGGAATATTAGCCGTTCAGGGAATCAATGGCGGCTTTGGTGTGCTCAATGTAGCGCTGCTGGATGTCCTCGATCTCACCCAGACCGGCGATCTGGCACTCCACGGACGCGAAGTCACCGGAGGCCTGGAACTGGCTCAGCCAGGAATCGTCATCCGCACCGGCCATATCGTTGTTGGCGTGGTCACCGGCAACGACCATCAGGGGGCGCAGGATGACCTTGGTGTAACCGGCGGCCTTGACAGCCTCGATGACGTTCTCGCAGGCTGTCTCCTCGGGCTCACCCTCCACCGTGCCGATGAACACGTTGCTGTAGCCCAGGGTCTGCATGGCGGTCTGCATCTGGCTGTAGCTGACTTTAGCGGTGTGAGAAGTGCCGTGGCCCATGAAGACGAATGCAGTGCCATCCTTGGCAGCAGCCTCTACGCTGTCGTAACCAGCAGTGGCAACAGCCTCGGCAGTGACAGCCTTGGCAACCGCTTCCTTATCCTCGTTGATCACGGTAGCGTCAGCGCCGACCTCACCCAGCAGGGGCTCAGCCACAGCGACGGACTCGAACTTGTCGCGGTAGTCGTCGATCATCTCCATCATCTCGTCGTACTCAGCGCCGTGCATCAGGTGGGTGGGCTGGACGACCAGATTCTTCACGCCGTTGGCAACAGCGCGCTCCAGAGCCTGCTCCATGTTGTCGATCTTCTCGCCGTCACGGGCCTGGATGTGGTTGATGATGATCTGAGCGGTGAAGGCGCGGCGCACGGACCAATCGGGGTTGGCCTCCTGCAGGGCATCCTCGATGCTCTTGATGTCGGCTACGCGGCTGTCGTTGAAGGAAGTGCCGAAGGATACCACCAGCAGCTCCTTCTCACCGATCTCGTCCTGGTTGCGGGGATCGTCCTTGGAGGCGTCGCCGGTGTCCAGACCAAAGTAATCAGGGCTGGCCTCCTCGCCCTCCACCAGCGCCTTCTGGGCGTCGGTCAGGGCGTCCCAAGCGGCCTTGGCAGCCTCGCACTGGGCGTCGGTCTCCTCGGTGCGCTCCTGTACGTAGATGGCGTCGATCAGGGCGGCGACCTTGTCGGCGGCGGCCTTGTCGGTCTCCTCGGTGTTTACGTCGTTGTTGTCATTGTTGTCGGCAGCGTTGTCCTTGTTGCCGCAGGCGGTCAGCATGCTCATGAGCATCACTGCCGCCATGAGAAAGGCAAGTGCTTTCTTCATGGGGAATCTACCTCTTTCCAAATTATTTGTTCTGAAAGAAATATAAAAGCGGCCATGGTGACCCACAGCCGCTCTCACGATTCCAACCAGCAACACCGCGCCGCGAAAAAATCGCGCCGCGGGTAAACTCGCAGAAATATCAGCCTGTGTGCAGCGGGCTTGAGATTTCCCGCAGAGGCAGGTCTCCTGACTTCGCTCATCGCGGCGCTGCCCTTCCCAGTTTCCCAGTGGCTACGCAGG
>OHZR01000431.1_pt1 | contig 13014 bp, 10 predicted proteins | sample 1580491 | NCBI WGS metagenome assembly OHZR01 (sample SAMEA3882555, study PRJEB24775) | human gut metagenome | biome: human-associated habitat; feature: intestine environment; material: feces | place: Netherlands | collected 2009/2010 | reverse complement strand
TGCGGCGGCTGACCAGCCAGGTGACGGTTCCGGCCAGGAAGCCGCTCGGCAGGGCATAGGTCAGCAGGTCGGTGATAAGTGTCGGGTTCATTTCGGTAGTTCGTGTCGAAGGAGGTTAGAGAATGCCGGTTTCCCGAAGCCATGCCTGCACGTCGAACGATGGGCAGGCTTTGGCTGCCAGTTCGTTATGCCCTACGACGGCTGCGCCGGGAAATCGGGCGACGAAATCCCGGACGTAGTGTTCGAGGGCGCTCTTTTGCTGCGGAGTGCGGGTATCGCAGGGGGTCGTGCCGTAGCCGCAGGCGCCGTTGGTGATCTCCCAGGGATCGACCGTGCGGTCTTCGTTGTTGGGAACGAGCCGTTCGACGCTGCCGTCCAGGTGGATGAGGTCGGTATAACCCACCTGACGCCAGCCTCGGCCGCCCTGGGAAACGGGGGCTGTGTGCCACCTGCGGATATCGGCGGCACTCACTTCGCGGCCGGGCGGCGTGGCCGTGCAGTGGATGACGAGTCTTTCGAGTTTTGCCATAATAAAAAAGTGTGAAAGGGGTTGGAATCGGGGCGATGACCGGATTCGGACGGGAGTGGATAAGGTTCCGCCCGAGGAGACGGGAGAAGGTAGCCCGTTTCGGATTGGGTCGGCGAAGCGCAGGACTTCGGGGCGGGGTGACGGTTTCCGCTTTTTTCGGAAAAGCGGGGAGAGGCCGATGGGTGTTTGCAAAGATAGCGGATGCCGTCCCGGAATACAAATCGGAGGGACATCCTGCGGCTTTTCGGCGGCATGATGTCGGTTTATTCCGTTGCGATGCGGCGGATTTCCGGTTTTTCGGATTATCTTTGAAACGGTTCGACGGTTCGGAATATGAAACTTCCGCAATGCACGTTTGTTGTTCGATATGAAACGTAAAATAATTCGCAGTATGATCGTTTTCCTTGCAGTTGCGGCCCTGCTGGTCGCGGCGATCGCCCTTTTTATGAATCGGCCCGAATTCGGGCGTGCTCCGCGTGGGGAGCGGCTGGAACGGATCCGGCGTTCGCCCAATTACCGTGACGGCGCTTTCCGCAACCGGCATGCGACGCCGCAGCTCACATCGGGAAAGGGCTGGTGGGCTACGATGTACGACTTCCTTTTCGAGCGTAAGGAGCGCAACCGTCCCGATCATGCGCTGCCTGCGGTGAAGACCGACCTGAAAGCGCTCGATCCGAAAGAGAACCTGCTGGTCTGGTTCGGCCACTCCTCCTACCTGATTCAGGCGGACGGGCTGCGTATTCTGGTCGATCCCGTTTTCGAAACGGCTTCGCCCGTGCCGTTTTTCAACAGACCTTTCGAGGGGACCGATCTCTATAAACCCGAGGATATGCCCGGGATCGACCTGTTGGTCATCACGCATGACCATTGGGACCATCTCGACTACGGCACGGTAACGAAGCTGCGCGACCGCACGGGTCGTGTCGTCTGCCCGCTGGGTGTGGGCGAGTATTTCGAGTACTGGGGATTCGATCCCGGGCGGATCACGGAGCTCGATTGGGGCGAACAAGCTGCGCTCGGCGGCGGCTTTACAGTATATTGCCGTCCCGCGAGGCACTTTTCCGGACGTACGTTTCGGGCGAACCGGACGCTGTGGGCTTCGTTCGTTGTCGAAACTCCGTCGCAGCGGATTTTCCTCGGCGGCGACGGCGGGTACGATACCCATTTCGCCGACGTCGCACGCGAGTTTCCGAATCTGGATGTCGCCGTGCTCGAAGATGGCCAGTACAGTGAGGATTGGCGCTATATCCACATGCTTCCGGCCGATCTGAAGCGGGCCGTAGAGGATCTCGGCGCCCGGCGGGTTTTTCCGGTGCACAATTCCAAATACGCTCTGGCGCGGCATCCCTGGGACGAGCCGCTGAACAATGCGGCTGCGCTCGCGGCGGAGAATCCCGAGGCGGGGATCGTGCTGCCGCGAATCGGCGAGCCGGTACGTTTGGACCGGTCCGACACGCTGCCGGGCAGGTGGTGGACAGCTTCCGAAAATTGAAAGAGAGCGAAGATTAGCCTTCGCTCTCTTTTTTTATCTTTCTCCGGTATTCCCGGCGCTATTTTTTGCCCTGATTGGCTACGGCTTCCATCAGCTTGCGGATCTGTTCGGGATCGCCCAGAAAGTAATCTTTCACCAGACGTAACTTGTCGTCGAATTCGAAGACGTATGGCACGGCCGTCGGGAGGTTGAGTTCCGAGATCGCCGCGTCGGAGATGCCTTTCAGGTGTTTGATGATACCCCGCAGGCTGTTGCCGTGCGCTACCACCAGGATTTCGTCGTGAACGGACAGTTCGGGGAAAATCACGCATTGCCAGTAGGGCAGCGCCCGTTCGATGGTTTGCTTGAGCGATTCGGTGCGGGGCAGCTCCTCGTCCGGGATCCCGGCGTAGCGGGGATCGAAGCGCGGATTGCGGGGATCGTCTTCGGCCAGCGGATCGGGTGCTACGTCGTAGCTGCGCCGCCAGATGTGCACCTGCTCTTCGCCGAAGCGGGCCACCGTTTCGCTCTTGTTGAGCCCTTGCAGTACGCCGTAGTGTTTCTCGTTGAGGCGCCAGTTTTTCTCGACGGGGATCCATTCCTGATCGAGCCGGTCGAGAACACAGTTCAGGGTCCGGACGGCCCTTTTCAGGTAGGAGGTGTAGGCTTTGCCGAAACGGAATCCTTCGGCTTTGAGCAATTCTCCGGCTTTGAGGGCCTCTTCGACGCCTTTGTCCGTGAGATCGACGTCCGTCCATCCCGTGAAGCGGTTTTCGCGGTTCCACGCGCTTTCGCCGTGCCGCAACAGTACGATTTTTTTCATGGTATGATCTGTTTTTATTTGTATTTCACTTCGTTGAGGCACTCTCCGTGGGAGAATGCCTGAATGTTTTCGAGGGTCGTGCGGGCGATGTTGTCCAGCGCCTCGCGGGTGAAGAATCCCTGGTGGGAGGTGAGGATCACGTTGTTGAAGGAGAGCAGGCGTGCCAGCATGTCGTCGTCCATGATCCGGTCGGAGGTGTCCTGATAGAAGTAATCCGCCTCTTCCTCATAGACATCCAGCCCCGCCGCTCCGATCTTTTTCTCCTTGAGTCCTTCGATCAGGTCGCTCGTGCGGATCAGCTGCCCGCGTCCCGTGTTGATGATGATGACCCCGTCTTTCATTTGACCGATGGCTTCGGCGTCGATCATGTGGAGGGTTCGGTCCGTGAGGGGACAGTGCAGCGAGATGATGTCCGAGCGGCGGTAGAGTTCGGTCAGCGGAACGTAGGTCATACCTGATTCCCGGGCGAACGCCTCGTCGGGGCAGGGGTCGTAGCCGAGGACCTCCATCCCGAAACCCCGCAGGATGCGGATGAGGGCACGGGCGATTTTTCCCGTGCCGACGATGCCGGCCGTTTTGCCGTGCATATCGAAGCCGAGGAGGCCGTGCAGGGCGAAATTTCCGTCCCGGGTACGCCAGTAAGCGCGGTGTACCTTCCGGTTGAGCGAGAGCATCAGTGCCACGGCGTGTTCGGCCACGGCATAGGGCGAATAGGCCGGTACCCGGACTACCGTGATGCCGTGCTCGGCGGCGGCTTTCAGATCGACGTTGTTGAAACCCGCGCAGCGCAGGGCGATCAACCGTACACCCATGCGGGCCAGCTCCCCGACGGTTGGGGCATCCGCCGAGTCATTGACGAAGATGCAGACCGCATCGGCGCCTTGTGCCAGGGGTACGTTGTCGATGTTCAGGTGGCTGCGGTGGTATTTGATCCGTATCCCGTAGTCGGCGTTGATCCGGTCGAACGATTCGCGGTCGTAGGGCTGTGTCCCGAAAAAAATGGTTTTCATGGCGTATATTTCATTTAATTATAACGTTTTTGTCGAGGCGGTATTATCCGTTCCGTTCACGGATTGTGCCAAGAGCGGGAGATTTGCCGCACAAACCGTATCGAAAGCAATATGTCCTTCGTTCGGTTCGGATTTCGAAGCACTCTGTCTCATGGCACTTTTTTTGTCCCGTTTGTTTCCTGAATAAACATGCAATGAGGAATCCGAGAGAACGCATACGCAACAGTAGGGGGTATAAATGGTGGATTTTGAGCCTCGTGATGCTCGGGACTTTCATGGCCGTGATGGACGTGACGGTCGTGAACGTCGGCCTGCCGACCATTATGTCGGTGTTTCACATCCCCATTTCGACCGCCGAATGGGTCATTACGGCCTATATGATTACCATGACGCTCATGCTGCCTTCGGCGGGTTGGATCGCCGACCGCATCGGCAACAAACGGATGTATATTCTGGGGTTGGTGCTCTTCACCTTCGGATCGTGGCTCTGCGGCCGTGCCGGGAGCGATATGTTCCTGATTTCGGCCCGTGCCTTGCAAGGCTTCGGCAGCGGCATCATCCAGTCGCTCGGCCTGGCGATCGTCACCCGGGAGTTTCCTCCGCAACAGCGGGGACTGGCCCTGGGGTTGTGGTCGGTGGCGGCCGCCGCTTCGATCTCGTTCGGTCCTCTGATCGGCGGTTATCTGGTGGACGATTACAGTTGGCACCTGATCTTTGATGTCAATGTTCCCGTAGGACTGGCGGCCATTCTGTTTGCAATTTTTATCCAGAAGGAGTGGCGCGGTTCCCGTGCGGGCAGTTTCGACTGGCCGGGTTTTCTGTGCGTGGTCTGTTTCATGCCCCTTTTGATCTTCGCACTGGCCCGAGGCAATTCGCCTTCGAATCCCGAGGGGTGGAGTTCGCCGGAGGTGATCGGATGTTTTGCGGTTGCGGCTGCGGCACTCATTGTCTTTATCGTCCGGGAGCTGCGGTGCGAAAATCCGCTGTTGAATCTGAAACTGCTCGGCGAACGTAATTTCGGCGTTTCTATGGCCGTGCTGGCGGTCTTCGGTATCGGCATGCTGGGCGGTACCTATTTGCTGCCGCTTTACATGCAGAAGGGGCTGGGCTATACGGCGATCATGGCCGGCAGCGTTTTCCTGCCCGTCGGCCTGATCCAGGGCGTGCTTTCGACCTGCTCGGGATTCCTGACCCGCTATATCAAGCCGCTTTTCATCGCCGTGACCGGCATCCTGGTCATGACGTTGAGTTTCTATTTCGCCAGCCGGTTTACTCTTCATACTACGCATGCACAAATCATGTTGGTACTCTATCTGCGCGGTTTCGGCATGGGACTGACCTTTGCCCCGCTGAACGATTTCTCGCTCATGAATTTGAGCCAGCGCGATATGGCTTCGGCAGCCGGTATCTCCAACAGCATCAAGCAACTCTCGGGCAGCGTCAGCATCGCCCTGCTTACCGTTATTCTGACCGGCCGTACGGCGTTCCATTCGGCGCAGGGCGGACTCTCTTCGGCGGAAAGCTACGTGGCCGGTATCTCCGACGATTTCCTTTTCGTCACATTCGTTTCGTTGGCCTCGGCACTGCCCTTCCTGTGGCTGCTGCGCCCGCGCCGCAAGGCGGCTTCGTTTAAGAGCGAAGGAACGGGCACCTGACGGGTTTGCTTTTATCGCCTTGAATCCCTATTTTTGTCCGGGGGAATCGTCTTTTCCCGGAGGATTTTGAAAAACGATCAGCAGACATACGTTCCCGATCCCGAGGTCGCTTCGCGGCTCCTGGAGTGGTACGGCCGCGAGGGGCGCGACCTTCCCTGGCGTCGCACACGGGACCCTTACCGGATCTGGATTTCGGAAGTGATCCTGCAACAGACCCGCGTGGCGCAGGGTATGTCCTATTATCATCGCTTCCTCGAACTGTTCCCCGACGTCGTGGCTCTCGCTTCGGCTCCCGAAGATCTGGTTCTCAAGTGCTGGCAGGGACTCGGCTACTACTCCCGCGCCCGGAACCTGCTGGCCGCAGCCCGGCGGATCGTGGAGATGCACGGCGGCGTTTTCCCGACGGATTATGCCGACGTGCGGGCATTGCCCGGCGTGGGCGACTATACGGCTGCGGCGATCTGTTCGATCGCCTACGACGAACCCTGTGCCGCACTCGACGGCAATGTCTTTCGGGTGCTTTCCCGCCTTTACGACCTCGATACGCCCATCGATACGACTTCCGGAAGGCGGACGTTCGCTGCGCTGGCCGATTCGCTGATCGACCGGCAGCGGCCGGGACTTTACAACCAGGCCATTATGGATTTCGGGGCTCTTTGCTGTCTTCCGGTACAGCCCCGCTGTACGGAGTGCCCTTTGCGCGACCGTTGTCTGGCTTTTGCCGCCCGTACGGTCGATGTCCGTCCCGTCAAACAGGGGCGTACGGCTGTCGAACCCCGCTATTTCAACTACCTGCACGTCGAATGCGGCGATGAATTGGTGTTGCGCCGACGGGGTGCCGGCGACATTTGGCAGGGGTTGTACGAATTTCCGCTCATCGAAACTCCCGAACCTGTGGAATATACGGTGCTGGCCGCGATGCCGGAGTTTTGCGCTCTCTTCAAAGATACCGGGACGGTATGCCTTGTTGGGACCGTCACGATGCCCGTGCATCAACTTTCGCACCGGGCGATCCACGCTGTTTTCTACCGGATCGTCGTGGAGCGCTGGACGCCCTCCTTGCGCGAAATGCTCGTTATTCCGCGTGAAATCCTCGGCGATTACGCCGTTTCCCGTCTTACGGAGCGTTATTTATCCCGTTAATTCTTCGTCTGGACTCTTTGCGGCACACGGTTTGCCGTTTGATCGACGTGAAACCTAACGAAGAAAACGAGATAAATTATGTTTACAGGTGTACAATTCACGCACTTCATTCAGGCGAATCCGGCGCTGGCCGTCTTTCTGACCGTTGCGCTGGGGTTTTTGCTGGGTAAGCTGCGCATCCGCAGCTTTTCGCTCGGAACGGTGACCAGCGTGCTGCTGGTGGGCGTAGTCGTCGGGCAGCTTCGTATCGAGATTCCCGAACCGGCCAAAACCCTTTTCTTCCTGATGTTTCTTTTCGCCGTGGGGTATGCGGTCGGCCCGCAGTTCTTCCGGGGGTTGAAGAAGGACGGATTGCCTCAGGTGGCCTTCGCCGTCGTAGTCTGTTTGCTGTGTTTGGGGTCGGTATGGCTCTTCTCCTGGCTGATGGGCTATACGCTTTCGCAGGCTGCGGGGCTGCTGGCCGGGTCGCAGACGATGTCGGCCGTGCTGGGCGTGGCGACCGATACGATCCGCGAACTGCCGGGCGGAGCGGAAACCGATCTCAGCTCGATGCCCGTTTGCTATGCGGTGACTTACATCTTCGGTACGGCGGGTTCCGCCTGGGTGCTGAGTTCGATCGGACCCCGGCTGCTGGGCGGCGTGGCGAAGGTGAAGCAGTCGGCGCGTGATCTGGAGCAGAAGATGGGCGAAGACCTCAGCCTGAAGGCCGGATTCGACCCGGCGGCCCGGGAGATCGTTTTCCGGGTTTTCAGCGCCGATAACGAATGGTTCGAGGGCGGGCGTACCGTCCACGAATTCGAAACCGTCATGCAGCGCGACGGAAAGCGTATTTTCGTCGAACGGCTCTGCCAGCAGGGGAAGGTCGTCGATGAGGTGACACCCCGGACAGTGATCCGTCCGGGCGATCAACTGGTCGTCAGCGGCCGCCGCGAATACGTCATCAGCGAAGAGAAGTGGATCGGTGCCGAAGTGTACGATACGACACTGACGAATTTTGCCGTTCAGGTCCTTCCTATCGTGGTCAATCGCAAGGGGGCTGCCGGGGAGAGGATCGGAAAGGTCTTGTCGGCTAAATTCATGCACGGGGTCAATATCCGGTCCATCGTGCGGGCGGGTGTGAAGATCCCCGTGCGGAGCGGTGCGAAACTGGATGCCGGCGACCGGATCGAATTGGTCGGGCTGCCGCAGGACGTGCGACGTGCCGCCGCACAGTTGGGTTTCAGCGATCCGGTGAAGACCGAGAGCAGCGTTCCGTTGTTGGGGCTGGGTATCTGTCTGGGTGGTCTGATCTTCGGATGGATGCTGGTGGCCAAGATAGGGGCGATTCCCCTGAGTCTGACCGTGAGCGGCGGCGTGCTGCTCGCAGGTCTTTTCTGCGGCTGGGCCCGTTCGCGGCGTCCGACTTTGGGAGGCATTCCCGAACAGACCGTGTGGTTCATGAACAATATGGGACTGAATACTTTCATTGCGATCGTCGGCATTTCGACCGGGCCGTCGTTCGTCGCCGGTTTTCAGCAGGTGGGCTGGAGCCTGTTCCTGGTAGGTGCCGGCGCCACGACTCTTCCTCTGGTGCTGGGCGTATTGATCGGCCGTTACCTGTTCCGTTTCAACGATGCCCTGACGCTCGGATGCGTCGCTGGCGCGCGAACGACTACGGCGGCTCTCGGCGCTGTCGAGGATACGATCGGCAGCAATGTCCCCTCGCTGGGATATACCATCACTTATGCGATCGGCAATACGCTGCTCATCATCTGGGGCGTGGTGCTCGTGTTGCTGCTGGCCTGACGGAGCCGGTCGATGATTCGGGTGGACTTATGGGAATCATAGGTCCGCTTTTTCGTGGTGCAAGTCGCTAAAAGCGGATGAATCCGGCGGATTTTTCCGAAAAAATTGATTACTTAGCACTCTCTTTTAACGATTGCGACGATGAGTGCGAAACTGGCGAAGTACGATCGGTTGTACGAGCAGATCAAAGGCTATGTACAGACGACCGACGACATTTGGGCGCGGCTGGCCACGATGGAGGCCGTGCTGCATCATAAGATGCAGACTTTTTTCTGGACGGGGGTGTATGCCCTTATCGACGACGAATTGATCGTCCGCTCGTACCAGGGACCCGTTGCCTGTCAGAAGCTGCGGCATCATACGGGAGTTTGCTGGGCGGCGGTCAGCACGGGAGAAACCGTGATCGTGCCCGATGTGGAGCGGTTCCCGGGACATATCGCCTGTAATTCGAAATCCCGCAGCGAGATCGTCCTGCCGATTCGGGATCGGGAAGGGCGTGTGTTCGCCTGTTTGGATGTGGACAGCGACCGGTTGGATGCGTTCGACCGGGAGGATGAAGAGGGGCTGAAGAAGATTCTTTCCCTGCTTTTTGATTAGGCGGCGATCCTGCGTGGGCGGCGTATCGTATCTTCATCACCCGCGAAATCCGGTGCGTCTTTCAGCGATTGCCGTATAAAATAAACTCCGTCGGAGCGGAGTCCGAGCAGATTCGGCGCTGCGTCGGCTCGATTATTTTTGTACCGGCAGGAGGTGGTTCGGCGATCTTTACGTACGAATCCGTACGATTATTCGCCCTTTTCTGATCCTTGCACAAAAAAAATCCCGCTGTAAAATACAGCGGGATTTTTTTTGTATTTGGCATTTAGCGGATTACCGTTACGCGGTTCTCCTGCTCGGTCTTGAACGGAGATTTGGTGTCGCTGTAACCCTTGTACTGCAGGTTCTCGGCTTTTACGCCTTTCGAGATCAGGTAGTCGTAAACCTTCTTCGCACGCTGCTCGGCCAGGCGGGTATTCACGGCTTTCGAACCGGTTTGGGGATCGGCATGGCCTTCGATCACGTAAATCTTGTTTTTCGGCGCATTCTTGATTTGGGTGGCGATGATGTCCAGGCGGAGTTTCTCTTTCGGACTCAGCTCGGTCTGGCCGATGTTGAAGAAGGTGATGCCTTTGCCGGTCAGATAGATGTCGTCGGTGTAGGCATTGCCGTCGAGCTGGTCGGCCGGGATAGGATTGGGACCCCACTTCGCCATTTCGGCAGCTTTCTTCGCGGCGGCAGCTTCGGCAGCGGCTTTTTTCGCTGCTTTCTTTGCGGCAATCAGGTCATTGGCCAGTTCGGCGTTGTCGGCCTGTACAGCAGCCAGAGCCAGGTCGCGGTCGGCTATGACAGCCTGGTAAGCCATTACATCTTCGATGGTGTAGGGTGAAGCCTGTTTGAAGCCGCGGCGGTTGAAACGGTACGTAAGACCGATCGTGGCACTGTAGGCTGCGGCTACTTTCTGTGTTCCCGAATTCAGGATTGAGGGCATGTTGCTGCTGGGCAGCATCCAGGCCTTGAGTTCGAGTTCGATGTCCAGGGCCGGGCATACGCGGAACTTGTTGAGCAAACCGGCTGTGAAGGCGAACGAATGGTCCGTCCCGTAGCCCCAGTCGCGTTGGAATTTGTCGGTGAAGCCCGATACGTGGTAACCGAAGCCGGCGAAAGGCACTGCGTAATAGACGCGATCGTCACGCTCGCCGCCGATCCAGTTCGACAGATTCACCATGAAGTCCATGTGAGTGAAGATGTACGGATCTTTCATGTATTGGTTGCCGAGCGCCGTATTGTTCTGGTACTGGCCGCCCTGAATTTGCAGGCGGGCACCCATTACGGGGTGGAACCATTTGGTCAGCGAGAAGTCGGCCTGCCAGTTGATGTGGTTGAAGCGCGACGATCCGAAATCGTCTTTTCCCAGCGTGCCGTTGAAGACCATAATTTGGGCGCCTCCGGCGACGGTGATTTCCCAGTTGTCGAAGAAACGGTTGGTTTCGTAACCGGCCCAGCCCCGTTTCTTGGGTTGTTGCTCTTCTACGATGATTTCTTCTGCGACAGCGACAACCTGGGCTGAAGCGGCTGCGGCACAAAGAACGAGTGCCATCGTAATGAATAATTTTTTCATGTAGTTCGAATTTAATGTGTAATACTTTTGTTTTTCGTGTATGTAAACCCTTACACGGGAGATTGATTCATCTATATCCTTTTGTAGGAGTTAAAAGCAAAGTCCGGGCCAAAAACCCGGACCTCGTTTGATGTTTTGTATATTTTATTGTCTGTCGGCCGAAAATCAACCGCATTTCGAATATCCGCAGGACATACACGTAAGGCACCCGTTCTGATAGGCCATCGTTTCCTGTCCGCAGCTCGGGCACTTGTCCTTGGTTTTGGTACCGTCCGAGATATATTGCTTCAGTGCTCGTTCCACACCCAGCTTCCAGGTATTGATGGTTTCGCTGTTCAGGTGGAGCGATTCGATGAGCGATACGACGTTGGTGATCGGCATGCCGTGGCGCAGGACGCCCGAAATCAGCTTGGCGTAGTTCCAGAACTCTTCGTTGAACAGGCGCGAAATGCCGCCGATGGTGTTGGTGTAGCCGTATCGGTCGATATACTGGAAGTCGTACCGTTTCGAACCGTTCTCCTCGCGTACCTTTATAATAAAGCCCTTGTTGATTTTGGGCGGAATATACATGGCGTCCTCTTCGATTTTACCCGTGAAGATTTCGTAAGGGCGTCCATCCTGCAGGCCGACGAAGGCGATCCAGTTTTCGTTGCCGTTTTTGAAACGCACGATGTCCGCCGGGATCGATTTGGGGCGTTTGAGAATGGTCTGCCCGTTCTCCTCTTTTGCCGCTTTTTTCTTCTTATCGATCAGTACGCCTTCGCGGCAGCCGTCGCGGTAAACCGTTACCCCTTTGCAGCCGCACTCCCAGGCCGTGCGATATACGTCCGCTACGAGTGCTTCGGAAACGTCGTTCGGCAGATTGACCGTCACCGAAATCGAGTGATCGACCCACTTCTGAATTTCGCCCTGCATCTTGACTTTGGCCACCCAGTCGATGTCGTTGGCCGTCGCGCCGTGATAGGGCGATGCGGCTACCCACCGGTTGAGCTCATCGTCCGATATGTCTTGCAGTTTCGAGGTATCGTATCCGTTGGCTTCGAGCCATTTGACGAAGTTGTGGTGATAGACGTTGTACTCTTCGAACTTTTCGCCCATATCGTCCACGAAAGCCACTTTGGCATCCTGGTCCGAAGGGTTGATCTTGCGGCGACGCTTATAGACGGGACGGAAAACCGGTTCGATGCCCGACGTGGTTTGCGACATGAGCGAGGTGGTTCCCGTAGGGGCGATGGTCAGCATGGCGATATTGCGTCGTCCGTGTTTTACCATTTCGGCGTAGAGCTCCGGATCGGCCTCCCGGATGCGGCCGATCATCGGGTTCTTCTCCTCCTTGCGTGCATCGAAAATTTCGAACGCTCCGCGCTCTGCGGCCATCTTTACCGAGGCGCGGTAGGCTTCCAGTGCGAGGGTCTTCTGTACCTTCACGGCGAAAGCCGTCGCTTCGGGCGTACCGTAACGGAGTCCCAATGCTGCGAGCATGTCGCCTTCGGCCGTGATGCCCAGTCCCGTACGACGTCCTTTGCGGGCCATCGTGCGGATCTTTTTCCAGAGTTCGAGTTCCACGCGGCGAATGTCTTCGTCTTCGGGATCGGCGGCGATCTTATTGATGATCAACTCGATTTTTTCCAATTCCAAGTCGATGATGTCGTCCATCATACGCATCGCCTTCTCGACGTGTTGCTTGAATTTCTCGAAGTTGAACGACGCTTCTTTGGTGAAAGGTTTGTCCACGTAACTCAACAGGTTGATCGCCAGCAGGCGGCACGAGTCGTAGGGGCAGAGCGGAATTTCGCCGCAGGGGTTGGTCGCCACGGTCGTAAATCCTTCGTCGGCATAGCAGTCGGGAATACTCTCGCGGATGATCGTGTCCCAGAACATTACGCCCGGTTCGGCCGATTTCCAGGCGTTGTGGATGATCTTGTCCCAAAGTTTCTTGGCGTCGATATCCTGCTGGTAGAGCGGTTTGTCCGAGTGAATCGGGAACTGTTGGTGGTATTTCTTCCCGGCGAGTGCCGCACGCATGAATTCGTCGTCGATTTTGACCGAAACATTGGCGCCGGTCACCTTGCTCGTATCGACTTTGGCATCGATGAAACGCTCTGCGTCGGGATGTTTGATCGAAAGGGTGAGCATCAGAGCTCCCCGGCGACCGTCCTGGGCCACTTCGCGCGTCGAGTTCGAGTAACGCTCCATGAAGGGGACGATACCGGTCGAGGTGAGCGCCGAGTTGAGCACCGGACTACCTGTGGGGCGGATGTGCGAAAGGTCGTGCCCCACGCCGCCGAGCCGCTTCATCAGTTGCACCTGCTCCTCGTCCATGCGGAAGATGCCGCCGTAGGAGTCTGCCGGATTCTTGTGGCCGATGACGAAGCAGTTCGAAAGCGAAGCCGCTTGGAAGTTGTTGCCGATACCGGTCATGGGACCGCCTTGCGGGATG
>OHZR01000429.1_pt1 | contig 13068 bp, 7 predicted proteins | sample 1580491 | NCBI WGS metagenome assembly OHZR01 (sample SAMEA3882555, study PRJEB24775) | human gut metagenome | biome: human-associated habitat; feature: intestine environment; material: feces | place: Netherlands | collected 2009/2010 | reverse complement strand
CCGCCGAAGGGAAACCTTCGGCGGTTTTTCGTTTCGGTGCAGCCTGCCTGCCCCAAAACCTTGCGCTGTCCTCTTGACAATCGGTGCGGGCACGGTTAAAATATGTACTGTATCAAACAGTTTCACATCGAACAACTTGAACAGAGGAAAAACATTATGTGTACACAGCACCCTATTGAAGAGCACTGCAAGCTGGACCCGCCGTGGGATGGGCCGCAGGTCATTCCCGCCCAGCTGCGCCGGGTGGATAACCTGATCTTCCGCAGGCTGAACCAGTTTTCCCGCGCCAACGGGGTAGAGCAGACCACCCCCATGCACGGGTGGATCATCGAGTATCTCTACCGCCACCGGGACGAGCCGGTGTTCCAGCGGGACATCGAGCGGGAGTTTTCCATCACCCGCTCCACGGTGACCAACATTTTGCAGCTGATGGAGCGCAAGGGCTACATCCAGCGGCTGAACGTGCCGCAGGATGCCCGGCTCAAGCAGCTGGTTTTGACCGAGGAGGGTATCCAACGGCACGAAAAGACCCTGCTTTCCTTCCACCAGACCGACGATTATGTGGCCGGACTGCTGACCGAGGAGGAGAACGCAGAGCTGCTGCGGCTGCTGAACAAGCTGCGGGAGGCGTTGAAATAACCGCCTTTTCCGTCAAAGCGCCGAAAAAGAACTTGTTAAATTAGCAATTGTGAACATTTTCCGAAACGGCTTGACATTTAAATTGTTTTGTATAAAATTGTTTTGTAACAAACAAATAAATTCAACAGGAGGGAACTCAGATGATCAAAAAGCTTGTGTCGCATCTGGGCGAGTATAAAGCCGCCTCGATCAAGACACCGCTCTTTGCGGCTCTGGAAGCCATTATGGATGTGCTGCTGCCCACCATCATGGCCTTTATCATCGACCAGGGCATTGAAAAGGGCGATATGAACGCCATCATCCGCTACGGACTGCTTACCTTTCTGGTGGCAGCCATTGCGCTGGTGCTGGGTGTGCTGGCGGGCAAGTACGCCGCCGAGGCATCCACCGGCTTTGCCGGAAATCTGCGCGATGCTATGTATGAAAATATCCAGCATTACTCTTTTTCCAACATCGACAAATTCTCCACGGCGGGTCTTGTCACCCGCATGACCACCGACGTGACCAACGTGCAGAACGCCTTCCAGATGATCCTGCGCATGTGCGTGCGCGCCCCGGTGCATCTGGTGTTTGCAATGTTCATGGCTGTGGTCATCGGCGGCCCGCTGTCGCTGGTGTTCGTGGTGGCGATGGCTTTTCTGGTGGCGGTGCTGGCTGCCATCATGATCCCCACCTTCCACATCTTTGACCGGGTGTTCAAGAACTACGATAACCTCAACGCCTCGGTGCAGGAGAATGTCTCTGCCATCCGCGTGGTCAAAAGCTTTGTGCGCGAGGGCTTTGAGAACGAAAAATACACCGCCGCCTGCGAGAGCTTGTACAAGCAGTTTGTCAACGCCGAAAGCCGCCTGAGCTTCAATAACCCCGCCATGCTGGTGGCAGTGTACGGCTGCAACATCGCGCTGAGCTGGTTCGGCGCAAAGTATGTGCTGCACGGTGCCATTACCACCGGCCAGCTGAATGCCCTGTTCGGCTATATCATGAACATCCTCATGGCACTGATGATGCTGAGCATGGCCTTTGTCATGATCGCCATGTCCGCCGCCTCTGCCAAGCGTATCGTGGAGGTGCTGGACGAGCACACCGACCTGCCCCCGGCAAAGCAGCCGGTGCAGCAGGTGGCAGACGGCAGCATCCAGTTTGACCACGTTACCTTCAAGTATAAGCACGGCAGCGGTCAGCCGGTGCTGAACGATATCAGCTTTACCATCCGGCCCGGCGAGACGCTGGGCATCATCGGCGGCACCGGCAGTGCAAAGTCCAGTCTGGTGCAGCTGATCCCCCGTCTGTACGATGCCGAGAGCGGCACCGTGCGGGTGGGCGGCGTGGACGTGCGGGATTATAACCTTGACGTGCTGCGCCGCGAGGTCTCCATGGTGCTGCAGAAGAACGTGCTGTTCAGCGGCACCATTCTGGACAACCTCCGCTGGGGCGATGCCAACGCCACCGAGGAAGAGTGCATCCGCATGGCAAAGCTGGCCTGCGCGGATGAGTTCATCCAGCGCTTCCCGGATAAGTACAATACATGGATCGAGCAGGGCGGCTCCAACGTGTCCGGCGGCCAGAAGCAGCGCCTGACCATCGCCCGCGCCCTGCTGCGCAAGCCCAAAGTGCTGATCCTTGATGACTCCACCAGCGCCGTGGACACCGCGACCGATGCCAAGATCCGCAAGGCCTTCCGGGAAGAGATCCCCGGCACGACCAAGATCATCATTGCACAGCGTATCTCCTCGGTGCAGGATGCAGACCGCATTCTGGTGCTGGATAACGGCCAGATCAACGGTCTGGGCACCCATGCGGAGCTGCTGGCGACCAACGCCATCTATCAGGAGGTCTACAACAGCCAGACGCAGGGCGGCGGCGATTTTGACAAGCAGGGAGGTGCGCAGTAATGGCAGTAAAAGAAGTACATGGCCCCGGCCCGCGGGGCGCACGGGGGCCGCGCCCCAAGGTGGAAAACCCGGGCAAGCTGCTGAAGCGCATCATGGATGAAGTGTTCCGCAACTATCTGCCCCACTGCATCCTTGTGCTGATCTGCATCGTGGTCAGTGCGCTGGCCAATGTGCAGGCCAGCCTGTTCTTGCAGACTTTGATGGACGATTACATCGTGCCCATGACCCGCCAGCAGGACCCCAGCTTTGCACCGCTGGCCGGTGCACTGGTGCGGATGTGCTGCATCTACCTTGTGGGCATTCTGGCCGCATGGGCCAACGCCCGCATCATGGTCAACGTAACGCAGGGCACGCTGCGCAATCTGCGCACCAAGCTGTTCACCCACATGGAAAGCCTGCCCATCCGGTATTTTGACACCCATCCCCACGGCGATATCATGTCCGTGTACACCAACGATGTGGATACCCTGCGCCAGATGCTCAGCCAGAGCATTCCGCAGCTGGTGTCCAGCGTCATCACCATCGTGTCGGTGTTCTTCAGTATGTGTATGCTCAGCTGGCAGCTGACCATCGTTACCATGCTCATGGTGGCGCTGATGCTGTTCTGCTCCAAGCAGATCGCAAAAAGTTCTTCCAAGTACTTCATCCAGCAGCAGCGGGATCTGGGCAAGGTGAACGGCTACATCGAGGAAATGATGGAAGGCCAGAAGGTGGTCAAGGTGTTCACCCACGAGCAGCAGACCCTTGCCGGCTTCCGTGCGCTGAACGACCAGCTGAAGGAAAGCGCCAAGCAGGCCAACGCCTTCTCCAACATCATGATGCCGGTCAACGCCCAGTTGGGCAACATCAGCTATGCCATCTGCGCACTGACTGGTGCAGCCATGGCTGTGGGCGGCGTTGGCGGCATGACCCTTGGCACCGTGGTGGCTTTCCTCAGCCTGAACAAGGGCTTCAATATGCCCATCAGTCAGGTGTCGATGCAGGCCAACAGCGTCATCATGGCACTGGCCGGTGCAGAGCGCATCTTCAAGATGATGGACGAGCCCAGCGAGACCGACGAGGGCTATGTGACGCTGGTGAACGCCAAGTACGACCGCAACGACCAGCTGGTGGAGACGAACGAGCGCACCGGCATCTGGGCGTGGAAGCACCCCCACCACGACGGCACTACCACCTACCACAAGCTGGCGGGTGACATCACCTTTACGGACGTGGACTTTGGCTATGTGCCGGAAAAAACGGTGCTGCATGACATCAACCTGTATGGCCGTCCGGGGCAGAAGATCGCCTTTGTCGGCTCTACCGGTGCGGGCAAGACCACCATCACCAACCTGATCAACCGCTTCTACGATATTCAGGAGGGCAAGATCCGCTACGACGGCATCAACATCCACAAGATCAAAAAAGCCGACCTGCGCCGCTCGCTGGGCATCGTGCTGCAGGACACCCACCTGTTTACCGGCACGGTGATGGAGAACATCCGCTACGGCCGGCTGGAGGCCACCGATGAAGAGTGCATCGCCGCCGCCCGTCTGGCCAACGCCGATGGCTTTATCAAGCGCCTGCCGGAGGGCTACAACACCATGCTGACCGGCGATGGCGCCAACCTCTCGCAGGGACAGCGCCAGCTGCTTGCCATTGCCCGCGCAGCCGTGGCAGACCCGCCGGTGCTGATTTTGGACGAGGCGACCTCCTCCATTGATACCCGCACCGAAGCGCTGGTGCAGCGCGGTATGGACGGCCTGATGTACGGCCGCACCAGCTTTGTCATCGCGCACCGCCTGTCCACCGTCCGCAATGCAGACTGCATCGTGGTGCTGGAACAGGGCCGCATCATCGAGCGCGGCAGCCACGACGAGCTGATCGCCAAAAAGGGCAAGTATTACCAGCTTTATACCGGTAATCTGGCCGAGAACTAAGCAATTTCCAACCTTCTCACAAAGCCGCCGCACAGCCATGCCGCCGTGCGGCGGCTCTCTTTTATATTATAGAAAAGAAAAAAACACGGTGCGTGGTGCGCATCGTGGTTAAACAGGCCTATGAACAGGAACGGGGAACGGCGTTGAAACCGTTCCCCATCGATTGGCATTTGGTGGGTGTGCCCCTTCCCACATTTCTTTTGGCCCGATGGGCGTGTAGCAGCACATTCTCTACTTCAAATGCAACCTTATCCTATGATTATTATAGCATTTTTATTCTTTGATGTAAAGAATGGGGTTCCGCTCCATGAGCTTTTTCAGATTTTTATCGCGAATTCGATAAAATGTCATAACGGAATTTTTAAAATCCGGGTTATCTGTATCCAAGACTAAACGGATAACGACATTCAGATTTGTATCGGGAAGCTTCTTTACAGCAAATATCGTGCCTGCGTTCTTTAAGTCTTGGAGCAGGATGTCTGGAGAAAGTATCGAGACACGTCCGTATTGTTCAAACAAATCATAATCTTCTGGATGGCGTTCCTTGATATGAGCGATTCTCTCATCTGTTATAATGACTTCCGTGGTTTGTAGATGCCCAAATGTTGAAATAAGCGGAGTAGGGTCTAAATTACCGAGAACCGTCAGAATTATTATCTCCACGCTCCTGTCATTGTCGATAAAATAAAGTATAACATGATTTTATATGGCTGTAAAGGCAGACGCTTGTTTCCCATTGTGCCTGCCATTTCTCACTGCGACCTCTCCCGTGAAAATCGTCCGCTCCCCGGTATACAAACGCCCCGGGCTGTGCTAGAATGGAGCAAACGAGTAGAAAAGGCTGGTGAGTGTATGCATCCTTTGACGGAATATCCCCGCCCCGCCATGCGCCGGGACAGCTACGAGAACCTGAACGGCCCGTGGCAGTACGCCATCACCGCTTCGGCACAGCGCCCGGCGGGCTGGGACGGTGAGATCTTAGTGCCCTACGCGCCGGAGTGCCGCGCCTCCGGGGTGGGGCGCACATTGCAGCCCGGGCAGTGGCTGCACTACCACCGATATTTTGCGCCGCCCGCCGGGACGGGCGGACGGGTGCTGCTGCATTTCGGTGCAGTGGACTACGCCTGTGCCGTGCAGGTGAACGGCCATCTGGTGGGCGGTCACCGGGGCGGCTACTGGCCCTTTACGCTGGATATCACCGCGCAGCTCAACGGCACAGGCCGCAACAGCCTGTGGGTGGCGGTGCAGGACCCCACCGGCCACGGCACACAGGCGCGGGGCAAGCAGACCTTGCAGCCCGGTGGGATGTTCTATCCCGCGCAGAGCGGCATCTGGCAGACGGTCTGGCTGGAGCGTGTGCCGGAAAATTACATCCAGTCTCTCACCGTTACGCCGGACTACGATGCCCGCACGGTGACCGTGAAAGCCCATACCTCTGCACCCGGCGGCGCGGTGAACCTGTGGGCGGTGGTGCGCGCCGGGGGTGTGACCATTGCCGAGGACTGGGGCAGCGATGAGGCCGACCAAGACGGCACGGTGACGCTGCATATTGCGGACGAGTATTTCTTCCCGTGGAGCCCGGACACACCCTTTTTGTACGACCTGACCGTGGGCACTACGCAGGGAGAGGAAGAGCAGTTCGACACCGTGCACAGCTACTTTGCCCTGCGCAAGTGGAGCTGCGCACCGGACGCAAGGGGCGTGCTGCGCTTCTGTCTGAACGATAAGCCCATTCTGCTCAACGGCCTGCTGGATCAGGGCTACTGGCCGGAGGGACTGTACACCCCGCCCTCGGATGCGGCGGTGGAACGGGAGCTGAGCGAGGTAAAGGCGCTGGGCTACAACCTGCTGCGCAAGCACGCAAAGATAGAGCCGCAGCGCTGGTACTACCACTGCGACAGGCTGGGGCTTGTAGTCTGGCAGGATATGGTCAACGGTGGCAGTAAGTATAACCTGTGGTTCGTCACCTACCTGACCAATATTTTGCAGCCGCTTATGCGCCGCCTGCCGGACAAGGCGGCGCTGTGGGGACTGCTGAGCCGGGGCAGCGAAAGCAGCCGGGAAGAATACCGCCGGGAGCTGGAAGATACGGTGCAGGCGCTGCGCTGCCACCCCTGCGTGGGCTGCTGGGTGCCCTTTAACGAGGGCTGGGGACAGTACGATGCCGCCGGGGCAGTGCAGGCCATCCGCACGCTGGACGATACCCGTCTTGTGGACGAAGCCAGCGGCTGGTACGATCAGGGCGGCGGGGATGTATACTCCCTGCACAACTACTTCTACCCTTTGCGGGTGCGCCCGCAGACACGCACCGTGGCGCTGAGCGAGTACGGCGGCATTGCGTGGCCTATGCCCGGGCACGAGCCGCCCCGCAGGACCTACGGCTACGGCACAGCCAAAAGCCGGGAGGAGCTGACCGCCCGGTACAAAAAAATGCAGCTGGGCACGGTGCTGCCGCAGCTGCAAAAGGGGCTTTCGGCGCTGGTATACACCCAGCTGACCGACGTGGAGGACGAGGTGAACGGGCTGTTCACCTACGACCGCACCGCCATCAAGCCGGACGCTAACGCCGTCCGCTCGGTGAACGCCGCCCTTGCCGCAGAGTTTGCAAGGGTAGTAAAATAAAAGCCTTTGGCGCGGGACGATTGGAAATGGCCTCAGCTATCGGGTTGCGGCACCCAGCATCCGCTTCGTGCCTTGGGTGGCACTTGCGTCTTGCTGGCCGCTGCCCCAACAACTCCTCCCTGTTTCCGCCACTGGCGGCGGTCGTTGTCGTTGCACTCTGGCAATCTTCAGCGGAAAATATATTCTTATGTTTGGGGCTGTTGCAAAATAAAAATGCGATAGCAACTAGCACAAAGAAATAGTGCAAAAACAGAGACCCGGAACCCTTTTTGAGCCATTTTGGCCCTGAAAAGGTTCCGGGTTTTGTGCATATTTTTTCAGAGAGCTATTTTACAACGGCCCCTTTTTGGCAGGATGGACTTCGTCATTTTTGACAAACCCCGACAGCCCGGCTTAGAGCCTTCTCCAAAGTTTTTGGCGCATTCTTGACAGTGCTTTTCTGATATATTAATATATTAACGACAACTCTCATCTGATATGGTGAGGGATTTCCGTACGGCATTCACAAACTGTATTCATTTTTTCGACTAAGAAAAGGAGAAAAGACCATGGAACTGAGCAGACGTGACTTTATGCGTAGCACCGCCGCCTTTACAGCTGTTGCCAGTGTGCTGGGCACCAGTGGCATCGCCTTTGCCCAGGACGCCGACCAGAACTGTCTGGTCAAGGTGGACAGCCCCGACCGCAATGCGCTGGCCAAGCGTTTCAAGGCCGGCAGTGCTGCCGGGGTGGAGTACTATGCCTACAACCCTCGCCGTTACGCCCCTGCCCTGAAGGGGAAGCTGCCCCTGATCGTTTTCCTCCACGGTGAGGACGGTGTGGGCCCCAACGGCACCCAGCTTACCGCCAACGACGGTGCCACCTTCTACATTTCTGACGAAATGATCCAGAAGAACCCCACCTACCTGTTTGCACCCCAGTGCCCCGGCAAGAACTGGACCGACCCGGACACCGTTACGGCCTTGAAGTCTGCTATCGACAGCTATGTGGCTGCCCACCGCATCGACCCGGACCGTATCTACATCGAGGGTATGTCCATGGGCGGTACCGGTGTCTGGAACATGATCCTGGCCTACCCCTACTACTTTGCCGCTGCCATCCCCATGTGCGGCATGGTGCCTGCCCAGTGGTACAACGTCCCCGGCGCCTTTGAGGCCATCAAGAACACCCCTGTCTGGGCCTACCACTGCAAGGATGACCCCGAGATGCCCGAGGCTGAGACCGCCAAGGCTGTGCAGGCCCTGAAGGATGCCGGCTGCTCCTGCGTGAAGTACGAGGGCTTTACCGCCGGTTCCATGCCGGAGCCCCACAAGGTCTGGGAGCGGGTGTACAGCATCGGCACCCCCTATAACTGGATGTTCACCCAGTCCCTCACCCGGACCCAGCACGGCAAGCTAAACCCCAACATGATGTTCAGTCACTACCCGGTAAAGTACAACATCACCCGTGTTATGGACTTTGGCATGGACACCCTGTGGGTGCTGGATCTGGGCAAGGAAGCCCTGGTCATTGACACCGCCATGGGCGGCTCCGGCGCAGCAGACCTCTACGCCTACCTGCGGGAGAACGTGCTGACCAACCCTGACGCAGAGCTGGATATCCTGCTGACCCATAAGCACGGCGACCACATTCTGGGCATTCCCTCCCTGCTGAAGTCCGGCAAGGTCCGCCGCACCTATATCCACCCCGATGACCGGGAGGACCTGATCTCCAGCATGCAGAAATTCTTCGGTCTCACCGCCGAGGACCTGAAGCTGGTGAACATCGTAGATGGTGACACGGTCCGCATCGGCTCTGAGGAGCTGGAAGTGGTGGACGTGCCGGGCCACACCAAGGGCTCTGTGGTGTTCTTCTACAAGGACTACATCTTTACCGGTGACGCCGTTGGTTCTGGCGACCTGTTCATGATGGAAGCTGCCACCGACACCTATCTGCCGAGTCTGGAGCACTTCATGGCAGAGGTGCTGCTGCGGAACGAGGATGTGGACTACGAGCTGCTGACGGGCCACTGGGAGAACCTGAACCCCTTCAGCGTGGAGTACCTCCGCCATATGCTCATTCTGGTTAAGGGCGTCATCCGGGGCGATATTCCCATCGGCTACTACACCCGCAAGCCCGGCCGCTGGGCAGGCTACTTGGATGCCAACATCTTCTACCCCTACGCTGTCCTCAGCTACGAGAACGAGAAGTGATGTACGCTAAGACTCTGTTTCCTTGGCGGCATTCCCTGACTTTCTAACATATAAAGCAGACCCGGCACCGGCTCCGAAAGAGCCTGCCGGGTCTGCTTTGTAGTTCTATAATAAAAAATGGGGTCGGGATTTTTCCCGACCCCATTTTGCGATTTTTATACTGTTATCAGCTGTTGGCGCTGGTGGCGTTCACGATCTTGGCGGCGGGCAGTTTGCTCATGGCAGAGCTGCTCAGGGTGCTCGCCAGCTGGGCACCGTAGGCGGCAAGGGCGTCGTCCAGCTCCTCGCCCTTCAGGTCGCTCAGGATCTGGCTGCGCAGAGCATCCAGCGTGGAAACGCCCAGCGGGTCCAGACGGACGGCCAGCATCAGGGCATAGCCGGAGTACTGGATGGCGGCTGCCTGCCCATAGGCAAGGCCGCGCAGGGTATCGGCGGCACCCTCCTGTGTAAAGGCGTCGGTCAGGTCGCTTTCGCTCAGCAGGTCGGTCTGCAGGGTGCTGGTGGAGGGAACCTCTGCATCCAGCACAGCACAGATCCCGGTCAGTGCGCGGCTTGCGATGCTGTTAAAGGCGGTCAGCTGGCTGGAAGTGTCCTCCGGGGCGCTGGCGTTGTAGCTGTCCGCAGCTTTCTGGGCAAGGGAGAGCATCTCGGCCTTCTGGTCATCGCTGGCAAAGGCGAAGGTGCTGGTGTTGTACAGCGGTACGGTGATAAAGCCGATCTCGTACATGGTGCTGTCCAGATGCTCGGTCAGCTCGCCGTCCTCCACAGGGGTCTCGCCGTTTTTACCGTAGACAAGATCCAGCAGCAGGGTGTGCTTGTACTGCAGCTGCTGGAACAGCTTCAAAGTCTCCAGCCCGATGCCGTTGGCGGTGTAGGTGTCGCCGTAGTTATCCATCAGCTGCTGGGCGTAGCTGTCGGCGGCGGACTTCTGCTCCTCGGTCAGCTCGCCGCCCAGCTCGGTAAAGCGGGCATCCACAGCGGCAAGGGTCTGCAGGGTCTCAAGGGTCTTTTGCGCCACATAGTCCTTTACCACGGCGGTCTCGCCGGTGTCGGCATCGGTGGTGATGGTGGCCTTGAGGAAGGAATTCACCTTGCTGGTGTCCTGCTCAGAGTCTGCCAGCTGCGCAGCCTGCTGGTAGGCATCGTACTGCGCCAGCAGATATAAGCCGCTGGTCACCTCAAAATCGCCGATCTTGCCCACGGTGTCCGGGGTGGAGAATACACAGCCTACAAGGCTGACGGTCAGTGCAAGTGCGCATACCAGCGCAAGCAGTTTCTTTTTCATTGGTTTGGCTCCTTGTTGTTCAAAATGGCATCCATGGCTTTCAGGATGCTTTGCAGCAGTTCCAGCGGCTTTTCGTCCGGCTGCAATACCACCGAGAGATAGGGTTTGCTGCCCGCTCCGGCGGTGACACGGCCATTGAAAGCCTGCAGCAGGCCGCGGATCATGGCAAGTTCCAGCGTTTCCAGGTTCAGCACGAGGGTGTCCTTCTTCTGGGTCACCTCATACACGCCCACGGCGGCGGCCTGCACGCGGACGAGGGAGACGTTGACCAGATCACTCACCGAGGGCGGCGGGTCACCGTAGCGGTCAATGAGCTCGTCCAGCACATCGGCGGCGTCCTCCGGGGTCTGGATGGCGGCAATGCGCTTGTAGGCTTCGATGCGGCCTGCGCCGTCCGGAATATACTTTTCCGGGATAAAGGCGTCCACCCGCAGGTCCACAAGACAATCGCTCTTGTCCCGCTGGACAGGCTCGCCCCGCGCTCGGGCAATGGCCTGTCCCAGCATTTTGACGTAGAGGTCGTAGCCCACGGCTTCCATGTGGCCGTGCTGGCTGTGCCCCAGCAGGCTGCCCGCGCCGCGGATCTGCAGATCCCGCATGGCGATGCGGAAGCCGGAGCCGAAAGCGGTAAACTCCCGGATGGCGGAAAGCCGCTTCTGGGCGATATCGGTCAGGGTCTTGTCCCGGCGGAAGGTGAAGTAGGCGTAGGCTTTGCGGCCGGAGCGTCCCACCCGCCCACGGATCTGGTACAGCTGTGCCAGACCCATGCGGTCGGCGTCCTCAATGATGAGGGTGTTGCAGTTGCGCACATCAATGCCGGTCTCGATAAGGGTGGTACAGACCAGAATGTCGATCTCGCCGTTCAGCAGGTGCTGCCACACGGGGTTCAGCTCTTCTTCGGTCATCTTGCCGTGGGCAATGCCTACCCGCGCACCCGGCACCATCTGGCTGACATGGGCGGCGCAGGATTCAATGTTGTCCACCCGGTTGTGCAGGTAGTACACCTGCCCGCCCCGGGCAAGTTCTTTCTTCATGGCTTCGGCAAGGATGACATCGTTATATTCCAGCACAAAGGTCTCCACCGGCTGCCGCTCGATGGGCGGCTGCTCGATGGTGGAAAGATCCCGGATGCCGCTCATTGCCATGTTCAATGTGCGGGGGATGGGGGTGGCCGACAGGGTGAGCATATCCACCCCGATGAAGTTCTCCTTCAGCTTTTCCTTGTGCTTTACGCCAAAGCGCTGTTCCTCGTCGATGATGACAAGGCCGAGGTCGTGGAACTTTACGTCCTTGGACAGCAGCCGGTGGGTGCCCACCACGATATCCACGCTGCCGGCCTGTAAGCCGCGCAACGTCTCCTTTTGCTGCTTGGCGGTGCGGAAGCGGGACAGCATCCCGATCTTCACCGGGAAAGCCTCCATGCGGGAGAGCAGGGTGTTGTAGTGCTGCCACGCCAGCAGGGTGGTGGGTGCCAGCAGGGCGCATTGCTTGCCGCCCATGATGCACTTGAAGGCGGCGCGCAGCGCCACTTCGGTCTTGCCCACGCCCACATCGCCGCAGAGCAGCCGATCCATGGGGTAGCCCTTTTCCATGTCCTGCTTGATCTCGGCGGTGGCGTGCAGCTGGTCGTCCGTTTCATCGTAGTCAAAGCGGGTCTCAAAGTCCCGCTGCCAGTCGCCGTCCGGCGGGAAGGCGTAGCCTGTGGCCTGACGGCGGCGGGCATAAAGCTCGATCAGCTCCTGCGCCATCTCCTCGGTGGCCTTTTTCACCTTGGCGCGGGTGCGCTGCCACTCGGTGCCGCCCAGCTTTGCCAGCTTTACCTTTTCCTCATCGCCGGGGGCGGTGTAGCGGCTGAGCAGGTCCAGCTGGGTCACCGGCACATACAGCACGTCGGAGCCGGAATACTGCACCTTGAGGTAGTCCTTGGTAGCGCCCTGCACCTCTAACCGCTGGATACCGGCGTACATCCCGATGCCGTGGCTCTGGTGCACCACATAGTCCCCGGGCTTGATGTCCGAAAGGCTGGACAGGGCGTTTTTGTTCTTTTTGCGTTTCTTGGCGGCCTCGCTGGCTTCATCCAGACCATGGCGGCGGGAAGAGAGGACTGCCACACGGGCAAAGGGAAACGTGCACCCGGCCGTCAGGTGGCCGGGCAGGATCTGCACCAGCCCTTTGGCGGGGCGGACGTCCCGGCTCATGCTGACCGCGTAGCCTTTGTCGGCCAGGTCCCGGGTGAGGGCGGCAGCGCCCTTGGGGGTGCCTGCGAACAGAGCGATGGCATAGCCCTGCTCCACCAGAGGGTCCAGATCTTCCCGCAGGGAGGCCAGGTCGCCGCCCCAGTTGGGGGCCGCGAAAGCCTCCGCGTTGATGAGGTCTTTCAGCTTGAACTCGTTCATGCCGCGCAGGAAGTTCTCGCACAGCAGGGTGCTCTGTTTCTGGGCGGCAATGGCCAGGTCGTCCATGGTCTGGTAGAGCACATCCAGCCCGGGGCAGATGACGCCCTCTTCCAGCAGGCCGGT
>OHZR01000417.1_pt1 | contig 13321 bp, 8 predicted proteins | sample 1580491 | NCBI WGS metagenome assembly OHZR01 (sample SAMEA3882555, study PRJEB24775) | human gut metagenome | biome: human-associated habitat; feature: intestine environment; material: feces | place: Netherlands | collected 2009/2010 | reverse complement strand
TCATCAACTGCCGCATAATAGTCTTTCTGAAGCATATCGGTATCAATAAGCTGTTTGATGGATTCATGTGCAAGATACGGGTTGATCGCACATGCACCATAACCGATCAGTGTCGCAAAATGATGTACTTCTCTTGGTTCTCCCGTCTCCAGAACAATCCCCACAGACGTACGTTTCTTCGTACGTACCAGATGCTGCTGCAATCCGGAAAGTACCAGAAGTGACGGCATTGCCACATGATATTCATCCACTCCTCTATCTGAAAGGATCAGGATGTTAGCCCCTTCGCGGATAGCTCTGTCAACTTCGATGAACAGATAATCAATTGCTTTTTCAAGGCTTGAATTCTTATAATAGATTGTCGGGATCTCTGCAACCTTGAATCCGTCTTCTTTCATATTTTTAATCTTCAGAAGGTCTGTCTCTGTAAGGATCGGGTTGTTGACCTTCAACGTCTTACAGTTCTCTGCTTTTTCTTCCAAAAGGTTACCATCTTCGCCAATATAAACCGTTGTGGATGTAACGATCTTCTCACGGATGGCATCGATCGGAGGGTTGGTTACCTGTGCAAAACGCTGTTTGAAATATCCGAACAGATTCTGATGCATATCTGATAATACCGCAAGCGGTGCATCGATACCCATAGCAGCCGTTCCTTCCGCACCATTCTTCGCCATATTCAGGATGGATGTCTTTACTTCTTCATAAGAATATCCAAATGCTTTCTGAAGTCTTCTGCATTCTTCTGCCGTATAAGAAGGAACTTTCTGATTCGGGATCTTCAGATCTTTTAACTCGATCAGATTGTTGTCCAGCCATTCACCATATGGCTGTGCATTTGCATACTGATTTTTCAGCTCATCATCCGAGATCAGCTTTCCTGCCTTCGTATCGACGAGAAGCATCTTACCCGGACGTAAACGATCCTTCATCACTACATGTTCCGGCTCAATATCCAAAACACCGACCTCGGAAGAAAGAATCAGATAATCATCATCGGTAATATAATAACGGGAAGGACGAAGTCCGTTACGGTCAAGCACGGCTCCCATGTAATCGCCATCGGTAAAGAGCATGGATGCTGGTCCATCCCAAGGCTCCATCATCGTTGCGTAATACTGATAGAAATCACGCTTTGCCTTCGGCATATATTTATTGGAATCCCAAGGCTCCGGAATCAGGATCATAACTGCAAGTGGAAGCGGCATTCCGTTCATAACGAAGAACTCCAGCGCATTGTCCAGTCTTGCAGAATCGGAACCATCCGGATCAAGTACTGGTGTAATCTTGTGGAACTCTCCTTTGAAATACTCGGAATCCATTGTCTCCTCGCGGGCAATCATACGGTCTTCGTTACCACGGATTGTATTGATCTCACCATTGTGAACAAGGAAACGATATGGATGCGCACGCAGCCAGCTCGGTGTTGTGTTCGTTGAGAATCTGGAATGTACCAGACCAATGGCTGACTCATAATCCTCATCCTGCAGATCCTGATAGAACAAGCGAAGCTCGCCTACCAGAAACATTCCTTTATATACGATCGTACGACTTGAAAGAGATGGAACATACGTATCCTCATTTGACTGCTCAAATACTCGGCGTACTACGAACAGCTTCCGGTCAAAATCAAGTCCACGCTCCACGTTCTTTGGACGCTTCACAAATGCCTGCATAATATATGGCATAACAGCGACAGCCTTATGTCCAAGGATTCCCGGATTCGTCGGAACTTTTCTCCAGCAGAGGAATTCCAGTCCTTCCTTCTCCACGATGATCTCGAACATCTTCATTGCCTGCTTACGCTGAAGCTCATTCTGTGGGAAGAAGAACATACCAATACCATAATCACGTTCCTCTCCAAGCTCCACGCCAAGCTCCTTTGCTGCCTTCTTGAAGAACTTGTGTGAGATCTGAAGCAATATACCAACACCGTCACCGGTCTTTCCTTCTGCATCCTTACCGGCACGATGTTCCAGATTCTCCACAATCCGAAGTGCATCGCTGACTGTCTTGTGTGTCTTAATACCCTTAATGTTTACTACTGCACCAATACCGCAGTTATCATGTTCAAAGCTGCTATCATACATGCCCTGTTCTGCGATATGCGCTCTTTCATCTCTTATCTGCGTCATGCTTGTCTTTCCTTTCTCGAAAAAATCTTGTGCTGACGAAAATCAAGTAAAACACATTTTTCACTTTGTTTTCTCAACTCATGCGCCTATAATACAACACTTTATTCGAAATGTAAACCATTTTTTGTATTTTTGTGGAAAATAACAAGCAAATCCATATTTTCACGAAGTTTTTTCACTATCATTTCAGAATACATGCACTTCTGAATAATCACTTATACAAAAAAGAAACGCATCCCTCACAGTATTCTGTAAAAAATGCGTTTCTTCTATATATAATACGTTTCAAAATAATAACTTTATTCGGTCGGCGGATTGAAGATATTCAAATCAATCTCCTGTGCTCCAACTCCCGTCTCACTCTGAAGGGAAGAACTAATGCCTTGTACTTTAGAGGTCGGCGTGTAATCCTGTGTTCCGAACAGGAACTCATGCAATGCGGATACATTCGTTGTCAGATCTGCAGGCACAAGTACGGCACCCTTTGCATCTGTTGTGACTGGTGCATATGCCATCGGGAATCCGATTGTATCTCCAAGGTTATAATCAAACATATCCTTTGCAAGACTCATCAGCTCTTTCTTTGTCAAGCTTGTATAAATGTTTGGGAATACATCATCAATAATATCATTGATGGTTGACAAATCGGAACTCTTTGCCTTCTGAATCATCTTCGCAATAACGGTTCTCTGTCTCTCTGTACGGGTGATATCTCCCTGATCTGTACTACGGATACGTGCCCAGCCAGTTGCCTGTGTACCATTCAGCAACTGTGTACCTGCTGAAAATACACCATCAGAATATTCGCCGGAAATACCAATCTGCTCTGTAATACATGCATTCAGCATCTCAAGCTCTGCTTCACGGACATCGATCGTAATTCCACCCAGATCATCAATCGCCTGTGCCAACGCTGTAAAGTTAACCGTTACGAAATCTGTAATCTCTAAATCCAGGTTTGCATTCAATGCACGGACTGCCATCTCTGGACCACCATATGCATATGCATGTGTAATCTTCGTCGTGATACCGCCATCATAATCTACCTGAAGCAGGGAATCACGATATACTGAAGCAAGCTTTACTTCCTTTGTATCATTGTTAATACTTGCGATAATGATAGAGTCACTTCGGTTTCCTTCCGCCATGGAAGTTGTGCTTCTAGAGTCGATACCAAACAATGCAATTGTCCGATATCCCTTCTGTGCCTCATTCGCATCTTCATTAATATCCAAATTTTCTTTACTGTCATCCCAATTTGTCGGGCGGTTAATGTTGTCTAATTTTCGATTTGCATAAAAGAAAAAATATCCGACAACCATAAAAAACATAACAACGATTTCAATCAGAAATGCAATTCCCCATTTGGCATTTGCACTCATGCCTGCCTTTTTCCTGCTCATATTCTTATCCTTCCATCTTTGTGTTTTTTCTAAACCAAACTATTTACCTATCATACATGATTCTTCATAAAATTACAATATTCTTTTTCCTTATTTGCTAATTTTTCAAAAAACTTTCATATTTTGACTGTTGTAAACAAAGTATGCCTATGCTATACTAAATTAAATTTTGACTACTATATTATGGAAGGAATTTATTTGAATATATGAATTTTAAGGAACGAAAGAACTTATTGGAGGGGAAGCAACAGGTACATCTATTACGCTTTCTCGACCAGTTAAATGATGATGAAAAGCAAATCTTATTTTCACAGATCGATGCAGTTGACTGGGGATTTGAACAGGCATTTCACAACGACAAGAAAAAAGAAGATACCATGATTGAGGAGATCGATGCACTGCATCTGGATAAGATCCAGGCAGATTCAGAACGTTATCGTTCTATCGGCTTGCAGGCAATCAAGGAAGGAAAGCTTTGCCTTTTGCTTCTCGCCGGAGGACAGGGCACTCGTCTTGGTTTCGACAAACCAAAGGGCTGTTTCAATGTTGGTATTACAAAGGAACTCTACATCTTCCAGCTTTTGATTGAGCACACGTTAGACATCGTGCGTGCTGCAGATGCATGGATTCCGCTTTATATTATGACGAGCAACATTAACTATCAGGATACTGTGACTTTCTTTGAAGCACATGATTATTTTGGTTATAACCCAGCTTATGTACATTTCTTTGTACAGGAATTGAACCCGGCTACGGACTTTAACGGAAAGATTCTGTTGAAATCCAAATACGAGCTTGCCCTGTCTCCAAACGGAAACGGCGGTTGGTTCTCTTCTATGCACAAAGCTGGACTTCTGGAAGGAATTTTTGAATCCAATCTGGAATGGATCAATGTATTTTCTGTGGACAATGTATTGCAGCGGATTGCCGATCCGGTATTCTTAGGTGCAACCATCGACAGTGGAAAGATGAGTGGAGCAAAGGTTGTCCGCAAAGCGTGTCCGGAAGAAAAAGTTGGTGTCATGTGCAAGGAAGATGGCAAGCCACATATTATCGAGTATTACGAAATGACTGATGATATGTTGAACAAGCGTCTGCCAGACGGCAGTCTTGCCTACGGATTTGGAGCTATCCTGAACTATCTGTTCCCAATCCAGAGATTGAAGGAAACTTTGGATAAATCCATGCCGTTGCATATAGTAAAGAAAAAGGTTCCTTACGTGGACGAATCCGGTAATCCGGTTACCCCGGCAGAGCCAAATGCATTTAAATTTGAGACATTGGCTCTCGATCTGATCCACGAGATGGACGACTGTCTGATCTTCGAGGTCGACCGCGAGCATGAATTTGCGCCAGTCAAGAACAGCACAGGAGTTGATTCCGTCGATACTGCCCGCGCATTGCTGGAGAAAAACGGCTATACACTTTAATACAACGAAAAAAAAAGAGTCCACATCTCAACGATTTGGACTCTCTTTTTAATTCTGATTCTAAATTCTAATTCGAGAAAATCTGTACCCAGTAATATCCATATTCTGAATTCGGAATATACACATAACCAACACCCAGTCTCTTAAAACCGGCATTGAGGATGTTGCTCCGATGTCCCGGCGAATTCATCCAACCATTCATTACAGCAGAAGAATTTCCGTATCCCGCCGCAATATTCTCTCCCGCCGACCAATAGGAATACCCGATCTGATCTAACACGGTAAAACATTTTCTTCCATCTGGACGTGTATGGGAAAACAAGGTTGCAATCTCCTGCGCCCGGATATTGGCTGCTTTTGTAAGCTCTGGATCTAAGGAAAGTGCCGCAATACCATTTGCCTGCCGCTGTGCATTACACTGTGCCAGAACTTCCTGTGCCTGTGTTGAGTAGTTCGCAGTTGGCGTCCCTTTGATATAGGCTTTCTTTCCATCCTCAAACTGACTGGTATCACTGTTCTTTGGCACAAGCTTAATCTGGATTGCCTCTAAACGTTTTGCCATGCCACTTGTTCCGGCAGTCTCACCATTCTTCGCCCATCCAAGCCAGCCATAGCTCTGTGCGTGAACCCGATAGTATACATCATAATAATATGCAACCTCTCCATATAATTCCAGTTCGATTGCCTCTAAACGTTTCGCCTGCCCACTCGTTCCAGACATGGCACCATTACTGACCATCTTTGTCTCCCAGCCATACGTCTGCACATGTGTCCGATATGAGATGCCGCCATAATACCGGTTTCCGGTCAATTTTACTTCGATTGCTTCCAGACGTTTTCCTTCGCCGGTCGTGCCGCTCGTCTTCCCATCCGTAAGCCAGCTCATCCAGCCATAGGTCTGACAATGCACACGATATACAACATCGTAATGTTTTGCCACTTCACCGGTAAGCTGAATCTCAATGCCTTCCAGACGTTTTGCCTGTCCACGGCTGCCGCTTTTCTCTCCATTGTATGACCAATCCTGCCAGCCATAGCTCTGGATATGTGTCTTGTACTGGATGCTTCCGGAATATTCATCACCGGTCAGTTTGACGCGAATCTCCTCTAAACGTTTTGCCTGTCCTTTCGTTCCTGCCATCGTACCATCATGAACCCATCCCTGCTGGTCACCATAGGTCTGTACATGCACGGTATAGGTAACACCCATCTTGGTTGCTGCCTTCGCAGTTTTCGTAGTGCCAATTCCTGTTACAACAGAAACGAGCATTGCAACGACAAGAAGCCACGCCTGCATTCGCTTCCATGCTTGTCTTTTCATAATTTCCGCCCCCTTCCGCTCCGAGTCGGTCGCATTTCTATACACACTCAATTATACGACGTGCGCACATAATCCGTACCTCCTCTCCGCTTCGCTCCGAGTCGGTCGCATTATGCGCCGTATGAAATCATCTATAATTGCCGATTTGCGAGCAAGCTCGCATCGGCATTATAGATGATTTCGCACGTCTTATTTATTTGCGTACATGTCGTCATAGTACTTCTGATAATCACCACTTGTCACGTTCTTCATCCAGTCCTCATGCTCGAAGAACCATGCGATTGTCTTCTTGATACCAGTTGCAAAATCGGTCTCCGGATACCAGCCGATTTCCGCCTTGATCTTGTCCGGTGCGATTGCATATCTTCGGTCATGTCCCTTACGATCTTCTACATAAGTGATCAGATCCTTCGATACAAGTGCCCGTCTCGGATCATCCGCCGGAAGCATCTCCTGCAGCGTATCAATGATAATATTGATGATTTCGATATTCTGCTTCTCATTATGTCCGCCGACATTGTATGTCTCGAACAGACGTCCCTGCTCCTGAACCATATCGATTGCCTTCGCGTGATCCTCAACAAACAGCCAGTCACGGACATTCTTGCCATCGCCGTAGACCGGAAGCTTCTTACCCTGCAATGCATTGTTGATAATCAGAGGAATCAGCTTCTCCGGGAACTGGTAAGGTCCATAATTGTTACTGCAGTTCGTGATATTTGCAGGGAACTTATAAGTGTCCATATATGCCTTTACAAGCATATCCGAGCTTGCCTTACTTGCAGAATATGGGCTGTGTGGTTCATATGGTGATGTCTCATAGAAAAATGCATTCTTATCGTCCGGAAGGGAACCGTACACCTCATCGGTCGATACATGCAGGAACTTCTTGCCTTCCTTGAATGTGCCATCCGGCAGCTCCCATGCAGCCTTCGCGCAGTTCAGCATAACGGCTGTACCAAGTACATTCGTCTGTACAAATACTTCTGGATGCTTGATACTTCTGTCTACATGTGACTCCGCTGCGAAATGTACCACGCGGTCGATATCATTCTCTGCAAAAATCTTCGAGATTGCTTCCTTATCGCAGATATCTGCCTTTACAAATGTGTAATTCTCGCGGTCTTCGATATCCTTCAGATTCTCAAGATTGCCTGCATATGTCAGCACATCGACGTTGATAATGCGAATCTCGTTATCATACTTCTTAAACATGTAGTGAATATAATTGGAACCGATAAATCCGGCACCACCAGTTACTAAATACGTTCTCACTTTTCTACCTCCTTAAATCATTCCTTTATTTTCTTGATTTTGTCTCGCGCTTTTGAGTCGAAACACAATCCGGTATATTCGAATATGTGTTTGTTATGTATTTATTATACAGGGTGCCCCTAGGGCATAGTCAAGTGTTTTTTTCATTTTTTTACAAGAAATATTCCTGCATCCTTTGTAATGTGAAAGCCACCCACTATTTTCTTCTTCATAAATGTCCGGAATTCCTTGTATTTATGCGCAATATACTGATTCTGATTTCCGTGACACGACAAAACATATGAGATCAGCGGTTCGGCATCGTCAATCTCAATCGCATCTTCATACTGCCGCCACTCCACCTGCTCAAATGTACTTTGAAGAATATCTGTTCCATTCTCCTTGCCAAACCGGTCATACAGATTCTCCGCCGCAAGCACAATTCGGTCATCAAACTCCATGACTAACCGGCTGATTTCCTTCATATGCGCCGAGCCATACGTACCCGCAACAAGCACACCTCCCGGTTTCAACACGCGTTGGATCTCCCGGCACGCCTGCCCGATGTCATCGCAGTAAAAGAGCACATGGTTCGCCACGACCAGATCAAAGGTTTCGTCTGCAAACGGAATCGACTCGCAGCCGCAGATCGCATACGAAAACACTGCATCCTCCCTGCCGATTTCCCGTCTTGCATCGCGCAGCATCCCATCGGAAATGTCCGTAACTGTAATTGAAATATCCTCCGGAAGCTTCTCTGCATTTTCCACCCAGATATCACCCGCGCCGCAGCCAAGCTCCAGAATCTTCTGTTCCGGTTTTACCTGCATCTGCTCATAAATCCACGGGAACCAGCCCTGTTTGTTGACCGAATACTGCTTGTGCAGGTTGATCCGCGCCATGATATTCGAAGCGTCCTTGTACTGTTTCTTCAGGATGCTCTCCAAATCTGCCACCTGAATCAACTCGAACAGCTTCGTCCAGTCTACTTCCCGGTCTGCCTGCAGATCATCGGTTGCCTCCCGAATCGTGCTTGCGACCAATTGTAACTGTTCAATGCGGTCTTCCACCAGCTTCTGCTGGATGTTCAGGGAGTTGACGATAAAATGCTTATCTGCATCGTCCACCTGCATCTCCTTGATATCTCCCAGCGAGAATCCAAGATACTTTAACAGGAGGATCTGCTGGAGCTTCGCGAGATCCTTCTCCGTGTAGTAACGCGCGCCGGAATCGCTGACAAAGGATGGCTTCAGGATGTTCTTCTCATCGTAGTAGCGGATGGTTTTCTTCGTAATATTCGCTTGTTTCATAAACTCGCCGGTCGAGTAATATCCTTCTTTTTTCATAGTGTTTTTCCTTTTGCTTATCAAGAGAATACGGAGGTAAATATTTTGTTAAATATATCCACGCCATATTTTGAAATATCAGATGTATTGTAACTAAGAAGTTCTAGATGTTCTGATTCACATAATGATATAGGACGCAACCGCCGCCGATTCGCCGTCCATGGCTCAGCGGCGGCTTGTTTGAACATCGTGTTCAAACATTGCTGTTTGCTCACAGAACATCAAGTACTTCTAAGTTACAAACATATTTATATTTCAAAATATGGCGCAGATATACATATACAAAATATTTGCCTCCTAATTTACAGACTAAACTAAGCGAATAATATCTATTCAAATATAGATATTACTTCTCCGTAGTGCTTACCTTTATGCTTTAATTTTATTATAATTTCTTGTATTACACAAGGCGAACCGTTTTATGCGAAGAATATTTTCATAAATTTTTTTGCTTTCCGTTTTTCCTTTACCAGAACTCCGGGATGCAAAAAGTCCACCTCACAAAAATTGTAACGTGAATTTTTTGAGGTGGACTTCTTTGCATCTAGGAGTTCGTACCTAAGTCAACTCCGTAGATTAAAAATTATTTACTTAATTCTTCGCGCAGAATACGGTTAACCTCGGATGGATCTGCCTTACCCTGCATTGCCTTCATCGTCTGTCCAACAAGTGCACCGATTGCTTTCTCCTTACCGCCCTTGAAATCTGCGACAGACTTCGGATTCTTCTCGATGACATCTAAGATGACAGTACGAAGCGCGCCCTCATCATTGACAGTCTTCAGGCCGTGTTCCTCGACATAAGCTTCCGGATCGATATCCTCTGCAAATACCTTCTCGAACACTTCCTTTGCAACCGTACCATTGATGACTTTGTCATCGACCATCTTGATGATAGCTGCAAGGTTCTTTGCTGAGAATTTTAAGTCATCGGCATCGATGGATGCTTCCTTCATCAGACGCATTGTCTCAACCATCAGCCAGTTCGATACCTTCTTTGGTGCTGCTCCAAGCGCAATCGCCTCCTCGAAGATATCTGCAAGCTTCTTGGAGTTCGTCAGAATGTCAATATCATAATCCGGAATATCATACTCTTCCTTGTAACGGATTCGCTTCTCGTCACGCAGCTCCGGCTGGCGGCTGCGAATCTCTTCCATCCATTCATCGCTGATCATAACCGGAACCAGATCCGGATCCGGGAAGTAACGGTAATCCTGTGCATCCTCTTTCGAACGCATTGCATAGGAATATTCCTTTGTATCATCCCATCTTCTTGTCTCCTGGATGACCTTCTCACCGGATTCAATCAGATCAATCTGACGCTCCTTCTCGTTCTCGATGGCTCTCGCAATCGCCTTGAAGGAATTCAGGTTCTTCATCTCGGTTCTTGTACCGAACTTCTCTGCACCGACTTCACGGACAGACAGGTTGACATCGGCACGCATGGACCCTTCGTTCAGCTTGCAATCCGAAGCACCAAGGTACTGGATGATCAGTCTTAATTTCTCAAGATAAGCAATGACTTCCTCTGCGGAACGCATATCCGGCTCGGATACAATCTCAATCAGAGGCACGCCCGAACGATTGTAATCAACCAGCGAGCTGTCTGTATACGGATCATGTACCAGCTTACCTGCATCCTCCTCCATATGAATCTCATGAATACGGACATATTTCTTATTCCCGTCAACCTCGATCTCTACCTTACCATTCCGGCAGATCGGATAATAAAGCTGCGAAATCTGGTAGTTCTGCGGGTTATCCGGATAGAAATAATTCTTACGGTCAAACTTACAGTTCTGTGTGATTGTACAGTTCGTTGCAAGACCAACCGCAACTGCTTTCTCAACTACCGCCTTATTGAGCACCGGAAGGGATCCCGGCATACCGGTACAAACCGGACAGGTATGTGTATTCGGTGCACCGCCAAATGCAGTCGAACATCCACAGAAAATCTTCGTCTTCGTGGCAAGCTCTACGTGAACCTCCAGGCCGATGACTGTCTCATATGTTTTACTCATTATGCAAGCCCCCTTTCTGCTTCCACGGTGCCTAGAGCATCCGGACGCTTATAAGTCTTTGTACATTCAAATGCATACGCTGCGCGGATGATTGATTTCTCGTCAAATGTCTGTCCGAGCAGCTGCATGCCAACCGGCATACCATCCTTATCCTGTCCGCATGGAAGGGAAATACCCGGCAGACCGGCAAGATTTACAGATACTGTATAAATATCTCCCAGATACATCTTGATCGGATCACTTAAAGATTCGCCCATCTTCAATGCCGTCGTTGGTGCAACCGGTCCTAAGATCACATCGTATTTTGCAAATGCATCGTCAAAGGCTTTCTTGATCAGCGCCTTTGTCTTCAGTGCCTTTACATAATATGCATCGTAATAACCGGAGCTAAGGACGAAGGAACCAAGCATGATACGACGCTTTACCTCTGCACCAAAGCCCTCGGAACGGGTCTTCTTATACATATTGTGAAGGTCACGGTACTCTGCGGTACGGTAACCATATTTGACACCATCGAAACGCTCTAAGTTCGAAGATGCCTCCGCGGATGCAATGATATAATAAGCAGGAATCGCATATTCTACCATACCAAGGTCGAACTCTTCCACGATCGCGCCCTTTTCTTCAAGCTTCTTTGCGGCTGCAAGCACGGCAGTCTTGACATCCTCATCGATACCCTCTGCGAAATAATCTCTTGGAATACCGATCTTCATACCCTTTACATCGTCCACTAATGCCGATGTGAAATCATCCTCTGCCTGTGCGTAGGAAGTGGAATCCTTGTCATCATGCTTACAGATTGCTTCAAGGATCGTTGCACAGTCTGTTACATCCTTGGCGAGTGGTCCAATCTGATCAAGCGATGAACCATACGCGATCAAACCATAACGGGACACTCTTCCGTATGTCGGCTTGATACCTGTCACACCGCAAAATGCGGCCGGCTGACGGATACTTCCACCTGTATCGGAACCAAGTGCATATGGAATTTCCTCTGCTGCAACGGCTGCTGCCGAACCACCGGAAGAACCGCCCGGTACCTTGTCTGTATCCCACGGATTTCTTGTCACACCATAATAAGAAGTCTCCGTTGTACTACCCATAGCGAACTCATCCATGTTTGTCTTTCCGATGATAACCGCACCTGCCTCCTGCAGTTTTTCAACGGCAGTTGCTGTATACGTCGGAACGAAATTACTCAGAATCTTGGAAGAACAGCTTGTAAGCATGCCATTGATACACATGTTATCCTTGATGGCAACCGGAACACCAGCCAGCGGTCCGGTAAGCTCTCCACTGTCAATCTTTGCCTGAATTGCTTCCGCCTGTGCCAGTGCGCCTGCCTCATCCACAGTGACGAAACAGTTGTATGTCTCGTCGAGTGCTTTGATTCGCTCCAGACACGCCTTCGTTGCCTCTACGACGGTCACTTCTTTGTCTTTAATTTTCTTGCCGAGTTCAACGGCGGTTAATTTCATTAAATCTTTTCTCATCTATACCGCCCTCCTTAGTCAAATGTCTTCGGCACTTTATAACAGCCATCTTTTTGCTCTGGTGCATTTGCCAGAAGATTGTCTCTGTCATCCCCATTTGTCACAACATCCTCACGGAATACGTTGCTGACCGGAAACGCATGGCTCATCGGTTCCACGGAATCGGTATCGAGCTCATTTAATTTGCTGACGTATTCCAGCATATTCGACATATCCTGCTTCGCCTGCTCCTTTTCCTCATCGGAAAGCTCGAGCTTCGCCAGAATACCTACATAATCAATTGTTTCATCTGTAATCGTCATATTTTTCCTCCTATAATGCTTGCGAATCTACATATTATAGTTTGCGAAAATAATCAATAAACCTATTATTGTTTCTGAGATGTTCGGATTTATTTTCTACGCAGACGCGCTCTCGTTCGGTTCAGCACGTAGTGGTACTAAATTCGTGCCAATAAATTGTCACTTATTAAGTACCAACGTGCTTCAACGGTCTGCTTAAGAATAATAAATCCGAACATCTCAATATACTACTCTTCTAATGATTATTTCCGCAAACATATCATTCATGTTAACGCAAGCAATTCATATGAAATCACAATTGCCTTCTCTTTGCTGAAAAATACTACTGGCGTACTTTGATATGAACTTCACGAAGCTGCTGCTCTGTGACTTCGTTTGGTGCGCCACACATGAGATCCTGTGCGGTTCCGCTCATAGGGAATGGGATAACCTCGCGGATATTCTCCTCGTTACGAAGCAGCATGATCATACGGTCGACACCCGGAGCCATACCTGCATGTGGTGGTGCTCCAAACTGGAATGCATTGTAAAGTGCTCCAAACTTCTCCTCCAGAACACTCTTATCATAGCCTGCAATCTCAAATGCCTTCTCCATAATCTGCATGTCATGATTACGA